>OGCO01000120.1_pt1 | contig 123979 bp, 63 predicted proteins | sample 1570171 | NCBI WGS metagenome assembly OGCO01 (sample SAMEA4370583, study PRJEB24528) | human gut metagenome
ATCTCTTGCAACCTTTACAAGACGTGCGTCTGTCCAATTTATGAGATCTGTTGACTCAAACACCACAATAGACTTGCTTCCTCCTACCTGACAGTCTCCCCATCCGTTAGTGTTGCCGAACACGTTATATCTATTATAGATTGACAGGTCCGTTGCTATAAGGAAAAACTTATCGCCCTCGGGTGAACGGATAATATGCGGGTCGCGAAGTCCTCTTTCACCTACATTGCTTGTAAGAACAGCTTTTCCATTATTTAAGGTCTTCCATGTTGTACCGTCCTCTGATACCGAAAAATAAATCTGCTCGTCAGCGTCGCTTGCTTCATTCGGCGCTACGAAATGTACAAACAAATATGCGCTCATATCAGCCTCGCTCTTGTCTGTCGGTGCAGCTTTAACGGTTACATTGATGTTCTTTATATCCGTCGCAGTTCCCTTTGTCAATGTAGCTGTGAGAGTAACGCTTTTATCCTCCATACCTCTTTTAACTTCGCCGCTTGTTGAAATCGTATCTTCATCTGAAGATTCCCAGCTTATTTTTACTGCGCCCTGCTTTTGGGGCAGATACATATTGCCGTAGATTTCTTCATCAAGCGTAAGTTCGGTCTTTGCCGCGCTTACCGATGCTGAATCGGTAAGCGTAAGGGCAGGTCTTCCATAAAGCTCAATTTCAGCAATGTTACAGAAATGCGTCTCATCATCAGGCACGGCGTATTTTATATACTTATACGCTGTCTCAGTATCGGCTATTTTTGCATAACTCATAACATTCCTTGCAGGAGCAGAGTTGATTTTATACAGGGACGTCCATGTCTCACCATCGTTTGACCCATAAAACTCGCCGTCCTGCATTCTTGTGTTATAACTGCCTGCTCTTGGCGCAAAGCCTATTTTTTCAATACAGTATTCCTCACCTAAATCTATGGTTACATAACCGCCGCTAAGGCCGTCAAAAAATGTATTCATTCTTCCGTCTGCCGCTTTTTTTGCGTCGTTTGCAAGGTTTGGTATCGGAGTACCGTCCTTGCCGTCAGCTCCCCAAGGGTTGCTTCCCGTGACATTATCCTCTGAAATATCTATTTTAGGAGCGTCTGATAAAACCGTTTTTTCAACAGTATCACAAAGCGGTTTCATTCCGTTCTTTTCCCATACCATAGCCTTAACGGTGTATACTCCGTCCTCTGCTTCAAAGCTTCCCGTCGGCTCATTCTTAAATACCTTAACAAGAACACCGTTCTCGTCATATATGGCAATATACAAGTCATACTCAGATGTTGCATTTGACACAAATGCTTTGTATTCTATATTTCCGTCATTCCATAGAGTGCTCATATCGCATTTTGCGGATAGCTCTGTTTCCTGTACCGTTACAGGCTCGGTTATACCTTCAAGAGTAGGCTTAACCGGCTTAATGCTTCCGTCCGCGTTAAACTCCATTTTATCAATGCAAACTTCTCTGTGGTTGCCTGCTTCGCTGTTTTTGGCGGTAACATTTCCATATCGCGGAATGTTAAATCTGTGATAGCAGATATACCATTCATCTGTACCCGGAATGTTTACAACGCTGTGATGACCTGTGGCTTTAATGTTAGTGCCCTCATCGGCGCTTTCGTATGAAAGAATAGTGGTATCACCCTTAATCGGTCCCATCGGTGAATCTGATGTTCCGTAATGAACCTCGTATGTAGGCTCGCCTGTATCATTGTCAGACCACATGAAATAATATGTTCCGTTACGCTTTATAACAAACGATGCCTCGCGGAAATTAGTCGGAGTAATAGTCTCAATGTCGCCTTCGATATTTAACATATCATCAGAGAGTTTTGCCGCATAATATCCGCCATTGCCCCAATACAGATATGCCTGACCGTCATCATCTATAAACACCGCAGGGTCTATCATCTGTCCGGGTTTAGTACCACTCGGGGCAATTGGAGTTTCTTCAGCAATAAACGGACCTGTCGGACTATCGGCGACAGCCACTCCAAGACTCTTTGCAGTATTATCCCGATTCTCCGCGCTAAAGTAGTAATAATATTTGCCGTTTCGCTCAATTATTGTCGGCGCCCAACCACATTTTCCTTTTGACCACGGAACATCTGCAAGGTCAAGTATAACATCATGCTCGGTCCAGTTCACCAAATCTTTTGATGAGAATGTCTTGAAGCTTCTGCTATCCCAACCAACACCGCCGTCGGTTGTCGGATAAATGTAGAAAGTATCTCCAAACAGCGCAATATTCGGGTCTGCATAGAATCCGTCAAGAACAGGGTTTCCGTATTCAACGCATTTGATTGTCCATGCCGCGCTCTGTGTACCCATTGTGACTGTTATAGTACCGTTTTTCCATGTGCCGTCTGTAAGCTCCGCTGTCGCGGGATAGTCCACGTCAAGCGTCGGCTGCCAAGTATCCGTCAGCTTGCCGGGAACAACCGGTACTGTAATTGAGCGTTCTGCCTTGTCAATAAGAACACTGTTTGTCTTAACGCCCTCACCGCTGACGCTTTCAATTACGGGCAAACTATCCTCTACCGGCTCTCTGTATTTAATTTTTACATTGTCAAAGTAGGCATCGCCTGAAGTATTTCCTTTCATTTCAATAACAATCGCTTTCTTATTATTTATTCCTGTCACATCTAATGTCTTTGATTTATCATTATCTAAAACAAAGGCATTCTTTGAATTTTCTGTCATCGTAATTGCGTCATTTGATATGACTGCTGTGCAGTATTCGTAATCTGTGTCTTTACTGCTTGCAAATGAACCTATTTTTGTTAGTCCTTCTTGATTGGTTTTAAATTCCTTTAGCTGTTCCGCAGTGAGCGGTTCGCCGTTATTATCATAGGTGTAAACATTAAGCTCGGCGCTGTTATGGAAGTAACCGAAACGAGCCGTGATTGACTCTATTTTACCCGCCTCAACAGTATCAATATAGAAATACGACGGTAAATTAGCTTCAGCAACCTTCCATTCGGCTTTGTTAATCCATCCGTTTGAATTAGCCGTATCTGTCAGGAATGAGTATGTCTTTTGGGTTATTTTTGTATCATCTATCGGGTCGCCATGCTGCCACTTCTCCGCGCCGTTTACGATTGTCATAGCCCAAAGCTGATTATCCGCACCCGTGTACTTCTTCTGTGTTACAAGGTCATTCTCTGTGCCAAGAGCTGTAAGAGCAAGATTACTGTTTACATTTACAATTCTGTAATAGTATTTCGCATCAGCGCCCTCTCCTTCCACTTTTATTAAATCCAATCTCCATGACTGGTCAGGCGCCGCTGTATCTGTATACTGCGAAATTTTGGCATTTTCATCCTTTGAGCCGCTCCATACGCACATAACAAGCTCGCTTCTAAAGTTCTTGAGACGGTAACTGCTATTATCCGTATTATTTAAAATACTCCATGTCTGATGCGCTTCACCTCTGTTAGTAGTTGTTGTTATATCCGTTCCGTTGTCATAGCCTTCACTTGAAAGTAATAAACCGTTTTGGGCATTTTCAAGTTTAACATCAACCGATTCCTCAATTTCAACAGTTTCCGTCATATCCGCTTTTTGGTCTATTGATTGATATGTAAACGCCTCATCGCTTAGTTTGAATGTGTTTATTGAATGAGCCGGTATGCTGACATCAAACGCTTTACCCTCTACTATTACCGTTACAGACTCAACCAAAGAAGTTGAATTCTTAACGTTAAGAACAATTTCTCCGTCAGGGTTTTGGAAAGCGATTGCTCTTAAATCCTGAACATGACCTTTTACCGAACCGTTTCTTAAGGTGTTGCCCTCTGTTTTAATTCTTCTCGCGTTTGCGTCTACATTTGAGCTGAAATGCTTTGTCAGATAATAGCTCGGCCTGTAGGTTACTGTTGTGCCGTCAACAGTTATAGGCGCGTTCTGCGGCCACTGTCTGTTTCTGGGCATAGCGTTATTATGTCCCTTGCTGTCCAGAATCATATTCCACAGATGATACTGGCTTACGCCTGCGTCCAGAAACTCTTTGAAGTTATCAAACTGCTCCTCGGCATATCCCCAGTTATTAAGACTGTTTCCGCACTTTGTTTCAGACTGCACAAGCTTTAAGTTGCGGTACTTCTCATTCATATGAATCTGAGCCGTAAGAGGAGCACCCCACCACTGGAAGCAAGCCGCGCCAATCATTCCGCGGGTCGTATCATCTTGAATGGTTGGCATTGCGAAGGATTTCTGCGAGTCCGTAAATGTTCCCAGCCATACCTCAACATCGCTCCTGTCGGTATTATCTGAGTTGTATTTACTTACTGCGGGATAAAGATAATTCTTTATAAATTTATTGTGCTGATCGCCGTTTAAAATACAGGACGGATACGGCGTATCCATTGTAACCTCGTTTTGCGGTGTTATCGCTTTAAGATAGATATTTTTGTTAAGCCAAGTTAAATCCGCGTCAGGATATTTCTCCTGATACGCTGCTTTATTATCTAAAGCAGTCGCATAGGCGTCAAGGAATTTCACAAAGTAATCAGCGTAATGTTCGTAATTGCTGTCCTTTTCTTCCCATTTATTTATACCGTCTCCGATACCGTTAAGCGTTGTGTTGTTTTGCTTCATCCACGCAGGCGGCGACCACGGCGAGCCAAAAATTTCAAGGTCGGGAACCAAATCAAGTGCTGTACTGATGTATTTCATCATACTCTGACCGTCGCCGTTAATGCCGACCACGTCACGCTCAATGCTGAAGTTCTCCATAGCCTCATCATCAGTCATAGCCTCGTCGTTGAAATACTTTACGCCGTCTTTGACTTCCTTTATAGGTTTGTCTGCAAACGTATACATATCATCGCCAAAATCACTGGAACCAATTGACATTCTTGCCGCTGTGAAGTTTAAGCTGTTCTCTCCGGCTCCAAACAAGCTTGCCACTACTTCTTTCTTCTGATCTTCCGTAAGGTCTCTCATAACTGACCAACCCATCTCGTTAAAGCATCCGCCCCACGGGTGTGAGTCCATCTGCTGATAAACAGTATCCTGATCAACATCAATCCAAACCTTGCCGCCGTCCTCCGCTTTGATTGCTTCTATGTCTTTTTCTGTTACATCTCTTGTTTCAATTACTCCGTTATCTGCGTACATGTTCTGCTCTGTTGAACTAATCCATTCCGCGCCGACAACACTGTACTTGCCGTCTGTAAGCGTAATTGTCTTTGTCAATTCATTTGTAACCTTGTTTTCACCATCATAAACGCAGGCTGTTATTGTATATGTTCCGTCATCCACCTGATTAAACGAACCTACATCTTCTGTCTTTTCCTGTCCATCTGAAAGTGTAACTTTAAGTGTCATTTCCTCACCCTTTGTATATATAACCTTATAGGAAATAACACCCTCTGTCGCCGATGCGCTGATATTTGTAACAGTATAATCATCATCATATTCGCTTCCGAAATTTTCAGGAAGTCTTTCGGCAGGTACAAGCTCCCAAAGCTGATTGTCCGCTCCTATCCAATCCTCCTGAGTAACCTTTGCGTTATTTACAGTAAGAACCCGCTTACTGTTTTTATTGAGAATTTTATAATACGTTGTTCCGTTCTTTTTAACCTCTACAAAACGCCAGAACTGATTTGCGCTGCCGTCGCAGTCCCATTGAACAGGCTGTACACCGGCTCCTGTTGCTCCTCCGGACAAGCCTATTCCCTTGTTACTGTTTTTATTTACAATATAATACCAGCCTTTTTCAACATCCTCTTTAAACGTCCATTTCTGAGAGTCAGCTCCGGTATCATCGGACGCAATAACAATATTGCCGTTTTCTGTACCGGAAGCCGTTACATCAATAACCTTGCTGTTTGCTTTTGATTTTATAACAACAGAGGTTGTATCGGGTTCTTCAGGCGCTTCACCGCTGTAGGTAAGCGTAACCCTATTTATATAGGTTTCCTGCGTAACATCTGTTATTGTAACGGTTTGCATTCCTGTTTCTGTTGTCGTTATTTCAATATCATTGTCATAGTCCGCAAAATCAAGTTTATCGTTGGAGGTTTTTCTTTCTTCGTGCGAAACGCTGCCTATCTCTGTATCGCCTATTTTAACAGTATACTCTTCTGTATATGCAGAGGCGGCATTTATTGTTATTTTCTCCAATCCGGTCATATTTGCGCTAAAGGTAAGCGTTGCGCTTTCTCCGTTGTTTTTATGCACAAGCTGTCCCCTGTTTGAACTATACTGTGTTGTTCCTGTCCATGTTATACCGCTTGCAAGGGTGCTACCCGTGCTGAAAAGCGTTACATCTTTTGTGTTAGCCGCCTGAACGGATATGCTTAGACCTGAAAACACTCCCAAAATCATGACCATACTCAGCATTGCGGCAATCGCTCTTTTTACCATCTCTAAAATCCTCCTTGATATTGTTTTTGAAAAGAGAGAGAAGGGAGCCGGTAAATATACCGGCTAACCCTTTTATGAAATCTATAATTAAAGTATAGATGGTTTTTAAGAGTTTTACAAGTCATTTTCATAGCTTGAATGGACAGTATTTTAGTTCTTTTGTAAAAAAAATTTTAAATCTGAAAAAGGATAAAAAATAAACACCCAAAACGAGTGTTTATGTGAAATTTTTAATTTGATTTTAAGTATTTCGCAGGCGTGGTATTTGCGTACTTTAAGAAATTCCTGTTGAAAGTCCGTATTGATTGATAACCGCTTTCGTGAGCAATATCCGTTATGCTCAGCTTTGTATTTTTCAGAAGATAACAAGCGTGGTTTACACGGCAGTTATTTACATAATCCATAAATGACATTCCCATTATTCTCAAAAACTCCGCTGACATATAAGAATAGTTATAATTCAATTGTTTTGCAAGCTTGGTAAGCGATATATCCGCTGTAAAATTATCATCAACATACTGTATCATATTACGGATTAAATTGCTTTCCTTTGTCTGCTTATTCCATACTGTTACCTGTCGGCAAAATTCGCCCACAATTCTGTATACAAGAGCTTTTGCCAAGAAAACATTGTCTGCTTTATACATTCCATGTCCCGGAAGTTCAACCTCTTGCGGTACGACAAATTTGTTATTCTCGGGAATTTTATTCCTGTACGCATGAAAAAAAGTTCCGATAAACTCAGGCAAAAATCTCATAATAAGTATTTCTGACTCTTTTTTAGTTTCAATAGAATGTATTTGATTTTGCATTATGAAAACAGCTTCACGTTCCTGAAGTCTGTGAGTCTCTCCCGTGACTGTACAGAATATCTCTCCTTTTAGAAGAATTATACACTCTATAGCATAATGAAAATGAGTATTCCACGTCAAATTTTTTTGAGTCCATATTGAATACGGGTCTTCAATATTTGTGTTAGGATTTTCATGCTCTATCATATAATCACCCTCCACCAAACCTAAAATGATGACTATATTATATGATATTTTGTCTGAAATGTCAATGGAATATTTTAAAAGGAACATATTTAGTTTCCGGACAGATTTTGTCAAGGATAAATTTGATATTTTCTTAATTTTTTGCAGTAATATCCCTTTATGTTTATATTCAAAGGTTCAAAAATGCTGTTCTAAGCGTCCATAATACAAACGGAGTATGCCAGCGGCATACTCCGTTAACCTTTTCCCCTATAAATTAAAGTCCTATTGCAAATTTGTCAATTAAGAAATTTTTCAAAAACCCTTACTACCCAAATGCCTGTTTTGTTTTGTCGGATAGGCTTGAACAGTTCCACCAAATAAGTGTCTCCGCCTGTTGTATATGAGGCATTCACAAGCACTCCTGTCCCTGTTAATTCTGTAATCTCGCCGTTTCCTATATTGTTACTATTCGCATATTCCAATATGGTTTGTGTAGGGTCGAGCCGCCATAGGTAGTGACCATTGTCTACATCGTTCTGCAAGACGGTTATATCATCAAGCGATAGACTTTCCTTATTGTCGTAATAGGGGGATGTTTGCACCAATAAATCAAAACTGTTTTTGATAAAATTAACCTGTTCAAACATTGCCTCGTATTCCGCTGCGATTACCATATCCTCCTCATCGCGCTCAACCCATATAGGATACTGCACATCTGTCGGAACTTCAAAAATATACGCATATTCATCATTCTTGTAAAGTAATTCGCTTCCGCCCAGCATATTTAATATTTCTTCCACCCTGTCTGCACTTACTTTTTCAATAGTGAACAAAATACCGCTGCCGTACTTTTCATACGTGGCGTTTTGGACAAAGCGAATTGTATTATCTGTTGAGTTGACAGTATATTTCCCGCTCCAGCTATTAGGGATTTTTATTGAATATTCTCCCAAAACTTGATGGTAAAAATACGGATAAATCAAATTCCCGACTTTGTCATTATTCCTCGCCAATCAAAGGCTCTTGCATAATGGCTAACTGTCTGTCTGATTTCAACTAAATTATATAATATACAAGGTATAAAAATATAGTTCCTTCCCGTGAATAGTAGAAGGAACTATACATCCACAAATTTATACTATATACTTTTGTGCCGTTGTTTTCGCAGCATATCCAACAAAAAGGGACACGTTTAGTGTCCCTGATATGTTTTACTGTGCACTCCATATTAAAACCCTGTTATTGCCCGACTTTAACTTACTTATAGGACCAATTGTATTCCTGTATGGCTTACCGAGCATATCAGTATTTATTTCAATCGGAGTACCATCGGCATTTTCAAACGGCAATTCGCATATACGCGGTTTTGCCAAGGTTTCAGTTTTTATCCCATATGGCTTTAAATCGTCAAACTCTTCCGGAAGCATTATTTCAAGATGTATTTTTCCGTTTTCCATTGTGACTGAGATATTTGATGCTTGTTTTGTATTTATATTTGTCTCTTCTCTGTCAAAAGGCTGCGCCTCGTCAAGATAGCAGTTGTTGTTTATATAGACAGGCTGTTTCTCGCGCATAAAAATATCTATATCTCCTCTGCCATGAGTGTGAACGCATTCCAAATATTCCTTCAAAGATGCGCTGTAGCCGTTATAGTAGTCCGTTCCCGCTTTCCATCCGTCCGCGTCCTTTCCGCAGAATATGTTGTTATAGTAACGATTATCTCCGCTATACATAGCCGCACAACCCGCGACCGCCGTTGAGTGCGGAAAATGATATGGCGTTGAACGGTCAAGTACACTGTAATACTGCGTAGTCCCAGCAAAAATATTGTTTACAAAAGCCGCACCCTGTACATTGTTCGTAAAATTCTTTTTTGATGCGAAAATATTGTTATCCACCATTAACGGACCGTGCGTAACCTCCAGCCACAAATCTTTGTCAATATTATCAAAATATATGTTTGAGCTTAGCCTTGCGCCTTGCGCTTGCCAGTCAAGCCACGTTCCCCAAAAACAGTCGTGAATGACATTATGGTGTATGTGTGTATCAATAGCAGCGTGGAGCTTAATTCCCGCTATCTCAAATCCAAAAAACTCCTGTCTGTTGCCAATGTTATAAATGTGATTTTTGTAAATCTCAGAGAACGCTCCGCCGTGATTTCCGACTATACCGTTCTGACCGCAGTCGTAGATAGTATTATTGCGTACAATATGCGAACCTATCTTTTCCTTGCACCAGCCTGCCTGTACAGCTCTAAACACAGTTTCAAGCTGATACTGATAGCCCGATTTCCTGCCGAAGTTGACGGCAGGATTATGTCCCGTTGATATTTCTTTACCCAAGCTTATGCCGCAGCAACGCGAGTCATGGATAATATTATCTTCAATAATCCAGCCTTTGCTCCAATGCGGTCCTATAAGTCCGGGCTGGTCGGCTGTCGGCGGCGCCCACGGTGTAGCGGCATGTGCCATTTCAAAGCCTCTGACGGTTATGTAGTTCACGCCTGTTTCTTTTGGATAAAAACAGCTTTGTCTTACATTTATTTCGGTTATTCCCTGATTCGGGTCGTATCCGCCGAAATTTGCATAAATAACAGTCTTACCGTCTTTTTGCTCGGTGTACCATGTACTTTCCAAAAGCTCCGATTCATCTGCAACCTCTTTGAGCGCGCTGTCGTACACATATACTGCGCCTGTATGTAGAAATTTATCAATTGGAGACATGAGCCAATCCCCGTCAATAGTTGTTGTGTACGGGTTATATTCTCCAAAAAATTCGTTATCTATTTCCACCTTCCATGTGCCTTCTTCTTTTTTCCAGCCTTTTATGACCTCCGAGCCTTTTATGATGACCTTTTCACCGTCTGCTGATGTATATGTAATCCTTTCATACGCACTATCGCCGCTAAATACAGGCGAAACGCACTCACGGTATTCACCCTCATGTACTATAACTGTATCACCGCTGTGTGCCGTCTGTGTCGCTTTTGAGATTGTCAGAAAAGGATTTTTTTCACTTCCTGTATTATTATCATTACCTGTTTTTGCAACGTGATATATCATTATTTATATCCTCCCAACTTTATATTATCCCCACGGGTTTTCCGTTGGATAAAGCATATTTTTCGGCTGATTGAAGCCTATGTTTTCTGCATCAAGATACTTAAATACCTCAAACAGCGCCTTACCGTGATGTCCGAAAGAAACCGCGCCGTGATGCGGGAAATTATCCTCAACAAGCACATGGCGGTAGAAGCGTCCCATCTCGTTTATCGCAAACACTCCGATTGAGCCAAAGGATTGCGTCGCAACAGGCAGAACCTCGCCGTTTGCAATATACGCTCTCAGCTTGCTGTCCGCCGTTGACTGTAGGCGGAAGAATGTAATATCGCCCGGGATAATGTCGCCCTCAAGCGTACCGTTCGTAACCTCAACAGGCAGCGAACGAGCCATAATTTTCTGATATTTCATTGAGCATGCGCTAAGCTTTGACGAGCAGGTATTTCCACAGTGGAAGCCCATAAATGTATCTGTAAGAGCGTAATCGTACACGCCCTTAATTGACTGCTCATACATATCCTTTGGAACTGAATTGTTGATGTCAAGAAGCGTTACCGCGTCATTTGACACACATATTCCGATATATTCACTCAGTGCGCCGTAAATATCAACCTCACATGATACAGGTATTCCGCGCCCTGTAAGCCGGCTGTTTACGAAACAGGGCACAAAACCAAACTGAGTCTGGAACGCAGGCCAGCACTTGCCGGCAATCGCAACATATTTCTTTGAACCCTTATGCTTCTCAATCCAGTCAAGGAGCGTCAGCTCGTACTGCGCCAGCTTTTCAAGCACTTCAGGCTTTTTATTGCCCTCGCCAAGCTCCGCTTCCATATCCTTTACAACGTCAGGTATTCTCTTGTCCCCTGCGTGATTATTGAATGACTCAAACAAGTCAAGCTCTGAATTTTCCTCAATCTCCACGCCAAGCTGATATAACTGATATATCGGCGCGTTGCAGGCAAGGAAATTGAGCGGTCGCGGACCGAAAGATATAATTTTTAAATTTTTAATTCCTGCCAAAGCTCTTGCGATTGGTACAAACTCATTTATCATCTTTGCGCACTCCGCCGCATCGCCTACAGGATATTCGGGTATGTATGCCTTAACATTACGGAGTTTCAAATTATAACTTGCGTTGAGCATACCGCAGTATGCGTCGCCGCGGTCATCGGACAGTGCGCATATATTTTCTTCAGCCGCCGCACAGAACATAACGGGACCTTCAAACTGCTGTGCAAGCATTGTTTCCGATATTTCAGGCCCGAAATTACCCAGATATACGCATAAAGCGTTACAGCCTGCGACTTTAATATCGGCGAGCGCCTGTTGCATATGTATCTCACTCTCCACAATGCAGATTGGACATTCATAGATATCCTCAGCACCGTACATATCGGTATATGCCTTTACAAGCGCCTGACGTCTGGTAACTGACAGACTTTCAGGGAAACAGTCGCGCGATACCGCAACAATGCCTATTTTGATTTTGGGAATGTTGTTCATTGATTTTACCCCCTATATTTCTTTTAAATCCTTATATGTTTCTTTAACATCTTTATATAACTGTTTGTACACACCGTAAATCTGTTCATATTTCTCAACATTTCCGGCGTTCGGCGGCTCGGGCGCATTGAATTTAATCATTTTCTCGCACGCTTCCTCAACATTCATATAAATTCCGGCTCCCACTCCGGCAAGAATTGCCGCACCGAGCGCAGGGCCTTCTTTTGATGTGCAGGTTTTAACTACACAGCCGTAATTATCGGCTATCATACCGCGCCACAGCTTTGAGTTGCCTCCGCCGCCGCAGACCGCCATATCGGAAATATCAATATCCATCTCACGGATAACCTCAACGCAGTCGCGCAGCGAATATGCCACGCCCTCCATAACGGCGCGTATCATATCCGACTTTGTGTGCATTGCGCTAAGTCCGAAAAACATACCTCGACAGTCGGAATCAAGATGCGGAGTGCGCTCTCCCATAAGATACGGAAGATAAATAAGACGGTTACAGCCTATAGGGATTTTTGCCGCTTTTTTGTCAGTCAGATAATATGTATCAACGCCGAGCTTTTCCGCTTCGGCTTTTTCCACATCGCAGAAATTGTCGCAAAACCATTTAAGAGACAAGCCTGCCGCCTGAGTTACGCCCATAACGTGCCACGCGTTCGGCACTGCCGCACAAAAAGTATGTACTCTTCCCTTCGGGTCAACAGTCATCTCAGAGGTATGCGCAAATACCACTCCGCTTGTGCCTATCGTTGTAAATGCGGTTTTATCCTTTACAACGCCTACTCCAACAGCCGCCGCAGCGTTATCTCCAGCTCCGCCTACAACTATCGTCCCCTTTTTTAAGCCTGTCAGCTTCGCCGTTTCCTCTGTTATGCAGCCCGTAATTTCAGGGCTTTCATAAACCTTTGCTAAAAGTGATTTATCAATTCCGAGCTTTTCCAAAACCTCGTCAGACCAACAGCGGTTTTTAATATCAAGAAGTTGCATACCGCTTGCATCGGAAACGTCCGTCGCAAGCTCGCCTGTAAGCTTATAGCGTACATAATCTTTTGGCAAAAGAATATGCCTGCATTTTGCATAAAGCTCCGGTTCATGCTTTTTTATCCACATGATTTTTGCGGCTGTAAAGCCTGTCATAGCGGGATTTGCGGTTATCTCTATAAGCCTTTCACGTCCAATAAGCCGCTCTATTTCTGTGCACTCCTCCGACGTTCGCTGGTCGCACCAGATAATTGACGGTCTTAGCACATCGCTGTTTTTATCAAGCATAACAAGTCCGTGCATTTGTCCCGATATGCCGATTCCTGCAATATCATCAGGATTTACTGCTGATACCACGCTTTTCAGCGTTTCAATCGCCGCATTGTACCAGTCCTCCGGACTTTGCTCCGCCCAGCCGTTCTGTGGCTGATACATAGGATATTCAACGATTTTGGACTTTACAACTCCGCCGTTTCCATCAAACAATACGGTCTTTGTTCCAGATGTTCCTAAATCAATTCCTATTAAGTATTTCATAATTTTTCTCCGATATTTTATTTTTCAATACCATTATACATATTTATGATGGGTACTACAAGTCAAATCTTACGCTTTCATAGTCAAAATTTTAGGAGTTTTTGAAGACATAAAGAAATAACCGCTATATGAGCGGCTATTTCTTTAGAGAGAGACTTTATTGGAGAGAAATATCCTTTCTTTCAGCCTTTGTAACAGGTTTCATTTCAGAAAGAGTATTCCATACCATAATCTTAAAATATGAAATGTTTTCAATGCCTATAAACTCTGTTGTTATATCCTCCGACGCAGTCATTCCTGTTTTTATGTTAAGCAATGTGCCGTCTGCCTTGTATGCAGCAACAATTACCGCGCTGCCTGTCGGTACATTATTTAAAAGCTTAGTCGTAAGTGTATAGTTATTTCCGTCCGGTGTTACCTGCGTTTCAGTTTTAGCTTCAAGTCCGGGTTTTGGATCATCGGGCTTTTCGGTATCTTCGGGGAACTCCCATTCACCGCCTACAACTTCGAGAGTCCAAAGTTGATCAGCAGAACCGTCATACGCTTTCTGTGTAAGCACTGTTCCTTCCTGACCTTCTTCACGGAGCGACAGAGAGAGCTGACTCTTATAATTTACGATTTTATAATACGCCTTACGTTCTGCGCCCGTTCCGCGATACTCTACAAATTCAAGCTTCCACTGCTGGTCTTCTGCTCCTGTGTTTTCATACTGCTTAATATCTGCGCCCGGATCCACAGATCCGCTCCAAACAGCTATTCCGAGATTTGTTTCAAAATTCTCAAGGTGATAGAAACCGCTGTGCTTTGCAGACGCAACAAGCTTCCATGTTTGAGTGCTTTCACCCTTGTTTGTTGTAAGATTTACTGTTCCGCCGTTTACATATCCTTCTGCCGAAAGAAGGTCGCCCGCAGCGGCATTTGTAATCTTTACATTCGTTGTGTCGTTACCCTGAACGTACTCCGTAGCGTCGGGAGTATTCTTATACTCGCCGTCAAGCGAGAAGGTATTTATTGAATGCGCCGGCACCGTTACATCAAACGCTTTGTCATTTACAACAACTGTTATATCCTTATTCGCCGCTGTAGAATTTTTAACGTTGACAACGATTTCACCGTCCGTGTTCTGGAATGATATAGCTCTAATGTCCTGAACGTGATTGCTTACCGAGCCTTCTCCTAAATTTTTACCTTCCGTTTTAATTCTTCTCGCATATGGTTTAACATTTGCGCTGAAATGCTTAACCATATAGAACTGCGGATTAACATGGTATTCGTGAGTATTAACATCAATCGTTATCGGTGCGCACTGTGCCCATCTTCTGTCATACGGGAGCGCATTGTTATGACCTGTGTTATCGTCAAGAATCATATTCCACAGGTGATATTGGTTTATGCCCGCATCAAGGAACTCCTTGTAGCAGTCAAACTGCTCCTCGGCGTATGTCCAGTCGTTTGAACCGCCGCCGCATTTTGACTCTGATTGAATCATCTTTACGGGATTTACCTTGCCCTGTTCGACTGTTTCCGTCTTGGCAGGCTCCTTATCTGCCTTCGCTTGCGCGTAAAGCTTCGTCGCAAGTGGGGCGCCCCACCACTGGAAACAGTATCCGTCTACCATTTTGCTTGTGGCAGCGTCCTTAAACGTCGGCCATACCATACTCTGGTTAGAGTCGGTAAATGTTCCGAGCCATACTTCAACACGAGGTCTTTCGTTTTTATATGTTTCATTATATTCCGCAACTGCCGGACAGAGATAGTCTCTTAAAAATACATTAAGCTGGTCGCCGTTCCATACGGTTGACGGATACGGAGTATTCATCGTCGGCTCGTTCTGCGGCGTTAATGCTTTGATGTCAATTCCCTTATCGTGATATTCCTCAAGATATTTTACAAAATACTTCGCGTATGCCTTAAACATCTTATCTGTCGTTTCGTCAGCCTTACCGTTTACAATAGTAGCCTTGATATACGGATTGCCCGCCGTTTTACCGTTAAGTCTGCCGTTTGTCTTCATCCAAGCCGGAGCTGTCCACGGTGATGAGAATATCGGGATATCTTTACCTGCCGCTGTTTCTGCGGCTTTAATATACGGAATAAGATGTTTGTCATCTCTTGCAGTACTGAAATGCTCCATATTATAATCCGGTGATGATACGTCGTCATATGTATACATATCAAGTCCGAAGTCGCTTGAACCTATTGGTGTTCTTCCTGTAGTGAATGAAAGTCCGTAGCCGGGCTTATAAAGCAAATCAATTACTTCTTTCTGTTTTGGTTTTAAGTCCTTGTATTCTACAACAGCGCTGTCGCCGTTTGCTACTTCAAAATACTTCTTCCCGCCTTCTTCTTTTGTAAGCGTAAAGTTTGGTTTATATTCCGGATCAAGCTGCATTAAAAATTCCCAGCCCATTTCATTGAAGCAGCCGCCCCACGGAGTTGCGTCCATCTCCTGATAACGGGTGTTTTGGTCAACTATGATATAGTCCTTATCCGCAGCCTTAATAGCTTCAACCGCTTCGCTGTCAACCGCTCTTGTTTCAAGAGTGCCGCTGTCTGTCCATTCAGCTCCCTCGGTTGAGCAAATCCAATCAGCGCCTATTACTTCATATCCGCCGTTTGTGATTGTAATTTCCTTTGAAAAATCATCGCATACCTTTACGGCTTTTGTGCTGTCCTCATAAATTGAAGCCGTTATAGTATATGTACCGTCCTGCGTAATAGCAAACTCGCCCTTTGCCTCATTCTTAACTGCATCACTTCCGCTGAGTTTAACCTCAAGATACATGCTGTCGGCTTTCGTACACATTACGGTGTATGTAATTTTATTATCGCTTGCTCTTAGGGTAATAGCTGAAACAGCGTAGTTTTCCTCATATTTGCTTCCGTAAGCAAAGTCAGTACCCGCCTTGATATTTGCTATCCAGAGCTGATTGTCTTCTCCTGTCCATGTTTCCTGTGTTACTTTGCTGTCGCCCATAGTAAGCACAAGCTTACTGTTTTTATTTATAATCTTGTAATACGTTTTGCCTTCCTTTTCAATCGGCATAAATCTCCAATACTGGTCAGCCGAACCATTCACTGCCCACTGAATAGGCTGCTCGCCGGCATTAAGTGTTCCTCCGGACATTCCAATACCTCTGTTGCTGCTTACATTTATGATATTATACCAGCCCTTTTCAGCGCCTTCTTCCATTTTCCACTGCTGCGCCGCTGTTCTGATTTCCTTAGCAGCTATTATCACATTTCCATTAGCATTTCCTGATGACGCAATCGCCTTACCGTTAGAAAGCGAGGTTAATACGGCGATTTCAGGGTCTGTAATATCAGGAAGTGTCGGTTCCTCCGTTTCTTCCGCAAAAAACTCAACAAAGTCTATATACGAATCGCTTGTCGGAGTAAACTCAACAATAAGATAATTCTTGCCGCTTAAATCCGCTGCGGTAAGATTTTTCGGCTCAGTTTCGCGCGTATGGAAGCCTTTCTCGGCAGTTTCAGTAAATGACACGATTTCTGTTGCGTCTGTGTCTGCCGTTTCGGCAGCCGACAGCTTTACATTAAGCGTACCGCCGCTCTGCGCATAGCTTATGCGTGCATAATTAAAACTTTTAAGATATGCCGCCTCAATTACCAGCTTTGCTGTTGTATTCGCCGATACTTTTATCTGCGGAGTTCCTCCGAGAGAACCGTTTGTCTGATCTGTAGTGCCTTCATGACTTACGCAGAAAGATGCGGTCAGATATTGTTTAAGAGCAGTGCAAACTTCCGTTGTAACTATCCACTCAGCCGTCTTATCGCCAAATGTTACGGTGATTTTTCCGTTGTCCCATGTACCTTCCGTTTTCGCTGCTGTTGCTCTGCTGTCTATAGCTATGGTTGGATTAAGTGTTGTTAAATCCGTTCCGTTTAATACAGGTATCGTAATCGTCCTGTTTATCTTATCTATCTCGACATTCGAGCTTATAATGCCTTCTCCCTCTATTCCTGTAATATCAGGGATTTTGTCATAAACAGGCTCACTGTAATTGATTTTTATATAGTCGAAATACGCTTTCGCTCCAATTTCACCCGATATGCCTACAACAAGCGCTTTGCTGTTAGATTCCGATGGCACTGCAAGTTTCTGCGACTTTGCCGTATCAAGTGTAAATGCTGCAACCGATTCGACTTCTGCATTTTCCGTAAGCGTAACTTCTGAAGCCGTAACAACTGCCGTGCTATACCCATACTGGGCGTTTTTTGATGTTGCAACCGAACCTATTTTGGTAAGTCCCTCATTGTCAGATGTCAAGCCTTGAAGCTGCGTCTGCGAAAGCGGCTTATTGCCATTATCGTATGTATACACAGACACTTCGGCATTGCCATTCTCATATCCCGAACGGATTGTGATTGACTCTATCTTGTCAACATCAACCGTGTCCACATAGAAAAACTGAGGAACAGATGTAACTCCCCATTCGTTTCTTCCTAATGAACCATCCGAGTTTATTGTGTCAGCATAAAAAGTGTATGTTTTTTCCGTAATGTGCATATTATCAGTTTCCTTCTCGCCTTCCGCAAATACCGGAACAATACTGCACGTCACAGCCGCCGCACACAAAAGCGATATGGTTTTCTGAGCAAATTTCTTTAGCTTCATAAATTTCATCTTTTCTCCTCCTCGCATCATATAAGGTTATTTCTTATATATAGTATATCGAAATGAAAATCGCAAAGCAAGACATTATCTTTGTAGTTATAGTCAGAATTTTAGGTCTTTCATACAAAGAACGCCTGAAACTTCAGGCGTTCTTTGTATACACTGTATTAATCCTTGATTATTATAACTTCTTTTATCTCTGCATCACATACAGGCTTCATATTATTCCACATACAGGCTTTCACGGTGTATTTGGTTCCATTTTCAGCATCAGAAGGGATTTCAAACTCTCCTGTCTTGCTGTTCATATCACAAGCAAGCAGTGTACCGTCTTTATCATATAGCGCCATATATACATTCGCACCCTGCAAAAGTGTGTATTCCAATGAATACTTGATTACATCACCGTCTGCGTATGCTTCACATTTGGTAAAACCGCTATTGTCTGCCGCATTGTTTGTTACATTAAATACACAATTCTTCGGTAACCACGGCTCTGATAAGGTAAGCGTTCCTTCATTCATCATCAAAAATTTGCCCGGATATGCCACGCTTTCAAATGATATTCCATCGCTGCCGTCAAGCGCCTCAACCGTTTTGAAGGTTTGATGACGCTCAAGCGTTTTATTGGTATTATCATGCGCAAGCTGTATGCCGCGATTATTTGCTGTTATATACAATCCCGGTTTATTTGCGGACTGAATGGATACATAATAATCCTCATTTTCTTCCTCCGGTACATAGTATGGAGCTTCTATCTCCCAGCATGTGTCACTGCCTGATGCTGTCTGTGACGTATCTGTTCCGTTTACCGTATCGTATGCTTTAATGTCAAAACTCAGCGGATATGCGGTCGCGTCAAAACCAGGTACTCTTTCAACATAAGGATTGACATAGTGGTCATGACCTAAATATTTTCCGTCTTTCGTTGTAATCCGGCTCGTAAATCCGTCAAGACCAATAGAAAGCTCCTCCATCATTTCAACGCCGCCGTTCTCGTTAAAGTTCAGCTCTGTCGCGCATATGCAGCGTTTTCCGCCGTCTCCCCACTGGAGCATACCGTTGTGGTAGATGAAATAAGTTTTACCCTTGAAATCTATTACAGATGGGTGATTTGTATTTGAAGTTGCCGTCGGATTCATTATAACCTTGCCGAAGGTCCACGGTCCCCATATATTGTCTGCGGTAGCATAAGCCATAGCTTCATGCCAGCCCCACGCGCCAAACAGATAATACTTGCCTGTATATTTGCCGTTTTCATCCTGTCTGCGATAAAGCCACGGTGCTTCCGTATATACCAGATTTGTTAGAGACTCAAGAGGATACATCGGGTCGTCTTTTGTACCCTCTTTACGATAGGAAAATTTGTTGGACTTCACATCGCCGTCATCGCCGAAGGTAATCTCTCCGTCACCGTTTAAGTCCTTAACGCTAATCATATCCTCGTTAAGCTCACAGATATAATTGTAAGTGTTACCCCACATCAGATATCGGTGTTCTTCGCCGTTCTCATCTTCTTCAATCCAGACTGTCGGGTCAATATCCGCGTGCCCCATATTATCCTCTGTTGTGAGGTAATGTCCGATAAGCGACTTGTAAATAGGATTGCCTTCCTCATCTGTTCCGTATGAGGGTACAACATACGGTCCTTCGGGCTTATCCGCAACCGCAACTCCTATCGAGTGTCTGCTTCCCTCCTGCGGACAAATATACAGATAATACTTCATCTTATTTTCCGTTTTGTCAAAATGAGGTATCATCTGGCTTGCCCACGCATAAGCTCTTCTATTTGACCACGGGACATCTCTGCTGTAGAGCGCTACGCCGTGGCAAGTCCAATTGACCATATCCTTTGACGAATACGAAACCCATTCCGGCATATTATAGCCGCCTGTTGTTGAAACGTCATGACCTATAATAAGATAAACGGTATCGTCGACTCCATCGCCGTCTGTATCTACAACTGTTGCCGCCGGATCTCCGCTGAAGGTTGGATTATCGTTCCAGTCTTTTCTTATTATCGGATTTCCACCTGTACTCTTTTCAATGCTGATATTTGTTGTGTTTACCTCGCATACAAGATAGCCGGCATCGGCGGCGGCATTGTCCTTTGCAGCGTATAGTGTATCGCCATCTTTAAGCATCAGACTGTTTCCGTCTTTTACCGCAGTATACGTTTTTTCAGCTATTGTAACATTCGGTGCGTCTACTGTACTGTCTTTTGTTATAATCAACTCACTGCCGTCATCAGCCTTGTAAGTACCGTAAATCATTTCATTCGTTACGGTATCGCCTATGACAAGATAACCCGCGTCAAACGTCTGCGTCATATCGGGGTTTGTAACATCTTTTATTGTTACATTGCACACATCAGCACCGACTGTTATTTCCTGTGTAAAGGTAACGCTTTCGTTTGCCGGTACTGTTTTTATGTCTTTCTTTTCAGAATCAATGTATAATTCAAGCGTTCTCGGTAAAAAGTTGCTGTTATCTACCTTGATTTCAGCCGTAACGGTATCGCCCGTCTCTGCACTCAATATGCTTTCACCATTTTTCTTAAACACACTGTTTATTTTCAGTCTGTCAAACGGCTTTGCACTGCTTAAAAGCTCCACATAATCTATATAGGCTGTCGAAGTACAGCTAATTTCCACTATAAGATATTTGCTCTCGCCGATAGTTTTTCTGTTTAAAGCGATAGTATCTGAAAGCCTTGTATTATAATCATTAAACGCAATTATATCAAATTTAGTGATTTCATCACCTATTCCGTCAGGTGTGTCTGACGCGGAGATTGTAATTTCAAGCGTACCGCCGTTCTGAGCATAGCTGACTCTCGCACCTTCGGCATACTGAAGCATATCCGACTCAATAACCATTTTCGCTGACGCACCTACATTGACTTGCGGAATACCGCCGAGCGAGGCGTTTGTCTGGTCGCCCGCGCCCGTGGTGCTTATGCAGTATGCTGATGTAAGATACTGTTTGTCGCTATAGGCAAATTCCTTATTGGTTATTGGATAGCCCTCCATTTCACCGTTATCTGTTATTTCACCGTATATTGCGAACTCTTTTATATTTGCTGTTGCCCAAGCTTTACCACCGGGATTTGCCGCTACAATAAGATAACGATACTTTCCCTTTAGACGGTTCTCCGCTTCAAAACTGCTATTCATTGCAGTAGAACCGAGGATTTTCGCTTCATACAATTTTGAAAATTCCTGATATGCTGCATCGTCTCCTCCGCGTAAATCCGTGACATTATCGTCAGCCAGCATTGCAGGTTCTTGCAGTATCTTATCGCTGTTTGTTCCCATATATATCAGATTGCTTGTAGCGTCCGAGGCTGTCATTTTCGCGCTTTTGAGGTCAAAAAACATTCCCTCTCCCGCGTCAAACACCTGATATGACACATAATACTTTCCGTTTCTGTTTGACTGCCAAACAGTTGTCAAATCACCGTCATACGCGTTTTTGATTTCTCCTGTTGAGCCTGAAGCAAAGCTTGTTTCATAATAATCTGATAAATTCAGCGCTCCCTCCTCTGCACCCACAGGCATTATATCGATTGAAGCCGTCAAGATTACTGCCGAAATAGCCGAGCTTAAAAGCCTTTTTACTTTCATATTTCTACTCCTTTATCTAATTTTAATAGAATCCCGATTACTTGGCTGTATGCACTCTTATAACAGCAAACGACAGCTCAGGGACTTCATAATCAAGAACGCTGCCCGATACCGTAAGCTGTTCTGTTTCAGAAGCAATATTTTCAGGATTTTCAAAGGTATTTATATCAGCCTTTGTCTTACCCTCACCTGAAAGCAATATAACGTCTGCATTATTTAGGGTATATGAATTGTCAATTGTAATCTTAATTTTCTGAGTGTATTCATACGGATTTACAAGCTTAATAATAATATCTCCGCTTGTCTCGTCATAGGAAACGGTCTTATATATCTTGTCGTAATTATCTGTCACAGTATCTTTAAGCGTGTAGCTTCCGTTGTTTTGCATATACATTTTCTGAACATAGTAACTCGGCGAGCCGAATACCTGATTATCGTTAAACCAAATCATATCCGGCTTCCACTGTGTAAAGTTCCATCTTGCAAACAGCGGAGCGAATGACGACATATACACAATGTCCGCGTTTCTTTCCATACCCGTCATAAACGCCGCTTCCGCGATTGCCGACTCAACATTGTTTTTCTTACCGACTTCGTCAGTAATCGTTGTATGCGCCGCGTACTCGCCCGCGAAAACCTTTATTGTATCAGTAACGGGATATTTGGTTCTGTAATCGTCATATATATGGTCGTTGTCTAAGAACCACTGCGGCTCCATATAGAAATGCTCATCTAAAACATACGCAAAATCCGTATTGCCCTTGTTTACTTCATCGTTTGCCCAGCCATACGCGCCGCCGAAGTAGTTCGGAGCAGGTCCCGCAGCGCCCACTATCTTCATAGCGGGATCTTTCTTATGAATTTCTTCTTCAAATATCTTGTATCTTTCAGTCCAGCGGTTGCCGTTACGCTCCCACTGTTCATTACCTACGCCTATCATTGTGAGGTTAAACGGTGCTTCGTGTCCCATATCGCGTCTAAGTCTTGCCCACTCGTTATCATCAAAATCGGTGCTGTTGGCAAAATCAATTAAATCAAGCGTATCCTGCACATACTCCCAGAATTCCTCTGTATATTCTTCTGTATCTGCGCCGTTTTCGTCCTGCTTATATATCGGTACCCACTGATTGGAGTTATACTCGCACGCCATACCGACATTCTGTACGGGCAGCGGGTCGCATTCTAAGTATTCACAAAGGAGGAAATACTCGTAATAGCCCAGTCCGAAGGTCTGATTATAGTTCTTCGGGAGCTGATGAGTAGCCCAGCGGTTCCAAATCTGCTTTCTCTGCTCAACGGGTCCTACCGTTGTCTTCCAGCGGTATGCGTTAGCCATATCCATACCTTCTATGATACAGCCACCCGGGAATCGCATAAATCCGGGATTCATACTTTTAAGCATCTCAACAAGGTCAGCGCGGAATATACCGTTGCCGTATTTGTCATTTACAACCGCATCGCACGGCATTACCGAAATTACGTCAAAGTCAACCTGAGCTGTCTCGTCAAGCTCCATTATGAACTTGCTATAACGCGCGTCAGACGTTGCTGTAACTTCCTTTTCGTACTTAATCCAACCGTTATTGCTGTAATTTGTATCCGCAAAGGTTGTGTCGGGCGATACGATATTTTCGTCTGTAATAACATCGCTAAAACCTATTGTACCGTCATCAGTCTTAGCCTTTACAGTAAAGTCTCCCGTATAACCGTTCTTCCTTGCAAAGAAGCTTACTCTGTACTGCTTGCCGTTTTCGATGTTCATTCCCTCATACGCATTGTTTTGGAATGATTTTCCGTTGAACTTCAAATATGTCGGGTTATTTGGATGTAGAGGATTTTTCATTCCAATTGCCGATTGTACAGGGTCTTCATGTTCATTTATATTGAGCTTATCTCCTTCTATAGTTTCCCATTCCGAAAACGGTGTGAAGTATGTATGATTCGCTTTACCGTAGTCGTCATATGTGCTTCTATGCTCAAACGAACGATTTTCTATCATTTCAGCATACAGACCGCCATCTCCCGCAAAGTTCAGATCCTCAAAGAACAATCCATACATATTAGGCTGAATATCTACGCCCTTTTCATTTGATACGCTTAATGTATAATCATACTGGTCCATACCTCTTACCGTAGCGGCAACAGGTTTTGTAAGCGTGTGTCCGTTAAAGTTGATTGTTGCGGTAAGCGTTACTTCCGTATTTCCGTTGAGTGGGCGGTGAACAGTACCGTTATTTTCTATAACCGCCGTATTTGAGCTTGACCATGTGAGGTCAAAGCCGTTAGTTGTCTTATCAGCTATTGGTAGAGTCATATTGTTTTTAACCGCACTTGTGCCTGTTATATCGGTATTTACTGCAAGGTCGTAAACTTCAATATCATCCACAAGACCTTTTAAAAACTCTCCGTCAGCTCCCCAGCAAGCCTTGCCTATATATGTAACAATATCATCGTTATCCCTTCCGAGCATATCCGCAATCTTAAAGGTATACTCCGCAGTGCTTTTATACTGCCCGTCAATATATAAATCCTGTGTTTTTTCATTTATAACAAGTGTAATTTTCTGCCATTCATTTACCTTTGAAGGTGCAGAAGCTACAGGAGTTCCCCTATTATTATAAAATCTTTCCGCATTGATATTTTTGTAATCATCATATATTCCCACATAAAATCTGTTACGGTTAGCCTGTTCGTTAGCGTTCGGAGCTGTATAGAAATACCATCCGTTACCGTTTTTGCTTTCGGTTTTTGCCTTAAAGGTCACAATTATACTATCCTTGCCTTTTAATAACGGCGTTCCGTCCTGAGCCGTGAGTTTGATATATGATGCTCCGTCAAGGCTAGCGGCATAGCCGTCGCCGTTTGCAGCATATGTAATATTTCCGTTTGCTGTTGCCTTTCCTATAATCGTGCCCATATCTTGGTTATCAAAATTCATACCGAACAACATATTATTAGGAACCTCTACAGGCTTCGCGGAAGCTTTTACCTCAATTGCGTCAACTATCGGCTTCATATCTTTCCATACAAACAGCTTGAGAGTATTGTCTGGCGATTTTCTCGCATAATCAATCTCAGCGTTCTCAGATGATGAGTTTACGGCAATTTCTTTCATATTTACACCTGCAAGAGTGTTATTTGCGTCGTACTCCGCGATGTAAGCGGTTACTTTCTTCTCATTCTCCATATTTTTCAATGTAAATGTGATTTTACCTGATTCTTCTTTAACGTTTTCCACAGATGCTTTCTGTTTATCATCGGGTTCGCCGCTTTTGTTTGTCTCTACATTGAACGAGCATGCCTCAAAATCATAAGGCTTTGCCGTTATCATTTCACCATCAACAACAGCAAGATACTGTCCCGGATATTTAACGCTTTCAAAAGAAACACCGTCCTTCCCGTCAAGAGCCGCCACGGTCTTATAGGTCATATTCTCGCCCTTATCTGCGTTTCTGTCATGCGTAAGCTTCGTAACGCCGCTGTCCTCCGATGTGATATAGTAACCGGGCTTGTTTACAGCCTGAATTGAAACATAATTATCTGCGCTTTCATTCTTGGGAACAGAATAGCCCGCAACTATTTCCCAATCATGGTCGGTTCCACTCTTTTCATCATAAGCCTTTATGTCAAGCGTAACAGTACCTTCGTCGCGGATAACCTCTCCGCCTATGAGCTGTCCGTCTACATGGTCGTGTCCAAGATACTTGCCGTCACGTGCCGTAATCGAACTGCTTTTTCCCCAAAGCCCTGTTGACAATTCTTCCATTATGTCAACGCTTCCGTCCTCGTTAAAATCCATTTCCCATACTGTCACAGAACGTTTTCCGCCGTTTCCGCCCGGAAGTGAGCCATTGTGGCTTATAAGGTATGTTTTACCGTTAAAATCAATTACAGACGGATGCTCCGTATTTGACGTGAGATTCGACTCCATAATCGTGTTTTCATACGTCCACGGTCCCCACGGCGTATCTGCCGTGGCATAGCCTAATTTCTCGCCCCAGCCCCATGCCGCAAAGCAATAATATTTGCCCTCGTATTTTGGTTCGTCCAACGTGGAATCTGCCGATTGTCTGCGGTAAAGCCACGGAGCTTCGGTGTAAACCAGCTTTCCGTTTCTATGTTCCTGCGCCATTGGGTCGTCGGGAAGATTATCAAAGGTAATACGTTTAATATCTCCGTCTGTCGGCAGACCGTTTGCATCAAATTGAGCAGCAACAGTAATCTGACCGTCGCCATTGATATCCTTAACGGAAATCATATCCTCGTCAAGCTCGCATATGAAGCAGTCAGTATTGCCCCACATCAGATAACGGTGTTCAATTCCGTTCTCATCTTTATCAACCCATACTGTAGGGTCAATATTGGATACACCTGTCATATGCTCGGTAATAAGCGGCTTTTCGGGGTGCTGCCATGCGTTATTTCCATTTTCGTCCATACCGTTTGGATAGTCTGAGTATGCCACTCCTACAGAATGCCGATTTGTTCTGTTATTGTTTCTGTCCGGTGTGCAGTAATAGAAATAGTATCTCGTCTTTCCGTCAGTGTCCTTATGTGTAATCATCTGCGAAGCCCACGCTGAATATGCGTCTGAATACCACGGAACCTGATTAGGCGACATAAACCAGCCGCCGTGAGTCCATGTTTTCATATCTTTTGTTGTAAAATACTGCCAGTCAGGCATATTATATCCTCTCTTGCCCGGCACATCATGACCTACCACAAGATACACGGTATCACCTACCACAACTGCCGCAGGGTCGCCGCAATACATACGGTTTCCGTCCTTGTCAATTCCCGTTATCGGGTTGCCGCCTTCGCTCTTTTCAAGTACAACAGGATTGGCGTTTATTGTTATGTCAATATTAAGCTTTCCAATATCAGCCGCCGCGTTTGCCTTTATAGCATATACCGTTTCGCCGTCTTTGAGAACTATTTTTCCCGCTTCTATCGCGGCTGTATATGTTTTTCCATCAAGCGTAACGCTTGCGTCGCTTATTTGAGTATTTTTGTCTACTATAATTCTACCGTCCGCAAGGTCATATGTGCCGTATATCATCTGAGGAGTTAATTCTTCGCCTATAGTCAAATAACCCGCGTCAGCCGATGCTTCACTGCCTTCGTTTGAAATATCGGTTACAACAGCGTTGTAATACGACGCACCGTCTGCAACGGTAAATGCCGCAGCAAGCTCCGCGCTCTCGCCGTATTTTACCGTTTTTCTCTCGCCCTCTATGGCGTCGCCTATTTTTTCGCCTGCCTCACTATATGCTGTAATCGTGTATGTATAAGTTCTGGCAAATTTGCTGTAATTATTTGTAACTGTTGTTTTTGCCGTGACTGCATCGCCGCTTGCAGCATTTATAACGTTCGCGCCATTCTTTGTATACTGCGTGTCCATAACAAGGCGGTCGCGGTTGAATATCTCAAGAAATCTATCGGGATTAAATGTTTCCTCGCCGTAAATCTTCAAATCTCCGAAATACTGCATTGCTGTGTTCTTTATGCCGCCTATGCCGTTAAAATGTCCCGAATAGTACTCTGTGCTGAGAAGTTTATCGTTTACATATGTTTTTACAGTATAGTAATCACCGCTGTAATCTCCTACCGTACCATTCTCATTCTCTATTATAATAACGCAGGGATTTGTTTCTTCAAAGGTTGTATGACCAGTATTATTTTTGTCTGTGCCTTCGCCAAGCTCAGTCTTCAGATAATTTGGAAATCTGTTTACACCATAAGTGTCTTTTACATTTCCGCCATAACTTCTTTCACCGTGACCTACCCATAAGCCGTCCGTGCCCTTAGCGTAGCAATAACCGATAATATTTTTACCGTCAATATCATAGATAACATTATCGCCGCCGCCGTTTACCGACATCTTAAAGGTTATCGCCGCCCAGTTTCCGTTATATGCGTAGCCGTATCCCATTTTACAATCGCCGTTTAAGCCGAAATAATGATTTGTAGCATTGTCAAGCGACTTGTCGCCCTTTATTTCCCAATACTCATTTTCAGCGAGTTTTGAAAAATCATGGTCTGTAGTATGGTATTGTGCCATTTCAAACAGCTTGTATTCATCCTTGATATATCCATCCGTTTCTCCTGCCGCAAAAGCAACGGATTGACTTGATACACCATCAATGCTGAGCACTGCCGTAAATGCCGTCATAAGCATTACTCCTGACAGCAGTGCGCTGATAATTTTTTTCGCTCTCATTTTAATATCCTCCCTGTACTATATAGTATTCCTTATAATATAGTGTATCGGATTTTAACCTGTAAAGCAAGACATTATCTTTGTCGTTATAGTCAGTATTTTAGGTTTTATCACACAAAAAACGCCTGACACTTCAGGCGTTCTTTGAACACAATACACTAACCTCAGTTAATGTCCTTTTCTTTTGCATAAGAGAGCGGCTTAATATTATAAAGATTTTCCCATACAAACACTTTAATTTTTGCCGCATCCTTAATATCAATATTAAACTTGACTTCATTTTCCGATACGTTATCCTCAAATCTAATTCCAATAAGGCTATCATTCTCATCATACAACGATACAATCACGCACGGTTTTATCGCCATAACGCCGCTCAAATCCACTGTTACGCTTGTTTTATCATATTCTATACTATCAATTCTGAATTTCATAGGCGGCAGTATTGGTTCCGGTGTTGGCGTCGGACTTGGCGTTGGACTTGGCGTCGGCGTCGGTGTTGACGTTGGTGTTGGTGTTGGACTTGGCGTTGGTGTCGGCGTTGGACTTGGCGTTGGTGTTGGACTTGGCGTCGGTGTTGGACTTGGTGTTGGTGTTGGCGTCAGCGTCGGTGTTGGTGTTGCCGTTGGACTTGACGTTGGTGTCGGCGTTGGACTTGGCGTCAGCGTCGGTGTTGGGGTTGGCGTCGGTGTTGGCGTTGGTGTCGGCTCTGGTTCGGGCGTGATTTCTACCGGATTTTTATCCGTTAGAAATTCCACATAGTCTATGTATGAAGTGCTTGTGCAGTTAATTTCTACCAAAAGATATTTTTTACCGTCAACAAGACTTTTATCCAACAGAATTGCATCAGAAACCCTTGTTGTAAAATCATTTTCTGCCTTAATTTTAAACTTTGCGATTTCCTCACCGTCCGCAATAGGCAAATCGCCCGCTGAAAGCTTTACCTCCAATTCACCGCCATATTGTGCATAGCTTATCAGTACTGCTTCAGCATTTTTGAGCATATCGGACTCTATAAGCATTTTTGCTGAGCTACCGACTCTTATCTGAGGCGTCCCCCCAAGAGAACCGTTTGTCTGGTCAGCTGCTCCGTTCGTAGTCAAACAATACGGTGATGTGAGGTACTGTTTATCGGAATAAGCATATTCCTTATCAGTTGTTGTATACTCTTTCTCCGGTTCAGTCTGTGGTTCGTCTCCAATAAGCTCAACATAATCTATATACGAATGGCGTGTACAGTTAAATTCCACTATAAGATACTTGCTGTCTCCTATATTGTCCTTATTCAGACTAATAGCATCGGAAAGTCTTGTCGCAAGCCCGCCTTCGGCGTATATATCAAATTTAGCAATTTGTCTGCCGTCTCCCGTTGCTGTGTCGGACGCTGACAGTTTAACCCGCATTTTTCCGCCGTCCTGCGCATAGCTTATTCTTGCGCCCTCCGCGAACCTGAGCATATCAGACCTTATAACCATTCTTGCGGAAGTTCCTACGCTGATTTGCGGCGTACCTCCCAGAGAATTATTCCAACCGTCTGCCGCACCGCTCGTAATTAAACAGTAAGGCTTTGTGAGATACTGCTTATTGCAGTAATTTGTTTCAGACACTTCGAACGGTTTTGTTGGCGGCGAGGGAACTTCATCGGGATTCTGCCCCTTTACGTCAAGAGTAAAATCAGTTATTGTTCCGCTTAGCCAGCCCCTTCCGCTCCACGCGTATATTCCTGTAATCTGCCACGCGTTTCCCGAAGCCTTTTCCTCACCGTCTACTTTAATGGAATAGTCATATGTGTCCAAATCATATGTCATTTCAATGTCATTATACAGGATTACAGGATTGCCGTTCTCGTCTTTGAGATCATCGCTAATTTTTGCACTGACAGTCGTCCACGCTACTCCTTCCGCATAAGAGCCGTCTTTCGCGGACGTAAAGCCGTAATCAACTACGCCGCCTGCTACCTTTGCTTTGAACTTATATATTAGTTTTCCGCTTTCGGGCATAACAAGCTCGTCAACATTTCCCGGAATAAAGGACAATGTTCCTCCGGCTATTTGCTGAACTCCGTTTACAGCCAATTCATTATTTTCCGCGTTAATGCTTGCGGCGGTCTGTCTGTCAGAATTATAAGCGGAATGTCTGTAGCCCCAGCCGTCAAGCTCAGGTATTGCTCCGGATTAGCTGTTCCGTCGCCGAAATCAGCCACGTTATAGCTGTCAGGATTCCATTCCTCCGTTGAGGTTTGTTTCCCTGTAATAACGCCCGACGCAACATCTGAGAGGTCAAGCTGATAAAGATGCTCTTTTGTAACTGGTTCTTTCGTGGGAGCAACAATCGGTTTAAGGGTCGCTGTTGTTTCAATTGACGGCTTTTCAAATGAATCCGTGCTATACAGCTTAATCTCGTCAAGCGCGATTGTGCCGTAATTTTTCGATGCTTCGACTCCAAATGTATTAAGCTCGCCGCAGTCTGCTATGTAATCAATCTCAGAGGTATAAACCGTTCCGTCATACTTTGCCGCTGTAACATACGCTTTTTGCTGTGAATTGTCTGTTGAACACTCTATCTTTGTCCACTTCTGCGCCTCTCTTCCTGTCGGGTACGAACATAGCTCTATGCCGTTTACGCTAAGCACGGCAGACTCTGTATAACCTTTTATAATATTCGGTTTTACAGTAAATTCCAACGCTTTGTTGCTGTCGTTTCCGAGATATACCTTTGTAGGAGCGTTTCCGTAAGCATATTCGCCGTTTGCCGAAAATGTTGATGGAATACTCATCACAAATTCAAGCTTGCCCGAACCTGTTACGGGCATTTTCGCCTTTGTTTTAAATTTTGAGTCCGCGCCGTTTGCGGAGAACAAAAGAAATTTATTTGAATAATTGCTCATTCTGCTTTTCGCATGGGTTGGCACAAGATAAGGTGCGTCATTCGTTACCGCCGCAAGCACCTGTTTGGCAATTCCGTTAGTTGTTATTTCCCACATTTCCTGAGACGGCGAAGTATCATTTTGCTTTTTATAATAATCGCCGTCCTCATCGATTAAATAGTCACCACTTCTCTCAAGCTTCGCCTGTTTCACAGGTGTAGGTGTAACCGCCGGCTTTTCGCCTGAATAGACAGGAGTCTGTATATTCGGTTTTACCGCACGCTCGTCGTATTTGCCGTCCTGATACATCGGGTCGCTTTTCTCGCATACATAAAAACCTATATGCGGCGGCTGATTATAATACTGATTTTGCAATGCTACGCCCTGTCTGTACAGCGGGTCGTGCATAAGCGTGTAGAGCTTATTTTCAGTCGGAATATCAGTGGTGTAAATCCTTATTGCCATATCATCGGGAGTTTTCAGCACCAACTCCTCGCGCCAGTCTCCGAAAATATCGGCCTGCAAAAGCGGATTTGCCTTTGTAGAGTTTATTGTTATTGTTTCAGTATCATAGAAAATCCTGTCGACATTGCCTGTCTCCAAATTATATTTATATATAGCAGGTCTGGCGTTGTCGGCGCCGTCAAACATTTCTTCATAAAGGTCGCCGTCCCAGAAAATTCTGAAATTCGCGCCACCCGAACCCTGCACGTCTGTGCGTATATCGTATTCGTCATCGAGGCTGTCAGTCTGCTCATCGCCGTCTGCGTCAAGCGTTTTACCATATCCGTGAGCAACGCCCGCTCCCGAAATTTGAAAGTAACCGCCAGCACCGACGTTCGTCATCATACCTCGGCCTGTATCACCGCCAGCACCTGCGTGGTAAAGCTCCTTGCCGTCGGCGGCGTGTATTAAAGTCATACCGAAATCAATATTTATTTCCTCGCCGAAGTCATTTGTATGTTTTACATCTCCTCCGTGTTCATGAACAGTAAAATATTCAAGCGAATTGTTTGTCGGGTCATACTCGCCAAGGTGGTGAGCGTCGCCGTGTCCACGATATGTACACCATAGCGGCGACATATCATCGTCAAGACACAGTGCGCCTGACATTACCTCGTCCTTGCCGTCGTTGTCCACATCTCCGCAAGCAATGCTATGGTTGCCCTGTCCCTCGTATTTTCCGTATCCTTCCCTATATCCGTTATCATATCTGTCTTCTTTAGGCACATCAAAAAAAGCATAGTCTGTCGTGTCGAAACGGTTTACAATGCTCATACGATTGTTTTCATCAACCGAAATACTTGCCGCCGCAATTCTTGTATAAATTCCGCGCCACAAAACTATACCGGGATTTACACCGTCAAAATATGCGACTGTTCCCATACACTTTTCGCCTCTGTGACCGTTGTCGCTTCGTCCGTCGGGACACCCCCAAAGCCATGTATTGTACGTGTTATCCGGGTCTTTTAGCATACCTCTTAAAACAGGATACTCAATTGTATCTAATGCCTGACCGTTTCTGCCGTCAAAGAGCGTAAAGTATTCCGGTCCTTTGAAAACCTTTCCGTTTACAAATTCGTATTCCTTGTCGTTATCCGCATTCTTTATTTCAGGAACAACGCTTGCCTCTGTAACATATCTTCCGGTTCCGTCCTTTGTTCCGAGCGCAGTCTTGCAGGCAATTTCCGCAATTCCGTCGTTATTAAAATCATATACAAGGAATACAAATTCAGTCAGCGGCAGCATATACCGTCCCATATCAATACGCCACAACAGTGTTCCGTCAAGCTTGTATGCTTCAAGATATCTGTTTCCGTACCACGCGTTCCACGCGTGATTGTGATTTGCCTCACGCTTTACTATAATTTCATATTCTCCATCCCCGTCCACATCACCGCAGGATGAATCGCCTATCTGATACTCAAATACATTGGTATTGTCATCTCCTTCAGACGCGACAAAATCGTCTACAGGAGCCATAGGGATTTCTATATAATTTTTCCCTGTTTCAAATGCTTTTGCTGTTTTTGTTACATTTGCGAAGTTCTCATTTGAAGAAACTACCTTATATTCAGAATCTTTTGTACCACTTTCATCAAGATAGTTTGTGCTGTTGGATATGCTTGAAGCGATAAGCGCTCCATCACGGTATATATCAAAGGTTGTGTCATACTCCTCCGTTCCAAGGAGCCGCCACGTCATATATATGCCATTGTCGGTCATCATTGCAATAAGACCTCTGTCAAGGTTTTCCATATATCTTCCGCTTCCTTCAGCATTTGCGGTAATCGGTATCTGAGCCGATGTGTTCATCAATGTAATAACCATAAATAAGGACAAAATCTTCTTAAATCTGCTCATTGTTACAACTCCCCCGTATATTTACTAAAAATTCCATTATATATTTTATAAAACTGACCTTTATAATGCAAATCATTTTTATAAGTTAAATGGACAGTATTTTAGGTTATTTTCCGAAAAAACGCATCAGAGCGATATTCCCCGACGCGTTTTTTTGCTTTTATTTTGCTATATTCAATTTGTATTATTTCTCTGCCTTCATAGCTTCATATACTTCTTTTTTCTCGTCAAGCACTTCCTGATAGCCTGCTGCGAGATATTCCTGACATGCCGCCTCGTACTTAGCGTCAAATTCTTCCGGCTTACAGTTGATAAGATTAACCTGTATTTCCTGCCATTTTGAAAGGAGTGATTCCGCAGATTCTGTAAGGCTTACGATAGGCTTATTAAAGATGAAGTCATGATAACGCAAATGCTCATATTTTTTCGCGTTCTTGTAGTTTTCCTCAATAAGAAATTCATAGCACTCGGGAGCGTACATTTTCGCCTGAACCTGCATATTAAGCTCATCGTCTCCCATATCCTTACTTTCGATTACGATACACCACATATCCTTATTGGAGCTGTAATTTAGTCTTTCCTCGCCTGTGTAATCATCAATCGGGACAGGAATTTCACCGTCCATTGTATATGTAACTCCTTCAATACCATTCTGCATTGTGAACAAATTGTCCTGCATCCACTCAAAATACATCAGTACAGCCTCGGGGTGAGCACAGTTTACATTGATACCCGACATCATACCGAACGGGTTATCTTGCCTTGAGCCTGCGTCATAAGGATTACCGTTTTCATCAATCCACTGATAGGCGGGAAGCAGCATAACCTCCGCGCTCGGGTCATTTTTCTTCAGGTTTCCGATAACATCATCGCTCTTTGAGAGATATGTGCCAAAAATGCCTGCCTTGCCCGAAATAAACTGCTCCTTCATTTTGCTGCCGTCCTTGTCAAGATACCACTCGGGGCTTATAAGACCCTCGTTGTAAAGCATATTGTCATACTGAAGCTGTTTCTTTGTCGGCTCCCATGTAAGCGAGCAGACCGTTATATCAGAATAAAGCGCGTTATCCTCCTCCGGAAGCGGAAATTCTCTGAACGGATAATTGCCGTAGTTGGCGTTTACAAGATTTTTTGTAAGCGAAATTGTTCCCTCGCCGCCCGGCTTCTTATCTCTGAATGTTTTAAGCATATCAAGATATTCTTCCGATGTTGTCGGGGCTGAAATACCGCACTTGTCAAGCCAGTCTTTTCTCAAAAGTGTTACCCACTGGTACATATCCGGACGCGCACCTGCAAGGAAATATCTTGTTCCGTCAAGCAAGGTGTACTCGTCTGCTGACTTTGTAGCCTCATAATAATCGGGAGCATATTTCTTAATCATTTCCAAGTCAAGCTCCTGAAATGCGCCCTGATCTGCAAATGATACAATAGATGGGTAATCGTAGTTAAAGATTATGTCAGGCTGATTTTCAACTTTTCCCGCAAGAAGCTGATTGAATTTTGTTATTTCTTCCTTTCTCGGAATAGAGATATAAGAAACCTTAATATTGTGCTTATCTCCGAACTCCGACTGAACATACTTTGTCCAGTAATTATCAATTACACTTGCCTGACCGGGAGTTCCTCTGTCGTAAACAGGGATTTTAATTTCCACCTGCTCAGGATATACATAATCCTCCACATTCTCTCTTGACATGATTTCATCCATGTCAATGTTAGCGCCCGTGCCTCCGCTACATGCCGCAAGCATTGATACTGCCGATACAGATGCTAACAATGCTGCAATAATTTTTTTGGCTTTCATAGTTCTTTTCTCCTTTATATATAAATTTTATTATCAACCCTTAACTGCTCCTATCATAACGCCTGATACAAAATACTTCTGCACAAATGGATACACAATAATAATAGGAATCGTAGCGAACATAATTGTCGCGGATTTTACAACCTCGGCAGCCTGATTCTCACCGCCGCCCGCTTCTTGCGATAGCGAGGCATTTGAACCTGACGCGTTTACAAGGTTATAGAGCTTTAACTGCAAAGGCTGAAGCTCGGGCTTGTTTATGTAATACAGTGCGTCCTGAAACGAGTTCCAGCGTCCAACCGCGTAGAACAGAGCCAGTGTCGCAAGTGTCGGAACACACAATGGTAGCATGATTTGAACGAGTATTCTGAAATCACTGCATCCGTCAATTTGCGCCGCTTCCTCAAGCTCCACGGGAATTCCCTGCATTGCCGTTCTTAAAATAATCATATTATACGCGGATATCGCAAGTGGCAGAACAAGCACAGCTGTTGTATCAAGCAGGTTAAGGTTGCTCATAAGTATGTAATCGGGGATAATGCCTGCCGAAAAATACATTGTTATAAGAAACATAATATTGAATACTTTCCTGCCCTTTAATCGTTTACGGGATAACGCGTAAGCCGCGCATATTGTAAGGAACATACCGAGCGCTGTAAAGAGCGCAGTAATGATTACCGCATACCCCAGTGAGTGCATCATAGACGGGTCGCCGAGAACTGTTTTGTAAGCGTTGAGTGTTATATCCTTCGGAATTAGCCATACCTTGTTGGCATATACCGAAGCGTCCGAGCTTATTGACATCGCCGCAACATGTATAAATGGTATCAAACAGATAATAGACAGCGCTGCAATAAGTGCGTATATAAGTATATCTGCTAAAATATCAGCTTTGCTTTTCTTTATTTTCATTGACAGACACCCCCTTATACTATACCGTCTTCGCCAAGCACTTTAGCGAATTTATCCGACGCGAGGACAAGAACAAGCCCAACAAGCGACTGGAACAATCCAACAGCGGTCGCAACATTATAGTGTCTGTTAGAGAGACCCTCACGGTAAACAAATGTCGCAATAACGTCCGAAACATTCTGAACAAGAGGATTGGACAGCGTGTATGGGCGTTCAAAGGATGAACCCATTATTCTTCCAAGCTGCATTATGAGCATTACGACAATTGTGCCTTTTATGCATGGAAGCGTTATATTCCATATCTTTCTCCAGCGTCCCGCTCCGTCAACCGTAGCCGCTTCATACAGCGAACCGTCAATACCTGTTATGGCGGCAAGATAAATAATGGTTCCCCAGCCCATGCCTTGCCATACGCCCGAAAGAACATATGTAGTTATCCAGTGATATTCCTCTTCCAAAAATGGTATATTCTTTCCGAGAAGTATGTTGATTGAGCCGGAATGCGAGGCAAACAGCTGATAGCACAGTCCCGCAACAATTACCGCCGAGAGGAAGTGCGGCAGATACAATACTGTCTGTGTGATTTTCTTGAACCACTTTATACGGATTTCATTGAGCAAAATCGCCAGAATTATCGGAGCGGGAAAGCCTATCAGCAAATCAAGGAAATTAAGCACTAATGTGTTCTTGAGCGCCTTATAGAAATCCTTTGATGTGAAAATATCCTTAAATACATCAAAGCCTATAAATTCTGAGCCTGCAAATCCTTTTATCGGTTTGTAATCCAAAAATGCAATCGAAAGTCCCATCATTGGCAGAAACTTGAATATTACGATAAATAGCATAGGGATTAACAACAGCAAATATAGCTGCCAGTCTCTTTTTAAATAGAACGCAATCCCCTTTTTCACCGGCACTACAGACGCGGTTTTAGTTGAAAGTTGAGGTTTCATTATATCAGCCCTTTCTAAAAATATATTTTAAATTGTATTATTGTACGCCTATTGTGCCGATTTCCGCGATTTCGCACGGCTCATCGCCAAGAAGCTCCAGCTTTATTGTGTTTGAATACTTCGGTACCGGGAAAATATAAGTTATGGCGTCCGTACTGCCATCGCTTTCAGTATCAATCTGCTTTTCCCAGCCGTCGCGGTTTGTTATATCCGCTTTATCTTCATCAGATATACCCCAGCGAGTATAAATTCTGAATTTATGCTTTCTGCCGTCGGCAAATTTAATAACTACCGCGCTTGTCGGGGACTTATCCGTTTCCATAAGCAAAATACCCTTGCCTCTTGTCTTCCACGATGTGCTGTAATCAAGGTCATACGCAGCCTTTGCGTCGCCCTCGCTTGCTATTACCGAAACGGCGTTTGTCTGTGTAAGCGCCATTTTTTTGCCGTTTACATACTCACTATCGCTCTTAGGCTGCATAGCTTTAACTGTCTTTATAATATTGAGAGTATTAGCTGTATCAACAGATATCTCCTTATCGCTTATCGTTATCAATCCGTTATCGTAGTCAACCTTTTTATTCATGGATTCCGCAACAACGCGTATCGGAACGAAGGTTCTGTCAGCATGTGTAATCTCAGGTGCAACATCTGTTTTCCTGATTTCGCCGTTTACTGTGTATTCATCGCTTCCGACCGTCATAACGATTTCAGTATCCGCTGTTTGGATTTTAACATATCTGTCCGAGTCTACCCATGTTACCTGTGCGCCAAATGCCTCCGCGATAAAACGAATGGGAACCATTGTTCTGTCATATGTGATGTATGGCACGGCTGTATTATCTTTTCCGTCAAAATAATACGGCGCGCCGTTTATAAGAGCCTTCGGCTCGTTTATGGCAAGATTTACTGTGCTTCCGCTGTATAACTCATCTATGCTCCATTCTTTTTTTATAAGGTCGAGATTTTTATTCTTGCTGCCGTTTTTGTCAATCGTGTAAATCTGCGGTACAGGAACTGATTTTGTATCATATCCGAGATTATAGTCAACGTGTGTCGGCTGGTTATATCCTACATTCTGCACAGCTACAGCGTTTCTGTACTGCATATCGGACATCAGCGTCGGTATTCTGTAATCAGTAGGAATTGTGGTGGTATAAATACACAGCTTGCTGTTGTCAAGCGTCGGATAAATTACCTCCTCGCGCCAGTCGCCCAAAATGTCTGCTGTCAATGTTGGGTTTGATTTTGCGGCATTATTTGAATGGCATTTGTCTGCCGTAAATATATTCTCAACTCTATATGTATACGGATTATATTTTGAAATATTTACGCCGTCCTGAACCTCTCTGCCCAAGTCTCCGTCCCACCACGCAAAGAAGTTTGCGGGGATACTATATTTATCTGTAATAAGGCTTCCGTCAGACGAAATAAGCATACCCATTGACGACCAGCTTTCCGAGCCTTTATGCGTCGGGTCTATATCATCGCAGCCGCCTCTGCCGACGTCAAGAGCGCCTTTGGGCGAAGACCAGATAATTTCACCTGTGCGGGCGTCCTTCATTTGATGACCGTACCTTCCCGATTCATGAACTGAAAAAATCTCAAGTCCCGGTCTTTCGGGAATCAAGTCGCCCATATGCTGCGCGTCGCCATGAGCCATGTCGGGGTCAACATACAGAACACTTCCGTCATCATCAAATGTTGCAGAGCCGTATATAATCTCGTCTTTTCCGTCATAATCAACATCTGCTACGCATAGGGAATGGTTTCCCTTCCCTTTTACAGCCTTTGCCTCTTCGCTCTTTTCAAAATCCGTGTCGAAAATCCAATCGTTTACAATTTTATTGTCAACCACACTATATGCCGCAAGCACTGTTTTGTCATAATATCCTCTTGCAAACATCATTGACGGTGTTTCTCCGTTTTCATAGAATACGCAGGCATTGTATCGTTCCGAACGATTACCCCAGTTGTCGCCCCACGAGCTTATATCCCACTTTACGCCGTCTTTTTCGCCGACAGACTGCGGATAGTAATCTACAGTATCCATTTCAGCCCCTGTTACCCCGTCAAACACCGTCAGATACAGCGGCCCTGACAGATTTTTTCCATTATTATCGCGCCAGTCTTTCTTTGCATCGCCTATGACTTTGCCCACTCCATCCGTCGTGCCGTCAGCGGTACGCATGGCCACTTCTGCTTTTCCGTCGTTATTAAAATCAGCGCAGAGGAATTGTGTGTCATGCGCTCCTCCGCGCACATTTATTCCCAAGTCAATCCTCCAAAGCTTTGTTCCGTCAAGCTTATACGCGTCAAACAACGTGTTTCCCGTAGGTCCTGAATGTGAGCTGTCGCGCGAGTTTGACGGGTCCCATTTAAGAATTATCTCAAGCTCGCCGTCGCCGTCTAAATCAGCGGCGGAAGCGTCGTTTGCATTATAGTGATACTCCTCCGTTTTACCGTCCGCAAATGTCACTGTTCCGCTTTCGGGTATGTCAAGCGGAATTTTTAAACAATCCTCATCCAAAAGTACCGTTTCCTTGCAGGGTTCACTCTCTATTCCGTCCGTAACAGAAGCTACGGTATATTTATCGCCCGATTTTGCGTTATAATCAATATAATTTGTCTTATTTAAGGGCTGGAAATTAAGTTTCTCGCCGTTTTTATATAAATTATACTTTGTGTTTATGCTTTCCGTGCCGAGCCAGCGCCATGAAATAAATCCGTAAGCCTCTGTACTTACCGCCACAAGTCCCCTGTTAAGATTTTCCATTCTGCGTTGAATATCAGGACGGTTATCTATAAGTTTTTGCGTCTCACTTCCGTCAGAAATACCTTTATTAACGGTAATCGCTTCGGGGTCTGCCGGAACATCGCCTATTTTGTCATATTCTGAGTCAGCGGTATCGTTCATAAGCTCCTTGACGCCGTTTTTGATTATAATGTTATCAACATACGCATACGTGCCCGGATCTGTCTGATAAGGCGTGTAACCTATTCTTGTTATAGGCTTTCTATTAAGTGAATATTCATATTCTCCGCCTTCAGCTTTTATGTACTCCTTACCGTCTTTATATACAGTAAGCTTATCATTTTTCCACTCAATACAGAAATTATGCCATTCCTTTTTTATCGAAACATATTCGCCATTTTGAGTAAAATTCTTCTTATCTTCTGTCAGTCCTTCGGCTACAGCAGAAGAACCCGAGTCAGGAAAGAAATATATTCCCGTCATGCCTTTACCGAATAAATCATCCGTGCCTGTGTAAAAAGCATATCGAAATCCCTGAGACATTCCATACCAGTCGAAAGATACCGACCATTCTTTTTTCATTGTGTATTTTCCGTTCCTCTCTTCATACAAATACGTTTCGGGAATTTCGATATAGGGATTTACTCCCTTTTCCTTGTCCGAGCCTCTATTTGTTTCAAATCCGTTAATGAAAAATACATTTCCGATATCCGAACCCGTTGGGTCAGCCGTCACGCTTACTTCGCCCTTACCGCTGTAAAGTCTCAAAGAATTATTTTGCGCCAAGACCGGTACAGCAATCCCTGAAAGTATAGCGGCTGTTAATAACAGTCCCACTGTTTTTTTCATATAAACTACACACCTCCAGTCGATACAATTATTAGCCACGTGCAAAACTCCAAAAATATAGAGTTTATGCGGTTTTGCGAATGTGGCAAATCCGTTTTGTCACTATAAATTAATATTTAATGTATAGAAAAACCACTCTTATTTGGTATAATATGGTTGAAATCAAAATCTCACAAAGGAGAGTGGTTTTTATCTATCGTCAAGAAATTTTAAAAGACGTCAGTCTTTTTACTTCACAACCAAAAGCTAAATTTTACGATGAACTATTCATTAATTTAGATTTAAGCTATATTCCGACTCAAAACTCAAAATTTGGTCGCGCGAGTTATAGCAATCATTCTATGATTTGTGCCTTTATCGTTATGAAATGCGAGGACTTCTCTCAAATTTCAGACTTACACGATTATCTGTCAAACAACTTAATTATTGCCCATTACTGTGGCTTTGACATTTCTCGTGAATTACCTTCTTATGCAAAATTCACACGTTTTATCCGTGAATTTGATAATGATATGCTTCAAACCGTTATGCAATCACTGGTGTTGAAAGCTGCTGATTTATCTTTGATTGTGTGAAAACTTTAAAACGACTTGCCTGACAATTTTTAAAACCAAATATTTTTGATCCTCGCCGTTAGGTTTGTTTGCTATACCCTTTTTTAACTATTATTCACTTTTGTTGCTTCGCTTGGCTTTATTTATGATTTATTTAATTTTTATTTCCTGTGTTTTGCACCTCTTTAGGTTTTTCACTAATTATTTGTTCCCTGAAATAATTAAATAATCTCTATTTATAATTATAAATTTTTGCGAAATATTTAACAAGTCATTTCTACAGATGACATAGACAGTATTTTAGTTGTTTGTTGAAAATATATAATAATTGCACGATTATTATATATTGATTGTATAATAATGTCAGTAAAACTTTTAGAAGTTATAATACAATAGGGACACGCATTTAGTGTCCCTATGTCGAATTACTTAATTTTAATATTATCAATAGCTGTGTAATTGTCCGATTAAATTATTCCGCATCATTTCTGATACCAAAATTATCAAGTTGCTGCGGAGCCCAGCTATATCCAAATTCACTCTGCAGTTTTGCAAGGTTTTTCGCAATAATCGCAGTTTCGGCGATTTCCGATACTTTATTATCAGAAAGATTTGTAACTGTACCAAAAAGCTTACCTGCCTCAAAGTCGATTGTAAGAACCACTCTGTACCATGCCGCAGCACTGCCCACATTAGTTCCATCTCCTGCCTTTGCCCCGACTTTGTAATCGACACCGGCACCACCGTTGCCATTAATTGAGAACAAATATGCGCCGTCGCTGTCGCACAAATTGAATGATGATGAACGTCCCTTTCCAATTTCTGCATCACTCTTCCAGTCGAAGCTTACCGTCAGCTTCTTCGCTGCCTGTATATCCTCTGAAAGCATTTTAGCATCTGAGCCGGAAGCCGGCAAGAAAAGAGCTCCGTTTTCTATTGACACACCGCTCGGTTCAAATCCCCATTTGCCGCTGCCTGTCGTAAAGTCATCATACTCGAAATATTCACCGTCAAGTTTTGTGAAAACTACATTAATCTCATTTGTTGATGTAAGACTGTCTATTGTGAAAGAATCGGATTTCTCGCTGTCGTAGAGATATACCTCGTACATTCCGCTTTCTTTCTCTTGCTTTATAGCCGATGTGTGTTCAGCCCCTGTCAGTTCAAATGAATCCTGTTCGTATAGCTCGCCATTTATAACATAAGAATCTTTCAGTTCATTGCCATCTGTGTCAACATAGTTTACCATAACCGATGTTTTTTGTGTGTTTTTCGCCTCCATAGTAATTGTTGCCGCATAATTTTCGCCAATCGTAATTTCGCCGCTGTAATCACTGTAGCCGGCACAAGTTGCTGATACGCTGTATTTACCCTCAATAAGAGTAACGTTGACTCTTCCTGTTTCATTTACCGTATATGTGTTACCGGCAATAGTTACCACCGCGCCAACGGGAGCGGTAATTTGAACAGGCTGCGGAATTTGAGCCGTCGTGCCGTTTGTACCAAGGTCATATATTTTCATATTGTCAAAACTCGTCGAGCCTACTCCGTAATCATAGAAGTTTACACCCATAAACTTTGTGTTTTCGGCAAGTTCTGAAGCCGTCACTTTTTCAACAACTCCGTCCTTACCTGTAACCACAAGGTATTTTTTCTTATTTTCAGGGTCAAAGATAAACTTGACATTTACCCAATCTTTTGATGATGTAACATCCGCTTTCGGATATCTGCCTATTTCAGCGTCATTGCTGCCCTCTTTACCAAATACCGTCATACCGACGTTCTCATCTGCTTTCATATCGAATTCCCAAGCAATGGATTTATTTGCCGTCTTAGCTTCAGCAAGGTCAATCGGTGATGCAAACGTAAATTTAACACCTCTGGCATTGTTTGAGGGATTACCCGCATAGCATGTCATATATTGATTTTCACCGTCTTTGTTAATTGAAATTGTTGAATCGGATTTTGTTGAATTATTACCGTTTATTCCTGCTGAAAAGATAAATCCGCCAAGAGCTACATCTTCAGGAGGCGCAGTTTTGTCATTTCGATACGACCTGATTTTTTCACCTGTTGTATAGTCCTCGAAACCTTCTTCAAGATAGAAACCTTCGTGTTTCTCAAATTTAGCGTAAAGCGTTATATCCTCGCAAGGCATCTTTATTTCAACATTCTTTGATGTGCTTATTACTTTTTCACCATCAGCCGTGTCATACCATCCGATAAATCTGTATCCGCCCTTTGGAATAGCACTGAGTGTAACCATGCTGCCCTCCGCTGCTTTTACAGGTTCAGATACCGCGCCCATCTCGCTGTCGCAGCCGCTTACGTATGCAGCGGTAACCGTATGCTTCGCGAGGTTTTCTGTTCTTGATACTTTCTTTACTGCAAAATTTGTAAGTTCAAATTGACCGTTTATAATTTGCAGGTCAACCTCTTTAAACGGAAGCGGCTGATTGGCTTCTGCAAGCAGTTTTGTATACTGAGGAACTTTTACCGTCTCACCGGCTATATCGCCGATTTTAAGCGTGCTTTCACCTCTGTCGATGTCAAGAGTGTATTCAAAGTCCGTCCATTCGCCTTTACTTATGCTATATTCCCTGCCGCTGTTATCCTTAGCTTTGCTGTTTTCAACGGAGAAACACTCAAACGCATTTCCCCCGCCCAATGACAGGTGCGCGGCAAATTTACCTTCAACATTTCTGATTTTTCCGTCAACCCGAATAATTCCGCTGTCTGTTTCTTTGCCTCGGTTATCTAAAATACTGTGCGTCATCCTTCCGTTTCCGGCAAATGAACCATACCACAATTCTCCGTCAAGCATTGACTTTTTGCTTTCAATTTCCGACCACCAATTATTTTTATTTGCAATATCCTCGCCGTTCTTTACTCCGTAATAGTGGAAACACTCCGCACCTTCGCGCTTGTCGTCGGTAAGCAAATAATCATACTCCACAGGCATATATGTACCGTCAGTATATGGCTGCATTGTCAGCGGATAACCTTCTTGGTCAAGCATTCCCCATATAAATGCTTTGAAGCTTGCTCCGTCATTAAGATTTAACGTATTTCCCTCAAAGCCAAGCGTCTGCACTCCCGGTTCTGACGCGTTATCAACCCAGCCGACATATCCTTTGCCATTGCCCTCTGTGGCGTTTGAAATAGCCATTTTTACAAGCTTTCCGCTATCGTCATAAAGAGCTACAATTCCTCTGCCGTAGGTAGGCATTATGGATTTATCCTGTAATCCTACCTCCATATTTTCAAGCGAGCCGTCCTCGTTAAAATTAACTTTTCTCACAACTGTCGGATATTTGTATTGTGAAACATTCTTCGGGTATCCATCTCCGTGAGCCCATGTGATATCCATAATTCTCTGCGGAACCTTTGACGCTCTGCGTCCGGAAGCAGTTGAATTATCAGCAGGAATATTGCCCTCATATGTTTCGAGCAGTCCTCGAAGCGCGGGATATTCCCTTATCTGCTTTTGGGAATTAAGAAACATTCCCTCTACAAGTCCCTGTGAACCTAAAGCATTGGGATGTGTGCCGTCCTGATAGTAATAATCCACAAGTCGCATATCGCTTGTTAATTTCTGACCCATTACCGTGCCTTCCTTTGATATGCTTGCAAGCCAGCCGAGCGCATGGGTATTCATATCAACAAAGGCAATATTGGTTACCTTTCTTTCGGTTGAATTTTTTGCAAGTACAGTTTCCTTGTATGCCTCTGCCGCCTTTTCTCCGGCGGCATCACCGTCAGCATTACCATCTCCGTCAGCATCAGCGTTAGCGGCGGCGTCATAGGTTTTAGCATATTCAGCCGCGGCTTCTTCTCCGCCGTAAATCATACAGTCAACATAGCCTTTTCCGGCTATTGCAAAGCCTGCCAAAGAATCTGTCCATTCGTTATTTTCCGGATGAAACTGCCATGACAGGTGACGCTCAATCGGACTTACAATAACCAAGGTTGCACCCTCTCTTTTGCAGGTTTGGTAATACTTATCAAGCGCGCATACATATCCGTGAACACCATCATTTTTATGATTGTGACCATACTGCACATACATATAGTCGCCTTGCTTAATATTTTCGTCCGCAACGGCAAAATGCTGATTATCCCAAGCGTTAAGCCCGCCTTCGCCCTGATTTGAAACAGCTATATCCTTTGCAAGATATTTTGACAGTGACGCGCCTGTTCCCGTGCAGCCCACAAGATTAAAGAACGGAAGTGAGTTAAGGCCGTCAGTAACGGTTGAGTCGCCCAAAACCCAAACCGTTGTTCCGGGTTTAACCTTCTGGATTGTCATGTCTTTCAGAGCCACGTTTCTTCCCGCAACCGAAATATTGAGCATATCGTCAATAAATCTTCTTCCTTCGCTCTTGAAGTATACAGGTTCTACATCAACTGAAAATTCAAGCTTTATTTCCTCTCCTGATTTTATTGTTTCATGAGAAATTACAACGTGCTGACGTTCGGAAAATACTGTAACATCTTCAGCGTCGCCATCGTCAAGATTGGTAAGAGTCAGCGCCACACGGAAGTAGTCTCCTGTTTCACAGTTCATTGCAAAGCGTAACGGATAGTCAAAGCCGTCCGTTCCGGCTTCCGAGCCCACGGAACCTACTCCATTTACCGTTTCTTTGAGTTTTGTTACATGACCTTTTACCATAGCAAAAGCGTCATACGTGCTTGGAAAATTAAAATCCTCATCGTGAGTTCCCACAAATCCATACTCACATTCTGCCCCCGTTTCAAGGTCGCCCATTACAGGGTGCGCTGACTTCGGAACGTGGATATATCCGTCCTTTTCTGCCGTACCGAAACGCAGTTTCCACTCATCTTTTATTGTGTCCCCTGCTACAATCGGTGTTGACCCTGCCGCGCTTACGCTTACAGATGGAATTATCGCGATCGACGACACTACAGCCGCCGATAACGCAAAAGAAACAATTTTGCTCACTAACCTATTCATATATATTACCTCCGGTTTGTATTCTTTGACTTAAAAGGAGAGAAAAGGGTGTTAAAAATCTTATTCCAAGACTTCTAACACCCTAATATACTAAAGTCTTAATTTTAGTATAAATTGATTAAACTCTGTATGCAAGTCATTATCACAGTTGTTATAGACAAAATTTTAGTTTTTTGCCGTCAACACACTTTGTTTTATTACAGTGTGTTCAGCGGCAGGTTTCATTGTATTCTTTTCCCATATCATTACCTTGACCTCGTAATTTTTGTCCGCGTCAATATCCGCCTGTCCCTTCATATCGTTTTTAAATACCTTTACAAGCGTTCCATTATCTGAATATACGGCGGTATATACATCATACTCGTCTATATCAACACCATTCTCCGGCGTCAGTTCATATGACAATTTTCCGTCCGTGCTTTCAAGCTTTGTGAGATTCACGAGATATGTAGGTTCTCCGGTGTGAATGCGAAGTACCGCAAATGAGTTAGCTCCAAGCATATATTCGCCGCCGTTTGTCAGTTTAATTGATGTTTCTTCCAATGTGAGATTATCAGGCTGTTCCATACTATTCTTTGCAAATTTATCCTCATTTGTAAGAAGGATTTGAGTGACCTCTCCTGTCATAGCGAGACTGCTATCTAAATTTATTTTTGTCTTTACGTCATAGTCATACGGATTTACAAGCTTTACTATTACATCGCCTGTCTTTTCATCATACGAAACTGACTGATATGATTTTTCCGCGCTCTTAACATCGTTTTTAAGCGTATAGCTTCCGTTGTTCTGCATATACATCTGCTGAACATAATAGTTCGGCGTGGTATGACTGCCTGTTTCATCGCACCAAATCATATTCGGCGACCAGTTCCGGCAATTATAGTTACAGAACAGCGGTGCAAGCGCTGACATAAACACAACGTCCGCGTTTCTTTCCATACCCGTCATAAACGCCGCTTCAGCAAGCGCATTATTAAGAGTATTTTCATATGTGCCGTTTGCAGCGTATTCTCCCGCAAATACAGGAGCTTTCCTGTCGTAGTTGTCGTAACGGTTGTCATTTTCAAGGAACCACTCAGGCGACATATAGAAATGCTCGTCAACAGCATAGGTAAATTTGCTGTTTTCCGCCTGTTTTTCTCTTATCCATGTCCAGTTTTTCTCTGTATAACCGCCCGATGCGAACGGTCCTGATGTGTTTATCAGCTTAACATCCGGATATACCTTATGGATTTCCTGCTCAAACAGCTCATAACGCTTATACCACTCCGTCCAGCCCGGATCAATTTTTCCTTGCTCGTTACCGATACCTATTGCTTTCAGATTGAACGGTTCGGGATGTCCCATATCATTTCTGAGTTTCGTCCATTTATTGTTCAAATCCGTGCCTGTTGCGAAAGCTACCAAGTCAATAGCGTCATCAATAAGCGCTCTGAATTCATCTGTATATTCTGTGGTGTTTTCTTTGTAGATAGGAACAAAGCTTCCGAATCTGCCTGCCTCATACTCGCATCCTATACCAACCGAAAGCACGGGAACTGCCGAACAGCCCAGCTTCTCACAAAGCAGGAAGTATTCATAGTAACCCAAGCCCAGTGTTTGGTTATAGCCGCTCATTCCGTCTTCGCCATTATCAAGCCAACGGTTCCAATTCTGTTTTCTTTCCTCTTGAGGTCCTACCGACCTCTTCCACTGATAGCGGTTATCAATATCATAACCCTCGATTACACAGCCGCCGGGGAAACGCACAAATCCCGGATTAAGGTCATTAAGTAAATCAAACATATCCTTGCGGAATATTCCTTCAACCGCGTCATCGGGTATCATTGAAATCATATCAAAGTATACCGTCGCTGATGTGTCAAGCTCAATTACAAACTCCGCACCGCGAAGCGTCTTATCTGCGGTTGCCTGTACTTCGTACTTTGTCCATCCGTTTGCCGCATACTTATTATCGGTGTCGGCTACCTTTTCCGCGACCGCGGTAAATGCCGTATCGCCGCCCTTTACAACCTTGGCTTTAATCGCACCGTTATAATCGTCGGTCATTGCGTAAAAGCTGATATTGTACTTTTTGCCCTGTTCAACGTAAACACCGCCCGCATTTCCGTTCTTGAAACCCTCATTTTTAAATGATTTGCCGACAAGTTTCAGATATGTCGGGTTTTCATTATCATTTTCAAGCAGTTCATATGTCCGTTTGCCGCCGTCAAGCGGCTTATATGCTCCGTCATATGCACCCTTTTCGCTGCCGTCCTTGTTTATTTCAACAACATTACCGTCAGCTTTTTTTGTTACGGCGGTAATTGCACCATCTACCGCGTGCCACTTATACAGCGGTCTTAAAACAGCTGTTTCACTGCCGTTGCTGCCCCTGTGCAGCAGTTCCTCAAAATTCCTGTTCTGTATAAGCTCCGCGTACAGACCGCCATCCGCGCCGTATGAAATATCCTCAAAGAACAATCCATACATATCCGGTTGAATGTCTACGTCCTTTTCGTTCTTTATATCAAGAACAATATCACAGTAATCGTCAGACTTTACCTTTGCAGTATAGCTCCTCCTGAGCGTTGTGTCGTCAAACTGTATTATAGCAGTAAGCGTAACGTCTGCTTTTCCTACCTCGGGAACAGTTACCTTGCCTGTATTTGAAATAACATCGGGATTTGAGCTTTCCCATGTAAGCGAATATCCGTTCTTTTCCACCGTTGCAGTAGGAAGCGTTATATCTGACTTGACAGCGTCAAGTGATGCTTCAAACTCTACAAATGGAGCGAAATCGTAAATAGTAACATCGTCAATCGCGCCTTTGTAGTATTCTCCGCTTCCCCAGTTCGCTCTTCCGATATATGTAACTATACTGTCTCGGTCGCCAAGTATTGTGGAAAGATTTTCTTTGCCTGTAAAATCTGCCTCGCCGCAGAATTTACCGTCAATATAAAGCTCGTTTTTATTCTCTCCGATAATATATGTAATTTCCTGCCACTGTCCGAGAGCTGACGCGCCGCTTACAGTCGGGTCGCCTGTTGAATTTCTGAAACGCTCACCTGTAATATTCGTTCCGCTATCTAAAAGACCTACATAGCTTCTGGACTTTGAATTTTGCGCATTGTTGCTCCATGAAGCATAGAAATACCAGCCATTGGTTGTTGACGGCTGTTCAGGCTTTGCTTTAAGAGTTATTGCAATATTGTCCTTACCGCTAAGCAATATGCCTCCGTCCGCTTTGTTAAGCGACAGATAATTCGTCGAACCGTCAAAGTACGCTGCCTTACTTCCCTCTGCTTCACCGTCAACATAAGTGAAGGTACCATTTCCTATTGCTTTACCGATTTTCGCTGTTGTATTTTCTCCCTCAAAGTCAATATCAAACAGCTTGAACTTATCAGCGACCTCAATCGGCGCAAGCTTTTCCTGCGGAGCATAAATCTTTAGCGAGCCGTAATACTGCTTTGCTTTAGATTCAATACTGCCTATTCCGTTGAAATTATCCTTGTAATATTCGGTACTGATATGTTTTCCGTCTATATACGTTTTAACCGTATAATACTTGCCGCTGTAGTCCGTACCTTCAACTGCGCCGTCCTTGTTTTCAATCACGATTGTACATAATTCATACTGCGCGTATGTCGCATGACCTGTTTTTTCCTGATCGCTATATACGCCAAGTTCTGTTTTTAAATAATTTTCAAGGCGCTTTGTTCCGTTCTGGTCAAGTTTATTGCCTCCAAAGCTTCTTTCTCCGTGACCTACCCAAAGACCGTCGCTGCCCGACGCATAACAATAACCTATGACCGGCTTGCCGTCAATATCGCGAATTACAGTATCACCGCCAGAATTTGCGGCAAGCTTGAACTGAATTGTCGCCCATTCTGCTTTCCTGCCGTACCCGTCTCCCATTTCAACATTGCCGTTAAAGCCTAAGAATTTATCGGTGTTGTTATCAAGACTCTTGTCTGTAGGCAATTTCCATCCGGCAGGATAATCGGGATATGTATCTGCTATGTCAAATACTAAATTTTTAGTTCCTGTATAAGTTGATAAATCTGTAAGCGGCGTGCTTGCATAAAACTCATTTACGCGCTCGTATTCCTCCTGAGTAAGCGGCAAAATACCGCCGTGCTTCGCTCCCGTAGCCATTTTGATTTCACTTGTCGGAAGCTTTGTGAATTGAATATTATCCATATTATTAAGCGCCGAAACTACTGTCGGGAAAAAGCCTACGCCTCTGTTTGCACCATTATAGCCGTCAAGCATCAGACAATATTTTCTGTCCTCAGTCTGATCATCTTTATTGAACTTAAACCAACCAGGTCCTTCAACACCGTCAAAATCATTTTCCGCAAGATTAGTTTCTACTCGCTTAAAATCACCGAGAGGATATTTTGCCGCGTCCAAAAACACCTTCGTTCCGCATCTCCAGCTATATCTGGCAAGGTCTTCATACTTTGTAATTCTGTAGAAGTTATCATCATCGCCCTGTATCATAGTAGTGTCTATGAAGCTATCAGTCGTACCCCATTTATTCCCATCGCTGTTTTCGGAATTTTCGTCATCTACCAACGGAAATACATATTTTTTCTGTGGCGTAAACGAATAGAAGTCACGGGTTTTTGAGTAATATACCACTTTATCGCCATTTTCCACATTATATGTGTCGTCCTTTGTTGAGTCCATTTCATGACCCGACCAGTAGACAATATATTCACCTGTTTCCTTGTCATAAATTGCTTCCGGCGCCCATGCGCAGCCTGTGTTTGTTGTATCGTCAAGGTCAGCAATCTGTACCATTCTCTGCTTTGACCAATTCACAAGGTCGTCAGACTCCCATATCATAAGACTCTTGCTGCCGTGCATAGCGTATTTGCCCCAGTTTCCGCCTCGTACACCTACAAACAAGTCTGTTGCAAGGAGATAAAATCTGTCACCCTCCGCCGAGCGTATTATGTAGTGGTCACGAAGTCCTGTTGTTCCGAGCGTTGATCGCACGCACGGTTTGTTGTCGCCTAAATCTGTCCAATGCATTCCGTCATCAGAGGAAGCAAAGTATGTCTGCTGATTTTCAAGCGTATCGCCGCCGCCCTTAAAGTACGCATAGAGGTAGCCTGTAAATACTCCGCCTTCCTCCTGATCCTTTTTGCGCATTTCTTCATAGCTCATCTGAGGAGCCTTTTTAACCGTTACAACAAATTTCTTTGTATACTCTGTCCCGTCTATTGAGGCGGTAAGAGTTACTTTTTCGTCTGTATTTGCGGGTCTTGTAACCTTACCCGCAGGATATTCCTTATAATTTTCGTTGTATCCCTTCTCTTCTATTTCCGCATCCGTAAACACGTGAGCTTCTGTATCTATCACATCAGGGTTGCTCGACTCCCATGTAACATCATATTTCGTACCATCTGCCGTAACGCTTTCGGGCAAAGTGATGTTTCCCGCTATTTTATAGCCCGACTCTGTATACGGAAGTGTGAGGTTATTCGTAAGAGGGTTTTCGGAGAATCTGTCCGGCAAATCAACATAGCCGTATTTATCCATAAGCGCGTCAAGCTCATTATCGGTAATTGGAATAACATAGCCGTGACGGGGTGTAAAATCATAGTCAATTTTCTGTTCTGCCGCACCCCTGCCGCCTATCTGCGTATAGTTTGCAAAATCAGTCGTTTCAAATACAAGATACCCTGTGCCAAAAGCATCGCCGTCAGCGCAGTAAATCCACTTGTCTTCAGTCTGTGTGCCTGTTTTGTTCAGCTTGAACATATTTGAGCCTTCAGACCGATAGTCAGCAAATGGAGATTTTCCTTGATAAATTCCTTCGCCGTCCTCTGACAGTTCTGTATATGTGCCGTCAATGGTATCGCACGCTGCAACGCGCACACCGTCGAAATACATCAGGTGACGGTCGTTTACCTCATCATGTATAATATCGCCGTCAATCGCGCCTACTCCGTCATACTTGCCTTCAGTCTGACCTGTAAGCATCATTTCGGGAGTTGTGTATGTGTCTGCGTCCATGAGGTCAGTCGCAAAGTGCTTATACATTAACGTACCAAGAGAGTCGGCTGTAGATGCGTTTTGAATCGCAAGATAAATCATATACGCTCCCTTATCTTTACCTTCTCCATTATCATGTTCTGGACACCAGATAATCTGAGGCGCCCACGCTCTGTTACAATCATTAAAGCCTTCAAAATCCTTATAATCAATCAAAATGCTGTTATCAATATTGATTAAATCTTTCGTTTTGTAAATTGCAATAGTTGACTGACTCGCCCAGCCTGTTGCCGAATTCATATCGGTTACAACAATATAAAAATAATTGTCTTCGCCTCGGAATATATACGGATCGCGAAGATGCTGAGTTCCAAGTGTAGAGTTAAACACCGGTTCGCCATCATTTAAGGTTCTGAATGCGTATCCGTCACGGCTTACTCCGTAGCAAAGAGCCTCTTCTCTGTTGTCTCTGAAATACGCAAACAAGTATGCCGCGTAGTCCTCCTGCTGTTTTTCTGCCGTTTGGGCTGCGCCCGCGGAGATAAATCCGCTTGATGTCAGGAGCATAATTCCTGAAAGCAGTGCGCTCATTATCTTTTTTAATTTCATCTTTTTCCTCCTCTTTATATACTAAAAGTCCTTATTTCAAGTATATATATTTTTTATTTTATATACAAGTCATTTTCATAGTTAGAATAGACAATATTTTAGGTGTTTTATAAGTAAGCAAATTAAACTTTCTAATCAAATAAAAAATGGCTGAATTAAACAGTTATTTTTTTAATATATAACTATTAAAATATAATATCACATTTTTATTATTGAATACTTTTCTAATAACACTGTCATTTAAACAATTCAAGATTCCCCAGCATTTGCTCAATATCATATGATGTACTGATAGGTTCTAACGTTGCATCTCCGTTCGTTGTTGACTTTTCTATTTCCATCAGTTTGTTCTCTATAATTTCTTTAACCATTTGTTTGAGTTTTACCGCATCATACTCTGATGTGAGTTTAAGTTCTGTTTTACAGTTTTTAATTAGTAACTCCGGATGCACTCCCATATATTCGTTATTCATAGTTATAATGCCCGTTTCAAGGCTTCGGCAGAACTGCATATCAGTTTTTCCATTTCTTAATAACAGTACATCTGTCGTATATCCGCCAATATCTATAATAAATACCCGCAAGGTATTCATTATAAGGCTGCTTTTCGGTATTACTGCGGAATATGCTTGAGGATATACCAGTACCCTGTCTATAAAAATGCTATACGGTCTGTTATTATACACAAACTTTATTGTCCCTCTGTTTTTGAAATACTGCTCAAACTTCCCCTTTAATACGCCGTAATGTTCAGGCGGAAGTCCAACCGCTAAATCAAGATGCTCTACTTGCGAATAGCTGCCTTTTAAATCCAGTTCTTTAGCGATGGCAAACAGCGACAGTATGAAATATCGCCCATCCTGTGTTTTATCACGCATATAACTCAGTCTTTTTCCGCTAAGCGCCCAATAACTACCTCCATATTCCAAGATTTCATCGCTCATAGGCGGTTTTACCGTGTGTTCCGATAAACCGGATATAAATGAATTGTTTGGTGTCTTGATTGCGTAATTACCATGGTCTATTGCTATTAACATAATTCTTTACCTCCAAAATTTTATTTTATATAATTACACGATTGAAAAAGCGTATTTACAACCAATATACGTTTTTAGTTAAAAATACGCACAGAAAAAGGGCAAAGCTAAGCTTTACCCTTCATAGATTGTAGATTGTAATTTACAATCTTTCAAGCAATTCCGATGGCTTTATCGCCATAACCTTGCTGTATGTAAAATCCTTTATATTACGAGTTATAATATAATTCGCCTTTAATCTGACGGCACATACGCTTTGCAATGCGTCTTCATAATCCTTGAAATTCATATCAGCGGCTTTTTTTAAGTCGTCAGCCTTCAAATCTGTTATTTTGAAGATCAGAGAAAGCTGCTGCAAAACCTCTTTGATTTTTTCAGCGTCAAGCTCTTTTCTCATAATATACACAAGATTGGAAATTGACAGCGCCGATATATATCCTTCTATTTTCTTCACTTCGCACAGCTTGAAAATCTTATCGGCATCTTCAAAGAAACCTTCACGTTTACACAGAACATCAAGTATAACATTAGTGTCAATCAACACCTTCATATTTTGTCATCCTCTCTGCTCTGATTTTTTTATCATCATAATCGCCTTTTAGTATGCCTGCAAGCGAATCTGTCAGAAAAGAAACGCTTTTCTCATTAGAAACCAGCCGAGCCACTTCTGCTCCGTTTTTCAGTATAATTATATCCTCGCCAGATAGTACACGCTGAAGATATTTTCCAAAATTATTCTGAACCTCGGTTGTTGTCGCTGTTGTTGCCATAACGAACACCTCCTATATATTATCTAAAATAATTATATTCTATTTTAGCTAAAATGTCAATATTTTAGCTAAACTTTGATACAATTATTTTATCCAAATTAATATTGATTTATGATTTTGAGGCATAGATATAGTCGTCCAGTCCTTTATATTGTGGATTCCATAAGTATGTACCAAACTTAAATCCCATTTCATCAAGCAGCACCCTATCGGAGAGAGGAAGCTGAAAACCGTAACCGCCGATCATTTACAGGCGTATATGGACTTGCTTAGTTTCGGCGGTACAAATCCCGACGGAACAACAGCAAAAACAATCAGCAAAGGGTATCTGAGATTGTTCTCGGCAGTTCTGCAAGGGGCGTTCCGCTTTGCGGTATTCAGGTACATCTGTAAACTCGATTGCGTCACGAACAGGTTCGATGTCTTCTGCGTCTTCCATACATCTTGCCAAAATTGTAAGAGCCTCAACTCTCGAAATATGTTCTTTTGGTTTTAAAGTAGAATCATCATAACCGTAAACAACACCGTTAGATGTCACTCTTTCAAAATCTGCTTTGTATTCGTCATCAATATCGTCTGAGTCATCAAAACTCTTCAAAACATTTTCATTACCTTTTAAATTGTTTCTTCCGATTGACTGAACAAATTCAGATACCGCATATTCTCTTGTGACGTACTTGTCATTACTGTTGTCAGCGGCAAATACGCTTATACTCATACCTGTTGCGATTGACGCACTAAGAATCAATGCAACTGCTTTTTTGAAATTTTCTTTGTACATAAATTTCCTCCTAAACTATTTTTTATAGCTTATTATATTATGCAAACAGCACCTAAACAGCACAAAACAAGTGCTGTTTGTCAATTAATCTGTAACTTCTCTGTCTTGACGACTGTTGAACCATTTTGTCATATAGTTATAAAGATATTGTGCAGTTTCAGCTCTTGTAATCTTTTCTGTTGGGTTTATTTTGTCACCGTCATCCGTTAATATTTGATTTTCCAATCCCCATTGAATTGCAGGAATTGCATACTTTGCTATATCCGAATAATCTGTATATGACAGAATATTTGTATTTTCTCCCGAAAGAAAATTATCTTTTGTGAAATTTGAATAACGGTACAGTATGGAGATAGCCTGCTCTTTTGTAAGCACATCATTTTGGGCGAACATATCGTCATTATAACCCGAAACTATTTCGTTTTTCCATGCCCAACATACAGATGGACCATAATAATCGTTCGGTGCTACATCTAGAAATCCTGTTTTGGCAATCGGATTACTCAGCGCTCCAAAATCGCCTTCAAGGTGAAAATATACTTTTCCCAAAAGCGTTACGTACCTTCCTCTTGTAAGCTGAACATCCGGTGCAAATTCTGTATCTGATATGCCGCTGAATTTACCTGCTTCGCTTGTATAACTTATTGCGTCATAATACGGTTATTGTTTGCTTACATCAGTAAATCCGGCTGTCATTGCCGATACACCTATGCTTGCCGATATAGCTATTGCCGATACTATTGATATTGTTCTTTTTAATAAATTCATAATAATTCCTCCTATATTTTTAAATAAATTATATCATACCAATAGCACCGCTATAGCACCAAATCAATTATTATTCTATAGCTACGAACATAAAAAATCCCACAATCATATTGATTGTGGGACTTAATTTTTCTATAGAACTACTATTCTAAAGTTTTTGCCTGTTATACATCCATTTTTACATATCAGTGTATATCTGATATTGCATTAATTATAGGATAATTTGTTTTATTCCAAAGCATTAATTTGCAATTATCTGTTTTCGGTGACTCTGCTGTTATAATAAGTTTACCGTCAACATTTTGGCTTTCACCAAGTTTTATACCGATTAATTGTCCTTCGCTGTCATATTCGGCTACATATAGTTTTGATGTTGCAATTTCATCTATTGTACCGTCTGTTGGTGTTATAGTGAATACAACATTTTCATCTGTTATTTTTTCTTTTATATCAATATTATCCTTATACTTACCTATCGGCTCGATTTCAGCGGTTTTTGTAATCTTGAAAGTCAGGGTAAGCTGTGCATTACCTAATGCTTTATTCGGTTCAAGCGCCATAGTTGAAATCATATCCGCACCGTTGTCCGTTACGTCAAATACAACCGTATATGTTTCGGCTTTTTTCGGAGTACCCGGATATTCTTGCATAAGAAAGTTTTAAGCCGTCCGGAAGTACATTTTCTTCCGCAAGAGTAAATGTAAAATCTCTTGATATTGAGTCATTCTCAAACTTAACATAATCCGCAAGCCTGATTTCGTCCATTTCAACATTTTCACTTAAAGCTATTTTAATTCTTTTAAAACTTCAATTAAAAATTCCCATGTACGTTTGGTAGAATCTATATCAAGTTTTTCGTTCGGAGTATGAATTTCTAAAATATTAGGTCCTATTGATACTGCGTCAAGATTTTCGATTTTATCGGCAATAATACCACACTCCAACCCTGCGTGGATAGTTTCGATTTTTGGTGTTCTGTCATATAAACGTTCAAATACAGCAGTCATAGTTTCTCTTAATTTTGAATTTTCAGCATATTCCCATGCAGGATAGCTGGCGGAATGTTCAAATGAACCGCCAAGTGATAACACTAATTCATCTAAAATGTCCGATTGTTGTTCTTTTTCATTCTTCAAATTGGACCTAATCATAAAACTTGCTTGAAATGTATTATCCGCTAACGAAACAACACCTAAGTTCAGTGATGTAAGCACTTCATTTTTATTGTTAAACTTTAATGCGGTAGATTTTGCATTTGTAAGAAATGTTATTATTTTATCGGTACTTTGCTTTGAAAGTTTTTTGCTGATTTCAGTTTCTGAAAACGTTATTTTTAAGTCTTTTTCTGTATTGATTAATTCTGATTTTATGTTTTCGATTATGTCTTTTAATTTCGATGTATCCTCTATACAGATTACGGCATATGCTTGCTTGGGTATGACGTTTTCTCTAACTCCCCCATTTATATCGCAAACAGAAAATTTACAATCTTGTGATAACTCATAAAGTATTTTCCCTAATAATTTGATTGCATTTTCACGTTGCTTGCCAATATCAATACCGCTGTGTCCTCCGTTTAAACCGCTTATTTCTATACGCAAAGTGTTGTTGTCACTGCTTTCAAATTCTATCGGAATATTGGCAGTATAAATCATTGCGCCGGCACAACCGGCGGTAAAAATGCCTTCATCTTCACTGTCAATATTAATTAAACGCTTACCTTTCAGATATGACGTCTCAAGTTCAGCCGCACCTAAAAGACCGATTTCCTCATCTCTTGTTATAACTGCCTCAATAGGCGGATGAGGTATATCGTCTGAAGCAAGAATTGCAAGTATATAAGCAACCGCAATTCCGTCGTCACCGCCAAGCGTTGTACCGTCAGCCCATAAATATTCACCATCGGTACACAATGTCAAACCCTCTTTAGACATATCAATAGTGCAATCCGGCACTTTGTCACACACCATATCCATATGACCTTGTAAAATAATAGGCTCACTGTTTTCAAACCCTTTTGTACCGTCTTTAAAAATTATAATATTTCTGCCGGAATCGTAAATTGCTTTAAGATTATGTTCCTTTGCAAAATTCATTAAATATTTTGATATTTCTTCTGTATTTCCCGAACCATGCGGAATATTCGATATTTCCTTGAAATATCGAAATACTATCTTAGGTTCTAATTCATTATAATCCATCTTTTTCACCTCAACTATATTATATCACATTTATTTTATAAACAAAACAAAATCAGAGTATATTTCAACTCTGATTATAATTATTTCTGTCATACAATGCGTTTAACACTACAAAATTAATATATGTTTATCGTTCCTTCACTATTAAAATTAATTATTACATCAGTTCCATTTATATCTAATACTACTCCTGGATTTTCTGATTTTTTTCTTGTTTCAATAATATATCTATACATAGCCAATGATAATTCACTACCATCTGATAATACATATACTGCCCACGGTGCTCCTGAACCGTCCCAATAGCTTGGCTCTCCCATTCTCTCCATTATGTCATTTATGGACATATCTATTGTTAAAAAAGAAAAATCTTTAAGAGTATATGCTGTTCGCTCTGTATTTGGTTTATATGGATTTTGTGTAGATTGAGGTTCATTCGTCGATATTGGTGCTAATGGGGTCTTTTTATATATACTGATTTCTTTATCGTGTGCATCCCAATATAAATTCATATTTAATTTTTCACATAGTTCCCTTAGCGGTACATATGTATTATCATTAATAGTAGCTATAGGCAAGTTAAATTTTTCTTGCCGTCCATGTAATACTATATTAAAATTAGCCTTTTTTGCCTCTAAAACATCGTTATTTGCAGATACTTGCAAACAAGAGCAACTAATTATCATCACAATTAAAAATGTTGTTATTTTCTTCATACTTAATCCCCTCAACTACATTAATTTATAATTATTTCTTCAAAAACTCTATAACTCGTTTTTTTATATCATCCAATGAATTATCCAAACCGTGTCCTTCACCTTCGATTAATACAAGTTCGGTATTATGCGGCATACATTCTTTATATCTGCGAGAGCCGATAACTCCAACAGCGTCATCGGCAGTACCGTGTATAATCAGTGTTTTACCGCCGAACATTGATGTAGTTTCATAAATCGGTAATGTTCTTGCAACTCTGAAATATATACCGCCGACTTCATAATGATTACCCTCATTATCTTTTACAGGAAATTTATCCGGTACGTTTATCATATCATACGGAGTACCGAAACACGAGCCGATTAAAGAATCATCTTTAATCGTTGCGGCAGGAGCAAGCATTATAAGTTTACTGATACATTCACGATAATATCCCGCCATCATACCGCCAACCAAAGCGCCTTGAGAATGACCGAGTATATTTATTTCGGTAACAAAATCAAGTCCTCTGACATAATCAATTATTTTAGCGGCATCAAGTATTTCGCTTAATACATTCATATCACAAAATTCACCGTCACTGTCGCCGTGACCGTCAAAATCAAACCGTATTGTTGCGATACCGTTATTCAGACATTCGTGTGCAATCTGATAAAACATTGATTTATCATCTTTACCTATATTCGCCATAAATCCGTGAAATATAATAAGTATCGGACATTTTTCAACGTCCGGCTTTAAAAGTTCTCCTCTCAAAGTTAATCCGTCACGCTTTAATGTTAAATTCATAAACTAAACCACCTTAAAATAAATATAATACAATTATATCATTTTATTTGCTTTTGTAAAGTTTTTTTTGTCAATAGTTTCTTATATGTTAAGTCTATCAAAAATGCTCCCAACGGTGCGGTGATTATTATTGACAAAACCGCAACGGTTAAAACTGTTTCACCGCAATTTAATCCCATAGAAAGCGGTATTCCGCCTATTGCGGCTTGAACAGTCGCCTTTGGCAGATAAGCTATCATACAGAACAGTCTTTCTTTTAAGTTCAAATCAGTTTTTAACATACAAATAAATACGCCGAACATACGGAATAGCAAAACTAAGAATATCAATATAATTGCGGCTACTCCCGCTTTAAGTGCGTAATCAATATTAACGCTTGCACCTACAAGCACGAATAATAATATTTCCGCAACAACCCATAGTTTGTTGTATCGCTGAGAAAGACGTTCAGTCGCCTCTTTTCTGACTTTTTGCAAAGAAATACCTATGCACATAACGGCAATAAGCGATGAAAACGGCACAATTCCACCGTAAGTATCTTCAAATGCAACAAGCAAAAACGACACGCACATTAAAATGATTATTTTTACCGTATCTCTGATATGTGCTTTAGCAAAAAATTTGCCTAACACTATTCCGACAAAAATACCGACAGTTATACCCAATACAATGGATATTGGGATTTTTACAAAACTGACAGCAGACATATCTCCTGTTTGCGACAGACCGAGAAATGCAGAGAAAAGAACTATAACAAACACGTCATCAACCGACGCTCCGGCAAGTATAAGTTGCGGAATGCTTTTATCTTTACCGTAGCCGTTCTCTATTAAATTCAGCATTTTAGGCACAATAACCGCAGGTGAAACCGCACCTACCACTGTACCCATAACTGCCGCGTCAACTACGGATATTCCTAACAATTTAGGTGCAAGAAGTATCATACCTATTATTTCAAAACAAGCCGGAACAAAGCACATCATTATAGCAGGTCTGCCGACTTTTTTCAATTCCGACACATTGAGCGACAATCCGGCTCTTGCAAGGATAATAATTAATGCAATTTTGCGTAATTGTGCGGATATTTCAAGAATTGATGTATCAATTAAATTCAGTGCATACGGTCCTATTATAATTCCAACTGCCAACATTCCTATAAGTGACGGCAATCGTAGTTTTTTGCATATTCCGCCAAGTAACAGACCGAACAATAAAATGATTGCTAAACTAAAAAACATAAATATTCCTCCATAAAATACAGAAAAAGCTGATGTTTCTGCATTAAAAAATAGTGCAGAAGTCATCAGCTTAAATAAGCGGTTTTAGTATTATACTAAGGGAGAACCTCATTCCCTTTATTTAATTCTTAAATATTATATCAGATTTATTTGTGAAAATCAAGTCCTAACTTAAATATTTACTATAATTGTTCCAATATCAACTAATTTACCGTCTTTAAGCGGAATAATATCAACATTATATTTATGGCAAAACACCTTAATTTGTTCACTGTCGGGGTGAGAATTAATGTCACCGTTTACAGCAAGCGTGTTATTATCTATAAGTCCCGTTGCTCCACCAATAAAGCCGTAATCAAGTTTTCGCAATTCAATATGACCTGATGATATTTTTAGGACATCTATTCCCTTTTGTGCCACTGTCTTGGCTATTCCGTTATCAGACGTTATAATTGCATTATTGTCTACAATACAAATATTGCATTTACTGTACCCCTGCTTGACGTTAATAATTTCTTTATTGTGACTATCAAGAATCGTTTTATCAGTATATGCTTTATTACAAATAACATAATCTTTTAAAGCCGTAGCATTATACCACACGTCATACGGATATTTTGAGTCTATATTGTTTTGCCCTTTAATTAAAGTACACTTTTTAGGCATATATTTTTTGTAATGTTCATATGTTTCAGGAGCAGATATAAAACAATTATTTCCGATATAGTGAATTTGAATATCTGCGTGGGTTGCAACGGAGTCATACAGATTATCAATCTTTAAAGTCGGAATTACTTTGATATTTAATTTTTCAAGAGTATATACAGTTTTATCATCTGCTCTGCAATCTATAATTGCTATTTTTTTCAATTTTAAAACCTCTTAAAATCAATTTAGTTTACATAATATTTTTATGGTAAACTAATTATTATAAGTATCTAAATAATCAACTGCGGTTTGTGACAAAATCGCACTTCCAATAGGTAAAGCGTCTTCGTCTGCTATAAACTTCGGACTATGTATCGGATAAACAGCTCCTTTTTCTACATTTCCTACACCTAATTTAAAATAGGCACTCGGAACGTTTTCTCCGAAATATGAAAAATCATCACCCGCCATTGCCGGTTTATCAAGTGTCACTACTTCGTTTATGCAGGTAAGCTTTTTTGCACTGTTTCTGATTACATCATTCATTTCACTGTTATTAACAACAGGCGGAAAAAGTTTATTGAATGTAAAATCAATAGTTGTTCCATGTTTTTTTGCTGTTTCATGTGCCGTTTTATCAAGTAATTCTATGAGCATTTCACGAGTTTCGTTGTCAAGCGAACGTGCCGTACCAATAATTTCAGCAGTTTGCGGAATGGCATTATTGCAAGTTCCGCCGTTAAAATAGCAAACCGTCATAACACACGGCTTGTCTTTTAGAACAGTTGCATTTAGTTTTTCAAATTCCGTTATAATTGCCGTGCCGATAGTAACCGGATTTACGCATTTTTCAGGTGCGGAGGCGTGACCGCCGACACCGTGAACAACAATTTTAAAATCGTCGGGTGACGCCATAATTGAGCCGTCCTTAATTTGGATATTGCCCGTCTTTTCTAACGGTTCAACGTGAAGTGCAAAAGCCGCGTCAACGTGCGGATTTTCAAGTATTCCGTCCTCAATCATAGGTAATGCACCGCCTACTCCCTCTTCAGCCGGCTGAAAAACAAGTTTGACATTTCCGTTCAACTTGTCTTTAATATCGTTTAAAATTTTAGCCGCACCTAAAAGACACGTTGCATGAATATCATGTCCACAAGCGTGCATATATCCTTCGCGTTCCGATTTTATTTCAAATTTACTTTCATCTTTTATAGGCAATCCGTCTATATCTGCACGCAAAAGTACAGTTTTATTACTGTTTTTGCCTTTAATCAAGGCAACTGTTCCTGTTTTAGCTGAGGTTGTATAAGGTATTCCGTACTCGTCAAGTTTACTGCGAATAAATGAAGATGTTTTTATTTCTTCAAAATCAGTTTCAGGAGTACGGTGGAGGTGACGTCGTATGGAAATCAGCTCGTCCTTTATTTGAAATGCTTTTTCTTCAATCATTTTATCATCTCCTCAAATTCATCTTCACTGATAACCGTTACACCCAAGCTGTTCGCCTTGTCAAGTTTACTTCCTGCGTCTTCACCGGCAAGAACATATGTTGTTTTCTTTGATACACTTGACGATGTTTTACCGCCGTAATTTTCTATTATTTTTCCTGCCTCACTTCGCTTATATTTAGAAAGTGTTCCTGTCAGAACAAATGTCATACCCTCAAAACGTCTGTCGATAATAGAATTTTCACTGTCGTCTATGCAGTTTACACCCGCATTTTCAAGTTTATCAATAAAAGCGATTGACTGCTCTTGCATAAAAAATTCAACAACCGATTGTGCCATTTTACCGCCTATATCGGCAATTTCGGTAAGTTCTTCAACCGATGCATTTCTCAAATTATCAAGAGTTTTATATTTTGCCGATAAAATCTTTGCGGCTTTTTCACCTATATGACGAATACCGAAAGCATTTATCAGTCTGTATAATGGGTTTGTTTTTGACTTTTCAAGAGCGTTTATAAGATTTTGTGCTGATTTTTCACCCATTTTATCCATTTCGGCTATATCTTCAGCTTTTACATAATACAAATCGGCGGCGGTTTCGATTAAATCTTTTTCTATCATTTGTTCAATGATAGACGGACCAAGACCGTCTATGTCCATTGCATTTCGAGACACAAAGTGAATTATATTTCTAAGTCGCTGTGCCGGGCAATTCACACCTGTGCAACGATATGCCGCCTCGCCTTCTTCACGCACGATTAAAGCACCGCATTCAAGGCAATGTGTAGGCATTTCAAATTCTTTTTCACTGCCGTCACGATTTTCTTTTATAACTTCAACAACAGCCGGAATTATATCGCCCGCCTTTTGAATAATAACGGTATCGCCTATTCTGATATCCTTTTCACGTATAAAGTCAAGATTATGAAGTGTCGCTCTTGATACATTTGAGCCTGCAATATGGACTGTATCAAGTATTGCAAGAGGCGTAAGAACACCTGTTCTTCCGACTTGAACTTTAATATCTCTTATAACCGTTTGCTGTTTCTCGGCGGGATATTTATATGCAATAGACCAACGAGGAAATTTTGCCGTATCACCGAGCATTTCTCTTGCGGTCAATTCATTTACCTTAATTACCGCACCGTCTATATCAAAATATAGGTTACCTCTCTCCTCACCTATTTCTAATATTCTCTCATATGCCTTTTCTATAGATGAATACGATTTTTTATCAAGAATAGTTTTAAATCCCTGTTCTTTCAAAAATTCAAGGCCTTCAATATGTGTTGAAATTTCTTTACCTTGTATTTGCTGAATATTAAAAACAAATATGTCAAGATTACGTTTTGCGGCTATTTTGGGGTCAAGCTGTCTTAGTGAGCCTGCCGCTGCATTACGTGGATTTGCAAAAAGCGGTTGTTCGCTCGCCTCTAAAATATCGTTTATTTTATTAAAGTTATCTCTTGACAAAAATACTTCTCCTCTTACTTCAAGAAAAGGTATATCGTCTTTTAAGTTAAGAGGTATGCTCTTAATTGTTTTCAGATTTTCCGTAACATCCTCACCGTTAATACCGTCACCGCGCGTCGAACCTCTTGTAAATTCACCGTCTACATATTCAAGAGAAACAGATAAGCCGTCAATTTTCTGCTCAACAACGTAATTTACATCATGTACAACGGCTCTTACACGTCTGTCAAAGTCAAATATTTCTTCTTTTGAAAATGCCTTTTGCTGACTTAACATAGGCACGTCGTGATGAACTTCACCAAAACTTTTAACAGCTTCTCCGCCTACTCTTACGGTAGGTGAATTTTTCTTTTTATATTCGGGATATTTTTCTTCAAGCTGTTCAAGTTCTACAAGCATTTTATCAAACGCAAAATCAGAAATTTCGGGAGCATCATCAACATAATACTTGTGGTTATGATAATTAAGTTCATTTGTCAATTCTTCAATACGTTTTTCAATATCGTTCATTAATAAAATTCCTTTCTACTCTACTGATGCAGTCATTCCACCATTTCCGTAATAAGTCGGTGTGTCACCTACAATAATCGTTTCATTTAAAAGCACTGATGTTTCCACAGTGTCGGATTGTGCAAACATCATTCCCACGAATGACATTTTCATAGATACGTCTAAATACAATTTATGCTTTACCTGATTAATACCGACAGAGTCAAAACTCTCTTTAAAATCAGCATTTACAATACTGACCGGATATATTCGTATCGGCACTTTAGGACCGAGTCCAGCAAGAAAATATAAATTACTGCAGCTTCCGAGCGGTACATATACCGTATCGCTTTTATGTGAATCAATATTTTTCTGCATTGACTGTATTATTGCCGATTTTAAGCGATTGATCTTTGCGGTATCCGTTTCGATTGCCTTTATATTTTCGGAGGAATTCTCCATAATTTTTGCAAGGCTTTGGTATTCTTTTTTAACAAATACATCATCTACTGCACTGTTTACAACCTCATTTGCAATGCTATTTGAATACACCTTTGCATATTCGATAAAAAACGGTTGCAATTTTGTGAATATAAGCCATATAAGAAAAATCAAAAAAAACAGTGTAAAAAATATTCCTACACCTTTTAAACTTCTGTTTCTTGTTCGTGAAAGTCCAAGCCTCATATAAATCCCTCCCCGACACTGTATAGTATGTCGGGGAGCAAATTTACGTTACATTAACAATTATATTCTCTTTGTGTCGATTTCTTCTTTAACTGCTTTGATAAATTCATCTATTGCCATAGCACCCTTGTCGCCCTCTTTTCTTGAACGAACAGATACAGTGTTATTTTCAATATCCTTATCACCGACAACAAGCATATAAGGTACTTTTTCAAGCTGTGCCTCACGAAGTTTATAACCAAGTTTTTCACTTCTGTCATCAACTTCTACACGCAAAATACCGTTTGCCTCAAGCTGTTTCTTAATTTCATATACATAATCAAGATGTCTGTCCGCAATAGGCAAAAGCTTGATTTGTACAGGAGCAAGCCATACCGGAAATGCACCTGCATACTTTTCGATAAGAAGTGCAAGTGTTCTTTCGTAACAACCGATTGATGTTCTGTGAATAATATACGGATTTTTCTTAGTACCGTCTTTATCAACGTATTCCATACCGAATTTCTCGGCAAGCATTTGGTCGATTTGGATTGTTACAAGGGTATCTTCTTTACCATGTACATTCTTAATTTGAATATCAAGTTTCGGACCGTAGAATGCAGCCTCACCGACACCGACTTTATAATCAATGTTAAGGTCTTCCAAGATTTTCTCCATTGTATCTTGTGCCTCGTTCCACTGTTCTTCTGTACCGATATACTTTTCTCTGTCGTCAGGATCCCATTTTGAGAAACGATATGAAACGTCTTCGATTAATCCAAGAGTTGTAAGCATATAGTTTGTAAGTTCAAGACAACCCTTAAATTCTTCTTCAAGCTGTTCAGGTGTACACATCAAGTGTCCCTCTGAAATTGTGAACTGACGTACACGGATTAGTCCGTGCATTTCACCCGACGCCTCATTTCTGAAAAGTGTCGATGTTTCATTAAGTCTCATAGGCAAATCTCTGTACGAACGACCTCTGTTTAAAAACGCTTGATACTGGAACGGACAAGTCATCGGACGAAGTGCAAATACTTCCTTATCCTTTTCTTCATCGCCAAGTACGAACATACCTTCTTTATAGTGATCCCAGTGACCTGAAATTTTATACAAGTCGCTCTTTGCCATTAGAGGTGTCTTTGTAAGCTGCCAGCCACGTTTTTGTTCTTCATCTTCAACCCATCTTTGAAGTAATTGAATTACTCTTGCACCCTTTGGAAGCATAATAGGAAGACCTTGACCGATATAATCAACTGTTGTAAACAATTCAAGTTCACGTCCAAGCTTATTATGGTCACGTTTTTTTGCCTCTTCAAGCTGTTCAAGATGTGCCTCAAGGTCGGCTTTATTTAGAAAAGCAGTACCGTAAATACGTTGTAACATCTTGTTTTTCTCATTACCTCTCCAATATGCGCCTGTTGCACTTAAAAGTTTGTATGCTTTAACCTTGCTTGTGTAATTTACGTGAGGTCCTGCACACAGGTCAACGAAATCGCCTTGCTTATAGAAAGAAATTGTAGCATCTTCGGGTAAATCGTTAATCAATTCAACTTTGTATGGCTCATCTTTCATTAATTCAAGAGCCTCTGCTCTCGGCAATTCAAATCTTTCGATTTTAAGGTTTTCTTTAGCGATTTTTTTCATTTCTTTTTCAAGAGCTTCTAAATCCTCAGGGGTGAAAGTATGCTCTGTATCAAAATCATAGTAAAAACCGTCATCAATAGCCGGACCGATAGCAAGTTTTGTATCCGGATAAAGTCTTTTTACAGCCTGTGCAAGTATATGCGAGGCTGAATGTCTTAGTGTTTGTAGTTCATTCATTTCCATTTTTATTAGTCCTTTCTTTTTATAAACTAAAAACACCCCTAAAGTACGGATAATATCCATACCTTAGGGGTGCATAAATATACACGGTTCCACCCTAATTACAGCATATAATGCTGTCACTTAGTTCGTCCTTGTTTCGTAAGGAATACGGCAAAACTTACTTAATATAAATTGTTCAGTCCGCAGCTCCGAAGTGGTATTCACATCAAGCCCATCAAAGAACGCTTACAGCCCATGACGTTCTCTCTCTTGTGACTTTTGCTTAATGCTACTGTCTTCATCTACGCTTTAAAGTTATTCTAACACTCTTTTTTTATTTTGTCAAGGTTTTATTCGAGCATTTTCTTTAAATATTTTCCGGTATAAGATTTTTCGACTTTTGCAACCTGCTCAGGTGTACCTGACGCAATCACGGTACCGCCGTTATCGCCGCCCTCAGGCCCCATATCAATGATATAGTCTGCGGTTTTTATAACGTCAAGGTTATGTTCGATTACAACAACAGTATTACCGCCCTCAACAAGTTTATCAAGCACTTCCGTAAGTTTGTGAACGTCAGCAGTATGAAGTCCTGTTGTAGGCTCGTCAAGAATATAAATCGTCTTCCCTGTACTTCTCTTTGAAAGCTCCGTTGCAAGTTTAACACGTTGTGCTTCACCGCCTGACAAAGTTGTTGAGCTTTGACCGAGTTTGATATATCCAAGACCGACTTCCTGTAAAGTTTCAAGTTTTCTCTTTATCTTCGGAATGTTTCCAAAAAATTCAACACCCTCATCAACCGTCATTTCAAGCACTTCATAAATATTTTTGCCCTTGTATTTAACTTCAAGAGTTTCTCTGTTATATCTCTTACCCTTACATACCTCGCAAGGAACAAATATATCCGCCAGAAAGTGCATTTCTATCTTCTTTATACCGTCACCGCTACAAGCTTCACAACGTCCGCCTTTTACGTTAAAGCTAAAACGTCCTGATTTATAACCACGCACTTTTGCCTCATTTGTAGATGCAAAGACTTCACGAATATCACCGAAAACATTTGTATATGTTGCCGGATTTGAACGTGGTGTTCTTCCAATCGGTGACTGGTTTATATCAATAATTTTGTCAAGCTGTTCTATGCCCTTTATCTCTTTATGTGCGCCGGCATGAGTTCTTGCACGATTTAAAACGTGAGCAAGTTTTTTGTAAAGTATTTCATTTACCAATGACGACTTACCCGAACCCGAAACACCTGTGACACAAGTCATAACACCTGTCGGTATTTTTACGTTGATGTTTTTAAGATTATTTTCTTTTGCACCACGCACTTCAATCCAACCCGTCGGTTTTCTGCGTTCCTTAGGTACTTCGATTTTAAGTTCACCGCTAAGATATTTACCCGTTATTGAACGAGGTGATTTAATCAAATCTTCAACGGTACCCTCTCCTACGAGTTCACCGCCGTTTACACCTGCTCCCGGACCGATGTCAACAATATAATCTGCGGCATACATTGTATCGGTGTCGTGTTCAACAACGATTACCGTATTACCTAAATCACGAAGATGTTTAAGTGTTTCGATAAGTCTGTCATTGTCACGTTGATGAAGTCCGATACTCGGCTCGTCAAGAATATACAACACTCCCATAAGTCCCGAGCCTATTTGAGTTGCAAGACGTATTCTCTGTGCCTCACCGCCCGACAAAGTCCCTGCCGAACGTGACAATGAAAGATAATCAAGACCTACGTCAAGCAAGAATTTAAGTCTTGCCTTGATTTCTTTCAAAATCTGTTCGCCAATCATTTTTTCACGTTCGGTAAGTTCCAATGAATTTACAAAATCCATTTCTTTTTGGATAGACATAGTTGTAAATTCATATATATTAACTCCGTTAATTGTAACCGCAAGTACTTCATCATTAAGTCTTGCACCGTGACATTTCGGACAAGTTACGTCATTGACGTAACGTTCAATGTCGTTCTTTACATAATCGTATGTGTTGGCATTATAACGTCTTTCAAGGTTTGTTATAACACCTTCAAACGGTACACTGTATTTACCGCTGCCATAACTGCGTTCATAATTCATAGGAATGTTTGTATCGCCTGTTCCGTAAAGAATAATGTTTTGTATATCTTTCGGCAAATCTTTATACGGTGTATTTACGTCAAATCTGTAGTAATCTGCAAGGGCAGTAAAATACATATAAGCCATCGAATCTTTTTTGTTTGCATTTGCCCAGCCTGTCGCTGAAATAGCACCGTTTATTATACTTAAATTTTCGTCTGCTATAACAAGGTCGGGGTCGATTTTAGACAACGCACCCAAACCGTCACAATTATCACACGCACCGTATGGATTATTGAAAGAAAACAATCTCGGAGTAAGCTCCTGCAAGCTGATACCGCAATCGTCACACGCAAAATTCTGACTGAAAGACATACTCTCTCCGCCGATAACCTCGACAAGCACAACATCACCTGTCAATGCAATGGCTGTTTCAAGTGAATCGGTAAGTCGCTGAACAATATTTTCACGAATAATCAATCTGTCTATGATAATTTCTATGTTGTGCTTTTGCGTTTTCTTTAACTCTATCGGCTCACTTAAATCATATTGTTCACCGTCAGCCTTTACACGCACATATCCGCTTTTTCTTGCATTTTCAAATACTTTTTTATGCTCACCTTTTTTACCGCGTATAACAGGCGCAAGAATTTGAATTTTTGTACCTTCGCCCAATGACATAACTTTGTCAACAATTTGGTCTATACTCTGTCTTTGAACCTCTTTACCGCATTTAGGGCAATGCGGTATACCGATTCGGGCATACAAAAGTCTTAAATAATCGTATATTTCGGTAACTGTACCGACTGTTGAACGTGGATTTTTTGATGTTGTTTTTTGGTCGATGCTGATTGCAGGCGACAAACCGTCAATATAATCTACATCAGGCTTTTCCATTTGACCGAGAAACATTCTTGCATATGACGACAGTGACTCTACATATCTTCTTTGTCCCTCTGCATAAATTGTATCAAACGCCAAAGATGATTTACCTGAGCCCGAAAGTCCCGTAAGTACGACAAGCTTTTCTCGTGGTATTTTTACATCGATATTTTTAAGATTATGCTCTCTTGCACCTTTAATTATAATATCCTTTTCCATTGATTTACCTCTGTTTTACTGTAAATAGCACGTTCCGCATTCTTTATATCTCTGCTGAACGTCCTTTCTTTCATCCATAGCAATTTTAAAATCTTCCATCATTGATTGAGCAAATATTTTTTCGATCAGCGGATGTTCGGAATAAATTAAAGTTGCTTGATTTATCACTTCAATTCTTTCCGATTCGCCGAATTCACGAATGTCGATTATCTCAACATTTTTGCTTGTAACCTCTTTTATTTGCTGTTCTACATTATATATTTCCTGCATTTTTATATTTCTATCACAAAAACATATAAAATCAAGTAGATTATCGTTTTCAATCATATATATAACAGGAGTGAGAATATTTTTTGAAATTATCTTAACAAGCTTATTTTTAAGCTCATAATCCATTTTATTCACTCATTTCTTTTTCTAATTTTCGTATTCTGTCACGCAAAGCCGCGGCTTCTTCAAATTCAAGATTTTCAGCCGCTTTAATCATCTTAGCCTGAAGCTCGGCAATGGTCTTTTCGTAATTTATGATATTTTCTTCTGTGGTTTCGTTATCGTCCTCAATAGGCTTTAATGATTCGATAATATCTCTGATGTCTTTCTTAATTGTCTTTGGTATTATGCCGTGTTCTTCATTAAACTTCTGCTGAATACCTCGACGTCTGTCTGTTTCGTCAATCGCCTTTTTCATTGATTTTGTAACCGTATCGGCATACATAATAACTTGTCCCTCACTGTTACGCGCGGCACGACCGATAGTCTGAATAAGTGACATTTCACTTCTTAAGAAACCTTCTTTATCCGCGTCAAGTATCGCAACAAGTGCAACTTCGGGTATGTCAAGTCCTTCTCTTAAAAGGTTAATTCCGACAAGTACATCAAATTCACCCATACGCAAATCTTTGATAATTTCCGCACGCTCGATTGTCGATATATCGGAGTGCATATAACGAACTTTAATACCTACACCGGTAAGATAATCGGTCAAATCCTCCGCCATACGTTTTGTAAGCGTTGTCACAAGCGTTCTGAAACCTTGTTCGGTACGCTTATTAATTTCACCGATAAGGTCATCAATTTGATTTTCGGTAGGTTTAATTGTTATTTTAGGGTCAAGAAGTCCGGTCGGTCTGATAACCTGTTCCGCAACAACCGTTGAATGTTCTTTTTCATAATCTGACGGTGTCGCACTTGTGAATATTACCTGATTTAATCTATCTTCAAATTCTTCAAATTTCAAAGGTCTGTTATCAGCCGCACTCGGCAAACGGAAACCGTATTTAATAAGCGTTTCTTTTCTGGCTCTGTCACCGTTATACATCGCACGGACTTGCGGTATTGTAACGTGTGATTCGTCTATAATCATAAGATAATCGTCCGGGAAATAGTCAAGCAACGTATATGGTGCACTTCCCGGTGCACGACCGCTTATATGTCTTGAATAGTTTTCTATACCTTGACAAAATCCTATTTCCTGCATCATTTCTATATCGTACATTGTACGCTGTTCAATTCTTTGTGCCTCGATAAGTAAATCACGTTCTTTGAAATACTTAACCTGTTCACGCATTTCAGCCTCAATTCCGGCAAGTGCCGCAATCATTTTTTCGTTGGTTGTAACATAGTGAGAGGCCGGAGATATAACTGTGTGTTGCCTTACACCTACAATTTCACCTGTAACTACGTTTACTTCGCAAATACGTTCTATTTCGTCGCCGAAAAACTCGACACGAATAGCGTTTTCACCGTTATTTGACGGGAATATTTCCACCACGTCACCTCTGACGCGAAACTTGTTTCTGACAAAGTTAATATCATTTCTTTCATATTGCATTGAAACAAGTTTTTTTAGAAGCTCATCTCTGTCTTTTACCATTCCTACACGCAAAGAAAGCATAAGATTTTTATAATCTTCAGGATCACCCAAACCGTATATGCAAGATACACTTGCTACAATTATAACGTCCTTTCTTTCAAGCAAAGCAAATGTGGCACTGTGACGTAGTTTATCTATTTCATCATTGGTCAGTGAATTTTTCTCGATAAACGTATCGGTTTGCGGAATATATGCCTCCGGTTGATAATAATCGTAATACGACACGAAAAATTCAACACAGTTATTTGGAAAAAATTCTTTAAATTCACTGCAAAGCTGTGCGGCAAGGGTTTTATTATGAGCAAGCACAATAGTAGGTTTGTTCACTTGCGCAATGACATTTGCCATAGTGAAAGTTTTTCCCGAACCTGTTACACCGAGCAAAGTTTGGTATTTCTCACCTTTTTTTATTCCGTCAACAAGTGTTTGAATTGCCTGCGGCTGATCTCCTTGTGGTTTAAATTCAGAAACGAGTTCAAATTTATCCATACAGCTCCCCTTCTTAATGGTTATTTCCTTAGATTTTTAACAAGTATATTTATTCTTCTTGCATTTATCGACGTATATTGTTCAACATTATTTCTGACTGCAAGCTGAATATTTTTACATACAGAAAAAATATCACAGCCATATTGTAAAATGACTGTCATATCTATATGTACACCGTGTCCTGTTTTTCTTAGGTTTATATTTTGCACCTTAATTAGTCCGTCAATCTTTTGTGCCTCATGTATTGCTATTGAATTTATAACATTATCTGAGATAATATAGTCACCCATATAACTGAATGTGGGTCTGACGATTGATTTATCAGCCTCGGCGGTTGTTATTTCCGAATCAAGATTTTTTTGAAATCTTCTTAACGGATGCAAGAAATATCCTGAAAATTCCTTCTTTATTTCAAATGTCGGAACAGGAATAACGTGTTTCCCTTCAACTGTACGCATTCTAAGTGCCATATTCATTTCTTCTGGTGTTGCAACATCCTCTATTCTTATAATTTGTTCAATCTCATGAACACCGATATTTTTAGCAATTTTATTTACCATTCCGTCAGATGTACCCAATATCATAAGACATTTAATCTTATTCTTTTTTAGAACTTTTTTTATTTCACTTACTTGTGACGGGTTCATAAAAAGTGCATGCTTTACAGACGCAATTTTGGTCGGTTCTTTTTTTGCAGATGTGCCGGCTATAACTTTTCCGTGAGAAATAAGCAAGCCGTCATCAATTATTGCGTCAGCTCCGTATTGCTGCGAAACCATAACACTTCTGTAACTCTTTCCTGTTCCACTCGGACCTACAAATGCGATAACTCTCATAATTATAACACCTTAATTCTGATTTTGCTTGATTTTGTATGACAATGTCATAAGCGGATCTGAAAGGTGAACATTTTCCACCGCTACGTCCTTATCGAATTTAAGTTCGGTATACGAAAAGTTCATAAGGCCTTTAACTCCGCAATTAACCAATTTTTCAGCCGTTTCCATTACTGCCGCTTTCGGTACGGTAAGAATTCCGATGTCAACTCTGTGCGAATTCAAAAATTCCTCAAGTTTATCTATTGACATAACTTCTATACCGTTGATTTTTGTACCGATTATATTACTGTCATTATCAAAAATGCCTACAAGTTTAAAGCCTCTTTTTTCAAACGTATCGTGACTTGCCAATGCTCTGCCGAGATTACCGGCTCCGACTATAACAGTAGTATCTCCGTCATTAAGTCCTAATATGTCACCGATTTCGTTATAAAGATGTTCGACATTATAGCCGTATCCCTGCTGACCGAAACCGCCGAAATAGTTAAAATCCTGTCTGATTTGTGACGCAGTCACATTCATTTTTACGCTAAGTGCATTTGAGGAAATACGTTTTATATCCTGCTTTAAAAGTTCGCCCAAATATCTGTAATAGCGTGGCAGGCGTTTAACTACGACCGTAGGAACTTTCTTTTCATTTTCACTCATGTCCTCTAAACCCCTTGTTAATTATATAACATTTATTATATCACACTCATTCCGTTTTGTATAGTCTTTTTAAATGTATTTTTTTGTATTTTGACATTTTACACATATAAAAAAATGTCACAACAAGCCGATACTGACTTATTGTGACATTAGTTACTTAAATTAAATCATTAAGTTTTATCCATTTTTCAAGAGAATCTTTCCACTGTGCAACGTGTGGCATACTTTCTGCCAAGCCCAAACCGTGAGAACCGATTGGGTATATGTGCATTTCATACGGAACTTGCACTTTGCTTAGTGCGTCGGCGTACATCAAAGAATTTTCTACTGGTACTGCCTGGTCTGATGATGTATGCCATATAAATGTAGGCGGTGTATCAGGTGTGACGTGTTTATAAAGCGACATAAGCTCTTTATCAGAGTGTAATGCTCTTTCACCTATCAAGTTTTTTCTTGAACCGTCATGTCTGTATTCGAACATATCTATTACAGGGTAACACAAAATTGTCGCATTAGGCTTACAGCTTTCTTTATCTATTTCATCTGTATCTTCATACATTTTCTTATCATAATGAACAGAAACCGAGGCCGCCAAATGTCCGCCGGCACTTGAACCCATAACTGCAATTTTATCCTTATCAATGCCGTATTTGTCGGCGTAATATCTGACATATTTAACAGCACGCATTGCGTCACTTATTTCTGCCGGATGTTTGTACGGTGCAACTCTGTATTCAACCACAAATGCAGTAAGACCGATTGACTGCAACCACTTAGCATATGCAGTACCTTCGTGGTCGGCTCTAATTACATATCCACCGCCCGGAAAAATAATAACAGCACCTTTTGAATTTGCAGGATATGCCGTTATAGTCGGTTTTCTTACCGCTGTTTCTTCAGCCTCTATAAATTCTTCGTTCCAATAAGGAATTACGTCATTCCATAAATTCTCCATAATTAATCTCCTTGCTTTTCCGGATTTTCAACATAAATATTGAATAAATCCATAAATTCATTAAGCTTACTTTTCTTGATTGTAAATTCTGTTTTACCGTTGCGGATTAAAGCACAGTACAAATCATCAATGCTCTTAAATTCGACTTCCGTATCAGAACTGCTCTTGATACCTTTATATTTTATTTTCATAACGGTATCGCCGAGTGTTTCGTCTTTATATACTCCGTCAACCGCCAAACTAACAATGCTTTTGTATATTGCTTGTGTTGTCTTTGTATCAACCTTTTGACCGTCAAGCACAAAAGTCATATCCGAATCGTTATGAGTTATGTCAATTGTATGTTCTGCTCCGTTATACTCTACCGTTACACTCTTAACTTCCGAAATATCAACAAGTGCCTGCAATTTACTTACAATGTTGTATGACGAGTCATTCGCAAAAGATATAACGTCCGATGAAACTTTAAATACCTGTTCCTTATATTTTACATAAGTCATATCACCGTCTGTGCGACCTATTGTAAGTGTTTCGGTATATTCTTCGCCGTATTTGCCTGTTGAATTGTCGTAAGGCTTAACAGTTATCATTAAAACAGGCGACTTTTCACTGAAACCGCCGTCAGCATTTTCAATCGGTGTAGTAAGTGAAATTTCCTCTATCGGAGCAAGTATTTTGTTATCGATATAGTCATCATTGGCACCGCTCTGATACGGCTGTACCATTTCCCATACATTATTTGTGTTGTTATTTATATTGCTTAATATTCTGATTTCAATAGTTTCATCACTGCGGACAATTTTAATGTCATTAATATCGTCAATATTAATGCTGAAACGGTTAAATTCCTTATAATAGCTGATAGGCTTTTTCAAGGTATCAACTTTAAAATCATACATTGTATAGACAGTATTATCGCCGTCTTTCATCACGAAATATTCTCCGAGTGTCGGACTTAAATCACCGATAATCATTTTATCAATCTGACCGTTTTTCTTTTCAACTGTAACAGTGACTTGCGGATTGTCAAGCCCGTATTGAGATAAATCAGCCGTATTTTCTTCAATCTTGTTTTTTGATGACAAAGTTGAAATTGTACCGACGAGTGCACCGGCTTTTGAAGAATCTATTTCAGACGCATCCATATCATTTACGGACCATTCTGAATCGCCTATACTTTTTACTGTAATTGTACCGTTTTCACTCTCTGACTTTACAGATAAAATATCGGTTGTATCAGCTGAATAGATACTGTATAAATCATCGGTTGTATCAACATTATTATCTTTTGACGTATCAATATTACTTATAACAATCGTTCCGACAATAAGCACTATAATCACTGACGCGGCTATAATTATGCTTTTCGTTGTTTTACTCATAGATTTCTCCTTTTTATCCAAATTACAAGTCCGATTATTAATACGGTAATCGGTATTATAATTACAACAAACGCAAAAATAATTTTTTGACCTAAATCAGATAATGTAATAACATTGTTTACAAGTGTTTTTTCATCTACAGTAAAGCTTTCTTCGTTACCAATCATAAAGTTGGTCAAATTCATAAAATAATCATAGTTTGCAAGTCCGTAATTATTTGTAAGTGTTGTTTCGTCTATGGTTAAAAGCATAGTATTTCCCGATACATAAACCGATGAGGCGTGTTTTGCATCTACTGAAAGTTCGCTGACCGGATATTCACCGTCCTGCTCGCTGCCGACTTTTGAAACATTTTCATAATTTGAAGTCGTGTATGCTTTTTCTGAACTTGTCAAAACAGGTGTAACAGATATATCGCCATTTGATTCAAATTCTTGAGTTATCAATCTTGAATATGGGAAATATGCCAAAGTTCTTTGATTGTCTATTATACTGTCGGTAAATTCATATGATTTTACGTTCGGCACGACAAGACTCATCGAACTTCCGCTCAACGAAACGGATTTTGATGTGTCTGTTTCAATTACAAGGTTATCGCTTACACCTATGCCCCATGATGATTTTAGATAGTCATACAAGTTAGTAAGATTTTTTGAATCTACATCAAGATAAACTTGTATATTACCGCCTTTTTGCAAATAAGAATCAAGTTTTGTGATTTCTTCTTTTGAAAAATCGGCCGTCGGTTTTGCAGCAATCAACATATTTGCGTCTGACGGTATATCATCGGTCAATGTATTAACTTCTCCGACTTCAAAGTTTTCTGATTCAAGTTTAGTTTTTGCACCGTCAACAGCTATCTCATTATGTCCTTTTATTAGGTATGCCTTTTGTTGTGTTTCGCTTGATACATACTTTAGTGCCGAAGTTATTTTATTTTCAACATTAAGTGATGTATACTGTCCTGTTTGTGCATTTACTCCGTACAATTCAGTCATAGTATATGTTTTAAACTTATCTCCGCCGTCAACAATGACAGAATTTGATTGCAGACTTTTGCCGTCAGTAACGTATTTCTTGCCAAAAGTCGGGTTAGATGTCATATTAATATTTGTAACATTGATATTTTTATTTGCGGCTGCATATTTATCAAGCACCGTACGAATATTCCCGTCTTGTTCCGATTCACCGGCAAGAATATATATATCAACAGGAGTATCATAATTTTTAAGATACTCTTTTGTTTTATCTGAAAGTTCGTACATTTTATTTGACGTAAGGTCGATTTTTAAAGGTAATTTGTTGTTAAGCACGCTGACAAATACGTTTACAACAATAACCAAAACAACCGCTATTGCAATAGCAACGGAAGATACAAATTTATATTTTTTTACGTTATTCATTACATATCCTCCTATCTCATTCTGCGTCTTTCAAATACCATAACGGTAAAGAATAAGAACAGACTGGTGATGCTTAAATAATAAATTATCGGTTCAAAGTTAAGGATTCCGAGAGTAAAATCCGAAAATCTTTGTACAGGCGATAACCACAAAAGAATTTTTACAATTATTTCGTTTGAAACGTTTGACGCAACCGATCCTAAAAGCAATGTGAAAATCAATACACCGTAAGTGGCGACTGCAGCGACAATCTGACTTTCCGTAATAGATGACATAAACGCACCGATAGCAAGTATTGCCGAACATAGCAGTATAAAGCCTACATAACAGCTTATTGTTTCCGCAATCGGCAAATTACCCGTAAACGCTAATATAACAGGATAAATAAGTGTTATAAGCACACCTACCATAAATATTCCAAATGCCGCAAGATACTTACCGAAAACTATTTCTTTTGTAGATATAGGTGCGGTCAGTAATAATTGGTCTGTCTTTTGCTTTCTGTCCTCTGAGAACAATCTCATTGTCAATAACGGCAACAAGAACAACGCCCAGTTATTGACGATTGAAAAGAAATTAGTCATTCTTGCAGTCATAAATCTGATATTTACAACATAGAACATTACTCCTGTTAAAAGAAGAAAAATAGTTAAAAATACATAACCAAGCATTGATGTAAAATACGAATTAAATTCTCTGTTAAATATCGCTTTCATTTATATTTTCCTCCTTTTCTGTCGTATTATCGGTAAGTTTTAAGAATATATCCTCCAAAGACGGCTCAATTTCTTTTTGCATTAATATCGGTATTTCATTTTCTGCAAATGCAAAGAACAGTTTTTTCTTTTCTTCTGCCGCCATTGCGTTATCAAATTCAAAATCATACGAATCATTTTCAGACGAAACACAGGTTACATTCGATATACCGTCAAATGAATTTAGGATATTTTCGGCTTTTTCCCTATCGCCCGATATTCTGAACAACATTTTTTTATTGTCACCAAGCTTGTCCGAAAGATTTTTCGGTGTATCTTCTGCGACAAATTTGCCTTTATTTATAATAATTACTCTATCACAGACTGCACTTATTTCGCTTAATATATGCGAACTTAAAATTACAGTCTTTTCTTTTCCAAGTTCCTTAATAACATTTCTTATTTCGATAATCTGCTTAGGATCAAGACCAACTGTCGGTTCGTCAAGTATAAGAATTTCGGGATCGCCGATTAAAGCACCTGCAAGTCCCACTCTTTGTCGATAGCCTTTTGACAAATTGGCAATTTTTCTGTTTTTAACATTATCAATCTTCACCATATCAATAACTTGCTGTATATGACTCTTTTCGTCCTCGGTCTTGATTTTCTTCAATTCATATACAAATTCAAGATAATCCCACACTACCATATCAAGATAAAGCGGCGGAATTTCCGGTAAATATCCTATTTTCTTCTTCACTTCGATAGGATTTTCTAAAATATCATAGCCGTCAATATTAACAGAGCCGTCTGTATATGAAATATATCCGGTGATAATATTCATAGTTGTTGATTTTCCCGCACCGTTAGGACCTAAAAATCCAAGAACTTCGCCCTTTTTTACATTAAAACTAATATTGTCGAGTGCATATTTATCACCGTATTTTTTTGTTAAGTTTGAAATAGTAATCACTTAAAACTCTCCGTTTCACAGATTAATTTATAGGAGCCGAAAATTCGGCTCCTATTATTATACAATAACGTTATTAAATTATTATGAACACATTATTAATTTTCTTTCTTTTCAGGTATTATGCTTATTGAAAGTTCCTGTAATTGTTCTTCGTCAACAACATTAGGAGCTCCCGACATAAGTTCTGACGCATTTTGTACCTTAGGGAATGCAGTTACATCTCTTAGACTGTCGTTACCAGTCATAATCATTGCAAGTCTGTCAAGACCGATACCCATACCGCCGTGAGGTGCGGCACCGTATTTATATGCCTCTACAAGGAAACCGAATTTAGCCTCGATTTCTTCATCAGAAAGTCCAAGCGCCTGGAACATTTTTTGTTGAAGTTCATAATCTGTAATTCTGATTGAACCGCTTGAAAGTTCTGTACCGTTAAGGACAAGGTCATATGCCTTAGCCGTAACTTTACCCGGATCAGTATCAAGATATTGAATACACTCGTCCATAGGCATTGTAAACGGATGGTGCATAGCAAGCCACGAATCAGTATCTTCGTCATATTCAAAGAATGGGAATTCAGTAATCCAAAGGAAGTTAAATCCATCAGGAATTATATCAAGTTGTTTTGCAACCTTTAATCTAAGTGCGCCGAGTACAGGAAGTGTTACTTTATTCTTATCTGCAACGATAAGTACAACGTCACCCTTTTGAGCACCTACTTTATTTAATATTGCGTCAAGTTCGCCTTCGCCCAAGAATTTTGCAAATGCACAAGTCGGTTCATCATCAACCCAACGAACAAATGCAAGACCTTTTGCACCTATTCCCTTAACGTATTCTGTAAGCTTGTCGATTTCTTTTCTTGTAAGCGTCTTTGCCGCGTCTTTTGCAACGATTGCTCTTACCGAGCCGCCGTTTTCGATAGCAGAAGTGAACACGCCGAAACCGCAATTCTTAACAAGTTCTGAAATATCGCATATTTCCATACCGAAACGAGTATCAGGCTTATCTGAGCCGTAACGTTCCATAGCGTCTTTATAAGTAAGTCTTGGAAGCGGTAATTCTACGTCAACATTAAGAACTTCCTTAAACAATCTTTGTATAAAGCCTTCGTTCATTTCAAGAATATCCTCAACATCAACGAATGACATTTCAAGGTCAATTTGCGTAAATTCCGGCTGTCTGTCTGCTCTTAAGTCTTCATCTCTGAAACATCTTGCAAGCTGAATATATCTGTCAAATCCTGCAATCATCAAAAGTTGCTTGTACATTTGAGGTGACTGCGGAAGTGCATAAAACTTTCCGTGATGTACTCTTGACGGAACAAGGTAATCTCTTGCACCCTCAGGAGTTGACTTAATCATCATCGGTGTTTCGATTTCTATAAAGCCGTTTTCATAGTAATAATCTCTTGCAACTTTTGCAATCTTACTTCTCATAATCAAGTTATCCTGCAAAACCTTTCTTCTAAGGTCAAGATAACGATATTTCAATCTTAATTCTTCGTTTACGTTAGTATCGTCAACAATTTCAAAAGGAGGTGTCTGAGCCTTTGCCAACACTCTCAAATCTTTTACGTCAATTTCAATATTACCTGTTTTAATTGCTGTATTCTTGCTTTCTCTTTCACGAACAACGCCTTTTGCCATAAGTACATATTCGCTGTGGCAATCAGACGCTTTCTCAAATATTTCTCTGTCTGTCGAATCATCAAAAGCAAGCTGAACTATACCTGTTCTGTCCCTTAAATCTATAAAAATAAGATTTCCCAAATCTCTTACTTTTTGTACATAACCACCTACTACAACTTCATTGCCGATTCCTTCAACATCTCCGCAATAGTGAGTACGTTTTAAACCTTGCATTGTATCCATGTCTATTCCTCCATATAAATTTACATACTTATTATATTTTACCCTTATATCAGCTTTGTGTCAAGTCAAAATGCCGATTTTTGACTTATTTCTATACAATTACTTTATTTTTTTATGACAATACTTGATTAAATCCGTATTTAGTTTTATAATATGACAATGTGAACATTAAATTAGGAGGAATATAATGAGTAAACAAAACAAAGAAAACACTCAATCGTTTATGAATAATGTTACTATAATTCTTATTTCACAAGTGCTTGTAAAAGTTCTTGGTATGGTTTACAGAATTGTAATAACAAACATTGACGGTTTTGGTGACGAGGGACTGGGATTTTATAATGTAGGATTTCAGATTTATACCCTACTGCTTGCAATTTCATCTGTCGGAATACCTAATGCAATTTCAAAAATGGTTTCCGAACGTGTTGCACTTGACGATTACAAAGGTGCACATAAGATTTTCAAAACGGCTTTATTGCTGTTCTCAATAATAGGTCTTGTAACGACTGCGGTTCTGTTCTTTGGTGCGGATATTTTTGCACAGCATATAATTAAAATTGACGGCTCTCAATATGTAATGCGTGCGCTTGCACCGTCACTGTTCTTCGTTTGTGTATCTTCCGTAATCAGAGGATATTTCACAGGTATGAAGAATATGAAAGCAACAAGTAATTCACAGGTACTTGAACAGATTTTAAAATGTACACTTACTATCGTGTTTGTATACCTTTCAATCGGTCTTGCTCCTGCAATTATGGCATCTTGGGCTAACTTTGCAACATCTGTTGCAACTGCGCTTAGTATGCTTTACTTAGTATACTTCTATTGTAAACGTAAAAGCGGTATCAAGGAGCATATTGAAGAATCAAAAGGCGAAACAATTAAGATTTCAGGCAGACATCTTATGATGAGTATTCTTATGATAAGTATTCCGATTTCACTTGGCTCTATCATTACAGCTATAAACAGAGTTATCGACACAGCAACAATAAGTCGTGGTATTGAAGTTGCATTTGCATCATTAATTCCGGCACATGGCAACGTCGGCGATATTATAAATCCGACCGCCGAGCAACTTAATCAGGAAATTGCAAGATTATCGGGACTTCTATCAAAGAGTGATACACTTTACAATATGCCTTTGGCGGTAAACTTCGCTTTTGCAACAGTTCTTGTTCCGTCAATCGCAGGTGCGTTGGCGGTAAAAGATTATAAAGAGGCCTCTTCAAAGATAAACTATTCATTGCTTATTTCAATATTAATTATCTTGCCTTGCGCAATAGGTTTGATAACTCTTGCTGAGCCGATTTATAAAATATTGTATTTCAGCACTTCGAGCGGTTTTGAGCTTTTACAGCTTGTTTCGGTATCGCTTATATTTGCGGCACTTGCACAAACTATGACAGGTTCGCTTCAAGGGCTTGGAAAAGTTTATGTTCCTGCAATCAGCTTGTTGTTTGGATGTATAGCGAAAATTGTATTAAATATTGTACTTATAAGAATACCGTCAATCAATATTTACGGTGCGGCAATAAGCTCTATTGCTTGTCAGTTCATATCATGTGCAATATGCTTTGTTGTTCTTGCAAAGAACTGCAAACTTAACATCAAGCCAATGAAATATATCGTAAAACCGATTATAGCAGGTGTTGTTATGGGCGTTGTTGCAGTCGGTGTTTATAAGCTTTCAATGCTTGTATGCCCATCTGGATTTATAGGTAATTTAATTTCCACTGTAATTGCAATAGCGATTGCGGCGGTTGTATATTTCTTTACGGTGTTTATGCTAAAAATTCTTTCAGAAGACGAAATCAAACAGCTTCCTATGGGTACAAAAATTTACAATGGTCTTGTTAAATTAAAATTCTATAAAGCACAGTAAATTCAAAAAGTTTTTGCCATACGGTAAAGACTTTTTTGATAGTTACTTAAAAGTGCCTACTTGTTATAATAACAAAAACACGTTATAATCATTTCAGAGGTGGTAATATGACACAGAATGAAAGACTTGATTTTCTTATTAATCATCTGATAAGTGAGGACAACAGATATAGCAATATAGTTATCCCAAAAGATTCCGAAGAAAAATTTAATTTATTCCGTTCTCTTGTAAACGTCAGAGAACCGAAACAAATTAGTAACGAATTTATAAAGCTACAAGATGATTATTTGCAAGAACGATTGATGGAAATTAACATAACCGACGCATATGATTTACAAGCAATATCAAACAAATTATACCTTTGGCAAGGCGATATAACAACATTAAAATGCGGTGCAATAGTAAATGCCGCAAACAGTGCAATGCTCGGTTGCTTTGTGCCTTGCCACAAGTGTATTGATAATGCAATCCATACGTTTTCAGGTGTTCAGCTTAGATTGGAGTGCAATCGCATTATGAAGCTACAAGGTCACAAGGAACAAACAGGTGCTGCAAAGATAACAAAAGCATACAACTTGCCTTGTGATTATATTCTTCATACGGTCGGTCCTATTGTCTACGGACATCTTACAGATGAACACCGCAAACTTTTGGCAAGTTGTTATCGTTCTTGTCTTGAGTTGGCTGAATCTAACGGTGTAAAATCAATAGCTTTTTGTTGTATATCAACAGGTGAATTTCATTTTCCAAATGATATTGCCGCACAAATAGCCGTTGAAACAGCGAAAGACTATTTGAAACATTCTGAATTGGAAAGGGTGATTTTTAATGTTTTTAAGGATACCGACAAAAAAATCTATGCAAAATTACTCAGATGAGATAATTCATTTGAAAGAAAAACTTGATAAAGCCGATGCTGTTGTAATCGGCGCGGGTGCAGGGCTTTCAACTGCGGCTGGTTTTACTTATGCAGGCGAACGCTTTGAAAAACATTTTTCTGATTTTAAGCAGAAATACGGCTTTACAGATATGTATTCGGGCGGATTTTACCCATTTGAAACACTTGAAGAATACTGGGCGTATTGGAGCAGATACATCTACATCAACCGCTATATGGATATACCGAATAATTTATATGATATGATTTTGAGTTTGGTAAACGGTAAAGATTATTTTGTTATTACCACTAACGTGGACCATTGTTTTCAGAAAGCTGGTTTTGATAAAAAACGCCTATTTTACACTCAAGGCGACTACGGTTTACTTCAATGCCCTACTCCATGTTGTAATGAAACTTTTGATAATGAAGATATAATTAAGCAAATGTATAAAAGTCAATCAAATATGAAAATTCCTACGGAATTAATTCCGTTATGTCCGCATTGCAAAAAGCCATTAACAACAAACTTGCGCTGTGACAACAGCTTTGCGCAAGATGAAGGCTGGCATAATGCGGCGGAGAGATATGACAATTTTTTACGAACAAGAAAAGGTCAAAATATTGTATTCTTGGAATTAGGTGTAGGCTACAACACACCCGCAATTATAAAATATCCGTTTTGGAGAATAGTATCGGGCAACAAAAATTCAATATACGTCTGCATTAATAAATGCGAGTCGGTATGCCCAGAGGAAATAGAAAAACAATCAATATGTTTAGATGAAGATATTTATAAAGTTATAAAAGATATCAAGGAAGTGATATAATGCACGATATATGGAATCCGTGGCACGGTTGCGTGAAATGCAGTGAGGGTTGCCAAAATTGCTATATGTATTTTTTAGACCGTGTTCGTGACAAAAGCGGCTCGGATATTTATAAAACAAAATCAGGATTTGACTATCCTCTGCAAAAAGACCGTTACGGTAATTATAAAGTGCAGAGTGGTGAGCTTATTCGCGTATGTATGACGTCAGATTTCTTTTTAGAAGAGGCTGACAAGTGGCGTGAAGAAGTATGGGATATTATAAAGCAACGCAGTGACGTAAAATTTTATTTGCTTACGAAGCGTCCCGAGAGAGTGCATAAATGCCTTCCGTCAGATTGGGGTAACGGTTGGGAAAATGTATTTTTTAATGTTACCGCCGAAAATCAAAAACGTGCCGACGAACGCATTCCGATATTACTTGATTTACCGTTTAAACACAAAGGAATAATGTGTGCTCCATTTATCGGTCCTATCAGTATCGAAAAATATCTGCAAAGCGGTCAGATAGAACGTGTAGTATGTGGTGGAGAAAATTACGACGGTTCACGTCCTTGTAATTTTGATTGGGTAAAATCATTACGTCAAGAATGTGTATCGCATAATGTTACATTTTGCTTTATTGAAACGGGTACTTATTTTATAAAAGACGATAAAAAATATCGTATACCGAAAAAATCTACACAAAGCGAAATGGCGTATAAATCGGGTATGAATTACATCGGTAAACCGATTAAATTTAAGTTGTGTGATAATTTCGGATTTGATATACCCGAAAATGAATTATATGTACCCCACTATCGCAAAAATTGCGAACATTGTAGCAGTAAACTTATTTGCAACGGGTGCTGTGATTGCGGTAAATGCGATTAAGAATTTGGCAATAATTTTTCAGTTGCCAAAACTTCGTTTAACATAGGTATAGATACAGATGCACCTTTTCTTGATACCACAATGGCTGATGCAACTGACGCAATTTTTAATGAGTTTTCAACCGAGTTTCCCATTGCTGTTTGTGCAAAGAAGTATCCTGTAAATGTATCTCCAGCGGCGGTTGTATCAATGGCATTAACCTTAAATGACGGCTGAAAAACGACTTTTTCGGTATCACTATACATACTTCCTTCACTTCCGAGAGTAATAATGATTTTAAGTTTTGGATAATTCTTTGCAAAATATTTTAAACCGTCCTTGGGATTATCACATTGGGTAAGCTCCGACATTTCCACTTCGTTGATAATTATATAGGAAAGCATATTAAAATCAAGATTTTTTATTTCATCGTTATACGGTGAAGGATTAAATATTATATACATTCCTTTTTTGTATGCTTTTTCTATGATATAGTCTATTTTATTTATTTCATTTTGAAGCAAAAGCATATCGCCTTTTTGAAATTTATCAAGCACTTCATCAACAAATTCTTCAGTTATTTTTGCATTTGAGCCAGAATAAAGAAAAATCGAATTATCACCTTTGTTGCTTACTTGAATAATAGCGTGTCCTGTTTTTTCGTCTACTTTTTTTATATTAGATATATCGACACCGTTTGACTCTAAAACATCTGTAAGCATTTCTCCGTCAGTTCCGATACAACCTGCATGATATACTTCCATACCGGCCTTAGCTAAAGCGACTGATTGGTTAAGACCTTTTCCACCCGGAAATACTTGCATTGAATTACTTGTTTCTGTTTCTCCTATTGTGACGATATGGTCTAATTTATATACAAAATCAATATTACACGAGCCGAAATTCAATATTTTCATAACAGTCACACTCCCTATAAGACATTATTATTTATTTGTTGGCTTTTTAACTTTACCCAATCCGTGACAATGTGGGCATATAGTTTTGCCTATATCGGGATTCCATACATATTTTTACCGCAAACAGGACATTTTTTTGAATATCGGTATAATTGTCATTTGTATCACTCTCTTTCAATTAAATTATTTATCTCTTGCTGAATACTCAGTCGGCCACATACCTGTTTCACGTTTGAATGTTTTTGAAAAATAGTATGCCTCTTTAAAGCCGACTGCATCGGCGATGTCCTTGATTCTTAAATCTTTATTTTCTTCAATTAATTTTTTTGCTTTTTCAATTCTGTATTTTGTCACATATTCATTGGGTGACACACCTTTTTGTCGTTTAAACAATCGACTTATATAACTTGGTACAAAGCCAAATTCTTTTGACAAAACATCACTTGTAATGTTTTTATTATAATTATTAATCAGATATTCTTCAACTTCATTTGCAAGTTGTTCATATCTGTCCGGATCACGTTTATCAGTTCTCAATGACGACAATATTGATATAATATCATCTACAAATGCCTCATATGAAACAAAGCTTGCAAGAGCATTAACAAATTCCTTTTTTACACTTGTATTTTTTCGCTTCATATGATTCGGATAATTCAATGTGTAAGCATCCAAAATTATATTCAAAAAACCGTTTATTTCTTCTTGTGTACATTCAGATGACATCATATTATCCAGAACTGTCGTCAATTTATTCTTTAAATCATCACTTTTATTTTTTATTGCAAACACTATACTGTCAACGTCCGATTTAGAATATGGCTGTGATATATCTTCGTAACTTTCCGATGTAGAATTACAACACAATAATTGTGATTTATTTAAGATAAGGTGCTTTATGAGTTGTTCTCGCAGTTTGCTGAAATACTTTCCTGTATCCTTAAATAAAACTCCTTTTTGATAAACAATAGTTACAGGAAGATTTTTGTTTGAAAATCCATCATAAATTTTGTGTATTAATTCCTCTTGCCTTTCTTCTGTTTCGGCAGTGATAACCATAAGCCGTTCAGAAAGCATATTACTGTTAAAGAAAATATATTCTTCCGACGGTGTAAGCAGATTATCCATAAAAGTATCAATTCCCGAATCCGTCCAAAAACGTTCACCGGGAAGAAGGACTTCCGAACCGTACAATAAATATGCTCCGGCACACGCAAGAACTACTATTGTATTATTATCGTCTGACATTTTACTTTTACTGCCTATCTCACTTTTTATCCTTGCCGTAAGCTCACTTACCTTATCTTTTGATATTGGCTTTAACAGATAGTCAAACACCTTATATTCTAAGGCTTTTCTCGCATATTCAAAGTCAGAATATCCGCTTACGATTATAACTTTTGTATCGGGTTTATTCTGATAAATCCAACCGGCAAATTCAATTCCTGTCATTATAGGCATTTTAATATCTGTAATAACAATATCAAAATCTTCATTTTTCAATTTTTCTACGGCACTCTTACCGTTTATGCAACATTCTTTAACACAAAAATCAGAATCAACCGATTCTAAAGTTGATTTAATCATTCGCATAATCGGAGGCTCGTCCTCAGCAATAAGCACTTTAAACATATTTTTACTCCCCCGCAACAATTTTTATTTCCATACCGTTATCGTTATATATATCGTATTTGAGATTTTTGTTGTGCGTCATAGTAAGACGGACTATTGTATTTACAATACCCAATCCGCCGATATTCCCCACTTGTCTTTCATTTAATGCTTTATCTATTTTGTCTTTTATTTCGGCAATTCTTTCTTCGGATATTCCCGAACCGTTATCCTTTATGATAAGTTCCCATCTATCTTTCGTGCCTATCATCTTTATATCAATATTCCATGGTGGCTCTTTTTCTTTAAAAGCATGTATAAAACAGTTTTCTGCAAGCGGTTGTATAAACAATTTTGGCACCGGAATGTTCATCAAATCATCTGAAACATCAATCTTATAAGAAAAATAATCCTCATATCTTGATTTCATCAATGCAAGATAATTTTTTGTATGGAGTATTTCTTCTTTAAGCGGTACGGTAACTTTTTGATATGCTGCAACGTATCTAAGCATATCAGACAGTTCGACGCACATTGTGGAAACACTGTCACATCCTGCCTCACTTCCGGCAGAACTGATTACCGCCAGCATATTGTACAGAAAATGAGGATTCATTTGAGCCTGCAAAGCAAGTGCATATGCCTTTTTCTCTTGAATAATCGAATTATTCATTCTTTCAAGCATTTTTTCAAAACTGTCCTCAAGCTCTTTTATTTCATCAATAGCATCATCGTTGATGTGAGCCATTTTATCATCCGGTGCGTCAATTTTGCAAACGTGATTTGCTAATTGTGAAATCGGTTTTATAACTTCTTTTCCGATAGTTCGGCTTATCAAGAAGACAAACACTAGTAATATTGCATACAAAGCCACAAAAATCGATAAAATAAATATTATATTTGCCTTTGTATTTGCCACGGGTGTTCGTATCATTATTTCCCAGTTTGCATTATTGACAAATGCCGAAGAATACTCGCTTCTTTCTCTTTCTGTATATACGGTCGGATATATAATTTTTCCGTTTGAACGGTCGCAAATTAAAATCTCGGCATTATCTTCCGTATGCAGCATTTGTTCAAGCCTGTCCACACTTGCTCTAACCTCAATTATACCGCAAACAGTATCGGAATAATCATTTTTTAAACTCTTTTTTAAAGTTATAAATTCTCTTGTACTTTCCGTCCAAGGATTTTCCGATGGTGCAGTTATTATTTTATCGTCGTTTTCTTCGATTTGATTTAACTCTATGGCATAATTTATATTTTCCATAGTGCTTTGAAATTTCTTTTTATCAATGAAGTAATTTTGATTTGATACAAAATCACCGTATCCGTTATAGACCGATATATTGAAATTACCGTTTCGATCAGTAATCAATCCGTTAAGGATAGATGAAACGTCAATTCCAAGCAAAACGTTATTATTGAAAAAATTACTTTTATCATTTTTGGTATTGTTAAGGTTATAAAAAATATTTATTATACGAGGTTGACGTTTCACTTGTTGTGCAAGTACGTCTATTTCTTCTATGTATGTGTCGACCTGTCGAGCCATGGTTTCCGCAATTTTTGTTCCTGCATTTTCTGCCTCATAATTAAGTTTTGTCACAACAGAAAAGTACATTACAATCATTGCCGCAGCTAAAATCAAAGCTATAAAAATCAAATATGGTCTGACAACTCTTTCAACAAGTCTTGAATGTTTTTTCATATCAAACTCCGTTTTTATTACATTTAGTAAAAAAGTACAAATCACAGTAATGTACAATCAATATGTTGTACTATATTAACATATTAATTATACTCTATCGGCATTATATTTGTCAACAAAAAAAATGCCCCTTTATTAAAAGGGGCATTTTTGGGGGGAATAATACAATTAATCAGTCATTAACTAAAATCAATAAACTTCTTTCCACTCAGCAATGTTTTCTGTATCGAATTTGAATGGGTCACCAAGCATTACTTCTGTACCGCCATCGGCAGCCTCTGTAATCTTCTTTTCACCAAGGTCACCGGCATTAAATGAACCGCCTACATCACCTGTAATTGTGCCTTTTACAAGTGCATCCATTGTGTAACCTGACAAATAACCTATATCAACAGGATTCCATAGATACATCCAAGGGCAAGTACCGTCTTCGATAAACGGAGCCATTTCTGACGGTAAGCCAAGACCTGTTAGTTTTACATCTGACTGTTTATCTTGCAATACCTTACCTGCAGCAAGCATACCTACCGTTGTCGGTGCAATGATAACTTTAATTGATGAATCTGTCAAAAGTGCTTGTGTTTCTGATGTTGACTTTGTCGGGTCATCGTCACCGTATGCAACTTTTACAAGTGGTGTATTTGCATACTTTTCAGGATTTTCTTCTAATTCTTTTTTCATCCATTCAATCCATAGATTTTGATTTGTAGCCTGTGCAGTAGCTGACAATACTGCAATACCGCCGTTACCGTCTACCATTTCATAAGCCGCTTGAATTAGTCCTCTGCCGATTTTTTCAGGATCAGCTTGTTGAATATGAGTTTGTCTTGAATCTTTATTTACAGCACTGTCAAGTGAAATAACCTTAATACCTGCGTCCATAGCTTCTGTCAATGCAGGTTGCAATGCGTCTGCATCGTTAGCTGCAATAGCGATACCCGCAACGTTTTGTGCTACAAGCTGATTGATAATTTCAATCTGCTTTTCCGGTGTGGCTGCTTCAGGACCTTTGTAAAGAGGTTCTGCTCCGATTTCTTTACAAGCCTTTTCAAAACCGTCATATACTTTCTGCATATAAGGATTTTGTACATCTTTCGCCACAAATGCGTATTTACCGCTTGCCGATGAGCCATCTGAACTTTGAGCTGTTGTGCTTCCGCCACCACCTCCGCAACCTGCCATCATAGTTGCTCCGATTATTGCCGTTAGACCTAATGCCAATAGTTTTCTTGCTTTCATGTTTAAAACCTACCTTTCTTATTTTAAGTTTTTTCTTTATTTTTTCGAAGTCATAAACTTCGATTGATACTTATTTATTTTTTTAATTTGGTTGTCATTGCTTTAAGCTTTTTAAACCAATTCATATTACCGATACTATCTCTGAAACTCGGAATTGCTACCGCAATAATTAGTAGCAAGCCTACAACTATCATAATAATTTGGCTTGACGCATTGATTAGACCAAGACCGTATCTTAGATAACCGATTACCATAATTGCAAGAGTTGCACCAAGTATTCTTCCCTTACCGCCTGAAGTTGATACTCCGCCAAGTACAGCCATTGCTATAATATCAAGTTCATATCCTTTTGCAACGTCGGGACGAACACTTGACATTTTTGATGCAAGATAAATTGCAGCAACTGCCGAAAGTAAACCTGTCATTGTATAAACGATAACTTTAATTTTATCTGTTTTTACACCTGAAAACTTTGCAACGGTTGTTGAATTACCCATTGCATAACATCTTCTGCCGAATTTTGTATAGTGAAGAAGATATGCGAAGAATAAAGCCTCAAATATAACAAATATCAAGGCATACGGAACCATTTCGCCGATTTTGCCTGCTGCGATTTTTGTAAACCAACTCGGGAATCCTCCGACCGAATTGGTTTCCAAAATAATCTGTGCTATTCCTCTGAATATTATCTGAGTTGCAAGTGTTACAATCATACTTGACAATTCAGGGAATTTTACAAGGATGATTCCGTTAATCAAACCACATACAGTGCCTGTGACAAGTGCAAGACCGATTGCTTCAATCATCGGAACTCCTGCGTCAAACGCAACACCCATAATTGTTGCTGAAAGAGCCATAATTGACGCAACACTGATGTCGATTTCACCGAGCATTAATACGAATGCCATCGGAAATACTACTATTGCTTTATCCAAGAAGTCACGGGTTGCATTTAAAATTGATTTTGCATGTGCATAATACGGTGACGCGGATATATTAAATACATTTACCAATATAAGCATTAATACAAGCATCCACTCCCATTGAAAAAGAAATCTCTGCCAAGAAAATCCTCTTTGGGCTGATATTGTTCTTGTACCGTCACTGCTTACAGCCTGTTTTACATACTCTTTAGCCATCAGATATTCCTCCTTCTCAATGCTTTCATTTCAACGTTTCTTTGAATTAACGAGTTTGCTATAATTGAAAGAAGTATAATCAAACCGCGAATTGCCTCTTGCCAGAATGAAGATACATGGATAAGCGGCATTGCGTTGTTAAGAATACCAAGTAATACAGCACCCAACAATACGCCTTGTACTCTGCCTGTACCGCCATTAATGCTTACACCGCCAAGTACGCAAGCTGCGATTACATTCATTTCATATCCGGTACAGGTTTCACCTTGAGCAACTCCGTATTTACATACATAAAGTATACCGCCTAAGCCGGCTACCGCACCTAATATAGTATAAACCATAATTAATGTTCGATCTGTTTTGATACCCGAAACTCTTGCACTTTCTTCACTGTTTCCTACCGCATAAATCTTTCTGCCCGTACGGGTTTTATTTAGGAAGAATGCGGCAATTATATAAACAACTATTGCTACAACTATAAGATTATTTATACCAAGAAACTTTCCTGTCGCGATTGACAGAAACTTTGTACCCATTTCCTGTTGTTTTACCCAACTTCCGTTAGCAACTAAATATGTAAGTCCGCGATATATATTCATCATACCGAGTGTTGCGATAATAGGTAATATTTTCAGTTTAGCAACCAATGTACCGTTTATGAAACCACATACGATACCGACTGCTATCGATACTAAAATTATTACCACTCCGGGAACTGCTTGATTATTTTTAAGTATCGTTCCGCCGACCATTGCACCCAACGCCATTATCGAGCCGATTGAAAGGTCGATACCGCTTGTGATAATTACCATCATCATCCCTACCGCCGTAATTGCAAGAACTGCCGTTTCTGTGAACATATCGGAAATGTTTTCAAGTGTGAAGAAGTTTCCTCCACTTCTTATTTCAATAAATACAGAAAGTGCAATCATTACAATAATTAAGCTGATTTCACGAATATTCGATGAAAAGAATTTTTTTAACTTCATAATTAAATTACACCTCCTACATATTCATTGCGGCCTCAAGAATTTGTTCTTGAGTAACGCCTGTTGCATCTGCAAAAATCTTAGATACTCTGCCCTCTTTCATAACAAGGATTGTATCTGCCATACCCAATACTTCCGGCATTTCCGAAGAAATCATTATTACTCCGAAACCTTGTGCCGCCAATTCTGACATAATTTCATATATCTGTGCTTTTGCACCTACATCGACACCCTTTGTCGGTTCGTCAAGGATAACTACTTTCAAATCGGAATTTAAAACCTTTGCTACGATAACCTTTTGTTGATTACCACCTGACAAACTTGACGCCTTATCAAATACAGAAAGAGCCTTTGTTTTAACTTTTTCCAAAAGTTCTTTTGAACGTTCACGTTCTGCTTTTCTGTTTATAACAGTGAACTTAGTAAATTTTTCAAGTGTTGATAATGTTACGTTTTGTCCCAATCCCCAATCAAGAATCAGACCTTGTTTTTGTCTGTCCTCAGGCAAATATCCGATACCTGCTTTCATAGCGTCTGACGGATGTCTTATTGAAAGTGTTTTTCCTTCCAAAATGACCTTTCCTTTATCGGGTCTTTCAATACCCATAATACCTTGACATACTTCTGTTCGTCCTGCACCGACAAGTCCTGTCATAGCAAGAATTTCGCCTTTGTGAAGTGAAAAAGAAACATCTTTGTAGTACCCTGTCTTTGATAATCCCTCAACTCTGAAAATTTCTTCTCCTCTTTCAACTTCTTGCTTAGGATAAATTTGAGAAATTTCACGTCCGACCATTTTTGAAATCAATACTTCATTTGAAATTTCATCTACATTCCATGTACCTATGTACTGTGAGTCACGAAATACGGTTACTCTTGTAGCAAGTCTGTACATATCTTCAAAACGATGCGAGATAAATATTATTGAACAGCCTTCATCTCTAAGTTGTTCTGTAATTCTGTATAATTCCTCACATTCTCTTTTTGAAAGAGCCGCCGTAGGCTCGTCCATTATGATTATTTTTGCATTTGTAGAAATGGCTTTTGCAATTTCGACTATCTGTTGTTCCGCAACTGTCAGATTACCCATACTTGAATGTGGGTCAATGTCACTTCCCAATCTCTCCAAAAGTGCTTTTGCATCCTTGTGCATTTGTTTCCAATCAATTGTATGGAACTTTGTCATTTTCTCGTGCCCTATGAAAATATTTTCCGTTACACTTAAATGTTGATATGCCGTACCGTGCTGATAAATAGCGGCAATACTTAATTTTTGTGCATCTTTAGGATTTTTTATTTCTACTTTTTCGCCGTTAATGAATATTTCACCTTCTTCAGCTTGATGTACTCCGGTGATAACTTTTATGAATGTTGATTTTCCTGCACCGTTTTCACCCATAAGAGCATGTATTTCACCTTGTTTTAACTGAAAGTGAACATTATCAAGAGCCTTTACTCCGGGGAATATTTTCGTTATTCCTTTTAGCTCAAGAATGTATTCAGACATCTCTCTCATTCCTTTCTTTGTTTATTTGTTGACTTTATTTTAACTAAAATCATTAATATCTTCAATGGAAAAAATCGAAAAGAAGATGTAAAATTTTAAAAAGTGTATTATTTTAAATTTTTCTATCGTGTTAGTTGTGCAGATAAGTGCACAAACCGCTTGGGGATACCTGAAATATTTAGGTTTGTTTAAAATGCTGTACCTTGCAATGATGGAAGTTACAAAAAAACGGACCGGTCGCCGTTGTGATTTGAGGTGAGCTTCATTCTCAGTTGGAGTTCTTCTTTGCTGATAGAATCCGCTATTGACGATTTGATTTTTTTTGATAACGCAAAAGCGGACGGAATTTAATTCCGCCCGCTTAAATAAAATTTTCTATACCATTTTGTATTTACACAAAACTAAAAGAATACTCTTTTAGTTATTGTATACCTCTGCTATTGCTTTACCTGCCGCTATTCCAACTGTATTATATGCGATTTGGTGAAAATGATAATTGTCTTTCATATTTTCCTTAAATTCAAGGAATGAACCTACTGTATAAACATTATCATTCTCACTTGCAAGTTCTGCTTGTGCATCGTGTACTGTGACATATGCCTCATCATGTTTGCCGTCTTTATCATCGTCACCGTTATAGTGACCTGTTTGAACTATGAACATATCTGTAACGCCCACTGTTTTCATATACTCAAACACATTAAGCGTCTGTGACTTATATGACGCTGCCGACTGACTTCCCGAATAAATTTTATCCGAGTCTGCCTCGCCTTGACACCAAACCATAAAGATATGATTTACAGTATAACCGTTATCTTCAAGATAGGTTTTAGCGGCGGTAAGTCGCGACTGTGCCTCCTTCTTTTGTGCCGCAGTATTCCAATATCCTATATTTGTACCGCCTCTTGATGCTTGGACACCTACAATCGGAACACCTGTTTGGGCATAATAGCTGTTCATAAGTGATGAAACCATATCCCCACTTCTTCTGTCTACACCGTTACTTCCGTTGTCATTTATAGAATCGTTGTTTTCACTCTTGCCAAAAGGTTCTGATACACCGAATAACATATCTGCATTTGATACACTTCTGAATTCATATCCTGCGCCTATCGGGCATTCTGTCGCGTCAGCGTATTCACCACGTCCTGCCATATTTGACTGCCCCATAAATATAGCCAAGTCAACAGTTTTTGTATTTTTAGTCTTATTGTCTGTTAAATTCTTTGCAAACAACCAATCAAGCAAGCCTGATGTATTCGCAGCTGACTTCAGAATATTATGACCTTCACCGTAAATTTCTTTATATTCAACATTCATCGCACCGTTCTCGACAAGTGCTTTATATATTGCCTTTGAAGAATCATTAATTTCCGTATCGTCTTCGCTGCCCGCAAAAATCATTACGCCTGTATTATTTTTTGCTATTGCCTGCGCCGACGTTGCATCGCCTTTTCCTGCTATTGCAATTATTCCTGCATACTTATCGGGATTATCAGAGACAACCTTATAACAGCCCTCTGTACCCTCTGAATAACCTGCAATATATATTTTCTCATTGTTTACACTATACTGATTTTGAATATCATTTACAACTCCGTCAATCATATCCGACAAATCAGTCCAATTACTATCTGCACTGCATTGCGGTGCAACAAGAATACAAGGATTTGTGCTTTCCTGTTCTATAACCTTATCAAATAAATCTTGTGCGTTATACAACTGCTTTTCATTATCGTTGCCCTTTCTTGTTTCGCCGTGCAAGAACATTACTACCGGATACGATACTGAACTGTCATAATTTTCAGGAAGATAATATCTGTATTTCATTGTACTTCCGTCTTTTGTATATGTTCCGCTTTTAAACTTAGGGAACGCAGTTTCGTCTGTATCCGATGAATCGGTTTCATATTCTCTTACTACAAGATTGTCAAGATATATACTTCTGTCAGCTTTCTTTGAACGTTCCGACTTAAACGATATATCTGAAATCAATCCTGTTTCTGCTCCTGTGAGCTTGCCGGTAAATGATTTCGAGCCTATGTTTACAGTAACTGTATTAGTTGCAAAATTAATCTCATTTGACACTTGCGTTACTGACGATGACATACCGTCACCGCTTACCTTTGATACCGCTGATGCAACATCACTGTCAACAGCAATTTCTTCACTGCCAATAACCATACTTCCTGTACCGTTATATACGTTAAATGAGCAATTTACAAGATTTGTACCCTCACTGTCATTAATTTCGTATGTAAACGTCTGTCCGCCCAGTGCACCGACATACAAATCAAAATTAACATTCGCCTTATTACCGATTGCAGGATTTAATTTCAATGACAAAGTACCCGGTGCAGTTACATTGGCGTTAAATTTAATATTCTGATTCGTTTCGTTCCAAGCCGCAGAGCCTGACACAACCGGTATATTTTCACCCTCTGTCGCCGTTGTATTTTCTGCGAAGTCCCACTTCTTTTCGATTGTCGGTAAAGCCTCAGTATTGGCTTTTATAAACTTTTCAGCCTCTGCAACGGAATAAACTCTTGTCACTCCGCTTTCTTCACCTCTGATAACCTTACTGTCACTGTCGGCAGAAAGACTCGACAAATCTTTATATGTATATGAATAATCGGTTGTTTCATATCCCATACTCTTTAATTCTGCCGCAATAAATGATGACGCAAGCAAAGCGGAATGTTGTGTCAAGTGTAGGTTATCGCCTACCTGATAATTATTAACCGCCCAATTTGTATCGTTTGTATCTGTTTTGGCTTGATTTACATATAATTGAGTGTATTTATTAAGGTCTATGCACTCCACACCGATACTCTCGGCAAATTCAGTTATAGCATTAATCTTTGTTGATGTGCTGTATGTGAAATATGTTTTGTGCTGATATTTACTGTTGTAAACAGGGCTTACAAGAACAGGTACTGCGCCTTTTTCTTTCGCCATAGCCGCCATTTCACTCATATACTGTTTCATTTCATCAATAGCAATCTTATTTGATGAACTTACCGAATCATTAATACCAAAGTCAATAATCAAAACATCATCTTTTTGAATTAACTTTTTAACCGATTCAAAACATTCGTTATACCAAGTCTTAACAGTAGCACTCGGCTGACCGAAGTTTGCAACCGCATATTTTGTCGGTGATAAGAACTTTTCAAGCTGCATACCGAAGCCTGTCATCATAACTTTATTGTTATCCAAGTCGTCACCGTCTGCATTTTGCGGATAGTAATTTGCAGATTCACTGTCACCCGCTATCCAAACAACTTGCTTTTTATACTTTTTGGGTACTCTGGCAACTTCAACCGACGCAACTCTCTCGTTTCCGCCCGAAGTATTACCGATTGTAAGATTTATCTGACCGCCTGTAACTTCCATTCTCGGTGCATACATTACACCGAATCCTGACGGACGGTTTTGTGAACCCGATGATGTAGTATTATTTATAATCTGAACACCGTTATTATAAACATCTGCTCTCGCTCCGCCTTTTCTGTATACCGTAATGTCATAAAAACCGTCAGGTACATCTATTTTTATAGTATTGTCACCTGTCGGCAAGCAACCGTTTTCGTTAATATGATAATCACCGTTTCCAAGTCCATAACCTTTTTCTTCTGTATAAGAATTTGCATTGACTTTTACATATCCGTTTATATATTCATCTTTTGATGAAGAAGTATTGGTAAATTCAAATTTATACTCCGGCACTACCGTCACTTCTGATTTTGATGTATTATGAACTTTGCCGTTTTCTGCCTTGACGCTTTCGTATGTTCCGTCACCGTTATAAACTCTGTATGTATTGCTATCATACGAAGTAAGCTCTGATACGTCTATATATTCGTCTGATGATGTTATTTCTTCTGATGAATCATCTCCGTCTGATAAATCTTCTATATCGCTTACTTTTATCGAATGCGTTTTTCCGATTGGGTTCATCTTATCCAAACTGTCCCAATTCATCACTTTTACTGCATATCCGTCTTTGGTTGCAGGCATTTTAAGTGTCAAAGTTTTTTCGGCTGTATTGTCTGTTTCAGTGACAACCTGCTTTAAAAGTCCGTCTTTATCGTATAGCGCACAGATTGCAACGCCCTCAAAACCTTTATCAATATCAACTAAAATTGAACCGTTCTTTATTGATGTACCTGTAATTTTTAACCTTTCCGTTTCAGGCTTTTCAAGATTTATAACTTGAGGTATATCGTCTTGTTTTTCACCTGTCACAAGTTGTGCCACACGAGTTGTTATTTGAGGTAAGATATAGTTTGAGAAATCTGTATAATAATGATTATAATCTTTCCACATACTCATAAGTGCCGTGGCTCTTTCCTGTGCTTTTGCTCTTGCCTCAATTTCGTTTTTTCCGCTTTGAATTGCAGTATTATATACTGTTCGTACATCATTTGTCATAACGTTATCTGCAATTTTTCCAATATCGACAAAGCCTATAATATTTGTATCGTTCGCTCTTTCGTTATATACTTCTCTGATTGCGGTATCATAACTGTTTGTTCTCATACCTTTGAACAATACATTATCTGCGTCATAAACCTTGTCTTGAGTTGAGCCGTAATTACCTGTCGGTGTGTAACTGCCCAATATTACCTTTGCGCCCATTGCTTTGATAGCGTCTATATAAATGTTATTATACTCTTTAAATTCATCTTTTGTCGAAGATGTATCATTTGTTCCCATACCGCTTATTGAAACAATGTCACCCGGTTTAATACCGCATAAGACATTGTTAAGTAAACCTTCTGTATAATATGAACGGTGCTGACGTCCTGCTTGACCGCTGTTATAAAATGCACTTATAACATTTGATAGTTTCGGATAATCAGACAATGTATTATTAAGCGTATAAGCCCAACTTCCGTTTTGCTGTACCGTAGAATCGCCTATTGTCCACCATGCAGGCTTACTGTTTGCTGTGCGTTCTACTTTTTCAACTGTCAATGATGATAGCTTACCGTCACCCGAGAATGTAATATCCAGCACACCGTCACCGAATACCGCCGTTTTATATGTATCACTTTCTAATGTCTTTTTAGTTCTTTCAAAGCCTGTAAGTGACGAATTTACTCTTTCACACTTAATTGTGCCCTCATAAACTGCCGTAATTTCATATACTTCACCCGCTGTCAAGTTAAGTTTAAAACCAAAATTCTGACCGCTCATATAGTTTTCACCGTCTGCACAAGTCCCGTCTATACCAAATCCGCGGCTTTCCTTATATTCGGTTGAAGAAGTTACTGATGTATAATCGTCTTTTGCACTTGTTGTGAAATTGAATTTTAGATTATATACGTTTACCTTAACCGATTTTTCAAGTGTTTTACCATTTGAATCAGTTGAGATTGCTCTAACATAGATATCTGTCGGCTTTGCAGATGATGATACTGTTAATGTACCGTCACTTGCAATTTTTATATCACTGCCTGTATATTCTGTTGTGTTATCAGAATTGTATATTTTGTATGTTACAGTCTTGTCTGTCAATACTTCCGCATTTCCGTTTTTAACAACTGCCTCATATTTGTTACTGCTCGGTATTTGTGCACCGACAGGTGATTTTACAAACGCAATACTGTCATTTTTACCGATTAGTTTTACTGTCTTTGTTACAGACTTTCCGCCTAATGTCGCTTTAACAGATACGTCGCCGGCAGATGCCGTTGAGCTTACGACAAGATCTGCCGAATGTGAATCTTTGCTATCCGTTTCAACAGAAACACCCTCCGCAAATTCATCGTCAATCTTCCATTCAGCTGTACCGAATGCAATATTACCGTCTGTCATATTTGCAGATACTGTCATAGGCACTTTAACACTGTCGCTTACAGGAATATTAACCGTATCCTGCCCGTTTATTTTAAATGAATCTGTGTCAACCTGTGCCGATTGAATTTTAACATTATTTATATCTATAGAACTCGATTTATCTTTTGATAATGTAATTCTATAGTACTTGCCTGTTGTGTAATTTGCGTTGAAGTTTGTCAATTCAGATTGCATTAACGGAGTTTTGCCGTTATACTCGCCGTTTGAATTCAAGTTATATATCTTTGCTATACATTTCTTTACTGTCGGATCGGCTGTTACAATTATGTGATACCACTTATTCTTTTCACCTGTTCCGATTTCTGTACCGTTCAAGCTGAATTTTGAATCTGTAAAAGACAATTCAAAGCCAACTGATGTGCTTTCTGTCACGTTTCCGCCTATATAACCGACAGTTCCGTCTATGCCGAAACGCACATCTTGTTCAAAATTAGTTTGTGATGTAATCTGCCCTGCATTATTGTTAATATATGATGAGTTTCCTGTAAGTTCACGAGACAGACTCAAATATTTACCGCCGTTATTTGATTTCAAAACAACATTACTCTTATCAGAGCCGTCTGTTGACCAACCGCCTGTTAAAATATCGTTTTGCGATGTTGTATATCCGACTAAACCGTTTTCGTAATTGTTGTAATCTGCGGGATAACCGGCTTTTGGCAAGTATACATCAGAATTAGCCTCTGTATCAGCTAACAGTACCAACGGGCGTGACACTTTAGCTGTCTTGCCGTTATATGTAACTGTGGCAGTTACCATGCCATAATAGTTAGCCGATGTATTCTTTAGTTTAAAATTGACTGAACTTTGATTTGCACTGTTTACCGTTACACTTCCGTAACTGTCACAATACACCTGTGTTCCCGGGAATGTTCCGCTTTCACCTGTCGGCTTGCCGCCAAGTGTTCTGAAACCGTCAAACTGCCAATCAATTTTATAATCTTTTACCCTTGAATCAGGGTTTGTTACTATGCTTGTTCCTCTTTCACCGACAATCTTCAATGAAATTTCATTGTCAGCATATGTATCGGAATCAGGTCCCATAACAAGCATATTGTTTGTCGGGAATGAATTAAATTCTACCGTTGCAATATTTTCAATATAATCTTGTGATATTTGTGCTGTGATTGTTGTATCTTTTGTAATTTGATATTTGTTTAAATCGTCAGAGCTTAATAGTTGACCGTCAACACTCCACCCCTCAAAATACTTGCCGTATGCTGACATATCCGGTATGTTTACAACACTTTCACCGCCACAGACATACTGTGAAAATTCATCAATGCTGTTATTTATTTTTACTGTATGGAATACTTCGCTTAAATCCGAATCAAGTGCTTTTGAAATTTTGATATTGTCAATGCAAGTATCAACTCCGCTTGACGGTGCCAAAAGTGCAAGACAGCTAAATGATGTTATATCCTCCGACATATTTGTTCTTCCGTGATAATATACCGTATTTCCGTCAAGTGACGTTATGTATGCCGTAGCCGTTTTATTTGTAAAATCACCTATCACTTTTACATGAATCCAATCATCAGGTATTTCTTTTGTCAAAACAGTCGGCTGAGCATATCTGTCAAGCGAAAGTCCGCTGTCCGATACACCGTTATTTATAACAAATTTATTTAAGTCCGCCGGTCTGTTCATTTTAAATGTGTACTTTGCATTACTGTAACAACCGTGATTCATATATAGTGAACCTGTTTTTTCAAGAACTTCAAAATTAGAAACATTCGTTTTATAATTTGTTGTCTTTATATCTGCCTCAAGTACAAAATTATCATTAATTTCAGTTATACCTTTGTATGTTGAACGTGCAGTACCGCTTTTACCTGAAGTAACTGCAAGATATTTGTTTATTGTTTGATTGCTGTCACTTTTTAATTCTGCTGTTCCGGCAGGTGATTTCCAACCGTCAACGCTTGTACTGTTACCCGACGCTTTATCTCCGACCGTACAGTTTTCAAAATCCTCCTCATATAAGACTTCTCTCTCAGCATCTGCTTTAGGTGTTGACTGTGGATTTGATGTTTGTATCGGATTCTCTGTCGGTGCTACAGTTTCTTTTGGAGTTTCAGTTGGTGTGAATGTAATATTTTGTAGATATGAAGTTCCTTTTCTGTAACCCAAATACATTGTTTCTCCTGCTTTCATATCATAAGTACCTTTATTCGAATAACCTTTATAAGTGCTGTCAATATAAACACCTAACGCACTGCCGGTAAATATTGCACTACCGTCTGACGGTGCAGTAAATGATACATAACTTCCATTACTGTATGACGAACTGGCATTTGTAACCTTACTGCTCTTTAAGTAAATCTTTCCGTCTGCCGATACATATGTTCCTGTATACGTCAAAACTGCTTTTGTATAATCGTCAATATCGTATATATCATCAGCAGTTCCGTATGTTGTGTCTGCATTATTTTTGACGAGTGATGTAAAATCACACGAATATGTATTATCATTTTCTGCAAATGACGTTACAGAAAAAGCAGAAAACATTGATATACACATTGCCAATGTTGTAATTAGACTTATAACTTTTTTGCACTTCATAGTTATACTCCTTTCGCACAATTACTTTTTTATTAATTAAATTATACAATTTTATAAAGAAGTTTTGAATTGCAAATTATAGAGAAAAGTTTGCAAATAGTGACATTATAAAAAATACCGATTGAAAATTTCAATCGGTATAAATTTACTTGTTGGTTTTAGGCGGACGCTCTCCGAAGAATTGATATAGATTGCACTTAATCATACCATTATACAATTTACGTTTTTTATTTGCTTTTTTTCCGAACAGCGATTCAAAGTTTTCGTTTGACGCGATAATATAATACGACCACTTATCAAGTGCATTAAAACTTTGGCCTATTTCCTTATACAGTTTTTCACATTCTTTAATTTCACCTATTCTTTCACCGTAAGGCGGATTACAAATAATTGTACCATACGGCATATCGAAGTGAATTTTTCGTGCGTCAGCTTTTTCCGCTTTAACAAAGTCACCCACACCTGCAATTCGGGCATTTTCATTTGTCAATTCAACATATTCGTTTTCTATATCATACGCATAAATTTCAAGCGGCACATTTCTTTCCAAGCTTTTGGCTTCTTCAACGGACTTAACCCACAACTCTTCATCTATCCACGCAAAATTTTGTGCCGCAAATTCTCGGTTTATTCCCGGAGCAATGTTTCTTTTTATCATTGCGGCTTCAATAGGAATTGTACCGCTGCCGCAAAACGGATCACATAGCGGATATTCAAATTTCCAATGACTCAGTTCAACCATTGCGGCGGCAAGTGTTTCTTTGAGTGGTGCAACATTTGAATGTTGTCTGTAACCGCGTTTGTGAAGTCCCTCGCCAGACGTATCTATCATAAGTGTAACTTTATCTTTAAAAATTGAAAACTGTATTTGATAATTTGCGCCGTCCTCCGGCAACCATTCTATGCCGTATTTATTTGAAAGACTTTCAGCAGTTGCTTTCTTTATAATTGCCTGACAATCCCTTACGCTTGCAAGAGTTGACTTTAAGGAATATCCTTTCACAGGAAAAGCGTCATTTTTGCCAATCCATTTACTCCAATCAACAGCTTTTGTCTTTTCAAACAATTCGTCAAACGTGACCGCAGTAAATTCGGCAGTTTTTATAAGCACTCTCTCTCCTGTTCTTATCCACATATTTGCTCTGCAAACAGCCTCATTATCACCCATAAACGTAACTCTGCCGTCCTCAACTGAAGTTGTTTCATAGCCAAGACGACGTACTTCTCTTGCGACAAGCGATTCAAGTCCGAACAATGTTGTTATTATAATTTCAAATTTCTCCATTTGTAAACCTACTTTTTCTTCTTATTGTATTTCTTAAAACTCTTTTTCCTTTTTGACTTCTTACCGTGTTTTTCCGATTTAGGAATTTCTATCGGTTTTGCGAACTTTTTAAGTAACTTATGGTCCGCGTCTTTAGCTAAAACAAAGTCAATCTGTCTTGAAAGAATATCAGTTCTCGCAACAACTATATTTACCACATCACCGGTAGTATACGACTTCTGTTTTCTTCTGCCGGTAAGCGTATTTACCTTTTCGTCATACTCATAATAATCATCGGTCATATTTTCAACTCTTATTAAACCCTCAACCGAATTTTCAAGTTCTACAAACATACCGAAATTAGTCACATTTGCAACCACACCCTCAAAAGTTTGTCCGATAAATGATGACATATAAGCCGTTTTCATCAAATCGTCAACGTCACGTTCGGCCGTTTCCGCATTTACTTCACAATCGCTTGAATGTTTGCTTGCCGCCGAAACGTAACCTGCAAGATATGAAATTCTGTTCCCCGTAACCTTGCCGTCAAGAAAATCTTTTAATATTCTGTGTATCGCCAAATCGGGATAACGTCTTATCGGCGAAGTAAAATGACAGTAATATTTTGCCGCAAGTCCGAAATGACCGAGATTTTCTTCACTGTACTTTGCTTTCATAAGCGAATGCAGCATTGTTGACGCGACAATACGCTCCTGCGGTGTATCTTTTACTGTATCGAGTATTTGTTGCAGAGCCTTTGGATGAATAGGTGTATCTCTGTCAATCTTACCCTTAAACGACAATCCGAAATGAAGTATAAATTCATTAAAAGTCATTATCTTTTCAAGTGTCGGTGCCTCATGGTTTCTGTATACAAACGGTATTTCAGACCAAAAAGCATATTCGGCGATTGTTTCATTTGCCGAAAGCATAAATTCTTCTATCATTTTGTTTGAAGTACCGCGTACTTCTTTTTCTATTTCAATCGGCTCTCCGTTTTCATTCACAACTATATGACTTTCAGGAAAATCGAACTGTATCGCACCTCTTAAAGTACGTTTATTCTTTAATATTTGTGCCAAGTCCTCCATTAGTTTCAATGTCGGCAAAATATGCTTGTATCTCTCACAAAGTTCTTCGTCACCGTCTTCAAGCATTTTATTTACATTATTATATGTCATTCGTTCTTTTGAGCAAATAACCGATTTACAAAGCTTGTGGCTCACAACATTTCCGTCACCCGTAATTTCCATAAATACAGACAAAGTCAATCTGTCCACTTGCGGATTAAGACTGCAGATGCCGTTTGAAAGACTTGTCGGCAGCATAGGAATAACTCTGTCTGCCAAATACACGCTTGTACCACGCTTGTATGCCTCATTTTCAAGTGCTGTACCCTCTTTTACATATTCCGAAACATCGGCTATATGCACACCGAGATAATAGTTCCCGTTGTCCTTTAACGTAAGAGATACGGCATCATCAAAATCTCTGGCGTCATCACCGTCAATGGTGAAAATAATCATATCTCTTAAATCTTCTCTGCCTGCAAATTGGCTTTCCGTCACTGTTTGAGGGATTTTATCAGCCTCATTTAATGTTTCTTTATCAAATTCCTGCTTAATATCATTTCCTAATATAATACCCTCAATGCAACTTTTAAGCGAATCCTGTTGTCCGAGAACACTTATAACTTCACCGAAAATCTTTTTCTTGTCACTGTATCTTGTAATCTGTACGGCAACTCTGTCACCCATTTGAGCCGTCATTGCGTCCGATTGAGCTATAATAATTTTTGAATATATTTTTCTGTTATCGGGACGCACATAAAAATATCGTTCTTTTTCCTTATATATAACACCGACAATAACCTTGTTTCCGCGTTCAAGCACCTTGGTTATATGACCTTGTCGGTGACCTTTTGCATTGTCGTTATCGTCAATATGAACGATAACTCTGTCGCCGTTTATAGCGTCACCCATATCGTCACCGGAAATAAATATGTCACTTTCGTTTTCGTCGTCACATATTACAAAACCGAAAAATCCTTTTGCATTACAGACAAGTTTACCTACTACCGTTGAGTTTTCTCCCTCAACGCTCATATATCTGCCTTTTTTAGTCATATATATTTTACCCTCAATACAAAGTTCGGTTAATTTATCGCGAAGTTCTTCCTCATCTTCCGCCGGTACGTCAAGTACAGTCATCAATTCGGCAAATTTAAGCGGAATATATTCTTTTGAACACATATATGAAAGTATCTTTTCTTTTCTGTCCATTTCTCTCTCCTATTTTTGTCAATTTAATTCCAAACAATTCTTTACTTATAATTATTCTATAACAAATATGTAATATACGCAAGTATTTTATACCTATGATTAATCTGATTGTAACCTTTTTGTTACATTATAGTAATATAATTTTTATTGACGAAAAGGTTGTATAGCGATATAATAACTTTATGCTATTTTATAATGGGTTTTAATGAGCAAATAGAACCCAACAAAGAAAGGAATGGATACGCAAATGAAAAAGAAGAGCATTATCACTCTTTGTTTCGTTGTTGTATGTGCCATTTTGCTTAACTATGTAGCCTTTATAGGTTTTAACATAGCTGGTTTTTCATATGGCGGTATGTTCGGCGAAACAGGTATCAAAAAGGGCATCGACTTAGCCGGAGGTTCAGTTATAACTTTCCAAGCTGATTCAGACGCTCCGACCGACGACCAAATGCAGGTTGTCGAATCAATTTTCCAAACTCGTATGACTAATGCGGGATATACAGAAGCACGTATATCTCAAGGCGAAGGCGGAAAAATTACTGTTGAAATACCTTCAGTATTTGAAACAGACCAAGCTGCAAGCCTACTTGGCGATACAGCAAAACTTACATTTAACGATGCTGACGGCAACGTAATTCTTGACGGTGCTACAGACATCAAGAACGCTTCTTACCAATACGGTAAGACTTCACAGACAGGTTCGGCTCAATCTTACGTTCAGGTTGAATTTAATGCTGAAGCAAAGCAAAAGTTTGCCGACGCAACTAAGGCTGCTGCCGCAAGATCAAGTGAAGGCAAAAACTACATTTCAATTCAAATGGACGGAAAAGATATTTCTTCTCCGAGAGTTTCAGAAGAAATCAATTCTGACTCATGCATAATTTCAGGTGATTTCACTCCTGAAACCGCACAAGACCTTGCTAACAAGATTAAGTCTGGTCAACTTCCGTTTGATATGAAAGTTATCTCTCAAGAAACAGTAGGTGCCGAACTTGGTGCAAACGCACTTCCTACAAGCCTTTTGGCTGCTGCAATCGGTATCATTCTTATAATGATCTTTATGGTTATTATGTACAGAATTCCTGGTCTTATCGCAGATATTTCATTGTTAATATATGTCGGACTTATCGGTTTGGCAATGGGTATATTCCATGTTAACCTAAGTCTTTCAGGTATTGCCGGTATCGTTCTTTCAATCGGTATGGCGGTCGATGCTGACTGTATCATATTTGAAAGAATGAAGGAAGAATTAAAAGTTGGTAAAACTATCAGAGCGTCTGTTTCGGCAGGTTTTGATAAGGCATTCTCAGCAATCCTTGACTCTAACATTACAACAATCATTTCTTGTGTAGTTCTTTACATCTCAGGTATCGGTGCAGTTACCGGTTTTGCTACTACACTTGGAATCGGCGTTATTTTGAGTATGTTTACTGCTATCGTTATCACAAAGTTCCTTCTAAAGCAACTTGTAGGTATCGGTATCGAAAACAGAAGTCTATTCTATAACGCAAAAGCAAAAAAAGGAGGTGCGGAAGAATAATGAAAGATTTGACTAAAAACAGATGGAAATTCGTGCTTATCCCCGCACTAATTGTTATTGCCGGTATTGTTCTATATATCGTACACGGCGGATTTAACTTCGACGTTGAATTTATGGGCGGTATCAGAATGCAAGTTAATATGCACACTGATTTCGACAATAAAGAAGTCGCTGACTTAATCCAAGAAAAAACTGTTGATACTGTATCAGCAAAAGTTCAAACAGGTGACAATCCTCAGGTTGCAGTAATCAAAACTCCTCCTGTTGACGAAACTGTTAAGACTGAAATTTTCAATGCACTAAAAGATAAGTATAATCTTTCAGATGATGATTTACTTTCAGTATCATCTGCATCAGCAAGTTTCGGTAACGAAATTCAAAGAAAAGCTTTGCTTTACACATTGCTTGCTATAATCTGTATCTTGATTTACATTGCAATTCGTTTCGAGTGGAGAAGTGCTATTATGGCTGTTATAGCTCTTGCAATCAACGTACTTATCATGGCTGCGATTTATGCTATAACAAACATTCCGCTTAATACAAACTTCATTGCGGCAATGCTTACTGTTGTAGGTTATTCTATCAATAATACAATCGTTATCTTTGACAGAATTCGTGAAAACACAAAGTCACGTAAGAAGAATGAAACTATTTCAGAAATGGTTAACAGAAGTGTTTTTGAAACAATGGGTCGTACAATCAACTCAACAATAACAACACTAATTACAATCGTTCTTATTTACATTCTTGGTGTATCTGCAATCAAGGAATTTGCTCTTCCTCTAATCGTAGGTATCCTTGCAGGTGCATACACATCAATCTTTATTGCCAGCACATTCTGGGCTTCATGGAAAGAATCAGATATGAAAGCTAAAGCAGCTGCTGCTCAAGAAAGAAAAGCAGCAAAGAAAAATAAGTAATTGATGTTACAAAAATAACCGTTCGATATGAACGGTTATTTTTTTGCCTTATTTTAAAAATACTATTTGTTTTTTTTAATTTTTATTATGTTTCTTTAAACAACTTTTTCCTCACTATTGCATATGCAATTAACACCGCAATACCTGTTATAATCCACGAAACAGGATACACGTTCATCAGCATTTCAAAACTTCTGAACTTATTGAATACGGTGTATATCCATATCAATCTAAACACACACGACCCTAATACAGTAAGCACCGCCGGAGTCATTGAATATCCCAATCCCCTCAATGCCGCACCGCCTATTTCATACGAGCTTGCCAAACATTCAAACAACAATACGTGGACCATTCTTATTGACGCATATTCAAGAACGGCTTTATCAGTAGTATAAATTCCTGCGAAGAAGTCACGCCAGACAACAAATATAGCACTCATCAAACCGCATATAACCACACTTGAAATCATACTGTATACGAATATCTTTTTACAACGTTTAAAATTTCTTGCACCGTAATTTTGACTTGTAAATGTTACTGCCGCTTGTACAAATGCACTAATTGTAAAATATGTAAAATATTCAAAATTCAATCCGGTGGCAGAGCCGGCTACCGCGTCAGAGCCGAAACTGTTTATAGCAGTCTGTATACAGACATTTGAAACAGAGAACACCACTCCTTGCAATCCCGCCGGTACACCTATTTTGATAACTTTTATCAATTCGCTTTTCTTTATTTTTAATTTATTAAGCCTTAATCTGATTGTTTCTTCTTCATTCATCAGAAAATATATTATAAGAACCGCACTCACTCCGTCAGCTATTACCGTTGCAATCGCCACTCCCGCTACGCTTAATTTGAATACTATTACAAACAACAAATTAAGACAGGCATTTATTACTCCAGATATAATCAGACAATACAAAGGTCTTTTTGTATCACCTTTACTTCTTAAAACAGCTGCTCCAAAATTATATATCATCAAAAACGGCATTCCCAAAAAGTAAATGTGCAAATACAATACCGCTAAATCTATTACATTTTCGGGTGTTCCCATAATTTCAAGAATAGGTCTTGCAATCATCAATCCTAACACAAGTAGAAATACACCGCTTATAAGCGAAACTATCATTACAGTATGAACTGCATCTTGAATTTTTTCTGTTTTTCCCTGCCCTATATAATTTGCTATGACAACATTCGCACCGACTGAAATTCCCACAAACAGATTTATCAGCAAGCTTATAACCGAACTGTTACTTCCAACCGCCGCCAGAGCCTCACTGCTCGCAAACCTTCCGACAACCGCCACATCAACCGAATTAAACAGTTGCTGCAATATACTGCTTATCGCCAACGGAAGTGCAAATAATAAAATTTTATCAAAAATACTTCCATTCAGCATATCCATCTGATTTGATATGCCTTTACTCTTTTTCATTACATACATTCCTCCAAATATTTTAACTACTACTATTATAGCACATATGTATAAAATTAGAAAGTTAGTCTTGCACAAAAATAGCAGAAGAATTTAATCTTCTGCTATTTATATTAACGTAAATATTATTGTGCGTTGTATGTAGTCATAATATATCCGGCACTTGAAACAAGTTTTCTCAAAAATAATTCAGATAAATTATTTTTCATATGTACCGTTGCTAAATTTTGACTTAAATCAACTTCTGCCCATACGCCATCCTCACTGTTAAGTGTATTTTCGACTCTCGCTTTGCAGTGATTGCAAGTCATTCCGTCTATGCCTATCTGAACGCAGTACGGATAATGTGACACATCTTTATCCTCAACCTTAATTTTCTTAACGTGTTCGATTTCAGTGCCGCAACACCCCGAAGTCAGTTTTTTAGCATAACTTCTAATAGCTATAACCGCTATAACTATCAATACTGCTACTATAATCGCTGTACTCATAATATATCTCTCCTTTGCTTTAAATCGCAATTAAGGTTAGTATCCTCTAACCTTAATTAGTTTAGCATAACTAACCGATTTTGTCAATATTTCTTGATTTTTTTCAAAAAAGAAATCAAGCTTAGTTTTTAAGCTTGATTTCCGAATTGCATTTCTATTCTATATTTTTAACCAATCTCACATTGTCCATCTGTACCCATTCATTTGCGTGAGCGTCCGAATATAGTCCTACTGTACATTTTCCATCTGTCACTTTTATATCTGTTGCAACAACAATTTCTTTCCAATCATCAATATTTGTTTTAACGGAATATGTTTTCTTTTCATCACCGCTTTGTGCGTATACATTACATACATTTTGTCCGCCACTGCTTTTTACCCACGCAGTCATTGTATACGTTCCGGTAGGTAAATCAGTTATTTCTTGATACAAATCCGAAATATAATCTTCCGGTGCAGTTTCCTGTATTACAAAATTACCGCTGTCAACCTTTCCGCGTGCATTGGATACAGAATAATTGCCGACATTGTCACGCACTTTCCAACCTGTTGGTGTTGCTGTTATTTTTCTGTCCGCCTCAAATTCTGGATTGGAAATATAGTTATTGCCCTCTCCGACTTCCCAAGTACTTTTTCAGCGTCCAACTTCCATTGATGAAGATTGTTAAAGTACGGTTTGCCTTCTTTATCAAATGATAGCGGTACCCATTGATTATATCCGATTCCGTTACCTGCAAAATCGCCCCATCTGTCACCGCAATAAATAATCAAATCGTTTTCACTTCCGTGAATCGTTGTATAGAAGCCTGCTTGCGAATTGTGAGCAAAACTATCTCGTGTGTTATTCATTATATATGGAAGTCCCATATCTTTATTATAATCGCCCAAAATGCTGTCAGACTGCATTACATACACTCTTGACGAATTCCAGCCGTATAAATCAGAGCCTGTATAATAGTAATTGCCGTTATATTTAAACATACAATTACCCTCTATACCTGTTTTGTCTTTCTTATCCACTTCGCCGTTTTCATCTATGTAACTGCCGTCTTCATCATAGAAAAGCATTTTGATATTTTCTTCGTCTATATCCAAAAAGTCTGATTCTCTAAGCGGAATTACATATTGATAAGCACGTCCGTTTGCACTTGAGCATATTATATATGCTTTGCCGTTATCATCTTGGAACAAAGTTTGGTCACCTGTAACATCATTTTGAATTGGCAACGTTTTTTGAATATGGTCAATCTTAAACGGTCCTTCAGGCTTATCACTTACCGCATAAACCATACCCGGTGCATATTGAGAAATTAACACATATTTTTTCGTGTTTTCATTATAAACAACACCCATTCTGCCAACCCAACCATTCGGTTCACCGGTAAGAGGATAACCCTCAAACTTCCAATTCACCAAATCGTCCGACGAATAACAAGTAAATGTTTCGTAAGCGGCATTTCCCGCTTTGCCGTTTTCGGGATTTTTAGCATATATATCCGCTTCTTTATATTTTACACCATACCAATAATATTTGTCACCAAACTTTTGAATACAACCGCCCTGTGAATATATATAATTGCCGTCAGTGTCTTTAAAAAATGTATCGTTTGTGATAGTATTGTCAGATGTATTGACATTAACCGCACATTTTGCGGTTTGCTTACCGTCAGAAGTTGAAATCGTAATTGTAGTTTTGCCCTTGCCTTTCGCCGTAACAACTCCGTCTGTCACGCTTGCAATATTTTCGTTGTCAGATTTCCAAACCAAGTCGGAATTTTCAATATTTGCCGATAACGGATAAACCGAATCTATCTCGGTTAACTCTATACTTGTTTTATTCAATGACAGTCGCTCGGATTTTTTGTCGGTCACTGTGACTTTACATTCGTCCGTAAGTATTCCGTCCTCTGATGATACGGTAATTGTAGCATTGCCGTTTGACACAGCTGTTAAAATACCGTTTTCGCTTACTTTTACTATTGATTCGTCAGAACTTTTCCATGCAACCTTGTTGTCATACGCAAATTCCGGCATAATAACAGCGTCCAATATTTTATTTTCATCACCAACATTTATTGTCACATTATGCTCCGATAATGTCAGACTTTTTGCTTTACCGATTGACGTATCTTCATTTTTACTGCTGTCCTCGTTATATTCAATTTCTTGTGTCTTTGAACGCAAATTGTCGTCTTCGAGCAAATATGACTTCACTGTATATTTGCCGTAACCGCTCACATTTTCAAAAGTTCCCGATGTTGAATTGTTTTTAAAACCGATAAGTTTGTTATTCTCGTCATACAGTGCCACGCCAAACAGCTTACCGCCTTTATAATCGGCTGAATAACTTATTGCACCGTCACCGTCAATGCCTGTCATAAGACGTGATATGTACCCATCGGATTCTTTCAATACAACATCATCAACATAAACGTCCGCTTTATCCCACAAATTAAAATATGCCAAATAATCTTGAGTATTGTTACATTCAAATTCGATTGTATGCTTTGTCCAATCAGTATTTACCGATATTTCTTTCGTTTTTACTGGATAACTTCCCGGCCAATCCTGTGAACCGTCAAAGAAACCTGCATTTACAATACAATCCTCTTTCGCTTTTATATAAAATTCAAGTGTGTATGTCACATTTCTTTTCAGTTCAACTCTCTGTGCAACAACGGCACTGTTGAAATGAAGTGCCTTTTCACCGCTGTGCACTTCGTCTGTTGTACAATCGGCAGAGTTTTCATTTTCATAAACCCAACCGTCCCTACCTGAAAAACGCCAACCGTTTGTTCCGAGTAATTCAGTTTCAAAGCTATCATTTTTTATAAGATTTTCCGCCGCATATGCCGAAGTCGTGCATAACGCGGTTATCAGTAATGCAGTAACGATTTTTACTTTATTTTTCATTTAACAATCTCCTTTTGTATTTATTGTTAAAATTTTATCACATCCCTTTGAATTTTTAAAGAGTTTTTTGCAAAAAAGAACGGATATAATTAAATATCCGTTCTTTAAATATCAGTTTTTTATAACAATTATTCAGTGAATATATATGTTTCTCCTGCACTTGCATTTTCAATAGTATACTTGCCGTCTACAAACTTTATATTCTCACCGTTTAATTTTAATATATTATCTTTTTCGTAACCGATTGTAATATTACCGTCAACAGTCGGTGTAATCTTTATTTCCGTTGCTTTATTATCACTCCATTTAATAGATACTTCTGCACCGTTTTTAGCCTTAATACCGCTTATTTCACCGCTATTCCATTCTGTAGGCAATGCAGGAAGTATGTAAACAGTTACCGTCTGTGACTGCATAAGAAGTTCCATAACACCTGCCGCCGAACCGAAATTACCGTCTATCTGGAACGGTGCGTGTGTATCAAACAAATTAGCATATGTTTTTTGTGCTAATTGATAACGGAATAATTCAAGTGCTTTATCGCCGTCAAGACATCTCGCCCAAAGTAAGAATTTATTCGAGCATGACCAACCTGTTGAATCATCACCTCTGTTTTCAAGTACTACTTTCGCACCGTTTAACAATTCCGGTGTGTCACGATTTATAAGTGTTCCCGGGTACAAACCAACAAGATGTGAAATATGTCTGTGTACAGGGTCACCCAACGTTTTTCCGTTTGCGTCTGTATTATAGCTTGTTTCTTCTTTCCATTCCTTAATCTGTCCGTCACCACCTATTTCCACAGGTATTTCAAGATGATTTCTTATTTCTTTCCACGCACTCACCTTATCGGTATCAACACCTAATATTTCTGCCGCTTTTATAGTATAGTCGTACATACCCGCAACAAGCTGTAAGTCATATTTTATACCTTCCTCTGTTGGTCCTTGCTCCGGTGAACGACCTTCCCAAGTAGTATAATAATATCCGTTAGGATACTTCTCAGTATCTGTTGTAGTTCTGCGTTGATTTTGATACAAATACTGCGTATAGAAATTTGCCGCTTTTCGCATTATCGGATATAATTCGTCCGCCAAAAGTGGTTTATCGCCCGAAGTCTGATACAAATCCCACAGATTATACATAAGCCATGCGGTATTACCTGCCGACTGAATATTTGTTGAGCCTGTCATATCTGTTGTACCCATTATCGCTTGCTTTGTGTGCATAATAAATACATCATCTTTATCATCTGTACTGTCTGCAAACGTCATCTTGCCGTTTTCAAACGTATACGATTTCGGAGTAACTTTATACATATTTTTAGCCGTTATACGTCCTGCCGGAATTTGTGAATTAAACCAACCTATCAGTGATTTACCGCTGTCAAGAAGATTTGCACCGCCTGCAAACCAATAGTTCATTTCCATATTGATATTAATACAGTAACACGAACCCCATATTTCAGCGGTTGACTGACACCACTTACCTTGAAGTGTTGACGGCATAGTTGTAGAACGCGATGATGAAATCATTAAATATCTTGCATAATTGTAATGAAGTTCTTCAAGATGCTTATTTAGATTTGCATACGCACTTTCATCATATGAAACGACTGTCTTATTATCAACAGATTTTGTGGTTACTGTGTTTTTATATGATAATTGCAATTCATTTGTAGGTACTGAACATATTTCATTATTATCCGTCAAACTAAATTGTACTTTGTCGAATTGCTCTTTATAATCTTTTATATGTTCATTTTTTAATTCATCATAGCTAAGTTCAGACGCACCTTGTATTCTTTTTTCTGCTTTTTCGACAGCCGCTTTAACTCCTTGTGTATTCTTATACGGTGTTTTTGACATATTGACAGTTCCGTCTGCATTAAGTTCAAACTGAGTCGGGTCATAATCCGTTGCCACCGCTACAAGTATTGTTACACCTGTACTGTCGGATACATTAACCGAATTATATCCGCCTGTCACTGTACCGTCATCGGCAATAACTTTTATAATAGTGCAATATTCCAAATCGGATTCTTGATTCCATGCAGCATTACCGCCCGATGAATACGGTTCACTGTCTTTTAATTTACCGACAATTTTAATCTCACCGTTATTTACGGTTACATTACCCGGGTGCATTGAAACAGGTTTTACGTCAAAATTCAAATCATCACCTGTGTAACGGAATACAAGTACTTCTTTAGGATAGCTTGCGAAATATTCTCGATTGAAATTTTTATTATCATATTCGTATCTCACATGAGCAACAGATTCGTCAAGGTAATAATTATTGACAGTCGCACCTTTCGGCATATTGAAATCAACAAAAATATTACCGACGCTCATATAACCATTTATGCCTTCACTCATTTTACTGTTTACAGTATTTGAATTAACCCCTGTTTGAGTTCCTCTGTATCCTGCCGCCCAGAAAGTTTCTTCATTTATTTGAATTTGGTCTTTGTCAGGAAGTCCAAATAGCATACCGCCCATATATCCGTTACCGATAGGCAATGCCTGTTGCTCCCAATCAGCACCGTCACGAGCGTATATACTGTTATTTGCACCGTTTGCACTTGCAAGGTATGCACCTGTTTTATACCATAGTGCATTATCGGAAGTTGCACCTTGATAATTATTGTCGTATGTATAATTTACATTCAAAGTTGATACATCAACTAATTTCGAGTCTATTCCATACGGTACACTGTTAGGCGATATAATTCCTGCACCCATACCAAGTCCCGATTTTGCACCTGTAAACCAATCTGAAACAAGAGGAATGTTTGAATACTCTCCTGTGGTTGTACTGAATATTTCATCAGATACAACTTCGCCTATTTTATAATCTTCGTTTTCACTTATCTTTGTTAATGCAGTTGCCAAAGGTGTCATATTGTCACTCCACAAGAAAATCTTTATATCAGCTCCGTCTATAACTTCAATATCTGATAAATTGATTTTATTTGTTCCTTTTTGAAGTTTTACTTTTTTGTCATTTATTTGTTTTAATACTCCGTCTTTATATTGAGTTATTATAAGTGTTGCACTTGTTTCTGTTTCGCTCTTATTCTGCATTACGGTAGCTGTATTTAATTTATCGTTAAGTTTTGTAACCTTAACAATATCATACTCATTATCACTCGGTGTATAATCATTATCTGATTTTGCTATATATACCTTTGCAAAAGAAGCTTTCTTAAATGCAATATCAGTATCAATCTTTTGTACACCGTCAGTCAATTCGCCTATTGCAATATCGTGCTCTATGATTAACTTTTTATTTTCGTCAAATACTTTTACTACTGCAATATAATCATTTTTGCTGTCGCCTGTTTTATCAACGATTATTCCGTCGATGCCGCTTGCATTTTCTATATTTGTTTCTCCGTTTTTCAAAAGCAATCCCTTAACTTCGTATGGACTTTTTTCTGAATTGTTCTTTCTGATTGTAACGTTAAATTCATTTGCTACTTCTGATGTTTGAACAGAAGATTTAATAAGTGTTGCTTTAATTTTCACAATACCGTTTGTGGCATTATCCGAAACAGTAAGTGTACCGTCATCAGATATTGATACTCCTTCAACACTATTTACTATCTCCCATTTTGTATCACGAGCCGGAATAACAACACCGTCTGCAATAGGAATTGCAATATATTTTGCAGTTTGACCATTGACAACCTCATCACCGTAAATTTCAACTGCATTCGCATTGCCAAGTGATTTAAGCACTAAATTTATAGATTTCTTTATTCCGTTACATTCTGCCGAAACTGTTACCGTTCCGGCAGATGCAGACGGAGTAATCGAGAGAGAACCTGTATTATCTATTGATACACCGTTATATCTGTTTACCGAATATGTAATGTTCGCTGTTGTATCTTCACTGCCTTTTGAAACTATATCCACTCCGTTCATTTCGGTAGTGATACTCTTATAAGCCTTTGCTGAATACTGAACTATTTGAGTTTCCGACGTTATATACTTTTCGGTTGTGTCAGACGTAATTTCAAATGTATCGCCGTCATCAGAAACTTCGATTTTTGAAATAGCTACTGAACTCCATTTGCCAAAGTTAAAGTCTATTTGAGAGGTTTGATTTGATAATTTTACTGTTGTTGTGTACCACTTATCAAACTCACAATTTGACTGTATATCTATTGTTTCACCGTCTATTGTCATTGTATTAGCATTACCGGCACTTCTGTTTTTACTTCCGTCATTGGTTGAAGTCGGTTTTGCATATGTTATCTTTACATATTTGCCCGACTCTATTGGATTGTCGAATTTCAAAGTCATTGATGTATTGCTGTTTCCGCCTGTACCCATAAACAAGTAGTAACCGTTATCCTTAAGCCCTGTTCCAAGCGGATAATAGCCTGTGCCTGTTTTACTCGACGAATCCATTATTGCAACATTATTATAATTTGAACCGTTTGTTGATATACTCAATCCTGTATCGGCAATCTTTGTTTCAGATAATGATGATGTGTTAAACGTTTTTATCTGATTGAATTTGTTACCAAAAGTATATGTCGGATTTTCTACCGGCTTTGGCTTTTCTTCATTGTTCTTTTCAACAGTATATGTATTTGACAAATCGTCTGTTGATACTGTAAATGTATTTGATGTGGCATTTCTCACACCAATTTCTTTTTCTGTTGTTGCTTTATAACTGCCCTCTGCTAAATAAACAACAACGTTTCCGTCTTTATCAGTTGTATGTTTTGTTGTCTGATATTCTGTTGCACCGACTGCCTCTATTGTCACTTCCATATCCGCACAATGTTCTCCGTTGCAAGTATATGAAAGTGTTACCATTTTGCCAGGTTGAATAATTAGTTTAGGAGGGTTTTCACTGTTTTTACCTGACAAAGTTACATCAGACGCATAATCTGAGGCAATGCCTATACCAATTTCATTCTTCGAATATTTTCTTAAATAGTCTGTTATGTCTATTTCGGAATAGTTACCTACCGGAAATACGCTTGCAGTGTTAGAATTTATCTTTGTTATTTCTACCGTCGGAGTATATGACACATTGCCATACACTGCTGTATTGTCCCAATCCGTTCCTATATCCGAGATTGTTATATTACCGCTTCTGTCTTTACCGATATTATTACCGTAAACTGCCAACTTTGCAGATACTATTTTTGAAAAATCATAATTTTCCAAGTCAAATTTGACAAGACCATATGAGGTATTATCCGTGTTTCCGCTTTTCCAACTGTTGACATACATTGTACTGTCTGATGCGGTTTTAGTTACATTATTCAAATCGGCTGAATCCTTTGCATTTATTTCAAAAGATTCTGTAACAGGAATTTTATTTTCATATTCCGCAATTACATTATAAAATGACAATACACTTTCATTCGTTTTTTCATCTACAAGTGTAGGCGTAAATCTCTTGCCGTACATACAATCAACCGCTATAACACCCGCTAAATCTTCTTCTGTTGTAATTACAACAGATTTTTTATCAGCTTGAATTTCGGCACTTTTTATTGTCATTTCTGTACCTTTATCTTTATTTGATGCAGTAACTTTTCGGCTTGCACCTTTTCTTACCGTAAATTCTTTTGTTAAATCACCTAAAGGAATTTTGTAGCCTCCTCCGGATACATTTGTAATTCCTATACGTTTTGTTCCTGTGGCAACTTTCAATCCGTCGGTATTTTTAAACGTTAATGTTATTTCATTATCGCCGGTAACTTTTGCCGTATCTATCTGTGCATTTTCATATGATACAGATTCATCTCCGTAAACAACCGCTTCTGCGACTTTCGCCCATTTTGCACCAAGTTTCACATTTGATGCGGCATTATTATGAATAGTATCGCCGAGTTCTAATTCACCTGTACCAACAACATAAACATTGTCATATAAACTTTCGTTCTGACGTTGAATATCTTTTACATATGACCACGCATCATAATAACCTTGTGAACTGTTACTGTCTTGATTTGCGTCATTTAATTGTGTCGTGATTATCGGTGTATTTTCATCGAAGAAATCACGCATTGTATCAAATACTTTTTGTTGCAAATTTTTATAATCATATGCGTAGTTTTCATTTATCGCATCGTTACACCCTTGATACCATAAAATACCCTTGATATTTTTTGACGGCATTTTATCAAAGCATGATTTTAGTGCATTAAATAAATATCCGCTGTTTGCGTCATTTCTTATTCCGTCTATCCATTGCCAAATGTTCGTACCGCCTACTGATGTTTGAACAATGCCAATCGGTACATTTTCTTTTTCGCTAATTTCTCTTGCAAAACTTGTTACCGGCGATGTTCTTACTCCCGTTTTAAAGAAACGACCTTCTCCTGCCGGATGTGACATCTGTTGCCATGTACAATCTTCAGCATAAATTATGTGCATATTTTCGTTTATCGGGTCATCATCTTCCGGTGAAAAATCATCTGTAACAGCACCCATATCCGTCACATTAGACTGTCCTGCCGCTACCCAAACATCTCCGACACCGACTTTTTCATACTTTGCAACCTCTCTCTTGTTCGATGTTACAGTTATATCATAAAGCCCTGTATCAAGAGTTTTAGTATATTCAAATTCATTACCAGAAACCGTAACACTTTCTTCTGTTCCGTTAATATCGACACTGACAGATGTTTCGTTTTCGGTTTTTCCCTTTATTTTTATTTCTGCTTTATTATTTTCATCTCTTTGATAAATTTGATATGACATAGGAGCAGATGTAATGGCAACGCCGTTCTTATATTCAAGTTCCGCATTAAGAGAAGCCACTACCGTTTTCCCGTTTAAAACTTCAACTTCTTCGCAATTTCGTATATGCTTAAATTCTATTGTACCGTTTTCATCTGCTACAACGTTTTCGGTTTTTAAAACAGTTCCGTCCTTTAAAAGCTGATTTACTGTATAGCTCGTGTTTGGTGATAATCCTTTTGTTCTGAAAACAGGTTGATTAATTCTCATTCCCTGAATAACATTCGGAATTTCATCAATCGTTTTTTCAGCTGTATCATCTCCGTAACACGTCTGTGAACCGACTACATTCTGATGTGTAAAATACGGTGTTTGCTCTGCTTTTACAGGTAATATACCTATTGAAGTGCAAAGCATTGACGCCGACAGTATACACGAAATCAATTTCTTATTCATCGTTCATTCCTCCATAAACATTTTATCTGTTAATTGTATTTTAACATAACCAATATCAATTTGTGTATCTAAAAGTCACATCTTTTTATCAAAAAGTCAGATTTATATATTTACAAAACAATAAATATTTCTTATAATACTTTTAGGGGTGATACATATGGGAGAAAATCCACACAGTCAAAATCAACTGCTCAATCAATACATTTCAAAATTAGAAATAAGATTTATTTTAATAGACAACGGCTTATGTCCCGATTGGTCAAGAGAAGAACATACTCGTATGAGAGATTGTTTTTATTTAATATTAGACGGTCAAGGTAAAATAACGGTAAACGGTAAAGAATTTTATCCAAAGAAAGGCGATATGGTACTGTTGCCGAAAAATTCAAGGGTATCGCTATACTCCCAAAACGAAACTTGCTACAATAAATATTGGTGTGATTTTTTTGCAACAATTAACGGCAAGTCGCTATTTGATATAATTGATTTCCCGTATGTTGTTCATATTGAAAATCCGGATTATGTAAAATCGCTCTTTAATAAATTAAGCGAACTCAGATTAAAAAATGACGCAGTATCTGCTCTGATGATAAAATCAATTTTGATTGAGCTTTTAGCAATATTTTTGAGTTTCGATAAAGCTAAACCACACAATGAAATACAAGATGATGAATTTGTCAAATTTATAAATGACTATATCAAAAATCATATTCACGAAAAAATTTCCGTAAAGTCCCTTTCAAATTTAATGGGATTTAATGAGAAATACTTTATATCGATTTTTAATAAACATTTCGGCATAACTCCCGCACTTTACATTAAGCATATGCGTTTGGAAACCGCCAAATATGATTTACTGTATACAGACCATTCTATCGCCTTTATAGCCGATACAATAGGCTTTTCCACAATTCAAAAGCTATCTAAAGATTTTAAAGAATATACAGGCTTTACGCCAACCGAATTCAGAAAAACATTCAAATAGACCCAGCATTTTTGATGGGTCTATTATTTTAATCGTTAAAATTTTCTACAAACCGCATAAATACCGCTGCCGCCTCTGCTCTTGTGGCATTGTCTTTCGGATTAAGTGTTATGTCTGTTTTTCCGACCATTAATCCACTGCCTGCCGCCCATTGCATTGACGGAATTGCATATTCAGAAATATCGTTATAATCATCATATGAAAGTATATTTGTGTTATCTCCCACTTGTGTATCTATCTTCTTGTAATTTGCGTATCTGTACAAAATCGCTGCCATTTGTTCTCTTGTAATATCTGCGTTAGGATCAAATTCTGTTGCCGATATTCCTGCCACTATACCGTTAGTGCTTGCCCAAGCAACTGCTTTTTCATAATATGCACCGCTTGGAACATCTTCAAATTTACATTCGCCTTCCTCATTTTCACCGTCTATTCTATGTAGAATAGCAACAAACATTGCTCTTGAAAGGTTTGTGTTCGAAAAAAAAAGATAGCACAAAACAGCAATTATACCATTCTATGCTATTATACAAAAAAGCGACACTTATTAATACAAGTGTCGCTAAAACCTGTCGACATTTTGTTGACAGGCTCTTTTTATCTTTCAACAGTCTTACTTTCTACATTACACAACGGTTTTAAATTTCTGTTCCACAACATCGCCTTTATCGTGTAACTCTTGCTTTCGTTTTTGATATTTATATTATCTCTGTTTTTGTCGCTTATCGCAACCACATTACCTCTGTCATCATATACGGCAACATAAAACTTTGCATTTGCAATATCTGTTCTGTATTCAACATCATACTTTAACATTAAATTTTCTATCGTACCGTCTACTTTTGAGATATAGTTCTTACTGTCAGGTTCTGTTCCGTCAGCATATGTTTCAAAATTAATATTCTCTACAAATACGCCGTAATACGGTGCGTCCGGCGTATATTTTTCCGTACAGCCTTTAGCCGAAATATCAAATTTATTCTCTTTCGGATATGGCACAGACACGATGTATTTACCGAATCTGTCAGTGGAAACGTTATATTTTTCACCGTTTACCGTAAATGTTATTTCTGTATTTTTAACAATGCCTTTATCATTGCTGACTGTACCTGTTATATTAATTTTGTCGCTTGCGTTTGTATTGTATTTCATCGCCTTTTGTCCTTCAACTGCTTTTCCGTCAAAATCAAATATAGTCGAATTCGGCACAACATTGCCTTGAGTTGTATCGGTTGCCTCATCTATCGCCCAACCGATTTGACCTGTTCCGCCATCATATACCATTACCGGAT
>OGCO01000124.1_pt1 | contig 123130 bp, 111 predicted proteins | sample 1570171 | NCBI WGS metagenome assembly OGCO01 (sample SAMEA4370583, study PRJEB24528) | human gut metagenome
AAAAAGTTATGATGAACAACAAAGAGACTTTAATAAAAACGTTACGTGGTAGTGTAGCCCAGCTCAATGAATTGTCGGATATGACTGAAGGCATAGATGTTTATGACGCTGCCGGATATGTTGATACTGAATTTCTTATGGAAGCGCTTTCCTGTGTTAATACTTTCATGGATGCGAGTAATATGGTCATTACGAAAATATCCTCACTGTTAGCGCCGGACGTTCCGGTTGATGAAAGGAAGAAACAGGCTGACGAAGGTAAAAAATGGAATGTGGAAGAAATACTGAAGCATTGTACTCTTGAGGATAGTGTTCTCAAACTTCCGAAAGTACAATTCAATAAGAAATCCTATGCTGAAGCAAAGAAATGGATAGAAGAAGCTGGCGGCTCATGGCAGGGAGGTAAGATACAGGGATTCACATTTCCTTTTAATCCGGAACGTGTGTTCTCCATCTTGAAAGAAGGTAAGCGGTGTGATTTGCAAAAAGACTTTCAGTTCTTTGAAACACCTGCTAATATTGCAGACTGGTTGGTAATACTTGCCGGTGGAATTCACGAAACAGATACCGTACTTGAACCAAGTGCCGGACGCGGTGCTCTGATAAAAGCGATTCATCGGTCGTGCCCGTCAGTAACAGTTGAATGCTATGAACTGATGCCGGAAAACAGGGAGTTCCTTCATACACTTGATAACGTAATATTGCTTGATGAAGATTTTACGAAAGACAGTGTAGGGCATTACACTAAGATTATTGCTAATCCTCCATTTTCCGGTAATCAGGATATTGACCATGTAAGACTTATGTATGAACGCTTGGAAGAAGGTGGAATTCTTGCGGCTATAACCAGCCGGCATTGGAAATTTGCGTCTGAAAAGAAATGTGTTGAGTTCCGGGAATGGCTGGAAGAAGTTCATGGAGAAGTTTTTGAAATTGGAGCCGGTGAATTCAGGGAAAGTGGAACGACTGTTAGTACTATGGCAGTTGTAATAAAAAAGTGATTCAAATCTAAAAATAAAGGAGCTAATTAAATATTAGCTCCCTAATGAATTACAGTTAGTAACTTACAGAACTTTCTACCGTTGCAGCCTCAATACCATTTGCTCTTTTATATGCTCCAATGGCTGACATAACGGCTGTTTTTACTAATCCTCTATCATGGAAATTATGAGGATAACTAATATTAGTAGTAAACGAGTAGCTTCTGCCTCCTGCTGTAAACGAAATAGTGTAAGAATACATAGAATTAAATATTAGGTTATTATGCAATATTGTATTGACAAATATAATTATAATCAAATAAAAAAGATAATTATGGCAAAAATTTATGTAGCAAGTAGTTGGAGAAATGTATTTCAGCAGGATGTTGTAGATATTCTCCGTGATTTAGGACATGAGGTTTACGATTTTAAGAATCCCCCTCATGGTAATGGTGGCTTCCAATGGTCTGATATAGACCCTAACTGGCAAAACTGGACAACAGAGCAATATCGTGAAGCTCTTAATCACCCGATTGCACAAAAAGGATTTGATTCAGATTTTAACGGCATGAAGTGGGCGGATGTCTGTGTTATGGTTCTTCCTTGTGGTCGGTCTGCTAACACAGAAGCGGGCTGGATGAAAGGCGCAGGTAAAAGGGTGATGGTTTATTCTCCGAAAAAGGAAGAACCGGAACTTATGTATAAGATATATGATTTTGTGAGTGATAGCATATTTCGTATTAATGATGAGATAATTGGAGTATAACAATGGAGAAAGATACATAGATGAGGTTAAATAATAAATACCTAATATTTAACCTCATCTATGTAACTTAAATATTTATCTCACAATTGGGCAGAGGAGCTTTAATTTTGAAAATTTTATCTGATTCTTTATTAATTCTGACCCACCCTTTGCTAGCCATGTACTCAAGAATATCATTGAGATGTTCTCGTGTAATATTCGTGACTACTTCTTTAATTTGCTGAAGAAGTAAGTTAAAAGGGCTTCCTGATGGAAGTAACTTGCCCATGATTAAATCCACTATTATTCCATTAATAATAGGATCTATTTTATCATTAGGACATTTCAATTTAGATAAAAAAGACTTCATTTCTTCTAATGATATTTTTTCCCTCTGCTCCAACATCTCACGGAGGGAGTCTGAGTAAAGATTTTGAGTGCTCATAAATTTAAAATATTTTAAGCTGCAAAATTAAATATTTTTTTCAAAGAAAACAACTAAAAAAAGAGATATGAGTATGATAGATGTTTTAACTCCGAACACCGCATTTGAAAATCTGAAAGATGACATAATTCTGTTATTTCAGAAAAATTCTGATGGACGTTCTCACCTATTTCTTTGGATAAATCATGATACAATGCAGTCTGACTGAATGTAGAAAGGAAAGTACTTTTTATGTTATCAAAGAGGTTAAGGTAAAGCAATTAACGTAAAACAAAATAGAAATGTATTTTTGTTAAAAGACCAAGTAAAACCTTGCAAGTTCTTGAAGAATTATCAAGGATTGGCGTAAAACAGAAGAATAACTATTCTACTTATTGTGCCCTGGAGCATAATATCTCGCAGACTTACTGCCTGTCACTTTCTTTATTTGTCCTGGAGGAATTGTTTTATCCTTATGCGGGTGAACCCTCACCGACATACATGAAATAATGTTAAGGCATAATGATATGCAGAATAACGTAAGTAGTAATTTGGTTCTCATATAATCTATTTTTTAATTAAACAAGTAGCAACAAAAAAAAGTTTGGAACAATGAAAGCAATAACAATAAAGCAACCGTGGGTCTCATTGATCGTTCACGGTATCAAGGATATTGAGAACCGGAGTTGGGCGTGTCCATGGAAATACATAGGGCATAGAGTGTTAATCCATGCAAGTGGAAAACCTGTAGAAATGAGAAATCCCAATGGTGTATTTACAAAAACTCAATGGGATAGTCTGCCTGTTGAGTTTCAACGAAAAATAATATGTGCAGAGGGCATTGTCAATTCTGCTATCATTGGAAGTGTAGAAATAATTGGATGCTCTATCAATCATCCTTCTAAATGGGCAGAGAAATCCGATGATAGTAAAGGCTATTATGAAAATCCTATTTATAACTGGGTACTAGCTAATCCTATATTATTTCCAGAGCCGATACCGGCTAAAGGGAAATTGTCATTTTGGGAGTATCCCAATATCAATTCAGAGGACGATATCTGCTTGTGTAATTTGGTCGTAAATGAAAGGAATCAAGTCGTTAGCTACGGAGAGTATTACCGATGTGCATACTGTGGTAGTAAATGGAGTAAATAACAATAATACAAAATAATAGTAACATAATAGTTAGATATGAATTATACTGTCAATATCTTCTTCATTATCAATATACATTTTGATGTATTTTCTTAATAGGGCTGGATTATTGGCACATTCATCTGTTTTAATTATTTGGAGATTATTTAATCCATATAAAGATGTCAAATTCCAATTTGTCATTTCTTGTAGTGAACGTTTTATCTCAATTTCTGATTTTGCGTCTTTAGTGAATATTGTAATATTCTTCTTTTGAGGATTAGTGGATGAAGATTGTCTTTCAAAAAAGGCTTTAAAATATTGGCTGTCATTTATGCCTAATGAATGCCCAAATATTGTAATATCATCAGCATCCATTAAATCATATACCATAGCAGGAGGATTATATTGAGAATCAAATGATTTCTGTATGAAGTCATAGTTATGAACAATTTTCTCGTCTTTTGTTCCTAATATAATATTTCCATCTAAGATACATCCATGTACATAGTTTATTGTATCATTAAACTCCATTGCAAAACTGGAATTAGGAGCTACTTCACTAAAACTCGTGTAGTTAAAAGAATATATGACAATTTGATCATTTGATTTATTCCGCATAAAGGCTCTTGCGACAATTGCAGCTATAGAATTTTCGTTAATAGCTTCTTGCTGTACTTTTATGAGATATTGTATTAATCCATTTTTTATGAGTTGTAAGGCTTTTTGGTCTCGTTCAATAGGAGGATTTAATATATCTTCATGCGAGAAACTGATATAACAAGAAAAGCGTGGTAAGATTAATATTCCGTTTTTTAACAAATTATTGACAATATCCACATTAGATTTTATACATTCATAAAATTCTGTGACTGGTCCATTTGCCTGAATTTGTTCTAAAACGTTCCTTTCTTTATCGTTGTATAGGTCTATTATTTGCCCATTATTGTTTTTGATTCTTATATAATAATTGTATAACTCATTCTCCAAATCATACCATTTTACAGCATCTAAATTATCGTTCCATTTGTCATTTAGATGTTTGATTAAAGGAGATGGGTAGTCTTTGGGACAAAATTCAGATTGGCAAAAGTCCTTGTATGAAGTCTTTCTGCCTAAACAAAGGTCAAATCCGTTACCTATTATCAGAACTCTTTTTCTGTCTTTATTCATATTGCAAAGGTAAGGAAAGATTGTAATAATAAGAACTGAAATTTATATAATTGTTGAACCTTTGGTGTATTGTTTATTCGATACACCTTTATTTTTTTGTGATGATGAGAAAAATGATTGTAACCGGCAGTGAGGGATTTATTGGTAAAGCCCTTTGCCGAGAATTAGCAAAAAGAGGTGTTGAAGTCATAGGACTTGACCGAAAGTGTGGTACTGAAGCTACGGAAGTATGCGAGCTCCTGAAGAATGGGGGGATTGATTGTGTGTTCCATTTGGCAGCGCAAACCAGTGTGTTTAATGGAAACCTGGAACAAATCAGGAGGGATAACATTGATACTTTCATGCGAGTAGCTGATGCTTGCAATCAAAATCATGTGAAGTTAATATATGCCAGTTCGTCAACGGCTAATCCGGAGAATACCACTTCTATGTATGGAATAAGCAAGTATTTCGATGAACAGTATGCATCTATCTATTGTAAGGCTGCGACCGGGTGTCGGCTGCATAATGTATATGGACCTAATCCGCGAAAAAGAACTCTTCTCTGGTTCCTGATGGAAAAGGAAAACGTGTCATTATACAACTGTGGTCAGAATATCCGGTGCTTCACTTACATAGATGATGTCATTGAGGGGTTTATCTATTCGGTGGGTTGTAACCGGCAACTTATCAATATTTGTAACGTCCAACCTGTGACTACTATGTATTTTGCTTCTTTAGTAAAATACTACAAACCGCTTGAAATTGAGCTAATTAATGAAAAACGGGCTTTTGACAATTTGGAGCAGTCGGTGAACCGGGATATCTATTTAGTACCTTTGTCTTATACATCTGTCGAGGATGGAGTAAAGAAGATTTTTGATGAAAAGAAAGGGAAAGATATATCGTATTGATGACTGGGATAAGCCGGAAGCGGTGAAATGTAAGAGCTGGTCTCATCAGGAACGGTTATGTGATCTGAAAGAAAAGGTATCACTTCATAAAAAGGGTGATATCTATTACATCTCCCAGTTCACCCGTTCCAAGACTGGTACCAGCTTTTCAGAAATTAAACAGTCGGAGGAACTTGCATCATTCTTTGCAGAGAGAGCGTGTGAGTTTCTCCACCGCTTCATTGTAGGGGGATGTGAAGGATGGTGTATAGTCACCACACCGCGACGGAGACACTACGAGGGCTTTCATTTTGCAACCTTTATCTGCACGAAAATAGCTGGGGCGGTGAAAATACCATTCTATGAGAATGCAATCCAGTGCCTAACTAAAGATAGATTGAATCCGGAATTCTTTCTTCTTCGTCCGATAAAGGAAAAGAAGATAATAGTGTATGATGACATATTAACAACCGGCAGTACATTACTTGCCACCTATGAGCTTTTAAGAGATAGAGAGCAGCTTCTTTTTCTCATAGGAATAAACAATAATTGATATGGGAAAGCGAGAGGAACCATTAACATTTAAGCAAGAGAAATTCTGTAAATATTACGTTGATACAGAAGGTAATGCAAGTGAAGCATATCGAATGTCTTATAATACTTCCAACATGAAGCCAGAGACAATTTGGAGCGCTGCGAGTAGACTATTAGCAAATAGCAAGGTTAGTACAAGGATAAATGAGATTAAGGCGCAGAGAGCGAAAGAGTCTGAAGTAGAGAGGAAAACTGTTGAGAGGGTATTAATGGATATAGTGCTTGCCAATCCCGATGATCTTCATTTTGTTGACCCTGCAACCGGGAAAACAAAAATGAGAACTCCTTCCCAACTTCCCAAACGTGCCCGTAGCGCATTGAAGAAGATACAGAATAAGAGAGGAGAGGTTACCTATGAGTTCAATGGCAAAACAGAAGCGGCCCGGATATTAGGTGCTTGGAATGGATGGGAAGCAGATAAGAATGTCAACATCAAAGGTGGAGATGGAAACAAGGTCAGTGAACTTCGTATTGGCTTTGATGAAAATGATAAATCGGACGAATAGAACAATTTTATAGGTTATTTCCTGTGTTTTTCCTACGGATAAACCTTACTTTTAGAACAATATGGTTATAAATTATAAGAAGCTAAATCCTAACGGATTCTATCTATTGAAGTACTTGAATGATGAGACTATCCGTTTTATCATTCTCTATGGAGGTTCATCTTCCGGTAAATCGTACAGTGTGGCACAAACCATACTGATACAGACATTACAGGACGGTGAGAACACTCTTGTTATGCGTAAGGTAGGAGCTTCTATTCTCAAAACCATTTATGAAGATTATAAAGTCGCTGCGGCCGGTCTTGGCATATCCCATTTGTTCAAGTTCCAACAGAATACTATTAAATGTTTGGTTAATGGTGCGAAGATAGATTTCTCCGGTCTTGACGATCCGGAGAAGATAAAAGGTATCTCTAACTACAAGCGTGTTCAGTTAGAAGAATGGTCAGAGTTCGAGCATCCGGATTTCAAGCAGCTACGTAAGCGTTTGCGTGGTAAGAAAGGGCAGCAGATTATTTGTACCTTTAATCCGATCAGTGAAAGCCACTGGATAAAGAAAGAGTTCATTGATAAAGACAAATGGCATGATGTGCCAATGTCTGTTACCATTGCCGGCAAAGAGTTGCCGAAAGAACTTACCAAGGTCAAATCCGTAAAGAAGAATGCACCCAGGCAAATACTTAATCTTCGTACTAAGCAAATCGAGGAACAGGCACCTAATACAGTTATTATCCAATCTACCTATTTGAATAATTTTTGGGTGGTCGGTAGTCCTGACGGTACGTATGGTTTCTATGATGAGCAATGTGTTGCCGACTTTGAGTATGATAGAGTCCACGATCCGGATTATTACAATGTGTACGCATTGGGAGAGTGGGGTGTTATTCGTACCGGTAGCGAGTTCTTCGGTTCGTTCAACCGTGGCAAACATTCCGGTGAACATAAATATATCCCGGACCTGCCTATTCATATATCAGTAGATAATAACGTACTGCCATATATCAGTGTGTCGTACTGGCAAGTAGATTTCACTACCGGTATCAAGGTTTGGCAGTTCCATGAGACATGCGCCGAAAGTCCTAACAATACAGTAAAGAAGTCCTCTAAACTTGTAGCCAAGTATCTGAAAGATATCAGGTATAGTGATAAAGTCTACCTACACGGGGATGCCTCAACAAAGGCGGCCAATAGCATTGATGATGAAAAACGTTCTTGGATGGACTTATTCATAGATACATTGCAGAAAGAAGGATTCGAGATTGAGGATAAAGTAGGCAATAAGAATCCGAGTGTTGCCATGACTGGTGAGTTTATCAATGCTATCTTTGATTGTACTGTTCCTGGCATAGAGATATACATCGACGAATCATGTTCGGTATCTATCGAGGACTACATGAGTGTACAGAAGGATGCTAACGGTGCCATTCTTAAAACCAAGGTCAAGAATAAAACTACTTTGCAAACTTATGAGGAACACGGGCACTTATCCGATACGTTTCGATATGTCGTTGTGGATTTGTGTAATGAGCAGTACACTGAATTTAGTAACCGGCGAAAAAGGAATCTGTATGGTGGTAAGGGTATGCTTGGTTTCTTTAATCCGGAAGCACAAAACGTCTACTCGCAGCGGCTTGTTTATGTCATGCCGAATGTAGATGGTACGTTTGTTCTTGTTCAGGCATCCCGTTGTGGTGATAAGTGGCATTTAACTGATGCCTTGTTTAGAGAAACATCTTCCATAGAGGAAATTAAGACCGCATGTTTGGAGCACAAGGCCAATACGTGTCTCTTTGAATGTTCATCTGCCTATTATCAGACTGTACGTGAGTTGAGGGAAATTGTGAAAGATACAGAAGTAAGAGTAAAGAAAGAGTTTGCCGATGTGGATAAGCGAATAGCTGCTACATCTGATTTTATAAGGAATAACTTTTTGTTATCACCAAAGATGTTAGAGGAATCTCAAGATTACAGTGATTTCATTACTAACCTAATGGACTATAACATAAATAGCGAGAATAAAAGTGCAAGCATTATTTTAAGTGGTCTTGCATATCATATAATAAAATCGTTCCCCGAATCATCTGCTGCGTAATTTGTTGTTATATAGTTTGTTATAACTGAATTTGTACATTTCTTATTTTTCAAGATTTTAGTGTTTTGAGAAACCGATTATTCATATTCCTACATTTGTTTCAAATAAGAAATAAATGAGTTGGTTTCGTAAAAAATCTAAGTCAGAGGAAGAGCTTGTACAGGATGCTAATGTAGAAGTCGTGAGTGAGACTGTTGAAGAGAAGAAGCTTCCGGAAGGGAAAAAGATAACTGTTGAAGAGTTATTTTCATCTCCGTATGTTTGTTCTCAAAATTTTCTTACGCTTTTTCAGTCTGTACCAGAAGTCTTTTTTCCAATAGACTACATCGCTTCTCGTATTTCCAGTGCTAACTTTCAGTTTAAGAAAGTTAAGGATGATAGTGTTATTTGGGCTAATAAGAATTTGAATCAGATACTTCTTAGACCAAATTGTTTGATGACATGGAAACAAAATGTTTATCAACATTTCGTATATAAACTGTGTCTTGGCAATAGTTTTACACGTGCTGCAATGTCTGATAGCTTCACTAATGTAGAAAAATGGCGTTATTGCTCTAACTACTGGGTACTTCCTGCTGATGCAATGGAAGTCTTGCCTGTTTTAGGTAGTAATATTCCATTGTTTGGTATAGCTGATCAAGAAGATATTATTAGAGGTTATCGTTTAAATTATGGCGCTTTGAGCACAATGAATATACCTGCTTATCAGGTATGGCATGATAGAGACGGGTGTGTGAGTTATTATTCCGGATTTGGGTTTATGAAATCTCAAAGCCGTCTTATGTCACAAATGAAACCGATATCGAACCTTATTGCTGTATATGAGGCCCGTAATGTAATTTATGTAAAACGAGGTGGTTTAGGATTTCTTATCAATATGAAACAAGATGAATCCGGACCCATTGCTATGACTGATAATGAGAAGAAAGAAATTTTGCAACAACACTTCGGTAAGTTCGGAGTAGGTAAGGACCAGTTACCATATGGGCTGTCTGATATCCCATTGAGTTTTGTACGTACCAATCTCACTATTGCAGAACTGCAACCGTTTGAGGAAACACTTGCTGATGCAATTAGTATTTCAGGTGCTTATGGTATTCCTGCTGTGTTAGTTCCTCGCAAAGACCAGTCTACTTTTAGCAATCAATCTACGGCAGAAAAGAGTGTTTATAGCTCTGTTATCGTTCCATTTGCGAAACAGTTCTGCCGTGAGTTTACTCAATTTTTAGGACTTGAATCAAGCGGATATTATTTGGATTGTGATTTCTCCGATGTGGATTGCCTGCAGGAGGGGTTGAAAGAAGCCGAGGAAGTAAAGACCAATATCAATAGCCGGTGCAAAGACCAGTTCCTTAGTGGATTGATAACGTACAATGATTGGAGGGCGCAAATCGGTGAAAGTAAATTTGAAGAACCTATGTTCGACAAAACATTATTTGAGATGTCGGACCAGGAACGAGAGATAGTTAAACAAATATTTAGTCTTAACACAAAAAGTGAAGTTGAAAATGGAAGAGAAAATCAAAAGCCTTCAGTACAAGACAAAGGCAAATGATGTTGATGAGAAGGGTATCGTTACCGTCGCGGTGAACGGTATCGGTGTGAAGGACTCACAGAAAGACGTATCCATGCCCGGATCATTCAACAAGACTTTAAAGGAAAATATTGGTCGTATGCGTTGGTTCTTGAATCACCGTCCGGATCAATTGTTGGGGGTTCCATTGAGTGGTAAGGAAACAGAGGGTAATTTAGTTATGGTTGGCCAGTTGAATCTTGAAAAACAGATTGGTCGTGACACGTTAGCTGATTATAAGCTGTTTGCAGAGAATGGGAGAACCCTTGAACACTCTATCGGAGTAAAAGCTATCAAAAGGGATTTGACTGATCCTTGTAAAGTGCTTGAATGGCGTATGATGGAATATTCTACATTGACAAGTTGGGGAAGTAATCCTCAAACATTCCTTGTGAATATCAAATCTGCTACTGCCGACCAAGTAAAGGAAGCTGTTGATTTCGTTCGAAAAGCGTTCTTGCAGCATGGATATAGTGATGAACGTTTAAAAGGTTACGATATGGAATTAAGTTTATTACTAAAGAGCCTCAACGGTGGTGCCGTTGTCTCATGTCCTCATTGCGGTTATCAATTTGATTATGACGCAGAAACGGAACATACCTTTGCACAACAGGTATTAGATTACGCCGCCGATTATCAGAGATGGATAACGCAGGACATCGTAAGAGAAGAAATGGAGAAGCTCACTCCAGAGATTAGAACTCAAGTAATTTCTCTTATTGATTCTGTAAAGTCAGAGGAGAAAGAATTCACTCAAAAGAGTTTGCAGGATCTTATGAATTATGTAAGATGTCCCCACTGTTGGGGAAAAGTATATCGTTCGAATGCTATTCTACAAAATACTTCTGAAGATACTACCGGAAAGAATGAGCCGTCTGTTGACACTCAAGAAAAGAATGACGGGGAAAATGGTAACGATGGAGTAACGACTAAAGCCGCTGATAATTGCACTTTATTCGATTTCAAAAGTTTGAATAGTTGTTTCGATAATAAATAACTTAAAATTTAAATTTTATGCTTAAAAAATTTACAGTATCAGATTTTAATCTGAAAACAGATGGTCTGCCAGCAGAACAGAAAACATTCATGGAAAACATCGTCGGCATGATGTGTGAAGTCGTAAATAAATCACTGGAAGGAGTTGTTACGCCTGATGATGTGACTAAACAGTTTGGAGAAATTAATAACTTATTGAAGTCTTATGACGGCGAGAAGTTTGCTCAATTGATTAAAGACAATGAAACACTTGTTGACCAGGTTAAGAGCCTTGGAGAAAGCATTGAAAAAATGAAGCAAAAAGGCTTATCTATGGATACTATCAATAAGTTCGACGAGAAATTGAGCGAAATGCTTGATAGTGAGAAGTTCAAGGAGTTTGCAGCCGGTCACAGCCGTAAAACAGGTTCTTTTGAGGGATTCAGCTTGAAAGATATTGTGTCCATGACCGACAATTACAGTGGTGAAATCATGATTACCCAACAGCAGAACCGTGTTGTTAGCCAGGTAAGTAATCAGAAGATTCATATGCGTAATGTCATTACGACTTTGCAGGGTGATCCTACATATACGCAGCTCGCCTTTACACAAGTGTATGACTTCGACAGGAATGCACGGTACGTTACTGAAAACGGTCGTTTACCGGAGTCAAGCATTAAGATGAAGGAAATTCAGACAGGTACGAAACGACTTGGTACCCATATCAGAATTTCCAAACGTATGTTGAAGAGTCGTGTTTTCATCAGAAGTTATATTCTGAATATGTTACCGGAAGCTGTATGGCTTGCTGAAGATTGGAACATGTTATTTGGTGATGGGAACGGTGAGAACCTGTTAGGCATTACTAATCACACTGGAGTGCTTCCAGTTGAAAGTATCATCAAAGATACTATCATTAAGGGAGAAGCAGGTAGTGTGAAGTCTGTCGAAAGCCATAATGGGGGCAAAGACACAATTGTTGAATTCACAAAGCCGTACGATCTGATGCTCAATGGTATGGTTATTACATTTGCCAATGCTGCTGTTGTGACAGATTTGAACAAAGCGAATCCTATTATCAAGATGAATGACCGTCAAATCTTGTTGAAAGGTGTTGCTTTTGCCGGTGAGGAAACAGCCATTGCAAATATGACATTTACTGTCAACAACTCATTCTTCCAAAGTATCGAAGCTCCTAACTCGGAAGATGTTATTAAGACGGCATTTGCCGTGATGACCTATGCACAGTATTATCCCAATGCTATTACTCTCAATCCGTCAGATGTTAATGCGATGGAATCAGAGAAGGATACAACTGGGCGTAACCTTGGCATTATTAAGGTTGTCAATGGTGTTAAGCATATTGCTAACCGTCCGATTGTAGAGAGTACCGGTATGTTACCCGGTAAATACTTTATTGGTGATATGCACATGGGTGCATCTATCGTTGACTACACTAATCTTGCGTTAGAGTGGGCTGAAGATGTGGAAACGAAGTTGTGTAATGAGGTGGTTCTTATTGCCAGTGAAGAGGTGATTTTCCCTGTTTACAATCCTTGGGCATTTGCTTATGGAGATTTGGCTGAACTGAAAGAAGCAATTACTAAAAAGTAATATTATGGATTACATACTTAGAGGTAATGATAAGGATGTAGCCAATGTGCTTAAAGAGCAACGCATTCGGATTGGTAGAGGGGTGGTTTCATTCACCCCTATTTCCGAGTGTGGTCTTGTTACAGAAGAAGATGCTCGAAAGACATTGGAATGTATGCTCACAGAGAAAGATGCGAAAATCGGTGAACTTACTGAATTCATTACGGAGAAAGATAAAGCTATTGTTGAACTGACAGATGAACGTGATACAATGAAAGCTCGTATTGCAGAACTTGAAGCCCTGATTCCTTCTGATAACAAGAATCTTCCGGCTGCCGATTCAAAAGAATTGCCTGCTGGAGATGCTAAGGAAGTAACTGTTGTTGATGATAAAACCGTTTCCGTGGAAGATGAAAAGAAAACCGGAAAGGGTAAGGCTTCTAAATAACTATTGCCATGTTGATTGATGTTTCATATTTTACGTCAGGTCCCAGGCATATTGAGAATGCTTCGGTCGCTGAAATGCCTTCGCCCCAGTCTCTTGCAGTAAATGAGGTGATAAACGGGTATATCAAGGCATTTCAGACCGAATTTCTTCATACTGCTGTCGGTTTTAGTCTTTCACAAGCTATTACTGATTATTTGGAGATCGTAGAACAGGAAAAAGAGGATTCTTCAGATGAGGTTGATATCTTGGAAAAAGATGAACCTCAATTCGGATATGCACTTTTATGTGAAAAGCTAAGTGAACCGTTCGCCGATTATGTGTTCTTTCACATTTTACGTGATATGAATACACAGGCTACTATCACTGGTCTTGTAAGATTGAAATGTGCTAACGAGTATATATCTCCGATTAAGAGACAGGTTAGTGTCTGGAACAGCATGGTGAAGAAGAACCGACTCTTTGTAGAATGGGCGATGTCCGATGATTGTCCTTTCACCGGTTTGAAGATTCAAAAGAACCTATTAACTCCCATTAATGCTTTCAATTTATGATGGAATTGGATATAACAGAACTGTTTGAAGAAGTAGTTAGAAAACTTCCTGAAGGACTTGAAATCCTCTACCCTAATGGGAAAGGTGGGGCAAAAATTGTAAAGTCACCAAGATTGAATTACATCTTTGGTAGCAGTCAATATATCAAGGACATATTAGATGAATACAGTAAATCTCCTGGCCAGTCTGAAAAAAAGTTCCCGCTGGTTGCACTCTTTACTCCAATTTATGAAGATAGAAGTGATCCAAATTATTTTTCTAAGGCAAAGGTTTCGTTGATTATAGTTTGTTCATCCTGTAAGGAGTGGAGTAATGAGGAACGTAGAACTACATCTTTCAAGAATATTCTCCGTCCAATCTATAAACGTTTGTTGGAAGTATTATATGAAGATTTCCGGTTCGACTGCGACTGTGACGAGAAAGTGAAACATAGTTATTCAGAGAATTATTCGTATGGTAGATACGGAGCCTATACAGATTCCGGTAAGGCTGTGAGCGAGCCCATAGATGCCATAAACATACGCTCGATGGAAATAAAAATTAATAATCTTAATTGTAGAAGAAAATGAGAAAGATTAGAACATGTAAAGGTGGCCGGATGAATACAGGTAGTTCTGCATGTAAAATCGACTGGAAGAAAGTCAAAGGTGCTATTATGGTAGAACATGGCGTGAAACTTCCTGCCGATATTACAAGTGAGAAGTTACTTGAATTATGCCATGCTGACCGCCCGGATCGTATTTATCCTATTTTCCCATTCCTGGAATATGCTTCGAATGGAGGTGATCCACAGGTAAATGCGACTGGTTATGGTGCAAGTGAGTACAACGGGCTTAATGCTCTTACAGATACCTTTACTTTAAAGAGTTTCGACGAAGTTTTGAATGCCCAACTTTTGAGGTGTGCTAACAAGGGGTGGGACGTTTATTTTTGGAATCAAGATAACACCTTGATTGGCTTTAATGATGGTACAGATGTGTTGGCGGGCATTTCAATGTCTTCTGTTTATCCAACTGTAACCCGTTTCCCTACAAGTGGTGCAAAATCAACTATGACAGTAAGTTTCGCTCATGAGGATGCAGAAGAAAGCCTGTTGAATTTTGATTATGTGCAGTTAGATTTCAATCCTAAAAACTTCTTGATGGGCTTGGTTGATGTCGTTTTTGAAAAGACAGAAGCGGAAAATGCCTACAAAATTATCGAGAAGATTGGTGGCTACGATCGTACAGAAGAATTCGGAAGTCTCATCGCTGATGGTGTCGCCGAGGTTATGAATAATACAACTTCTGCTTCTTATGCTGATGGTGTAATAACCATTGTCCCCAAAGCAGGTGCTGTTCCTTCGTTGAAATCTCCTTCTGTGTTGTTTGAAAAAGGAATTAGAGGTATTGAGCAGGTAGCATGAAAACAGATGGTGTAACGTTCGTTGATTCCGTAGTAAAGGAGATGACGAAGGAAGAATTTATTGAAGCTCATATCAATGTGGTGTGGCTAAACTTGAAAGAGGAAAAGCGCCGGAAGAAGCTCTCTGATGTGTTCGATACGATAACTAAGTAACTAATGGGCTGGGGTGTAGTTGCAGCCCGGCCCATTTCATTATTTATTATATGGCAGATTTCGATAAAGTTTATGACGTGATTCATTCCATTGCTTCCGGATTTAAGGGAGAGTGTGTTAAATGTATGGAGGAAAATAAGAATGTGCTTATTGATTGCATACAGGAACAGTTATATAGTGGTTTAGATGGTACCGAACATTTATTGAATCCCACTTATGACAACGATACCTATTTCAATGAACCCGGTCCCTGGCAAAATCAAGCAGAAAGGTATAAACATTGGAAAGAGAAGATAACCCCACCTCTTAGGGGAGAGATGCTATATTTGCCACCACGCCCGGTCGAGGTTCCTAACCTTTTTATCACTGGTACTTTTTACGATAGCATTTTTGCGCAAAAAATAGATTCCGGATTACGTTTTGAAACAAAAGGTTTTAAAGAGGGGCCATCCATTGAAAGAAAGTATGGTGAGCAGGTTCTTGGCGTTGGAGATACTGCAAAGGAGTATTTCAACATCATGTATCTTCGTCCATGGTTAGAGCGTTTCTTTTCTGAATGTGGGTACCGGTAGGCTATGGCTTGTGGATGCGAGATAAAGAAAATGCAAAGTGAACTGGATCGTATCAGTGAACTGGCGAAGAAAGCAGCTATTTTGGATGGCTGTATGTATGTTGTTTATCAAAAAGAGGACGGTACCTATGCTTTTGATAAGGTTGGGAATGAGATTAAAGGAAAGATTATCGAATATAGACATTACCTATAATTATGGCAGAATTAGTAATAGAAGGACTTGTAAAGGATGGTGAGATTCAGACATTGGTTGAACTGGATAATACTATTGAGCGTGTAAGGGCAACGTATGCCAATGCAGCCAAAGATCTTGCAAAAGGGTTAAAGATAAATGTGGACGGAATTGCCGATCTTGAAAAGTTAGGCTCTATATATACTACTCAATCTAAAAATGCGAGTTCCGCTTCTAATGAATTGACCGAAGCTCTTAGAAAACAGTCGGAAATATCCCAGACTGTGACAAAACGTATAGAGGAAAAGTTGAATGCAGAAAAGCTTTCAACTGCTGAAATCAAGAAACTTACTAAGGCGAGCGCTGATAATGCTTCTTCTTTAGAAAAAAGTGCTAAAGCAGAAGCCAACTTAACCAAAGCTCAAAATGCAGGTAATAGTACTCGTAAGAAAACTGTATTGACAGAGGAAGAACGGTTAAAGCTCATTCGGACAGCTATCACTCTAACCAATCAGGAAGTACATAGTAAGGCACAAGCAAAAGAAATGAATAAACAGCTTCAAAAGGCTGTAGATGTATTGAAAGATACTGATGAAAACTATATCCGGACTCTTGCACGCCTTAACTCCACAATAGGTATTAATACCGATTATGTGAAACGTAACTCCGACCGGTACACACAACAAAAGATGACAGTAGGTGCATATCGGGAAGAAATCAAAGCTGCTATCATTGAATTAGAGAATGGCAATAGATCTATGAAAAACATGGGTATTATTGCTCGAAATTCCGGTTTGATGCTTCAACAGCACATGGGTAAAGGCTTGAGTCAAGTCGGCATGGGGTTAAAAGGCATAGCTGCTGGATATATTGGTGCACAAGCTGTTGTTACAGGTGTTGTTGCTTTATTCACCAAATTACGTGAAGGGGTTGGGGATATCGTTAAGTTTGAATATGCCAATAGCCGTCTTGCAGCTATATTAGGTACTACTTCAAATAAAATAAAAGAATTAACTTCTGATGCTCAACGTTTGGGAGCTACTACTAAATATACTGCTTCGGAAGCTACTGAATTACAAATAGAGTTAGCAAAATTAGGATTTACTAGAAAAGAAATTTTAGAATCAACAGAAGCTGTACTCAAATTTGCTCAAGCGACTGGTGCTGAATTATCAGATGCTGCCGCTTTATCAGGTGCAGCTTTGAGAATGTTTAATGCAGATACCAAAGAAACTGAACGCTATGTTTCTGCTATGGCAGTTGCAACCTCGAAAAGCGCTTTATCTTTTTCATACCTTGCTACTGCATTACCTATCGTAGGCCCGGTTGCTAAAGCTTTCAATTTTACCATAGAGGATACTTTAGCATTGGTTGGAAAACTTGCAGATGCTGGCTTTGATGCTTCTATGTCTGCTACCGCTACACGTAATATTCTATTAAATTTAGCTGATACTAATGGTGTACTTGCAAAATCACTGGGAGGTCCTGTAAAGACATTGCCTGAATTGGTTATTGGTTTACAGAAGTTGAAAGAGCAGGGAGTAGATTTGAATACTACTCTTGAAATGACGGATAAACGGAGTGTAGCAGCTTTCAACGCTTTCCTTACTGCCGCTGATAAGATTGTTCCATTACGTGATCAAATAACTGGTGTAGATGGAGAGCTTGCTAATATGGCACACACAATGGGAGATAATGTGCAGGGAGCTTTGGCTAATCTTTCGTCTGCATGGGAAGCATTCATGCTCTCATTTTCTGAATCAACAGGTCCTGCAAAAGAGTTTCTTAATTGGATGGCCGATAAGATTAGAAGCATAGCTAATGATTTAAAATCTCCCGAAGATAAAATAACTCAAATAGAAACAAACTTTAGAGGACTTGCACAAAAGGATGCAAATAATAAAATATTGGAAGCTGAAAAAGAGTTTCAAAGTGAGTATAAGAGACTTCTTGATGCAGGCGATTCAGAGGAAGAAGCATATACCAAAGCTGTTATTCAAATGAAGAATAAACGAATTGAAGTGACAGCTCAAGAACGTAAGGCTTTAGAAAGAATGAAAACTGGTGCCCTGTACTCTACATCAGAATTTGAAAATATGTCATGGTTTAAAAATGCAGGTGCTAAGATGTTTGGAGTATATACAAAAGAAGCTCAAAAAGCTGATAGGGCGCAATTAGAGTTTTCTAAAAATTTCTTTAGGATATATTCGAGTGATGAATTTAATGCTGGACTTGATAAAATTGCAGAAAAATTTAATCCAAAGAATGAAAATACAGAAAGTACTTTCAAAAAAACTCTCACTGATAAGGAAAAACGCGAATTGGAGAAAGCTGCACAGGAGAAATTGAAAATCCAACAGACTTACCAAGAATCAGAACTTTCCCTTATGGATGAGGGATTAGAGAAAGAACTTGCCCGTATTGGTATTGAGTATTCAAAGAAGATAGCTGCTGTTAAGGGATATAGTAGGGAAGAGATTGCAACCCGGAAGAATCTTGCTAAAGAGATGCAGCGTGCTCTTGATGAATATTCCATCAAGTATAATTCAGATCGTGAAAAGAAGGATATTGAAAACGCCCTTACTGTTGTTAGAAAAGGTTCTAAAGAGGAATTGGATTTAAAACTTCAACAGTTGGAACTTCAACGTGAGAGTGAAATTGATGCAGCAGAGAAAACTGGTGAAGATGTGTTCCTCATTGCTGAAAAGTATGCAAAGAAGAAAAAGGAGTTGTATGAGAAGTATGCTTCCGATCAAATTTCATTGATCGCTGAAAATGCATCTCATGAGCAAAAGATTCGTGATGAAGAACACATCATGGATATGCTTGCGTTGAAAAAGAAACTGGCTTCTAAGCAAATTACACAGCAGGAATATGCGGCAGAGGAATACCGGTTACGGCTTGATTATGCTCGAAAGACTACCGAAGCCGCTATTGATGCCTTAGAATTGGAACTTCAAGCTGATAACCTTAGTGCGGATGATAGGGCTAAGATTGCCGAACAGTTGCAGAAATTAAAGGCTGATCTTGCCGAAGAGGAAGCAGAAGCAGAGATTGCTGCTATCAATAGTGTTACCAAGGCAGATGAAAAAGCGCAGAAAGAACGTCAAAAGAATCTCAAAAAATGGTTGCAGACTGCATCTCAAGCTGTCGGTGCAATCGGTAGTCTTGTCAGTACTGTTTATGACGGTCAGATTGACCGAATAGAGGAAGAACAGGATGCAAACGATGAGAAGTATGAAAAAGATGTAGAACGTTATGAAAAGCAGGCTGAACAAGGTGCCATATCGGAAGAGGAAGCCGAAGCCCGTAAACGTTCTGCAAAAGCTGCTACTGAAGCCAAGAATGAGGAGCTTGAAAAGAAAAAGCAAGAGATTGCTCATAAACAAGCTGTATGGGAGAAAGCAACGAGTATTGCCCAGGCTGGAATAGCGACTGCACTTGCTATTACTGAAGCGTTGCCCAATATCCCGTTATCAATCTTGATAGGAGCATTGGGAGCTATTCAAGTGGCAACTATTCTCGCTACACCGATTCCTTCTTATGCTGAAGGAACGAAAGACGGTGCTCATCCGGGCGGTAAGGCGCTCGTGGGTGATGCTGGTAAACATGAGGTTGTCATGTATGCCGGTAAAGCATGGGTGACACCCGATACTCCTACACTTGTGGATCTTCCTAAAGGTGCACAGGTATTTCCGGATGTGAGCTCTATTGATTTGCCTGATTGGGATGTTCCGGAATGGGATGTTCCCTCTCTTTCTCCCACCTTTGTAGGAGTGGATACTACTGGTGAACCTATTATTTTCAATGATTATAGTGATTTGAAATATGAAATAAAGGGCTTACGTCATGAACTACGCAGTATTGGTAAGCAGCAACATAAAGATGCGTGTGCCCGTGATTATAAATATTATATGCTTTCCCGGTTATGATTGAAAGATTGAACCAATTATCTCTATATGATTTTATAGAGCTTTCATGTGGTGATTGCTCCGTATTACTTTCACCAGATGAGGATATTAATGAGATGGAATTAAAGAAACGTTCATCTGATTTGATAATAGAGTACAAGAAGATAACTAATCCGTCCGGATTGAAATCTGTGTTAGTTGATCGTGAGGATATGATAAAAGAGAGGACACGTGTTTTGCTTTTTAAAGTTTGTATTTCTCTGATTGCTATTGATGCTTATGAAGATGTCCGGGAGACTTTGGCTTTGTTATCATATGATACGAAATCCATGTCTGATGAACAAGTTAAGTCTAAAGTTGAAGAATTGTTGCGATCTGCTTTATTTGAGCAAAAGAGAAGCGATGATATGCGTTCTGATGAGAAGAAAGAAAAAGTTACTCCGGAACAGATACGTTCTTCTTTTGATGCTGAAATAGCTTTTCTTATGACTTTTTTTAAAATGAATATTGATGTCCGGAACATAAATGCTGCTGTTTATGCAAACATCGTCCATCAGGCAGATGTAGAGATAAGCATGAAGAAGAAAAGGACGTAAATGTTATATTTCATATTGATATAGAATTAATTAAATCTCAATTACAATCGAATTTTTTCGAAGGTCGTTAGTAACTCCTTTTTAGGAATCACAAACGACCTTTTTTATGAATAGAAAGAACAACGCAAACTGCATAAATAAGCGTTTATGCAATGTTTTATTGTCAGAACTTCGTACCTTGGAAACGAAGTGTGATCGGATAACATTTGAAGTATCCGCAGTAAAAGAAATGATTGCCTCGTTACCCCCTGACATAGGCACTATCATTAGTTCTATCGAGCGTTCTGCTAAAGAAATGCACGAACAAAGCATAATGCATCGGGAATATGTGGAAAGGTGCATTAATGGTGAACCTAAGATACACCTAATAAGGAGGGCTGACAATGGACTTTGAAAAGGAAGTATCAGAAATATATCCCTGGATATTACGTGTAGCGAAAAGATTCTGCCGATCTATGCAGGATGCAGAAGATTTAGCCGGTGACACGGTGTACAAAATGCTTATAAATCGTGATAAGTTCGATGTATCAAAACCTTTGAAACCGTGGTGCCTTGCTGTCATGCAGAATACTTATATTACGCAGTACAATAGAAACTCTCTCATACATTTTATTGGATATGATTCAGCAGTTGAAAATGCTTCTTCTGATTATGCTTCTAATTTGGCAATGTTTAATGATGTTGTGTCTGCCATTCGCCGGTGTGCCCAAAAATCATGTTGTATGGATAGCTTAATATATTGTGCCCAGGGATATTCCTATGACGAAATAAGTGAACTGTTGAATGTTCCGGCTGGAACAGTCCGAAGCCGCATTTCATTTGGTCGGAAGATGTTATATCAAGAACTTGATTATTAATTCGTTAAAAATGGTTTGAAAAAGGCTGTTGAAGAAAAAAAATATCTACTTTGTTAGGCTATTACCTAACAAATGGTTATATTTGCAATACCAAATAACATAAAAGTCAAACCAAAAAAGTGAATTATGGAAACAAAGTCTAATTTTAGAGCCAGAGTGATGAAGTATGCTCATCATCTCCTTTCAACAACAAAAAAGAGTTGGAAATATTGCCTGCTAAAAGCGTGGGAGCTTTACAGACTTGCTAAAAGAATGAGAAGTGGTGAAGTTAAATTCGCCTATGAGAAAGTGAATGGCAGTATTCGCTACGCTATCGGTACTCTTAAAAATGTACCTGCAGGTGCAACAAACAAGGGTAAACGTATGACAAAGCCTTCTTATAAGACTTTCTCTTACTTCGATGTTGATAAACAGGAGTTTAGAAGCTTCAAAATAGAGAACCTTGTAACCGTGTATTGATATGACTCCATTAGAATACTACTCAAAGAGAAAAGAGGATAGCAGGCAAGAGCTTGCTACCCTCATAGCACAAGCTAATCAGCTCATAGGTGATACACATAACAGCCTCAACACTCATACTAATCAAGTGAGCAATATGGGGAATATAAAAATGCTTTCTCAACAATTACAGCAGCTAATAAGCCGTATTGAACTGGAGAAGCAAAAGGGGGATATGCTTGAAAGTATCTGCCTGACACTAACCATAGAAGGGTAAGCATATGAAAGCAACTTTATTAAAAGTCACCGGAGAAACAGTTGAAATTTCTCCGGTGAATGGGAACTGCTTTACCCTAGAAGAAGTGCAGAGTTTAGTAAACGGCTATGTTCAAGTCATTGATATTTGCCCTAATAAAATAATGATAATGAATGAGGAGGGTAAATTCCACTTTGAGTTGAATGTTGAGGCTACTCGGATTGCATTAATGAATAGTGCTATTTTTCCCGATGATTATATAGCCGGTGACGCTATTGTGTGTGATGATACTATGTTCTAACCTTTTAATTTCAGAAAATATGAAAACAATTTATAGAGTAGAATCACCAACCGGTGAAGTTCGTGTATTGGAAGTGTCTCGCAATGAGACTGGATATAATGTTTACATAGATGATTCAAACATCTGTGAGAGCATTACTGAAGAAGAACTTACAGAAGCATTAGAGAACCCCAATTTTTAAATATGAATCAGAGTTTTCCATTTTGGAAACAACTAATAACAGAATAGATGAGTAATAGTATTGCAGCCAATGATATCATTCAAAATATCGACGATCTGTTAGCTGAATATCCGGTTGATGAATGTATTAGCATCTTACAGGAAGTGGTAAAGCAGATAGATGTGCGTATTAAGGATTTTAGTGAACATATATAATAATAAAGATATGAATAATATATTTACAATTTGCTATTCAAAAGAAGAAGCTAACGAAATTGGACATTTCATAATGCGAAAAGGCTATGAAGGTGTTCAAAATGATAGTTACAGATATTGTCGTGAAGCGATTTGGTGGGCTTTTAAAGAAACTAAAAGACATCATTCGTGTTTCATATATGTTGGCGTTAGAGGTTGTCAAATGATTGTGTCCAGGACTAAAAGGGGACTTCGCAGGAACGGACTAAAATACATTGAGAAGAAACGAATGTTTTACAACTTATTGAGTAGGTATTAAGTTAATAAAAATAAAGAAATGTAACAGTTTTAAATATGACAAGAAGAAAAAAATCATGCACTGATTGCGAGTTTTGCAACGATGCTGAACCTGTTGATGGATTACGATATTTCTGTGACAAGAAAAATATATATTTCGATCCATACAAAACAATCACCTGTCGTCTTTTTCGGCAAGTAAGTTCCTCTGTGTTGAGGATACGCGCTCGATGGGCAGCAATGCAGCTTGCGAAAAAGAAAGCTGCTGAAGAAAAAGAGCGGCAACTCGCACTAATGCTCACACTGCCATACTGGCTTCATGTTGGGGCAGAGTTCATAGAAACTTGTTCTGGTTATGAAGGAGTAATCACAGACATTGACCCGACACGTGAAGATGGCATAATTTACCGACCGACTAATCGACCGGGGTGGGATGGCATTGATGGATATGATACCGCTGATAGTATTATAGAACGTACTGAACGCGGTATGTTGATATTTCGAAATTATACTCCCGAACCGTTAAAAGACGGATTCCGATGGTCTGATATTGAATGGGATTCGGGGCAAATAATCTATTCAGAACAACGCCCGGATGGTAGAACGGATGAGTACTTAAAAGAAAGATACGAAGTGGTAAAGCCTGAATGGATATAGGTTTTTTAGTATGTTTGAAAAGGAGTAATTAAAGATAGAAATGAAATAAATAAAAACGATAATTCTACATTATTCTCTTAAATTGTTACCTTTGTGTTTGTAATAAGCTCCTTATACAGTTTCTTGACTTATACGGTAGAAATATGAAATAGAAACTACTATGAAATAAATTCAAATGAACACTATAATATGATGAATGTTGATTTATATACAATTGATTGGACTGCTATAGGATCAATAGCAACTGCAATTGCTATGATAATTGCTTTTAGGTCTATAAGCGTATCTAATAAACAAAATAGAGAGAATCGCAAACTTCAAGTTTTATTAATTCGTAGAGAACAAGAACAAAAAAGGCTTGATGAAATGGTAAATAATATTTTAGATATTAGTCACTCCATGAAGCCTATTGATATTCTTGACTTTTCTTCAAAGTGGATAGATAAAACATTTACGACAGAGGATAGACGCAAAATTGACCGCATGGCAGATCAAGATCAATTGAATAATATCCGGTTAAGGATTCAACTAATAAAACTAAAAAACTATCCTGTTGCGAATCCATTATTAGTCCACCTAAATAAAACCAGAGAAACTTATGGATTATGGGTAAAATGTATCAACTTACTACATATGTTTTTAGAATCTGAAGATAAACTCACGGCAGAGGAACGGGAGGTAAATATTGCAAATATAGTAACTCAGATGGAAGAAGAGTGTAAAAAGATAGATCCTAATTATAAATTGATAATAGAGGGTATTCATAAACAAAGAACAAATATAGTAGATATAGCCAAGGATGTAATGAACATTTTTGAATCAGAAATATCAAGGCAAGTCCAAGGTCACAAACAAGCTTTTGAAAAGGAATTATATGATTTTGTTAAAAAAGAGCAAGAAAGGATTGACCGTATTATAGAATAGAAAATGAGGTAAACCGAGTCTTACTAAGTAGGAATTAGCTCTTTTCTACATTGGATTTACCGCTTATTATTTATCTTTGCATAAAATGTTCAAATAAAACTATAAACAATGATGTACGAAGGATTAAGAATTGATTTCACTATGTGGCATATTGTAGGTGGTATTTACGGATACAAAAAATTAATAAGACTTCCTCGAAAACAAAAGAAAGCGTTAAAGAAAAGCACTTTGCGGGATGTTATTGCAAAAGATAGAAACTACCTAAAAGAATGTCCACGGCCTAAAAAAATGCCAATATTTAGTTATAAACAACTTGATTAGCATAATAAATAAGGGAGGAATTTAATAATGATAGTACAAGAGCTAATAAATAAGCTGATTCAAATTGAAGATAAATCAAAAGAAGTTCGACTGTTAAGTGCTGATCACTCAAACGAAGCAATAGGTGAAATATCCATTGATGAAAATATTGTTTATTTGTTAGGAGAATAAAAATAAATGCGCATGGCTTAGTTTTCGATGCGAACCCTTTGAGAATGTGCCTTTGGAAACAAAAATCTGAAAGAGGTTAGACATTTGCCCCACATCTGGGGCGAATTGTCGTTCAAGAATCATATATTTGTCTCAAAATACTATTTATGATACGTGAAATTATAATTGAGGCCCTCAAGAAAAGGGGAATAAAGCAGATTGAATTAGCCAGGCATTTGGATATAAATAGAAGTTCTCTCAATGCCTTTTTAAAAGGCAATGGAAAAATTAGCTTGGCGAATGTCGAAAAGTCGTTTTTGTTCCTTGGCATAGAAATGGTGTTGAAAGACAGGTAGTTATAGAACGTTTTCGCAAAGTGTTATTTTCAAGAATTTAGCCAATCGGGAAACCGGTTGGCTTTTTCTTTATATTTGCCCATGAAAGTTTTAACCCTATAAAAATGCTTTGCAAATATGTTCTTACAGTAGCTGGTACCACGCATGAACTTCCTAAATCTTGTATCCGGAATTGGGATGAGATAAAACGTACACTCAAACGTGATGGATTCGGTGGAGTTATTAGAACATTCACATCTAAGTTTGAGTTTGTAGGAGAAGCTTATGAGTTGCTTCTCGATGAATGGGTAGAAAAATATCTGTTTGCAGACGCTCGGATCGCAATTTACGAAATCAATAATCAGCACACCTATGATATTGTTATCAATAGTAAACTGGATTTCGGTACCTTCGATAATTCGGGCTATACGATATCAATGAATACGGTTGATAATAGTACTGCTACTCTTATTAAGGCTAACAAGGGAACACAATACGAGTATCTTGTAGATGAAATAAAGGCAGTGCATCAGCTATATTATGATAGGCTAGATATGCAAAATATACTAAACTTCTCTATTGGTGATACATATACCGTAAACCCCATTGAACTTGCAGATGTCTATGTTTCCAGTTATAGTAATGAGATATCCAAAGGAGGCTATCTTGAATATGACAAAGGAGAAAAAGGCGTAGTTGCTGATCTGCTCGGTGTCCCGGCATCGGGCATTAAGGCTTATGTGGAAATGGATGTTGAATATGAGAATAGCGGGGATGCTGAATATGCAACATTCACTCTTTCCTCTTGTGGGAATACTCAAGCAGTGAATATCAGTAAAGGAGAAACTAAAACAATAATATTGAGCATTAGCGTGAGTAAGGCTTCATTTGATTCTTATGGTCAAAGAAAGATGGTGTATTTTTCTATCAGTTTGAAAGCTTCTCATACTACTTATGCAAAAATCAACATTAAGAAGATTAAAGAGTTTAAGGTAACTTATAATTCTATCAGTGATCCTATCTACATTGATGCAATAACACCTACAAGGGTATTGAATTGTTTGCTTAAAAGTATCAATGGAGGAAAAGAAGGCATTACCGGTAAGATTGCAAGCAATTATGATTCCAGACTTGATAATTGTGTTATAGTAGCTGCTGAAAGTATTCGTGGCATACCAGATGCGAAGTTATATACTTCTTATACAAAGTTTGTTGACTGGATGGAATCTGTGTTCGGCTTTGTTCCTGTAATTGATGGAAATATTGTTCAGTTCGTTCACAGAGATACACTGTTTTCCACAAGTATAATCAAAGAATTTGAAGTCGACCATACTGAATTTACTTATTCTGTTGATGAGAAGCTGATTTATTCGTCTGTTCGTGTCGGCTATGACAAACAGGATTATGATTCCATTAACGGACGTGATGAATTCCGGTTTACGACAGAATACATGACTGGCGTAGATATTACTGATAATAAACTGGAGCTTATTAGTCCTTATCGTGCAGATGCCTATGGTATTGAGTTCTTAGCACAAAAGAGAGGTAAGAATACTACTGATAATGAAAGTGATAATGACGTGTTTTTTGTTGGAGCTGCTGATTCTATATTAACGTCTGGGGTGATGTGCTATAAACTCATTAGAACCGGATGGAATATCAGCGGCGTGTTGAATCCGGATAAGATGTTTAATGTGATGTATAACCAGCGTGCTATGTTGCTTGCAAACAGCAAGTATATTGGTATTAGCGCTGATAAGCTTGAATTTACTTCTTCTGATGGCAACAGTGATGTTGTGATTAACAACATTGCGTTAAAAGATAATTTTGTGATATCTGAAAAGTTGGCCACTTGTGGTAAAGTTGGATTTAATACCTATGATGAAGTTATTCCTTCTCCTGTGGATGGTATAATTACTCTTGTTAAAGATGAGTATTTGTATAAGGGATTTTTGAGTGAAGCAGACGGACAAATAGAACGGTTTGACGGGCTTAAATATGAACTTATAGTGAAATCTATCTCTAAAGCTTAAAATATTATGTTGAAAATAAGTCCTTTTACCCCTTTGTTTTTTAACCCTACTACGGACCGGTTCGGTGCGAAGAGTAAATACATTCAGAAATTTGCAAGCTCTGATATCATATTCATTGAGTTGATAGGTGACAAATCAGATGCAGTGCCTGCCTTGGTTGTACGAGATTTAATTAATGAACGTCAGGATTCTATTGAGTGGCACACATGGAATATGAATAATAATCAGATAATCTACTTTCACATTATTACAGGGCTGAATAGCGGTTACTACGATGTGTTAATTGGTGATTCCTGGAGTGAGATATTCAAAGTTACGAATGATAGTGCCGAACTTAATGAGACTACTGTAATACAGTATTCAATGAAAGATAACCGACAACGGACGGATTGTATCTTTTGGATTGATGGTATGCAATATTTCTTCGATTTCCGTGCCCCCGGTGGATTCAAAGATAATAACTGGTCATTCACAGTAGATAACGAACAGTTTACCACTGCTGATGGTGATATCGTAGAATTGTATAGCCGTGAAGCTACACAGAAGATATTTACTTTAGGTAATTCTATTGGTTGCCCAGTGTGGTTTGCTGACTTTCTTAACCGTATTCTATGCTGTAACTATATCTATTTTGATGGTGTACGTTATGCAAGAAAAGACGGTGGTGTTCCTGAATTGAATCAAGAAATCGAGGGATTGAAAAGCTTTGTCTTCAATCAGCAGTTACAGCAGATAAAATCGCTTGATCCTGTTTTGGAATGGAATAATCAGGTTGCGATGAGACGTGTACAAGGTGATAATTACAGAAAAACGGATACTGGGGATATGCGTAGTATCAAATTTGGTACAGAAAAACCTGTAGCAGAAATTGGAACTTATATCAATATGTCTAATGCTACTCCAAATACTGGCACTTCTATCAACAGTGATACAATGATCACAGTGAACAGTATTCATCATCCGGGCGGTGATGAACAATCATATTGGGATTTAATCACCATTAAGACTACTGACATAGACAGTAAGTATATTGGCAGGAAAGGTTATGGTAAACTGGTGATAACCGGACTTGATAGCTTGAAAAGTTCTTTGGATGACAGTTTGATAAATTTACGTGCCATTCTATACACAGGTGGTCCATATAGTAATCTTATTGAGGGTAGTGTAGTTAGTAGAGATGGAGTCTATATTTTAAAGGGAGTAGATGCCGGAGATGTAGGTACCGGAAAAGAATTCCAGCTTTATCTTGATTACATGTATGACTATGATATTGATAATATTGGTATGACCATTGAGTTAACGTGGGTATATGATAATGATTAGATAATTCATTAAAAGAATAATTATGACAGAAACGGAGAAACAGCAGATTGTCAGCCTTGTGCTGCAAGCGTTAAAGACAAATAGTTTCACGATAGAGCAGCTTACTGCCGTGAAATCTTTGTCTGATGATATGTATGTTGAGATTAGTGGTGGGCGGAAAATATTGGTACAGGATTTAACTGACGCTATATCCGCTTATATTAATAAAGATTTGGAGGATTTTAAGAATCGTATTACAGATGCAGAGAAGAGTATAACTGAAGGAGATGCTGAACTGTTGAAAAGGATATTAGGCACTTCAACAAAATCAAATCCTCTTACTGATCCTTTTAAAAGTTTGGGTACGATTGATTCACTGGCTAACTTAAAATCAAAACTCAATTCTTTATATGAAGGTAATTCCTCTGTTGGAAATTACCGTTGTGTATTTGCGCCTGGTTCTACCAGTATTCCTCTCAATATTCAAGTAGAGCGGTTGGGACTCAATAATGTTTATCAGTCGTTTACATCGTGCATCCAACTTGATGCAATGAATAACAGTACGGCTACTGAAGTAACCGTAGGACCGGTTATTACTTTGTCCCGGAGTGGTGTTGTTTCCAGTGGTAACACAACTTGGGGGAAATGGATGTCAACCGAAGCTAAATTACAGGAAGCTCTTGGAACAAAAGAGACATCTAAAAGTGATGATGGCTCTGTTTGGGGAGAATTGAAAAAACTATTGGCAGCCATAAATGTTTGTGGTAGTATTGTTATAGACTTGGATTTCTTGAACGATCTAAGAGATTTAGATGAGGTGTTTGGTACTGCCGGCTTGTTTACTTATCGGTATAATGAAGATGAACGAAATGAATTCAAGGATATAAAAGGTCTTTTGGCTACTACGATACTTGATGAGAACATTTATGAACAAATACGCTATGAGTGTGGGTTCGTATATCAGAGACAGCGAAAAAACGGAGAGTGGGGTAGTTGGAGAATAACGAGCGTTACTGACTATAATGTATCTTTATATCATGTCGATCCGAGTGATAATACAAACAGATTCACATTAGATAAGGCTATATACCTTGTTCCTATTGAGCTAAGGAACATTGGTATCAAATGTTCATTCTTAGATAAAGTAGGTAAATATCATACTTATGTATATGTCGGCAGTGATTATGTACCGGACTCATGGAATGAGGTTAATACCTATGAAGATGCAAAAGGCAAAGGGTATAAGGGTACTGAAGAGGATTTCTACAAGAATCTGTCAAATATAGATATGCTTCATTTTTTCAATACAGTCCTTTATACTGATATTGATTCTGTTGTTAACTCCGGCTATTATATTGTGGCTGATGCAGACACTTATTCAAGTGATATTTTAGTTGTGTCCCGGTACGGTGAGGATGATGCCATTACCCAAATCTTCCTGTCTACGTATTATACCGGTGGTGTGTTGAAACAACGTAAGATGACAGGTGAGAAGTGGAGTGAGTGGGAAGAAATCTCCGGTGGTTCCGGTTCAGGTAGTGGCTTTTATAACGTAACTAAACTTCATCCTTTAAATACTGGCTTCTATACAAAAGAAACAGCAGTAACAGCCGTTTCTGGAGCTAAAGTCAAGGATGAAGAGAAGCCCGGCATGATTATTACTTTCGAGGAGTCTGCTGGGAAATGGAAAGATTATCGTTTTGAATCAAACGACATAACAGCTTTCGATCAGCCGGCTGCTTGGAATGAATACGGTGGTGCAGGAGCTGTGAAAGAAATTACTTTCAACGGTGAAAAGCATACTCCGGATGAAAGTGGTGGTGTATCTTTCAATGTCGAAATTCCTCAAACAGATGAAAGTTTGGATGCCAACTCAACAAATGCCATTCAGAACGCTCCTGTAACTGCTAAATTTAATGAGATTGAAGCCAATACTGTTTTCACACTCGAATCCGAGGTTGACGAGGATAATAATACTGTTAAGCTAAGTTTGAAAAACAAGTCCGGTGCAGAAATAGCCAGTACGGAATTTCAAGGCGGTACAGGCGGTGGCGGCGGAGAAACCGGTACTGCAACAAAGATTGTCCTCAATGCTTCGGTAGATAACAGCATTATCAAAGAGGGTGGTTCTTCTCATCTTACCTATTTCTACGATCACCAATATAGTTCCGGAGATGACAAGGGCGAATCTACTGGGCAGAAAGCTACGCTTACCATACAGATGCTTCGAGGTGCTCAAACTGTGTACACAGAGACTATTAACGATGTATCTAAGGGTACATATACCCTTGATTTGAGTAAGTATTTGCTTTTGGGAACAACGGATATCTATGTAAAGGCAACAACTACCGATCCGGAAGGCAAGAAGCAGACTAAACAGGCATACACGTCCGTCAAAGTTATTACGTTATCTTTGAGTTCTACTTATAACATTGCTTCTCCTGTTGGCGGCTATGCAGCCGGTGCAACTGCATCCATTCCGTTCACCATTTCGGGAACAGGCAACAAAGTTGTCATGTTGTATGTTGATGGTGTTCAGAAAGACTCCAAGACTATTACTAAATCCGGGCAAACGAACAGCAGCTTCAGTATTTCCATGTCTGACCTTTTACCTGGTCGGCATACCGTGCAGATGGTTGCTGAAATGGAAGCTTCTGCCGATCTTACCGTTCGCTCTGAAAGTATCTACTTGGATATATTCAAAGAGGGTTCTTCTGCTCCCAGTATCGGCATGATGCATCGCTTCCCGGACGGCCGCATCTTTACGGATGATCATTTGACACCACGCCTTGAAGTCGGTCAATATGAGAAACTGCAATTCGATTTTGTTGTTTACGATCCGAGCAAAACCCCTGCTGAAATGTCCGTGTACAACAATGGCACCAAAACACAGACAGTAAGTGTGCCGCGTACCGTTCAGGTATATACAAACCGGTTCACCGAGCAGGGAGAGTATGCAATGCGGTTCTCTTGCGGCAACACTGAATATGATTTCTTAGTCCACGTTGCAAAATCCTCTATTGATATCGAGGAAGTACAAGCAGACCTTGATTTAAAACTTTCGGCTGCCGGTCGTAGTAACACCGAAGAAAATCCGGCAGTTTGGACTGATGGCGAGGTAACAACCAAGTTTACCGGGTTTGATTGGAATAGTAATGGTTGGACTGGTGACTCTTTGCAGTTAACTAATGGAGCTACAATAGAGATTCTTAAACAACCCCTTGCCAATGATGCCGTATCGAACGGTGCTACGTATGAATTTGAATTGAAGTGTTCGAATGTAACTGATCGTAACGGTGTCATTCTTTCGTGTATGTCCGGTGGAATAGGATTCCAGATGACAACACAGGAAGCGAAAATAACCGCTTCCGGAGGAAGTTCTGTCAATACACTTTTTGCTTCCGATCTGAATCTGAAAATAGCTTTCGTTATCGGCAAGAAGTCCGGTACTCGTTTGATAGAATTGTACGTAAATGGTATCCGTTGTGGTGCGAAACAGTACTCACAGACTGAAAGTATGAAGCAGGAAGCTCCGGTAAATATTACTGTATCTTCCGATGCAGCCGATATCGAGTTGCGCAATTTGCGTATCTACCGGCGTGGTCTGACTGATGATGAAGAGCTGACCAACTACATGGTAGACCGTCCGACATCAGAGGAAATGGTTGTTCTATTCCAGAAAAACGATGTTATGAATGACGACGGCTCGGATGTGGATATAGAAAAGCTTCGTGTACAAGGTAAATCTGTCATGCGCTTTGTTGGTGATGTCGAACTTGTTAATGCAACGAACAACAAAAAGTTTGAAGTGCCTGTTGACGTGTATTTCTATTCTGCATATGGCAAGGAGTATGATTTTGTACTTCGTAATGCAGGACTTCGGATACAGGGTACATCGTCTACTACCTATCCGCGAAAGAACTACCGTATCTACTTTGAACGTTTCGATAAATATGGAACGACTTTGGAAGTGAATGGTGTCGATGTTCCGGACTTGATGTATTCATTCAAACCCGGCGCCAAACGTGTGGGTATTTTCTGTTTGAAGGCTGATTTCTCCGACTCATCATCAACGCACAATACTGGTGGTGTGAGACTGGTCAATGACACATGGAAGAAATGTGGCTGGCTGACACCCCCACAGGAAATAGACGGCAGTGTTCGTATCGGTGTTGATGGTTTTCCGATGGACTTGTTCTACGATAATGATAATACCGGTGTAAATACCTATTTGGGTAAGTACAATTTCAATAACGAAAAGAGCGATTCTCACAATGTCTACGGTTTTGAAGGTATTGCCGGATTCAATGATTTAGCCGCTTTGAATGGCGACCGTAACAAATGTATCTGCCTTGAGTTCTTGAACAATTCTCATCCGTTGTGCCTCTTCGGTACTTCCAACATAACTGCTGAAAACTTCGCTGACGGTTTGGAATTCCGTTTTAAGCCGGATAAGACATGGGAAGATGCCGACCAAGAGGATAAAGACGCTGTAACCCGCCTTTGGACATGGATTAATTCGGTAAAAAATGACCCCGCCCGGTTCCGTGCAGAATGTGCCGATTACTTTAATGTAAACAGCTTGTTCGGTTGGTACATAATCACTGACTATTTGATGGCTGTTGACAGCCGGGCAAAGAACATGATGTTCTGCACTTGGGACGGTGTTCACTGGTATATTCTTCCTTATGACATGGATACGATTTTAGGCGGACGTAATGACTCCGTACTGAAGTATGACTATACTATGACATGGGAAACCTTTGATGATTCTATTGGCTCCTATGCAATGGCCGGTCACGACTCCATACTTTGGAAACTTGTCCGCTCTTGGCCGGAGAAATTGCAGGAAGTTGCCGGGAATATCCGTAGTAATATGAGCACCGAGTATGTACTTGATATCTTCAATAACCAACTGATGGGTAATTGGTGCGAGAGGATTTATAATAAGGACGGAGAATACAAGTATATCAAGCCTTTAACAGAGGGTGTTACGACTTCGGAGGGTACAAAATACTATGACTACCTGTACGCCCTTCAAGGTAGTCGTTACGCTCACCGTACATTCACGATCCAAAACCGTTTTGCTCTTTTGGATAGCCAATATCTTGCAGGTACATACCGACAGGATTCATTCCCTATCTATTTTGGTTATAAGTTCTCTACTGATAAGCGTAAGGTTAAGATAACCGCCAGCGAACGTTATTACTTCGGCTATGGGTACACGTCCGGCGAACCGAAACAAAGTGGTGTGCTCGCTGAAGATGCCGGCAGTATTGTCGAACTGACGCTCGACACGGATTTGATAGTCAATGATCCTCAATACTTCTACGGTGCATCCCGTATGTTAGGTCTTGATCTGACTAATGTTAGCCATGCTATTGTCGGTACTCTAAATCTAAGCAATTGCGTAGCATTGCGAGTTTTGAATATCAGTTGTTCGGCTACGCAAAAGACCATGAACGCACTTTTAGTTGACAAGTGTAAGAATCTGCGTGAGTTGAACCTTACCGGGTTGCAAAGTGAAAACTTTACTTCTATGGATTTATCTTCAAATTCCAAACTTGAGACTTTCCGTGCTGGTAAATCTGCATTAACGGGAGTATCTTTTGCACCTGGTTCTCCCTTGTCCGTTGCTGTTCTTCCTGCTACTCTTCAGACGCTTGAATTACGATACTTGAACAAATTATCTAACGACAATCTGACATTAGAGGGTACGGTTAATACTAATCGCCTTGTTGTCGATAGTTGCGCACTGATCGACTGGCAAAGACTGCTCACAGCGTGTCCGGCTGTCAGATACCTTCGTATTACTGGTATTGATATGGAAGGAGACGGTACGCTGATTAGAAACCTTATGGAAATGGGAGGTGTTGATGAGAATGGCGGTAATGTATCTTCCTGTCGCCTGGTGGGAACCTATCGTCTTACCCGTTCCATGACTGATGAAGAATATGAAGCAGCCGTTGCTCATTTCCCGGAGCTGACCATCATTCAGCCTAAATATACGATGATTGAGTTTGATGACACTGTTGCCGATGATGCTAATATCAGCAACCTCGACAATCTGACCGGCTATAAATACGGTAACAGCTATGTAGCCAACGGACATATTACTAAGATCCTGGCTAAACGTCATCGTGTTTTAGGTAAGCAGACTGAGAAAGGTAAAATGGTGATTTGCAATCTACACGATGAGAACTCTAATTATTATGCCGATTCAGAGAAAATATCCGGTGCTACTCCTGCCAAATTGGATAGTACGGAGGGTGATCTTTGGATGTATGAACCTCACTATTGGTATAAAGGAATTAATGACTACCTTAACAACAAGAAGTACACCTGTTACAGTTCCAATACCGAAATTCCGGATATACCGGTATGTGATAAAGTTTATCTTTCCAATATCCGGGAATCCGGGCTTTATAAGGAGAAATCTAAGATTCTGATTGGTCGTGCTACCTTGACGGACAGCTATTCTTCAGACACGAATTATAGTGTTTGCGGTGTCGATGTTTCCAAGCATAAGCGTGTCCGTTTCCCGACCACGTTAGGAACCGGCTTGATTGGCAGTATCTTCGTAGACGCATCCGGTAATGTTATAAAGGATTTGACCGTTCCGAGTCTTAACAATAAGTTTGCTGAAGGAATGTATCTTATTGCAGACGTTCCGGAAAGAGCTGCTTTCCTTTATTTCACGATCTTCAATAACGCAGAATTTGACCTTGTTGTATTATCCAACAGTGACAAGATTGAGGATATGGAGCCGGATTGGGTTGAACACCTGCCTTGTCTGACAGGTGTCGGTGAAGCAATCTCTATTGGTAATTCTCTTTATTCTGCTTTTAATACTTCTGCAAGTGTTGGTAGTATGTCTCAATCCGATTTTCACTATTATGCACAACAACGTAATTTGCAACTTGTGGACTGGGAGATGCACAAAGATGTAGCTAACTTGTTCTATGCAGCATATGGTCGTCGTGATGCACAAGATCAATGCGGTTATGGTCAAAATACAAATAACCGGATAGTCGGAACTACTGCCGTAATCGGTATGCAGGATACTGTAAGCTATGATTCAGATGGTGTGCATAAAACTGAATATTCTTGGTATATCTCAAAGGATGCCGATGGTAGAATAGTTCATACTCGTATTCCTTCAAGTAACTGTATGGGTTATGAAAGTTGGTATGGTGACAAATATGAATGGATGGATAAAGTTGGTTTACCTAATACTAATGCACAAGAGCAGTATAAGTTAAATATTGAGATGCCTGACGGTACGGTACGTAAAGTTCGTTCCGGTACAACCGGTGGTTTTGCAACTGGTATGGTTCATCAAAAATATTGTGATGTGATTGCTGCTTTTTCACAGGCTGGTAGTAGTACAACCTATTATTGTGATGAATTCCAACCGAGCGCAGCAGCTTCTCGTGTGGTCTTTCGGTCGAACAACAACGCGAACCCGAACGGCGGTGTCTCGTATGCGAATTGCGGTAACGATTCATCGAATGCGTCTGCGAACAACGGTTCCCGGCTCGGAAACAATTTAAACGAATTTGGACGTTAGTGCCTGAAGAAATTAATCGGCGTACGATAAGGAGTACGAGTTACTCATCATTGAGCCGAGGGGGATGAGCCTCAGTAACAGCAGTCGCAAGACTGGAAAACTGAAACATACATCGTTGGGTAGAGTTTGGTAGGTTTCCCTTTATTGGGATTCTCGAAGAAGTTGGGCCCAGAAAGTTGAAGGCAAAAATTATGCGTAGAGAAGGCAATATCATTGAGGAGATAATAACTCCTGAAAATATGGAAGAGTCTTTCTGGACAGTGTTGCGAGGTCGGAAACGTAAACGCAGCCGTTCAGGGAGAACTCTTATTGCGCATAAAAAAGAAGTCATTGACGAATTGACAGAAAGGATTCGTAATGGCAGTTTTAAAGTTAGTAATTTTTTTGAAAAGGAGGTCTTTGAAGGTGGTAAACTACGTCGCATCCAAATTTTTTCTTTGAAAGAACGGGTTGCTGTGCATGCAATTATGAAAGTTGTAGATGAACATTTGCGAGGTCGTTTTATCCGGACTACATCTGCATCTATAAAAGGACGTGGTACACACGATCTATTATGTTATGTACGTGATTCGATAGGGAATGATGCACAAGGAACAGAGTTCTGTTACACTTTTGATATTCGTAAATTTTATGAGAATGTTGATCATGATTTTATGAAATACTGTGTTAATAAGGTGTTTAAGGATAATAAGCTCATTCAGCTACTTTCCGGATTCGTGGACGTGATGCAAAAGGGAATAAGCATAGGATTAAGAAGTTCGCAGGGGCTTGGTAATCTTCTGTTATCCATTTTTATCGACCATGTCCTGAAGGACCGGGAAGGCGTGAAGCACTATTTCCGGTATTGTGACGACGGGCGTGTTTTGAATGGGAGCAAAAAAGTTCTTTGGAAGATGCGTAATATTGTGTGTCTGCAGGTGGCTAAGATAAATCTTGTGATTAAAAAGATTGAACGTGTATTTCCAACCAAGCAAGGTATTGATTTCTTAGGCTTCGTTATTTATCCGGATCATACCCGTGTACGCAAAAGGAACAAACAGAACTTTGCTCGTAGGCTTCATAAAGTGAAAAGCCGTAGACGTCGTAAAGAACTCATTGCCTCTTTTTATGGCTTGGTAAAGCATGCCGATTGCAAGAATCTATTTTATAAATTAACAGGCATAAAAATGAAAAGTTTCAAAGATTTAAACGTCACTTACAAGCCGGAAGACGGGAAGAAGCGTTTTCCAGGCACAGTTGTTTCCATAAGAGAATTGGTAAATCTCCCTATCATAGTGAAAGATTATGAAATGGGTATTAAAACAGAGCAGGGAGAAGACCGTTGTATTGTCTCAATTGAGCAAAATGGTGAAATGAAGAAGTTCTTCACCAATTCGGAGGAAATGAAAAATATCCTCCAACAAATTTCAAGTATGCCGGATGGTTTTCCGTTTGAAACAACGATTAAGACGGAGACGTTCGGTAAAGGTCGAACAAAATATGTATTTAGCTAATGAAACGAGTAGAAGGAAGTTCCGGTGTATCGCTCTTTGAGTGTGTAAATCCGGTGAAAAATAAGTGGCGTGTACGTTGGGATGTACAGCCAAGTGAGCAAGAGGGAAATGCTTCCTATATGGAAGAGGAGTTCTCTTATAAGCCTACCAGTGAGGAGGTAAAGGTTATGGTTATTAACTGGTATAATCAGGAGATAAATAACGAGATCATGTCCGGATTTACCTATAATGGCATACCTGTATGGTTATCACAGGAAAACCAGTTCAATTATAAATCAGCCTATGATCTTGCAGTGCAGACAGACGGTACCTCTTTACCAGTAAGATTTAAATTTGGAACAGATGATGAACCTGTCTACTATGAATTTAATACCTTGGAAAATCTGACGGACTTTTATACTAAGGAAATGGTTTTTGTTCAGCGCACATTAGCTGCTGGTTGGAAAAAGAAAGATGCTGTTGATCTAAGTTTATATCAATAAGTCTCTTCTTAATAGATAGATGTAAGGTAGCCGGTTTTCGACTACCTTTTTTATTTCCTATAAAATTAGTCCGTTTTGTAAGTCGTTAATAAATAGCTTATTAAAAGGAAATGACTTTCCAAGATTTTTCACTTTTGGCAAACCGGTTACTATACTCAATACATTTGTCTCATACAGAATATTTTATTAATAATTAAACGCTTTGAGTATGAGTATAAAAGTATTGTATGATTGGATTTTACAGTCTAACCGGCCAGCACATGTAAAAGCTGGAGTATTCGTTTTTGTTGTGATGCTTGCCTTCTGTTTTCTTCTATTAAACATTGATTTCTGCAAATCTGCTATTGTCTCTTTAACGACAACTGCCATTGCTGCGATCATTGTTGAGTACATTCAGAAGAAGTGTGGATTTGCCTTTGACTGGCTTGACGCATTAGCTACTGTCTTATTGCCAGGACTGATTACTGTGTTTTCAATATTGATAGCTTTAACTTTATGATTAATATTATGAAATGGTTATATGAGCTATTTAATGTAGACCAGATACGAATTATTTTCGTTTCGATGTTCAGCTCTCTTCTTGCTTATTTAACACCGACTAAAGGTTTCCTTATAGCTTTGATTATAATGTTTGGATTCAATATTTGGTGTGGAATGAGAGCTGATGGTGTTTCGATTATACGTTGTAAAAACTTCAAATGGGGTAAGTTTAAAAATGCCTTGGTCGAACTTGTTCTCTATCTTATAATCATTGAGGTGATTTTCTCCTTTATGACCTTAATAGGAGACGGTGAGAACTCATTATTGGTAATCAAGACTATAACGTATGTGTTCTCTTATGTGTATCTTCAGAATGCGTTCAAAAATCTGATTATTGCATATCCTAAAAACAAAGGATTCCGTATCATCTATCATGTGATACGTTTTGAATTTAAGCGAGCTACACCTGCACATGTGCAGAGTATTATCGACAGAATTGAAGGAGAATTAGACAAGGAGGAAAAGATATGAAAACAATTGATTCAATTATCATCCATTGTTCGGCAACGAAAGCCGGACAGGACATACGTGCAAAGGATATTGACCTGATGCACAAACAAAGAGGGTTCAGCCAGATTGGTTATAACTTCGTGATAGATTTAGATGGTACCGTAGAAAACGGTCGGTCATTATCCATTGACGGAGCACATTGTAACACGAAAGGGTTTTCCGGTATTAGTTATAATAAACACAGTGTCGGTATCTGCTACATCGGTGGACTTGATGCGAACGGAAAGGCAAAGGACACCCGTACGGATGCACAAAAAAACGCATTGTGTGATCTTGTAGCAAAACTCTGTAAGGAGTATCCTATCATTGAATTGTTAGGGCACCGGGATACATCACCTGATCTCGATGGTAGTGGAGAGGTAGAACCGCTTGAATATATCAAAGCGTGTCCTTGTTTTGATGTGAGGAGTGAATTTAGTAACTTTTTACGTAATGTAGTTGTAAAGCCATGAAAGATTTAGCTAAGATGTGCCTAACGGCTATAATTAGTCTGCTGGCTGTAATAGTCTGTTGTCTTGTATGTTCTTCTTGCCAGGCGTCTCGGAACATTGAGACTCAAAAGCAGATTGACTACTCTGATGATTTTAATCGCATTCAAAGTGTTATTCAATCACTGCGAGCGGATGTTAGTAAGCAAACGAAGATAACAAATGACCGGCTAAGTAATCTAAAGTTGGAAAATAAAACTGTTTATTTGTCTGCTCCTGATTCTGTCGGAAAACAACACGTAGTGAAGGAAAGTACTACTACTGCATCCAAACAAGAACAGGAAAGAACAGAAGTTGATGAAACAGTATCTGTTACCCTAAAACATCTCTCTAACATGTTAGATACATTGAGTAATAAGGTTGATGCTATATTAAATCAGAAGGAAAATATAGTAGAACTTTCGTGGTGGGATTTGCATAAAGATAATGTGTATTGCTGTATTATAGGTTTGTTAATTGTAAGTTGGCTGTGGGATAAATTGAGAAAGAAATATCCATTTCATTGAAAATACATTTTTCGGATAAAATTATATAGCAAAGAATACAATATTTGGGAAATAATATATATATTTGTCACCGTATAAACAAGTGCCTTCGTGCCGGAATACAAAGAAAATGTGTTCCGGCATATTTTTTGCTCGGAATACAAATGTTTAATTTAAAAAATTATTCGTATGGAACATGACAATTACAGGATTACTGGCTTTGGAGCGATAAGCCAAGAAGATGCCAGGGAACTTGAAAGGCAGCAAGCCGAGTTACTTAAAGATGAGTTGAAATCTTTATCTTCTTCGGGTGATAAACAAAGAATTTCAGCTATAAAAGAAAGACTAAAAGCTATTCAAAAATTAGCTGAAAACTATTAGTTAGAATGTAGCCCCGTATTTTTAGAACGGGGCTTTTCTAAATTTTAGTTATATTTTGTGATTTAGTAAAATCTCACTATTTATTGTAATGAATTAATATAATTACTATGGAAGATTGGAAAAAAACAGATGATGAAGATTTAGATGAAGAAGATATTTTATTAAGGAATAAATGTCGAAAAATGAGTGATGATGAATTGAACAGTATTGTTCCTGTTTGGGCAACTGATGTTCGTAAAATGGAACTACCTATTAATCATCCTATGTATTCAAATAGGATTTTTATGCAATGTAATGTTGATAAATTAATAAAGAATTCAACCAATTTATATGATGTGGTCTTTAATAAAAAATTTGATGGATTTTGGCACGATGAGTCCAGATTTGCCAATACTATAGAGAGATGGTTGAATAAAGAATGTGTTGATCCACCTATGTGGGACATATCACAAAATAAATCTTTCATTATTTCTGATGGGAGACATCGTACTGTGTTAGCCCAATATATTGGTGTGAAAGATATTATTGTTTCTATTCCTATATATCTAAAGGAAGATGCACAGGAATTACTTGAAGCTAATGAACTGATAGAGAAGTAAAATAATAATGAGAGGTAGCCGAAGCTACCTCTTTGTTTGTAATCCCACCAATCAACAGCACACAAATCAACAAATTTCCAGAAGGATTACATAGGGTATTACTATTGACGATTGAAAAAGTTCGATGAGGATATAAAAAAAGTGAGGGGAACCACCCCCTCACCAAGTCAAACCAAAATAATCCGAATTATGTCCGTATTATCTTGATGTTGCAAAGTTACTATTTTATTTCAGATTATCAAGTATCTCGCGTATCGCTTTATCAGCATGCTTTTTCATGATTGATACATAATTGAAGATTGGACGATCTTCTTTCATTGACTGACCGATACAGTATTCTAATGTGCTAAGAGGAATTCCCAAGTCGTATCCATGTTGAACGAATGATTTGCGAGCTGAATATAATGTTAAGTTGTGAGTAACGCCTGCTACTGTTTTCAGAACTTTCATTTTCCGGGTGAGTGTATTATAACAGGATACATAGGTTTTATACTTTCCAAATACGAGCTTTCCGGTATTCTTATTCATATATTTCTTGATGAGAGGTTTTGCTTCATCAGGAATCGCAAACGAAGTCAACCGGTCACCATCTTTAGTATTCCTTGTCTTGATTCTGATGTAATCTACAATGTCGGTCCGGAAGTCGTAAGCCAGCATATCAACTAAGTTCATGCCGGCTAAATAATAAGTAAGCATGAAAATGTCGCGAACTACTGATACGTTATATTGATTAGGTACCATATCTCTAATAATCTTTAGTTGTTCAACTGTGATATGTGTGTCTCTTTTCTTAGCTGAAGGAATGGAAGCTGTGACAAATGGATCTACCTTATATTCTACGTATCTCATCTTGATGGCATAGTTTATTATCACTTTCAATAGTGTAATATAGATTTTGATTGAGGTAGGAGAGAGTTTGCTCTTCCTTAAATGCGTTAGATAGTTATTAATCCGGATTGGTGTTATGTGTTCCATGAGTGTACTTGGACCAGTAAACCGAATAAAATGTTTAGCGGCCAATTTATAAAGTTTATGCGTTTTTTCTCTATCATCCTCATCGATCTGTGAGAGGAATTCTTCAACGATATCCTCAAATTTGCGATTACGTTCGCCATTAATAGGGTTTGTTATCATCTTAACTAATTGGGCGCAAGTTAACGATTCTGCATGCTCTAATTCTATATAGCGTTTGAAGTACGTGTTATACCATTCCTGCAATTTTATGTTGAGGAAATCTTTGTCCGGGCGTTGAACTATCTTTCCGTTCTTAAATTCGTTTTCACGAACGACAATTTCTGTTGTGATGAATCTTGTATCAGAGTTGTGTGCTACTCTGATTCTTATTTTATGAGTCCCGTCAGATAGTTTTTTAGCTGGGACAATTACTAATGAAAATGTAGCCATACTTTATTTTGTTTTCGATCGTATCATGTTTTCCGACCATAATCCGACCATTTTTCGACCATTATATAGCGTCAAAAGTGACGTTATGATTTATTCTAATTCTCTAATATGGACTACTAATAGATATAAAAAAAGTTCGATTGTGTATGTAAAATGCTGAATATCAGCAAAAATAAAAGCCGGAAGCTCATGCTCTCTTGCAGGCTTCCGACTCAACACAAAAACTAAACTAGACTTAACTAAACTATTCTATTCTTGGAATTTCACAATCCCTTTCTGTTCGTTGCAAAGTTACATATAAAACCGATTTCTGACAAACTATAATCGACAAAATTCACTTTTTTGCCGATAAATTAGACAATCATCAGCTTCTTTCATCCAAAAATGCCTGAAAAACCTGCTTGTAACTATCACTAATGGGGATATACGTTTTGTCAAAGACGATACGTCCACGGTCGATCACCCGTATTTTGTCCTTTTGGACGATGAATGAACGGTGTACACGTATGAACCGGCTGGAAGGCAAAAGCTCTTCCATGGCTTTCATGCTCATGAGTGACAAGATGGGTTTGGCATCATCTTCCGTATATATTTTGATGTAATCTTTCAGTCCTTCGATGTACATGATCTTTTTCAGTTCTACCTGTACCAGCTTATAGTCGCTTTTTACAAAGATGCTGTCTATCTCTTCCGGCTTCTGCACCAGCTCGAACCATTGCAGGGCTTTATTGGCTGCTTGCAGGAAATCGACATACGAGATCGGTTTCAGCAGATAATCGAGTGCATTGACACGATAACCGTCGATAGCGTATTGACCGAATGCGGTGGTAAAAACGATACGCGTACGGGAATCTACCATTTGTGAGAACTCCAGTCCGTTAAGTTCCGGCATCTGAATGTCAAGGAAAAGAAGATCGACTTCTTCGCCCGGCAACTCCTTCATTGCCTGAACTGCACTGGAATATTTTCCTGTAAGTTGCAGAAACGGAGTCTTATTCACATAACTTTCCAGTAGGCCCAGAGCCAATGGCTCATCATCTACAATGGCACAACGTAATATCATAATTCTCTATATTTTATTTAATTACCTAAACCGAATATACTCTCAATTATTACCTATTACTTAATACTTATTACTTATTAATACTCTCTCTCACACGGATGCTCAGCCTGGATCTGTACTCTTTGCCGTCTTCCGAAATTCCTTTCTGCCAGGTATACTGGCCTGGATAAAGAATCTCCAGTCGTCGGTTCACCTGTTCCAGTCCTATCCCCGAACCACTCTTGTCCATTATGTTCTTCGGGTGGTTGCTGTTGCTTATCTCGCAGATCACTTCCGTCTCATTTTCCGCAAGATGGATATGGATAAAACTCCGTTCCGTAGGCGATATACCGTGCTTGAAGGCATTCTCAATTAGCGAGATAAAGATAAGCGGTGCGATAAGAGTCCGACTGTCCGGCAGTATATCAATCTGCGTAGTCATCTGTACATTGGAGGACAGGCGGATGCGCATCAGTTCGATATAGTTGCGGATAAAGTCAGTCTCTTTGCCTAGCGGGACGTAGGTCTGCTGATTATCATACAACACATAGCGTAGGAGCTTGCTTAGTTCCTGCACAGCTTGTTGCGCCTTGTCTGTATCAAAAGCAATTAAGGCATAGATATTGTTCAGCGTATTGAGCAGAAAATGTGGGTTCAGTTGATTGCGCAGATTCTTCAGTTCCGCTTCCGAACGGTTCCGTTCCGCTTCCTTACGGGCAGCTTCCGCTTGTGTCCATCGGGCACTCATACGTATGGCGGCACTCAGTCCAATGGTGAAGACGAGACTCAGCATATCTCTGACAAAGAACAGCCATCCCGGAGGACCACCCGACCGGTGAGGCTTGGGAACAAAGGAAGGATCGAATGTCAGACTCCGCCAAAGGTGCAGCATCAGACCGATGACACACAACAGGAGAATATTGTAAGTAATATATCTCTTGGTCTGGCTCTGAAAAAGATATCGGGGAACCAGCAGGAAGTAGTTGACGTAGAACGCGATCATGAAAGACAACGGTACGGCAGAATGGCGTAAGTATGCCATCCAGTTGATGTTTCCGTTTTCGCGCTCTACAAAGAAGAACGGAAAACCGAACATAATCCCCCAGCCGATAATGTGTATCAGTGCTTCCAGGGGACGACGTGCGGATGTTAGGCTTTGTTTCATAAAGACAAAGATAGTTTTTTATTCGTATCTGATTGCCTCTATCGGGTCTAAATCTGCTGCTTTCTTTGCAGGATACCATCCGAAGAAGACTCCGGTGACGGTGCAGACTGCGAAAGAAAGGAAGACACTCCAAGGTTGGATGAAGATAGGCCAGTGTGCCACGCTCTTCACGATCCAGCTGGCTCCGCAGCCTATGATGACTCCGATAAGACCTCCCGTAATACTGATCATGATAGCCTCGATGAGGAACTGGCTCAGAATATCAACGCCACGTGCGCCGACGGACATACGCAGACCGATTTCACGGGTACGTTCGGTGACGGATACGTACATGATATTCATGATACCGATACCGCCCACTACCAGAGATATTCCGGCAATACAGGCGAGCAGGGTGGTCATCAGATCGGTGGTAGAGTTTAGCATCGTACTCAACTCCTGTTGGGTACGGATGGTGAAATCGTCTTCGTCCGAAGCTTTCAATTTATGGTTGCGCCGCAGGATTTCCGTGATTTCATCGGTAGCATACTCGGTCATGTCTTCCGATAGGGCAGAAGCAAAGACACCCTGAAGATAGGTGACGGCAAGCAATCGTTTCATGACGGTGGTGTAAGGAGCCAGTACGATATTGTCCTGATCCTGTCCCATAGAGTTGTACCCTTTGGCTTTGAGCACACCGACCACCCGGAACGGTATCTTGTTGAAGCGGATGATTTTCCCTATCGGATCGCTTCCGTCCGGAAAGAGGTTGTCTACAATCGTTTTACCGATCACGCAGACCTTAGCCGAACTTTGTATATCGGCTTCCGTAAACATATCTCCACTTTCTACACTCAGCTGACGGATGTCGAGATACTCCAGCCCGACACCGCTGACGGATGACGGGTAGTTGTTGTTACCCGCGATAAGCTGTCCCGACGAAGACACATTAGGACTGATGGCGGACAGGAAATTGGTCTCATCGCGCAAGGCCTCATAGTCGGTCAGCTTCAACGTCTGCATAGCCGATGGGTCTTGCCGGACACCACCCCGTCTGTCGGCTCCCGGATGGATCATGATCATGTTCGATCCCATCTCCGATATCTGTTGCTGGATGCTTCGCTTCGATCCCTGACCGATAGCGAGCATCGTGATGACGGAAGCGACACCGATGATGATACCAAGCATGGTGAGGAAAGCACGCAGCTTGTTGTTCGCCAATGCCCGGAGAGCTATTTTAAATAAGTTAGTTCCATTCATAAACTACTGTTACTTATTACTTAATATTTGATACTTAATACCCAATACCTAATACTTATTACCTATTACTTATCTTCAATCCTCGTCGCTTTTGGGCAATGCGGCCAGTGCTTCGGCGGCGGACAGGACATGAGAGTTGACTGTATCTTCAATGACATGACCGTCGCGCAGGCGGATGTTCCGGCTACTGTATTGCGCGATTTCGGGATTGTGCGTTACGAATATAATGGTACGTCCTTCCGCATGAAGTTTCTGGAACAGGACAAGTATATCAAAAGACGTACGTGTGTCGAGGTTTCCGGTTGCTTCGTCGGCAAGGATGACCGCAGGGTTGTTTACCAGTGCACGGGCGATGGCTACGCGCTGCATCTGTCCTCCGGACATCTGGTTGGACTTATGCTCCAACCGGTCGCCCAGACCTACCGCCTGCAACGCTTCGATGGCACGCCGGCGACGTTCGGAAGCGCTCACTGATGAGTTGTACATCAGCGGTAACTCTACGTTTTCCACAGCCGTCGTCTTGGGCAGCAAGTTGTAGCTTTGGAAGACGAAGCCGATTTTCCGGTTTCTCAGTACGGCACGCTGAGGCTTGCTCATGGTGCGCACGGAGATGTCATCGAGCAGATACTCCCCGCTGGTAGGAGTGTCCAGACAGCCCAACGTGTTGAGCAGTGTGGACTTTCCCGAACCGGAAGTACCCATGATGGTCACAAACTCACCTTCGTTGATGGTGAACGAAACGCCCCGTAACGCATGGACGGTTTCTTCTCCCACCTGAAAGTCTCGTTTGATATTTTGAAGTTCAATTACTTTTTTCATACTTGGCTACTTGTTGCTTTTCTTTTTGTTGTTTCCCGGAGGGCCTGGCATGAACGGGCTTCTTTCTCCGTTTCCCTGCCCCGGTTCTCTATTCATATTCTCGTCCGGCATAGCACCGATAGTGGCTTCCGTGACGACTTTGGTTCCTTCGGCAACACCACTGATGATCTCTGTGGAAATACCGTTACTGATTCCGATTTCTACCGGATGGGCCGTAAAGGTGGTTCCTTCGCGCGTCCATACCTTATGTTCGCCTTCGCAATCTTTCACGATATCATTCTTACCGATCAACGGTGCTTCGGGGGTGAAACGCAAAGCTCTGTTGGGGACAGACAATACATCTTTCTTATCAAGGATAAAGATAGTCACATTGGCTGTCAGACGCGGTTTCAGCTTCAAGTCCGGATTCGGAGCAGAGATCACCACTTCATAAGTGACTACCGTGCTGGTACTTGAACTGGCACTGCTGCTACTGCTTGCATCTCCCAGACGAATCTGTGTCACGACTCCGTCAAACACATCATTCGGATAAGCATCGACAGTAAAGCTGGCGCGCTGGCCTTCTTCAATACCGCCTATATCAGCTTCATCCACGTCTGCCACTACCTGCATTTGTGTCAGGTCGGCCGCAATGGTGAAGAGGGTAGGAGTTTCGAATCCGGAAGCTACGGTCTGTCCGGCTTCTACATCGCGGCTGATGACAACTCCGTCTATCGGAGAAGTAATCGTAGCATATGACAGGTTACGTTCTGCCTTTGCCAGAGATGCCTTGCTGCTGTCGAAAGCGCTCTTGGCCTTCTGATAATTATAGAGAGCCTGCTCGTAGTCGGTATCGCTGATCAATGACTTATCGTGCAATCCCTTGCTACGTTCGTAGTTCTTCTTCTGATATTCAAATTCGGCTTTGGCACCATCGTAAGTTGCCTGCTGGGATGCCAGTTCACTCTGTAAAGTGACACGGTCCATTTCGGCAATCAGCTGTCCTTTGGTTACTACCGAGTTGTAATCTACATAAATCTTGTCGATGATACCGGATACCTGCGTACCGACTTCTACTTCTATCACCGGTTCGATTGTTCCGGTGGCAGTCACCGAATTGGAGATATCGCCTTTACTGACAGTCGCACTGGCATACGTCACCTTGTGCTTTGCCGGAGAACCTGTAAAGAACCAGATTCCTCCGCCCACTACTACGGCAACTGCCACAGCGATCAGGATAATCTTTTTCGTTTTCATTCTATATTCTGTTTTTACTTATTTATATTCCGCTTTTAGTAAGGAAGAAGGCTTATAATGCCAGTTTGTCTCCCTGATAGAACTTCAGCAACTGAGTGTTCAGTATCGCCATGTATTTGGCTTGAAGCTGCTCCTGCTGTGCTTGCAGCAAGTTGTTCTTTTCTGTCAGCAGCTCTACTGTATTCTTCATGCCCAGATTGAACTGTTCGCTGATCAGGTCGTAGCTGATCTGTGTACTTCTCAGCTTCTCGTTCGCTGCCGCATAACGTTGCTGCGCACTGTTCGCATCCAGCCAAAGTCCTTCGATGGTCTTATACAGCGTTTTCTGTTCGTCGAGCAGCGACAGCAGACTCGTTTCGCGCTGTAACTTCGCTTTCTGCACGGCACTCTTGGTCTGACGGTTGTTGAAGATAGGAACGCTGACGGAAACACCGATGGAGTTGTTCCATCCGTTCTTTACCTGTTCTCCGAAGGTGAAGTCACTGCCGCTGGTGTGGTTCGTCCCGATACCTGCGCTCAGACTGATGGTGGGGAGATAGCCCGCTTTGGCGATATCGATACCCAGTTCCGAAGCCTCTACGCTCAGTTTGCTCGCCTCGATCTCCGGACGAAGGGTAAGCGCGCTCATATACACATCCTTCTTGGTGGGCAACGGCAACAGTACGTTTTCGTCGGACAGGGCGGGGAGATAGACGTTCATTTCATTCTCCCCATCCAGTTCGAGCAGTTGTTTCAGTTGTAATTTGTAGTCCTGCAGAGTGGCTTGCGCTGTTACTAATTGATAACGGTCGGTGCTGACCTGAGCTTCCAACTGTGCCAGATCACTTTTGGCTATGCTTCCGGCATTCAGAAGTTCCTGTCCGCGGTCGCGTTGCGCAATGGAAACTTGCAGCGTATTTTCATTGACCTTGACGGACTCCGCTGCATAAAGAATCTGAATGTAAATCTGAGCAATAGATTCCTGAATACTATTCTCGGACGTTTCTACATCCAGATTGGCTGCCTGATTGTTCAGCTTCTCCTGTTTGATGGTGTTCAGTCGCTTGCTACCATTATAAATGGTCCACGAAGCATTCAGACCGTAATTGCCATTGTAACTGGTCTTGCTGGTTGTCTCGATCACCTCGCTTCCGCTGATCGTTTTGCTTGATTCCTGATACGGACGGTTCACCATGTTCTGGCTCGTAGAGAACGACAGACTGGGGAACAGGGTAGCTTTGGCTGTCTTCACATCGATCTGTGTACTTTCCGCATTCACCCGGTTTTTGCGAATCGTAATGTTCTGTTGCAACGCATAGTCGATGCACGACTGTAAATCCCATTGGGCGGGGAGATTCATCTCGCTCTGGGCGGCTGTCTGCACAGAAGATTCCTGGGCGGATATACCGGGCAGCAGACCCGCTCCAAGAAATACTATCACTGTCAATCTTCTTACATTTATCATATTTTTATATGTCTATTGATTTACTGGAACGAAGGTACGTACATATTATATTAGCTGCAAAAGCGATAGACAGATGGCGCTTTTTCGCCGTTAAATGTTTTTTTTCTGTCGATAGGCAGGTTTTTTGAGAAAAACCATACAAATCATGCAACATTTTGCCATACTTGTTTGTTTTAATTATAAAAATTGTATATTTGTACTCATTACAAATTCTAAGGTCAGCTTATGAAGAATACACTGCTTGCAATATGGAACTTTTATTTGGAGGGTTTCCGTAGTATGACGTTAGGTCGTACTTTGTGGCTTATTATCTTAGTGAAATTATTCATTATGTTCTTCATCCTCAAAATTTTCTTCTTTCCCGACTTTCTCGGCGATCATCCTACAGATGCCGACAAGGGTACGTATGTGGGAAATGAGCTGATACAGCGTGCACTTCCGGAGAAAACCACTGATTTTTAACTCTTAAACTACATAAGATTATGATTGAAAGTATTGACACCTCGCTGATCGATTGGTCGAGAGCCCAATTTGCGATGACAGCCATGTACCACTGGATTTTCGTTCCGCTCACCCTCGGACTGGCTGTGGTGATGGGAATAATGGAGACGTTGTATTATAAAACAGGCAATGAATTTTGGAAGCGGACAGCCAAGTTCTGGATGAAACTTTTCGGTATCAACTTCGCCATTGGTGTAGCGACAGGATTGATCCTGGAGTTTGAGTTTGGTACGAACTGGAGTAATTATTCTTGGTTTGTAGGTGATATTTTCGGTGCACCGCTTGCTATTGAAGGTATTCTGGCGTTCTTTATGGAAGCCACGTTTATCGCTGTCATGTTCTTCGGATGGGATAAGGTGAGCAAACGCTTCCACCTTGCTTCTACCTGGCTGACTGGTCTGGGGGCTACGATCTCCGCTTGGTGGATTCTCGTAGCAAACGCATGGATGCAGCATCCGGTAGGTATGGAGTTCAATCCCGATACAGTGCGTAATGAGATGGTTGATTTCTGGGCGGTGGCAACTTCGCCTGTAGCGGTCAACAAGTTCTTTCATACGGTATTGTCCGGATGGGTACTTGGTGGCGTGTTCGTTGTAGGAATCAGTTGTTGGTTTCTGCTGAAGAAACGTAATCGCGAGTTTGCGCTTGCAAGCATAAAGATCGGTGCTATCTTCGGGCTTGTCTCTTCACTGCTGGCTGTATGGACGGGCGATGGTTCCGGCTATCAGATTGCACAGACCCAACCGATGAAACTGGCGGCTGTAGAGGGACTTTATGAAGGAGGAACCAATGTAGGTCTGGTGGGAATAGGAATGCTGAACCCCGAAAAGAAGACTTACAATGATGGGAAAGACCCTTTCCTGTTCCGGATTGAGATACCCAGTATGCTTTCGTTCCTTGCCGAGCGGGATGTGGACGGGTATGTCCCCGGAATTACCAATATTATCGAAGGCGGCTATCAGCTGAAAGACGGTACGACTGCTTTGTCGGCAGCCGAAAAGATAGAGCGGGGTAAGACCGCTATCGGAGCGCTGGCTGCTTATCGTGCAGCGAAGAGCGCCGGGCACGAGGAAGATGCCGCTGTTGCCTATCAGGTTTTGCAGGAGAATATGCCATACTTCGGATACGGATATATTAAAGATGTGAATCAGCTGGTTCCGAATGTTCCTCTGAACTTCTACGCTTTCCGTATAATGGTTATCCTGGGCGGATATTTTATCCTTTTCTTCATCGTTGTGCTCTTCTTTATATATAAGAAAGATTTGAGTAAGATGCGCTGGATGCATTGGATCGCTCTGCTGACCATTCCTTTGGCTTACATTGCCGGACAGGCAGGATGGGTGGTTGCCGAATGCGGTCGTCAGCCTTGGGCTATCCGCGATATGCTTCCTACATCGGCGGCTATCTCTAAATTGGATGTAGGCTCCGTTCAGGCTACTTTCTTTATCTTCCTGATCTTGTTTACCGTAATGCTGATTGCGGAGATAGGGATTATGGTGAAGGCGATTAAGAAAGGACCGGAAGAAGAGATAAGTAATAGGTAATAGGTATTAAGTAATAAGTATTAATCGTAGCTGCAGGCTGATTTGTCATCATGGTTGACGTTGTTACTTATTATCTATTACTTATTACTTGATACTATACATTGCTTATTACTTGAGCTAATACTTAATACTTAAAACTTAATACTTACATATTATGTATATATTTCTACAACAATATTGGTGGCTGGTCGTTTCCTTGCTGGGGGCCATACTTGTATTTTTATTATTTGTGCAGGGAGGAAATTCTTTATTGTTCTGTTTGGGTAAGACGGAGGAACATCGTAAGATGATGGTGAACTCTACCGGACGTAAGTGGGAGTTTACGTTTACTACGCTGGTAACGTTCGGAGGTGCTTTCTTTGCTTCGTTCCCGTTGTTTTACAGTACCAGTTTCGGTGGGGCTTACTGGCTTTGGATGATTATTCTTTTCAGTTTTGTGTTGCAGGCTGTGAGTTACGAGTTCCAGAGCAAGGCAGGGAATTTGCTGGGTAAAAAGACCTATCAGACTTTCTTGGTAATTAATGGGGTAGTAGGACCTCTGTTGCTGGGTGGAGCAGTCGCTACTTTCTTCACCGGTTCTGATTTCTATATCAATAAGGCGAATATGACGGATACGATTATGCCGGTTATCAGTCATTGGGGAAATGGATGGCACGGACTGGACGCGTTGACTAATATCTGGAATGTTATTCTCGGACTGGCTGTATTCTTTTTGGCACGTGTGTTGGGTTCGCTCTATTTCATTAATAGTATAGCGGATAAGGAACTGACCGATAAATGTCGTCGTGCAGTATTGAATAATACTATTTTCTTCCTTGTATTCTTTTTGGCATTTGTAATCCGTACATTGGTTTCTGACGGTTTTGCTGTCAATCCGGATACATTGGAGGTTTATATGCAGCCTTATAAGTACTTTATCAACTTTATAGAAATGCCGGTAGTTCTGATCATCTTCCTGATAGGTGTAGTATTGGTACTTTTTGGAATCGGTAAGACGGTTCTGAAAAAGACTTTCGACAAAGGAATCTGGTTTGCAGGGATAGGTACAGTGCTGACAGTCTTGGCTTTGTTACTCGTAGCCGGATATAATAACACTGCTTATTATCCTTCATATACGGACTTGCAAAGTTCGCTGACATTGGCTAACAGCTGTTCGAGTGAATTTACGCTGAAGACTATGGCTTATGTCTCTATTCTTGTTCCGTTTGTGATAGCTTATATATTCTATGCATGGCGTAGTATCGACCGCCATAAGATTACGGAGAAGGAGATGGATGAAGGAGGACATTCCTATTAAGGTAATTTTGATAGACATTAAAGGAAGAGGATGTGTCAAACTCCCCTTTTAACGAAATCATCCTCGCCACAGATAGTTGTAGCGAGGATGATCTTTAATCTATGAGGGCTTCGACATATTCTCTTAGGCTTAGCTACTCTCTTGGTAATCCTATTTATTCACTACATTTTCCGGTGTTCCGGAGATATAAGCCTGTAGATTGCTAATGGCAATATTCATCAGACGCTCACGAGCTTCTGTGCTTGCCCACGCGATATGCGGAGTAATGTAGCAGTTCTTTGCAGTCAGCAACGGATTGTCGGCACGAGGAGGTTCCGAAGAAAGTACATCTACTCCGGCAGCATAAATCTTGCCACTGTTCAGTGCATCTGCAAGATCTTGTTCGTTAACCAATGGGCCACGACCTGTATTAATTAAAATAGCATTCGGCTTCATCAGAGCAAGACGGCGTGCGTTCACCAATTCGTGAGTTTCCGGAGTGAGCGGGCAGTGCAGACTGATAATATCACATTCGCTGAACAACTGATCCAAATCCATCTTCTTGATTTCCGGTGGCAACTGGAAGTGAGACTTTGAAGTTAAAGCATATACCTGCATACCGAAACCGATGGCAACGCGAGCAGTAGTATATCCTGTATTTCCCAATCCGACAAGACCGATTTTCTTATCCCGCAATTCTATCAACGGAGTATCCCAAAAACAGAAATCCTTGTTATTGGTCCAACGGCCTTTGTGGACTTCTTCCGAATGATGTTGTACTTGCTGGCAGATATTAAGAATGTGCGCAAATACCATTTGTGCAACGGAAGCTGTGCTATATGCAGGGATATTAGTTACAATAATACCACGTTCTTTGGCTGCTGCCGTATCCACTACGTTGTATCCCGTAGCAAGCACACCGATATACTTCAGTTCGGGCAAGGCAGCCATGTGATCGGCGTTGATGATTACTTTATTCGTCAGAATCACTTCAGCTCCGGCTGCGCGTTCCAATACTTCTTCGGGGACAGTACGGTCATAAATGGTACATTCTCCGAGAGCTTTCAAACCTTCCCATGATAAATCACCGGGATTGGCGGCAAAGCCGTCTAAAACTACTATTTTCATAATAAGTAATAAGTAATAAGTAATAAATATTATGGGGCATTCCCATTATTTTTTAGTTTTACAATTGTGGCTGTCAGTAATTTAAGAATTTCCAGACAGTCAGTATTAATAGATTCATATTGTTCATCGCTTATATATTCTGTTTGCTGAAGTAAATATAGCCAATATTCTGTTTCAGAACATTCCTTTTGAGAAATAGAGTATTTGTGTATAAAGTCAAGATGTGATTCTGCATAAATAGCTTCTCTAATATTAGCACCGATAGAAGTTCCACTACGTAATATCTGTTTTGATAGAATTGTTTCTTTCTTGCAATCTCTTAAATACTTATATAGATTAATTATTCGAATTGCAAATTTGGTAGACTTCTCTTTTAATAAATTTTCTTTCACGGCTACGGCTAATACCTAATACTTAATACCTAATACTTATTTAAACCTTTCTCCCCATAACTGCTGCATCCGTTCTGCATGCTTCTGTTCGGCGGCATTGTTCTGAGGTTGCCATATTCGTTTTTCTTTCAGCTCGTCCGGCAAGAATTGTTGCTTCACGAAGTTGCCTTCGTAGCTGTGGGCGTACTTGTATTCTTGTCCATATCCCAGTTGCTTCATCAGCTTGGTGGGAGCATTGCGTAAATGCAGAGGTACAGGCAAGTTTCCGGTGGAACGTACCAGCTCTAATGCATCGTTAATGGCACTGTATGCCGAATTGCTTTTAGGACTCGTTGCCAGATAGATCGTTGTTTCCGCCAAAGGGATGCGCCCTTCGGGCCAACCGATTTTCATCAGAGTTTCAAAGCAGGCATTCGCCAGCAGCAATGCGTTCGGATTGGCCAGACCTATATCTTCGGCGGCAGAGATAACGAGTCTCCGCGCGATGAAAGCAGGGTCTTCACCACCTTCTACCATGCGGGCGAGCCAGTAAATAGCCCCGTCCGGATCACTGCCACGGATAGACTTGATAAAAGCGGAAATGATGTCATAATGCATTTCCCCGTCCTTGTCGTAAGCCAACGGATTCTGTTGCAGACGTTCGGTCACCATGTCATCGGTGATGACAACCGTTTCCTCTGTGTCCGATTCCACTACAAGTTCAAGTATATTGAGCAGTTTACGGGCGTCTCCGCCGGAGAAGCGCAGCATGGCTGTCGTTTCTTTGAGTTCGATTTTCCGTTCTTTCAGTATGGTGTCGGTGGTGATGGCACGTTGCAGAAGTTCGAGCAAATCTTCCTTTTCCAAAGATTTGAGCACATAAAGCTGGCAACGGGAGAGGAGAGGGCGGATCACTTCGAATGATGGATTCTCGGTCGTTGCGCCTATCAGCGTCACCGTACCGTTTTCCACAGCTCCCAACAAAGAATCCTGTTGCGACTTGCTGAAACGATGGATTTCATCGATAAACAAGATCGGACTGGATTGCGAGAAAAAGCGGTTGCTCTTGGCACGCTCTATCACTTCGCGCACATCTTTGACGCCTGAAGTCACGGCACTCAGCGTATAAAACGGAGTTTCCAGTTTATTGGCGATAATCTGTGCCAATGTGGTTTTTCCCACTCCGGGAGGTCCCCAGAGGATAAACGAAGAAATACGTCCCGCATCAATCATCTTACGCAGGATAGCCCCCGGTCCAACTAAATGTTTCTGACCGATATAATCATCCAATGTCTTTGGTCGTAACCGTTCTGCTAAAGGTTGCATAGTTTTAGAATACCATTAATACCATGAAACGAATACCGTTCTTGTTGATACCCGGATTGTCACGGTAGGTGAAACGATGTACATATTCAACGTGCAGCAACTTGAAAATGTTGTAGATACCTATACTTCCTTCGATATACGGCACCTTCGGGTCCATCACGAAACTGGTGAATTTACCGTCGCGTGTCGGGAAACGGAAGAGGTCGGGGTTGCTGCTCTTGAATGGATTGTTCTTGTCGGTCAATGTCCCCCACAATGCGCGGATACGGAACATTTCTCTCCATTTCAGATTCTTGATCAGCGGGATGCGGTTGAACAACTTTCCGTTCATGTCATAAGAAAGTGACATGGACGCATAACGGTCGTTCAGGAATTCCATATTGTTGATCAGGGAAAATGTCTCACGTTGAGTGATATATGACAAGTTGGCTTCCGGCAGAATCAATAGCGGGAAAGGTACGACATTCCATTCTGCCCCTGCTTTTACGCTACAGTCTATCTTTCCCCACGAAGCGGGAAGCCAGAAACGTTTCCAGATGCTTGCTTCCGTGCGGTTGAAGTTGTATTCTCCGCCCAGCACGCCTTTGAAGCCCATGGCATGAGTCAGCGTGAAGATAGGAGCGTCCAGCGACACCGGAACACGGCGCTGCTTGGAGTTGACGAAAGATTCTCCCGGAGCATAACGCAGTGTCACACTCGCTTCGGAAGTCGTGATGTCATGCACACGGGTTTGTGCAGCGTCATTCCGCAGATATTCCAGTTTTCCGGTAGGCTCGTCATTTCGATGGCGGAGCATGGCTTTCACTCCGAATCCCGTCAGCGTTTCGAGTTCGTAGTTGATGGTAGCATCACGCATATATGACATCTGGTCTACCGTTGTCGTTTTCATCGAAAGGAAGATGTTGTCTTTGTCCGTAAACAGGAACTTGTCCATCGGCGACATTACATCATAACTGTACGTTGCAGATATAAAATGTTTGGGAAACTCCCATACTACATAATCTCGTTTGTTGAAAGAATAAGTCAGCGTTCCGCTATATTTCCACTTTTCGTCTTTCAGACCATAAGCTCCGTATCCGCTCAGGAACCAATGCTTGTCAAAATGGGCAGTAGTCATACCACTCAGGCGGAAACGGGTTCCGTCGATGTAGTTGCTTGAAATCATGGTGTTGATAGGACCGATATCCACTTTGCTCTTATGGCCTTTGCTGCCTGTTTCCACAAAGTTCTCGATCAATGCTTTCGCACCGAAGATGATATATTTGAATCCCGGAATCTGTTCCAGACGGTTGACGAATACATCCATGTTGCTTTCCTTTCTGGTCAACGGCACCTGGCGCACACTCGCCCAGTATTCGTCACTTTTCGAAAGCATGTCGGCCTCCTTGATCACAGGACCTTTCAAACGGAACAACCGCTGTTCTATCGGATCAAACTTATAATTGCTGTATTTAGTCGTTCGTTCTACCTGTAACCCTCCCGAGGTTTTGTTGGAACTCCATGAAAGGTCTACCGTCATGTCGTCATCCGCCAATACCCAGTTCCCGTTGGGAAGCTGCTCGTACTGCTGCACGATGTCCATGCGGTTGACAAAGTTGACACCACTCTTTTTAGGCAGGTTCATCGTACACTTCTGAACGGCATAGGTCGAATCTTTCAGCACATAAAGATGGCCTGTAAATCCGAAATCCTGTGAGTTCTGCGGTACGAACGTCAGATGTACGCATTCGCGCTTGTCCACCATCAGCGTATCCATCAGGTAGTATTTATAGAACGAGATGGCATTGTTGCCGATAGGGCTTACGAATCGCTGTTGGAGCAGCCGGATGTCATCATCATAAATGTTGATGTCGGCAAAAACATCCTTCAGAACAGTCCCCAGCATGTCTCCTGTGGAGAAAAACTCTTCGATACCATTGGAGTTCTTTCCTTTGATAATGGTCTTTTTGCTTTCGGGATCTTTCCGGAAAATGGTTTGTGAGGCCGTTTCCTGTACGGAGATAGGGAGAATCAGTTTGTTGGTCGTCTCCGACACTTCCACCTGATCTTTGAGGAATGAGTATTTCTTGTAGATACCCTTTTCCAGTTTCTCCGGAGTCAGGTCGTTGATAGACATTTTCATTTTCTCGTACTTGTCGTACTGGTAGTAATCGTTCACTTCGAGCACTTGTGCTTTTTTGTGTTCGATCACTTTCTTCATGAATTCGACTGCCGGATTATTCTTGCGGGAGTATTTTTCTTTCTGTGGTTTTACGACTACTTCGGTGAGCATTACATCGTCCGGGGAGAGTTTGACATTGACGGTCTGATTTCCGGAGCCTACTTTAACGGTTTTGGTGACATATCCGATGGAAGAGAAAACGAGCGTTCCTCCGTTTCTTCGTGCGTCGAGTTTATATTCTCCGTCAATATTGGTGACAGTACCCATTTCTCTCTTGTCTTGATAATAGACAGAGATATACATTAGTGGTTCATGAGTGACTGAATCAGTTACAACCCCCTTTATTTGCTGCGCAAAAGCATTTGAAACTGCAAATACGACTAAGAGCAGTATCAGTATTTTGTTATATCGTTGTATCATAACGTTCGTAGTAGGGCTGCAAAGTTAACAAATAAGTCTGAGTAAAATAGAGTATATAACTTTTTTTACCCATCGTTTTTTGTTATTTACAAGCTTATATCATTCAACAATGGAAGGAGGCAGATTGTTTTTGTCTTTTTATACTTCCCTTTTCAACGTATGCCACATCTTGCGAACCGGCATGCTCCGATTCTTTTCCGTAGTTCCAAAATCTGTTTCAACGGTTGAAACAAAAAGTTTCATGCCTTGAAACTCTAGTTCCCACTGCTTGAAACTCTGGTTTCTACGCCTTGAAACTTTGGTTTCCTCGGCGTGAAACTTTCTGAAACACTTGTCGAACCTGATAGTGGTCGGCTACTTCTGTCTGGCTATTAAGCCGGCTCGTTGATCATCGAGTCCGGCTCAACCACTCCGGTTATTTACTTGTTAATATTTGTACGATTCGTTCGGCTGTTCGTCCGTCCCAGCGTTCGGGGAGTTCGCCTTTCTTCCATTCACCTTTCATCAGCGTATCCATAGCCTGAGCGAGTGCTGCCGGATCTTCGCCGACCAGTTCATTCGTTCCCACGCGCCACGTTTCCGGATGTTCGGCATACGTGTTGAGCGTGATACAGGGGATGCCGAGGAACGTAGCTTCTTCGGCTACATTGCCGGAGTCCGTGATGATTCCTTTGGCTTTATTGATCAGATATCCGAAGAAAAGATAATTCTGCGGAGGCATGATATGAAGGTTCGAGGCTTCTATGCCGAGGTCTTTGATCGCATTGCGCACGTAAGTGTGCATGGGCGCTACGATAGGCATACCGGCAGCTTTTTCGATCATCGTTTGCATCAACTTCCGCAGGTTCTCTTTGTTGTTGAGCAGTACACGTCGGTTGAGGGTGAGCAGGAGATAATTGCCCTCCTGAAGTCCCAGCACGGAGAACCATACCGGTTTGAGCAGCCGGTTCCGGTTGAAACGAACGGTATCTACCAAAATGTTGCCGACGTAATATACGTTTTCGCTTTCCGTGCCTGTCTGATTCAGATTTCGGTTGGCCACCATGCCGGCGGTAAACAGATAATCGGATACTCCGTCGGTAATCATCCGGTTTACTTCCTTCGGCATCTTCATGTCGAAGGAACGTGTGCCGGCTACCAGATGGGCTACCTTGATTCCTTGTTTCTTGGCTACGATGGCGCAACTCATGGTTGCTGTCAGATCATCCACTACCAGGACGACGTGTGCCGGATTTTCCGTCAGCTCCTGTTCGAAGGCGATCATGATTCCGGCTGCCAGACTGGTGGGGTTACTGCTTTCCACTCCAAGGTAGACATCGGGAGCTTTCATGTCGAGATCCGAAAACAGGGAAGCATCCAGACTTGTATCGTCCCGTCTGCCTGTGTACACCAAACGGTAGGAGATGCTTTTACCCAGCCCTCTTGCGGCTTCGATGGCGCGTGTGATAGGGGCTATTTTCATGAAATTGGGGCGTGCCCCGGCAACAATTGTTATTTTCATATTGTTTCTATCTAATTCGTGTAGCAAAAGTACATTTTCTTACGGAATTTATTCGTTACTTTGCATACAAAATAACAAATATATGCCCACATTCGTTCAAATTCTTGATTTTATAGGCACATTTGCCTTTGCTATTAGTGGTATCCGGCTGGCTTCGGCAAAGCGTTTCGACTGGTTCGGAGCCTATGTCGTAGGTCTTGCTACCGCTATCGGTGGCGGTACCATCCGTGATGTACTGCTGGATGTGACGCCCGGATGGATGACGAACCCTATCTATTTGATCTGTACGGGACTTGCCTTGATCTGGGTGATCTGTTTCGGTCGCTGGCTGATCCGTCTGAATAATACCTTTTTTATATTCGATACCATCGGACTGGCTTTGTTTACGGTGGTCGGTGTGGGGAAAAGTATCGCTTTGGGCTATCCTTTTTGGGTAGCCATCATCATGGGTAGTATCACAGGTGCCGCAGGAGGTGTGATTCGTGATGTCTTTATCAATGAGATCCCCTTGATTTTCCGAAAAGAAATCTATGCGATGGCGTGTGTAGTAGGCGGCATCGCTTACTGGCTGTGCGATGCCGCAGGGATGGAATCTTATGTCTGTCAGCTCGTTGGCGGATCGGTGGTATTTGTTACACGCATCCTTGCCGTGAAATACCACATTTGCCTTCCTATATTAAAAGGTAGTGAAGAGACTGACGGCAATTCTTGAAGATTTTACTTCTTGTCCAGATCCACTTCTCCCCGGTAGCTGATTGCCTGACGGTTCTGCATCGTGACATCGATGCTGGTGGTGCCGTCGGGGAACACTTTCGCCCTGAACTCAAAGAAGTCTTCCGGACTTCGGGCGGAGAATTTGATAACGGCGTTTCCCTTCTTATCCATATCCATCGTGTATTCTTTGAGGGGAGCGTTGAATATCAGCCCGCTTCCTCCGCCGTAAGGAACGCTGTAAGCACGTCCGTAATAAGGGAGGTAAGAGAATACCGAATCATTTCTGATTTGCAGTGAGTATTGTGAAGTCAGAGGTATAGAACGTCCGCGCATGGGCATAGCAGTGTTGACGTCTATCTTGTAGTCTTCTGATACGATCAGCTGTCTGACAGCTTCTTTCTTCTGTTCCTTCTTCTCCTTCTTGGTCTGTGCCGAAAGAGTCGGGATTCCTGCTAGCATAACCAGCAGTAGCATAAGGATTTGTTTTCTTGTTTTCATATCAGTTACAGTTTAGTGTATATATGTATAACACTCAAATATACTAAAAATAAGGAGTCCCCCTGCTTTCTTTAATGAAAATTAAACAGAAATCTTTAGAACTGTTCCAGAATGGAGATTCGTTTCTCGATAGGGGGATGCGTGGCAAAGAGGCCGCTAAGTCCGCTGAGGGCACTTTTCGACTGGTCGCCCGGATTCTGAATGAATAATTGCGCCACATCCCCACGTTTTACCGCTTCTATATCCGGATCATCGGAAATTTTGCGCAGGGCACTTGCCAATGCTAACGGATTCTTTGTCATCTCCGCCGAACCGGCATCTGCCATATATTCGCGCTTCCGTGAAATGGCGAAGCGCATCAGACTGGCAAAGAAGTAACCGACAGCGGCTATTACTAAGGCAATCAGTATGATGAGGATAGCTCCTCCGCCGTTTTTCCCGTTGCTACGTATGCGCGCGTGCGTAATAGTATAGAAAGTGATCTGCGTCAGCATCGAGAAGATTCCGACAAATACAATCGAGACGATCAGCAGGCGCACATCTCTGTTGCGGATGTGAGTCAGTTCGTGGGCGATGACTGCTTCCAGTTCTTCGTCGTTCAACTTCTGAATAATCCCTTTCGAGAGAGTGACCGTATAGGTGCGGTCGTTGATACCGCTGGCAAAAGCGTTCAATGAATCGTCGTCGATGATATTGATTTTCGGAGTCTTCATTCCGTTTGCCATGCAGAGGTTCTCGACCAGATTGTAGACACGTTTGTTCTCTCTGCGGTCGAGAGGTTTGGCGCCTGTGGCGGCTTTGATGATACTCGTATTCGCCCAGAAAGCTATCAGGAACCAAATCAATACGACCCCCATCGTATAGGGGAGGGCATTGATGAAAAGAGGATTAGCCAATTCCAGGATACTTACTTCCATGCTTTCACCGTGCCCCATAGCGGCCAGCAGATAGCAGGCCAGATAAAGCAATGCTGCTACCAGGCAGGGAAATAGAAATAACAGAAGAACAGAGCGCCGGTTGTTCCGGCTCTGCTGTGTTTGGATTCCGACGTACTGCATACGTGCTCGTTTTTAGAAACTGATCTTCGGTGCCTGTTCCAGATTCGCACGTTCGTTGGTACCCAGGTCGAACATGATTTCTCTGCGGAAACCTGCCATACCTGCTATGATATTGGACGGGAATGTCTGAACCGCATTATTATATTCCTTCGTAGCCGAGTTAAAGTAACGGCGTACAGCAGCCAATTTATTCTCTACATCGGATACTTCTTCTTGCAGTTGCAGGAAATTCTGGTTTGCTTTCAGGTCCGGATAAGCCTCCAACGTGATTTTCAATCCCGATAAAGCGGAAGATAATTGATTCTCAGCTGCTATCTTCTCGTCGATTGTCTTGGCGCTGACTGCACCGTTACGTGCCTGAATCACCCGTTCGAGGGTATCTTTTTCGTGTGCGGCATATCCTTTCACGGTATCCACCAGTTGCGGAATAAGGTCGTGGCGCTGTTTCAGCTGCACGTCGATGTCTGCAAAAGCATTTTCACGGTTATTTCTCAGTCTCACCAATGAGTTGTACATGGAAGCAAAAATGATTCCCAACAGTACGATTATTCCTACGATAATAAGTATAGTCATGTCCTTTACTTTAAGTTAATAATACTACCCAAAAGTAAGTTATTTTGTATTGCCAAACAAGAAGAAGAGAATAAAAAACGTCCTAAACCACCTAAAAACTATCAAAAAGCACCTAAAATCTATCATTTGACAGTTTCACCCCCTAAGAAATGACGAATTTCCCCCTGTTTGACTCATAAAATACCTTTAAACTTGCAAACGTCAAGAAAGAAACGAAATATTAACCGTAAAACCCTTAAAGTATGAAAAGTTTAAGTTTCAGAAAAGATTTAATTGGAGTTCAGGAAGAGTTGCTTCGTTTTGCTTATAAATTAACTGCCAATCGTGAAGAAGCAAATGATTTATTGCAAGAAACATCATTAAAGGCCTTGGATAACGAGGAAAAATATGTTCCCGATACAAATTTTAAAGGATGGATGTACACAATCATGCGTAACATCTTTATTAATAACTATCGTAAAATCGTACGTGACCAGACATTCGTAGATCAGACCGACAATCTGTATCATTTGAATCTCCCCCAAGACTCAGGATTTGAAAGTACGGAAGGCGCTTATGACTTAAAAGAGATGCACCGCATCGTCAACGCGCTGCCGAAGGAATATAAAGTACCATTTTCAATGCACGTATCCGGTTTTAAATACCGTGAGATCGCTGAGAAGCTGGACCTACCCCTCGGAACGGTGAAGAGCCGCATATTCTTTACACGCCAACGTTTGCAACAAGAGTTGAAAGATTTTGTATAAATAGGGATAACACATTAGTCAAACAATTAATTCTGGTAAGGAGCAACGGGTAAAAACTCGCTTGCTCCTTTGATTTTGTGACAATATGATATTAAACATGTCTTTATACCCCAACTTATTCTCTCTGTATTTGTTATTATGTCAGAGAACTCAGTATATTTGTATCAACTAGTTAACCTAAGTAATATAAATCTCATCTATTTACGGCAATGAAAAAGGAAATCAAATTCAGTCTCGTTTATCGGGATATGTGGCAGTCGTCCGGCAAGTATCAACCGCGTGCCGATCAGTTAGTAAGAATTGCTCCGTTAATTATCGAAATGGGTTGTTTCTCCCGTGTAGAAACCAACGGAGGCGCGTTCGAACAAGTCAACCTACTGTATGGCGAGAACCCGAACAAAGCCGTCCGGGCTTTCACGAAACCTTTCCACGAAGCCGGCATACAAACTCATATGCTCGACCGTGGTCTGAATGGTCTTCGAATGTATCCCGTTCCGGCAGATGTGCGCCGGTTAATGTATAAAGTAAAACATGCGCAGGGAGTGGACATCACCCGTATCTTTTGTGGCTTGAATGAAGTCAGAAATATTATTCCTTCCATTCATTATGCCCTTGAAGCGGGGATGATTCCGCAGGCAACGTTATGTATTACGTTCTCGCCCGTGCATACCGTAGAATATTATACCGCTATCGCCGAGCGTCTGATAGAGGCCGGAGCACCGGAAATCTGTCTGAAAGATATGGCAGGTGTCGGTCGCCCCGAAATGCTGGGACGTCTGACGAAAGCAATCAAGGAACGGCATCCCGAAATCATCATCCAGTATCACGGACATAGCGGACCGGGACTTTCGATGGCTTCTATCCTCGAAGTTTGTGAGAATGGCGCGGATATTATTGATGTTGCAATGGAGCCGATTTCGTGGGGGAAAGTTCATCCGGACGTTATCTCTGTGCAGGCTATGCTGAAAGACGCGGGATTTCAGGTACCGGAGATTAATATGAAAGCCTACATGAAAGCCCGTGCCATGACACAGGAGTTCATTGACGATTTTCTGGGTTATTTTATGGACCCTACCAACAAGCATATGTCTTCTTTGCTCTTGAAATGCGGACTTCCCGGAGGTATGATGGGTTCTATGATGGCCGATCTGAAAGGAGTGCATTCCGGCATCAATCTGATATTGAGAGGTAAGAACGAACCGGAACTGAGCATCGACGATTTGCTCGTGATGCTATTTGACGAAGTGGAATATGTGTGGCCGAAACTCGGCTATCCTCCATTGGTGACTCCGTTCAGCCAATATGTGAAGAATGTGGCATTGATGAATGTGATGTCTCTGATCAAGGGAGAGGAGCGTTGGACGATGATCGACAACCATACCTGGGATATGATTCTAGGTAAGAGTGGTCGTTTGCCCGGTGCACTTGCTCCGGAGATTATCGCATTGGCAAAAGAAAAAGGATACGAATTTACGGACGAAGACCCGCAGAAGAACTATCCGGATCAACTGGACGAGTATCGTAAGGAAATGACAGAAAACAGCTGGGATTTCGGACAGGATGATGAAGAACTTTTCGAACTGGCAATGCACGACCGCCAATATCGGGATTATAAATCGGGTATTGCCAAGAAACGTTTCGAAGATGATTTGCAGCGTGCCAAAGATGCCGCATTGGCAAAACAGGGATTCTCCGAAGAAGAAGTGAAACGGATGAAACGTGCCAAAGCCGAACCGGTGACGGCAATGGAGAAAGGGCAGATCATTTGGGAGATCGATGTGGAATCGCCTTCTATGCCGCCCGAAGTGGGACATAAATATGATCCGGACGATGTGTTTTGCTATATTGCTACTCCTTGGCATACATATGATAAGGTGTTGGCGAATTTTAGCGGTCGTGTGATCGAGGTATGTGCCAAGCAGGGAGCATTGGTAGATAAAGGCGAACCATTGGCGTATATCGAGAGGTGTGAGGAACCGGCATAGTCTGTATCTCAAATAATAACAGAAAAAAGTAATCCCTTTATCCTTGTCTTGTTTCTTGATGAAATAGACTGTGATAAAGGGATTGCTTTATTTCTTTTTCTTCTTCTTAGTGTCTTTCTTATCGACCGCCTTCTTCTCTACAGGCGGAAACTTAGGAACCAGATTCATTAATCGCAATATCTGTTTTTGTCGTTTCAATAGGTAAGCCGAAGGCTTCGCAGAGTTAAACCGTATCGGGTTAGGGAGCGTAGCGGCAATCAGTGCGCACTGTCCTGAGCTCAACTTGGCAGCTGTTGTGTTGAATTTATACTTTGCGGCAGCCTGTGCGCCATAAATCCCTTTTCCCATTTCGATGGAGTTGAGATATACCTCCATAATCCGTTCTTTCGACCAGAACAACTCTATCAGAAAGGTGAAATAAACTTCGAAACCTTTGCGTATCCAAGACGATTGCGGCCATAGGAACACATTCTTGGCTGTCTGCTGACTGATGGTACTTGCTCCGCGCTTCCGTTTCCGTTTTTCGTTTTCCTTCATCGCTTTCTCTATTTCGATGAAGTCGAATCCGTTGTGTTCGGCAAAGCGGTTGTCTTCGGAGGCGATGACCGCCATCGGCAGGTGAGGAGATATTTTATCAAAAGAAACCCACGTGTGTTTCCACGTGGGTTTATCTCCTGACGCAAGCTGCTGTACACTTCGGATGACCATCAGCGGAGTGACATACACCGGCATAAAGCGGTAGACGATCACAGCCAGAATGGTAGATGCAAAGAAGAAAATCAGCAGGTTGCGCGCATAACGCAATATTTTTTTAATTGGAAGCGGCCTGTGCATCTTTAATCATCTGTTCACTTGCGTACATGTAAACTTCTACACGACGATTCTGTTCTCTTCCGGCAGCTGTGTCGTTGCTGGCGATAGGATCGCTTTCGCCCATTCCCTGCACACCTTTAATCTGGTTGGAAGAAACGCCGCAGTTTAACAGGTAGCTGGCTACACTCTGTGCACGTTCCTGTGACAAGTTCAGATTTTTCTGACGGCTTTGTTCGGCAGTACTGTTTCTCCAGCCCTGATTGTCGGTATATCCGTAGATGGATACGTCCATGTCCCTGTTCTGGTTGAGTACGTTGTTGGCGAACTTGCTCAATGCAGACTTGGCAGCAGCACTCAGAGTTGCATTACCGGTAGTGAAAAGAATACCTGAATCGAATGTAACTTTTACTGCCTGCAATCCGTTGTTGTCAGTTATCTGCTCTACTTGTGCGCCTTCAATTTGTTTTGCTTCTGCTGCCGCTTTATCCATCTTCTTTCCGATAAGGGCACCTGTTCCTGCACCTACTGCAGTACCGATAGCCGCACCGATGGCAGCACCCTTGCCTTTACCGATAACACCGCCGAGGATAGCACCCAATGCAGCACCCGAACCACCGCCGATTGCGGCACCTTTGCCCGTATTGTTCATGCTTGCGCAGCCACTGAATATCATGGTTATACTCATGAAGAGAACCATCCATTTCATCTTGTTCATAATGCAATGTTTTTTAAATAGGTTTATAAAATAATACTTTAATAAATTAACAACGCAAAGATACATATTATTTGCCAAGGTCATACTTTTTAAGTTAAAATAACTCCGGACGATCTTTGTATATGTAAAATAACAAACGACACTACTACCTTGTTGACACGGAAGGCAGATTTAAGCATTTTTTCCTGATCATGGTGAACCATCCCAAGAGAATCAGTCCTTTGGCAATCGTTGTGACGCATACTGCCCACCAGATACCTTCTACTCCCATGCCCATCCGTACAAACAGGATGGCAAGCGGAATGCGCATATAGTTGCATACAATGCTGACAATGGCGGGAGGCACGGTACGCCCGATGCCGTAGAACACTCCCTGCATCGTGATTTCGAGCATCATAAACAGCTGCGAATATCCGTCGATACGCAGAAATACACCTCCGGCTTCGTAAGCTGCCTGTTCGGGGACAAAGATCGAAAAGACCTCATTGCCGTAAAAGACAAACAGCAGCGTGCAGAAAGTTCCGAAGATTCCCGTCATCCATAGGGTGGTGTGCCAGGCTTTCAGTACCCGTTCTATTCGTCCGGCGGCGAAGTTCTGGGCAATAAAGGCGCTAAGTGCGGTGGAGAAACCTTGGGAGGTATTCCAGGTGATGGCTTCTATCTGACCGCCGGTGGTGAAAGTCATCAGTCCGATGTGTCCGCCCTGTTCGGATGCGGTACGGCAGAGGAACATATTGACGAAGGCGAACAGGGTGTTTAGGGTAGCTACGGGCAGACCTAGTTTCAGAATACGCCGTGTGTACTTTTTCTTCAGTCGGGAGAAGAAGGGGAAACCACCGAGCAGGGCGTCTTTGCGGAAACGCAGCTGGTAGATGAAGATGGCGAAAACCGTTGCCTGCGAGAGCCATGTAGCGTAGGCGGCACCGTTTGTTCCCAGCCCGAAGCCGAAGATAAACAGAGGGTCGAGAATGATATTCATAATCAGTCCCGTCCCACTGATATAGAATGGAATTTTGCTTCGTCCCGCTGCATTATAGATACCTGTGAAGGCAGCGGACAGGAATATGAACGGCAATGCGGTGGAAATAATCCGCAGGTATTCGATGGCATTGGCTGTGATGTGCTCTTCTAGTTCATAGATGCGGATAATGGGGCTTGCGAACATGAACAGCAGTCCGCCCCAGCAGATCGAAATGATCAGAGCAATCGTGATATTGTGTGAAGCGAACTGGCGGGCATCTTCCTGATTCTGCGCACCGATGGATTGGCCTACGCTGACTTCGGACCCTACCTTATTTAATAAGGAGATAGAACCGGACATCCACGTCAGGATTCCTACCGAACCGATGGCGGCTACAGCCTCACTGCCCAATCGTCCTACCCATGCCATGTCTGTAAGGCTGTATGCCATCTGTATAAACGACGTTGCCATGATAGGCATCGCCAGATTGAAAAGTTGGCGGTTGATAGGGCCGTGTGTCAGATTCTTAATTCCTTGCATATCATTTTTTCTATTTAAAAGGAGGCGCAAAGATACATAAAATTACTATCTTCGCACATCAAATATTCATTAATCAAAGTATACAGATACTATGAAACAAAAAATCTCTTCTCTTTTTGTATTGCTGGTCCTGCTATTGACAGGTCTGCAGGTCTCGGCACAAAGTACGCCAAAACCATTTGATATTGAACAGCCTTCTCTTCGTGTTTTCCTGCCGGCACCGGGACTGGCGACAGGTCGTGCTGTGGTAGCCTGTCCGGGTGGGGGATACTCCGGTCTGGCGGTCAATCACGAAGGGTATGATTGGGCGCCGTATTTCAACAAACAAGGAATTGCATTGATTGTTCTCAAATACCGGATGCCGAAAGGCGACCGCACCCTCCCGATCTCCGATGCCGAAGCAGCCATGAAAATGGTACGTGACAGTGCTGACGTATGGAATCTGAATCCGAATGATATTGGTATCATGGGATCTTCTGCCGGAGGCCATCTGGCTTCGACCATTGCTACACATGCGCCTGAAGCACTTCGTCCCAACTTCCAGATTCTCTTCTATCCGGTGATTACGATGGACAAATCTTTCACTCACATGGGCTCTCATGACAATCTGTTGGGTAAGGACGCTTCTGCCGATTTGGAAAAAGAATTCTCCAACGAGAAGCAAGTGACCAAAGAGACTCCTCGTGCTTTCATTGTTTATAGCGATGATGACAAGGTAGTTCCTCCTGCCAACGGAGTCAACTATTATCTGGCTTTAAATAAGAAAGGTGTTCCTTCCGTTCTCCATATTTATCCTACAGGCGGACACGGTTGGGGAATCCGTGAAGATTTCCTTTACAAGAGTGAAATGCAGAACGAACTGACTTCTTGGTTGCGTAGTTTCAAGGCTCCTCGCAAAGATGCCGTCCGTGTGGCTTGCATCGGCAACAGTATTACGTTCGGAGCAGGAATAAGAAATCGCAGCCGCGACAGCTATCCTTCCGTACTAGCCCGTATGCTGGGCGACAACTACTGGGTGAAAAACTTCGGAGTGAGCGCCCGTACCATGCTGAACAAAGGAGATCATCCTTATATGAACGAACCTGCTTATAAGAATGCATTGGCTTTCAATCCTAACATCGTCGTTATCAAACTTGGTACAAATGACAGCAAATCATTTAACTGGAAATACAAAGCAGACTTTATGAAAGATGCGCAGACCATGATCGACGCTTTCAAAGTTCTTCCTTCGCAGCCGAAGATTTATCTCTGCTATCCTTCCAAAGCTTATCTGACAGGTGACGGCATCAACGATGATATTATCTCTAAAGAAATCATTCCGATGATCAAGAAGCTCGCCAAGAAAAACAACCTGTCTGTTATAGACCTTCATACTGCTATGGACGGAATGCCCGAACTCTTTCCGGACCGTATTCATCCGAACGAAAAGGGGGCGCAGGTAATGGCAAAAGCTGTCTATCAATCTATCTCTGCTTTAAAATAAAAAATATGTTACCGATCATTGAGCTTTTAACCGGATAGTTGTATTAATAATATAGCCCCTGATAAAAGAAAGGAGAATATTATGATTAGAACAGTTGCTGTCTTTGTTTTTGTGTCTTTTGCTTGTGTTGCTACTGCCTTTTCTCAAACTATAGAAAAGGAGAATAAAATAGATGTGCAAAAGAAAAATAGCTCCACGGAAGTGAGCGGACGTCAGTTGTCCGAAGCAAAAAACATAGAACCGAAGTTACCGGATATAGAGGTTAAAAAGCTCGCAACAGGTGATAAGTCCATGCAGACATACGGTCTGACACCTTCAAGTCCTGCATCGGGCTTATCTCCCTATTTTTACGATTTTCCGGCATTGCTGGAAAGTAATCCGACATTGACGGATTTTTATAATTTTCGTCAGCATTCTATGAATGGACAGCTTTCCTTTATTGGGAGTGCAGAACAAAAGACTTATCTGGGATTGGGGCAATATGTCGCGGTAAATGCCGGAATGCGCTGGATTCCTTCTCAAAGATTTTTCGTTGAAGCGGGAGGGACCTTGAGTCGGCAATTCTATTTGGCTTTGCCTATAGCGAGGCAAGATATAGCGGGAATATATACGAGAATGCATTATTCTTTAGCCAGAAATGTCCGGTTAAATGTCTGGGGACAATATTTTATGGGGGGAAATACACCTCCTCCGGCTTATAATCCGTTATTTCCACATACAGGGGTAGGAGCCTCCATCTCGGTCGATGTGAAAAAGAATACGGAAGTTAGTGTCGGTGCGGAATACCAGTATGACAAAAAATCAAGAGAATGGAAAATGGAAACGTCAGGCCGCGTATCCATTGGCTTTTGACACATATTTCATCATTCATTTGGCTCTGTTATTTATTTCTCATATCTTTGACGCATTAAAATTATAATGTTTCATTAAAACTAGTGGATGTTTAACTCATCATTTGTTACATCGGATTTGGTCTGATAAGAATCTGTTCACTTTAACAGATTCGAACTTCCATACTTTCGGATAATCTTTCCGGAAGTGATTCTTCTATATTATATAACTTTAGTTTTTATACCCGCATGCAATAGCGAAAGCATTGTTGTGTTTTCACGTGTATGCTATATATATTAAGATAATGAGTAACGAAAATAATAATCTGTCATTATATGGTTGGAGTGATAATCTATTCCGGCAAAAACAAATCTCACAATTTAAAGATATGTCTCATGGACGAATCATCGTGACACATAAAACCTGTTATGAAGTAGTTGCAGAGGATGGCGTATATTTGTGTGAGTTAACAGGAAATATGATTTATGGCAGAATGCCTGATGAATATCCCTGTACGGGCGATTGGGTGATTTTTCAGCCATTCGATGCAAACAAAGGGATTATAGTTGATATGTTGCCCCGTGAACGGACGTTGTATCGAAAGAAGAACGGAACGGTAGCCGACCGGCAGGCCATTGCTTCTTACGTCGATAAGGCATTTATTGTGCAAAGCCTTGATGATAATTTCAATGTTCGCAGGGCGGAACGTTTCATAGCCCAGGTAATGGAAGAAAAAATCAAACCGGTATTAGTGCTCAATAAAGCCGATTTAGGTTGTGACAGACAGAAAATAGATGAAGCGATCAAACACATTGCTTGTCAGTTTCCTGTATTTATCACAAGTATTCGTCAACCTCAAACGATTCTTCGGTTGCGGGAATCCATAACAAAAGGCGAAACAGTTGTGTTTGTCGGCTCTTCGGGTGTTGGCAAGAGTTCATTGGTGAATGCTCTTTGTGGGAAATCGGTATTGAATACTTCCGATATAAGCCTGTCTACAGGGAAGGGGCGGCATACTTCGACTCGTCGGGAAATGGTATTGATGGACGGCTCAGGTGTTTTAATTGACACTCCGGGTGTTCGGGAATTTGGTTTGGCGATTGACAATCCCGATTCGCTCACCGAAATGTTTGAAATATCCGACTATGCGGAATCATGCCGTTTCAGCGATTGTAAACATATCGACGAGCCGGGTTGTGCTGTTTTAGAGGCGGTACATAATGGTACGTTAGATCATAAGGTATATGAGAGTTATCTGAAACTCAGACGAGAAGCATGGCATTTCTCCGCTTCCGAACATGAAAAACGTAAGAAGGAGAAATCCTTTACGAAACTCGTAGAAGAAGTGAAGAAACGCAAGGCTAATTTCTAAAAAACTATTGAAGCAGGGAATACCGGTACTTTATCAGACAAGGTGATACTGTATGACGGCTTCTCTGCTTCTTATTGTTTGGTAAGAGTTTACGGCAACTATTCTCTTGCTTTTAGAGTAAAGGCATTTCAACTCTTGTGACATGTTCCTCTTCGGGTACATCCGGATTGCTGTAATAATATTCTATTGATGTTCCCGAGGCCTTGTAGCCATTTGTTTTTATCCATTCGGTCATCTCATTGTACAACTGTGCCAGTTCATTGTAATTTCCTCTGTGCAGACATACGACTATTCTTCTGGCGGGGAGGATGACAGACTGTATTTTTTCGTCACCCTGTAAAGGTTTCGAAGATTTCAGTCCGATAATCATTTTTATACGATCTTCGGTCAGGCTTTCGAAGTCGGGGTACTCTACGAAGGGGATATCCGTGGTTACTTCTCCCTGTTTCTTGAATAAAGAGTCTATTCTTACAAAATTCTCTCCGATAGCCTGTGACATACCTTTCATGTCGGTTTGTACTTCAATAGCCAAAGCGGGCTGTTCCGGCTGCTGTAAAAGCATGATTTCTGATATCTTTGCCATAGATTCTGTTTTAATGGTGATTATTTCCGTATGACCGGTATATATATTTCTGTTAGTAATTCTGACGTTTCCGTGGTAGACGGATGATTCATATACATCTCAAAGCTGAATGTGCTTTGGGGATGGTATTTACTTTTCGGAAACCATTCTTCATAAATGCTCCTGTACACCTTGTGTAAGGAAGAATAGCTCCCCGTATGCCTGAACACGGCATATCGCCCTCCGGGAATCTGCATGATTCCCGGTGATGGTCTCGCTTTAGTGTCATCGCGAAGGGTGATGCCCAGATAGAACCGGCACTTCTCCGTAGGCGTAATCGACGGATCATCCATACTAAGGCTGATAAACTTGTCATATCGTGGGTCTGCTTCATACTGTTCGGCATGATGCAGTAGTTTATTCCAAAGTAATCTGTATTTAAGTTTGTTTTTATACGCTTCACCCACTTCGATGCAGAATATCTTTATCGGGCTGATCACTTTTATCTCCGGTTTTATGTTTGTTGCCGGATTTTCACCGTTCGGTCTGTGCTTCTCTCTGTATTGAGAAGTTGATATACCAAAATGTTTCTTAAAAGCTTTGGCGATACTGTATTTAGTCTGATAACTCGTTTGCTCTATGATTTGCTTTAGCGTATAGTCCGTAGAGATCAGCAGATGTGCAACGTGTTCCATGCGCAAACGCTGTATGTAACTGCCGATATTCTCTCCGGTAGCGGTGCGGAACACTCTTCTGAAATGAAATTTGGACAGTCCGCTCATCGAACTCAGCGTGTCGGTATTCAGTACCTCCGTCAGATGACCGTTGATGTACACTATTATGTTCTGAATCATCTTATGATGAAGGCTGCTTGTCTCTTGCTTTTGCCGCCATCTGTTCAGTGTGGGAAGGCGTTTGTCCAGTATCTCCCTCAGCTCTTTCGGAGAATAGTCCGTGTCTGCGTATTCATTATATTTATCTGTATATTTTATCCAGATGTCGATCATTTCCCACATGGATATATCAACAATGTATTTCCCATCCTTCAGGCAGTAATAACAAAACTCATCACTCCTCGAACCGTCAGAGTTGGTGCCTAAATATTCCTCCACGTCGAAGCGGAGCGGCATTCCGCAGCTTTGGCAATATCTTTTATTTATTTCTGATTCAACCATTTGACTAATCTTGCATTCTTTGCAAAAATAAGCTATTTTTTCAGTAAACAGTTGTCCGGAATAGCCATCTTTTTATTAACAAATGTTCATTTCCGCTATTTCTTAAAGTTGTATCTTTGCCGCGCTTTTATAATATATAAGGTAAAGATGGAAACAATAACAACAAACAATAACTGGAAAAAGAAGTTTATCATTATATGGACCGGACAATTGTTCTCTATATTAAGTAGTTCGATTGCGCAGTTCTCGATGGTGCTGTGGATCGGTATGGAGACGGGTTCGGCAGAAGTCCTTTCGTATGCTGCCATTGCCGGGTTACTGCCTCAGATACTTTTGGGACCTATGGCGGGTGTTTTTGTCGATCGCTGGAATCGGAAATGGACGATGATAGGTGCTGACAGTTTCGTTGCTCTCTGTTCGGCGGTCATTGCTCTGCTGTTCTATTTGGATATGGTAGAACTGTGGTCTATCTATTTGTTGTTGATGCTGCGGTCGATAGGCGGTGCTTTTCATGCACCGGCAATGAAATCCTCAATTCCTTTGTTGGCTCCGCCTTCCGAACTGGTACGTATTGCAGGGATTAATGAAGTGATTCAGTCGGTGTGTACAATTTGCGGACCGATGCTGGGTGCTGCCTTGTTGCTGGCGTTCAACATGAGTGTAGTGATGCTGCTGGATGTGGCTGGTGCTTTTATGGCCTGCATCTCTCTGCTGTTTGTCTTTATCCCCAATCCTGCCAAAAAAGGGACCAATAGGAATATATTGCATGAAATGTATGAGGGTGCACGGATTATTTTGCGTAATCGGGGAATGAGTTGGCTGATGGTTTCGGAGATTGCGGTTACTTTCTTTGTTATGCCGATTGTGGCTGTTATGCCTCTAATGACTTTGCAATATTTCAATGGTACTCCTTATCAAGTGAGTCTGATAGAAATGCTGTTCGGTATAGGGCTGCTTGTCGGCGGTTCGATACTGGGCGTGTGGAATCCTAAAATAAGAAAATCGATCTTGCTTATTATAGGATACTTCGGACTGGGCATGTCTCTGGCTTTATGCGGAGCGTTGCCTTCCACCTATTTTGTTACGTATGCTGTGTTGACGATGATACAAGGTTTGGTCGTACCTTTATATACAGGGCCTTTTACGGCATTGCTGCAAACTCAGTTTGCTCCTTCCTATCTGGGACGTATCTTTTCTTTATACGGAAGTATCAGCCAGTTTCCTTCTGTCATCGGTTTGCTGTTAACCGGATTCATAGCCGACAGGCTGGGAGTGGAGAATATTTTTACTATCGGAGGTATAGCGATCAGTATTACTGGTATATTGCTGTTGTGCAGTGCTTCCGTTCGGAATTTGGAGCGGAAAGATAGTAGTACCTTTTGAGGGTTGGTTGATAAAGAGAATGCTAAATTGATAATGTCGGAAACTGAAAGTCGGAGTTGCAGAAAAATTGTTTTAAAGTGAAAATCTTGATTCAGATCAAGGTTCTTGTCTTTAATATTGCTGTATTTTGTGGTTATAGATAAATTATATAATCATTCTCTCGATATGAAAATAACATATAACTCAACAAACTATTATCTAATACCTTGCAATGATGGATTTTTACTCATTGATGCAGGGTGGAACGGACTACTAAGAGTTTTTCTTGAAAAATTGCATTCAATAGGAATTGCACCTGTGCAAATTAAATATATCCTTTTAACTCATCATCATCACGACCATGCTGCTATCGTACAGGAATTGAGAAAAATGACTGAGGCAAAATTAATTGTACATAAAGAACAGCTACCTTATTTGAAAGCCGGATTTACAGATTATAAAAAATTAAAGCAATATAATAAATTACTATGGATAATAGATAGAATCTCACGTCCTTTTATAAAGTATCAGTATCGACCAATTGATTTCGATGCAGCAGATGTTATAGTAGATTCAGATATTGATGATGTTTCTTTAAGAAATATCGGTGTTCAAGGAAAAATTGTTTTAACGCCCGGACACTCCCATGATTCTATATCCGTATTGCTTGATAATGGAAATGCTTATATTGGCGACTTGGCAATGAATATGAATAGCATGAAACTACTTGGGAAAGCCCCCTTTCCGATTGAGGCCGAGGACTATTTACAAGTCAATCAAAGTTTGAGAAAACTTGTAAATTTAGGTGTGACTTTATTTTATCCATCGCATGGTGAGGTTATTACACAGGAGAAGGTTGTGGAAACTATAAAGTGAACAGGTTTTATAGTTCACAAATATGCAAATCTTAAAATAAACTATCTTATAATGCAATAAGAGTAACTCGATTAAATCTCGAATTACTCTTATCATTTTTTACTCCGTGATCCAGCTGGGGCTCGAACCCAGGACCCCAACATTAAAAGTGTTGTGCTCTACCTGCTGAGCTACTGAATCAATCCTTTATGCTTTCTTTCGAATTGCGGGTGCAAAGGTAGAACATTTTTTTAGAACTCCAAAGCATTTCAAACATTTTTCTTATCTTTGTGCCATTATCAACAATATACAATCATTAATATATGGCTGACGATAAAAAAATCATCTTCTCAATGGTGGGAGTGAGCAAAGCTTTCCAACCAAATAAAAATGTACTGAAAGACATTTACCTGTCGTTCTTCTATGGAGCGAAGATTGGTATTATCGGTCTGAACGGTTCCGGTAAATCTACCTTATTGAAGATTATCGCGGGTCTGGAGAAATCCTATCAGGGAGAAGTGGTCTTCTCTCCGGGATATTCTGTGGGCTATTTGGCACAAGAACCTTATCTGGACGACACAAAGACAGTAAAAGAAGTAGTAATGGAAGGTGTGCAACCGATCGTTGACGCACTGGCAGAATACGAAGAAATCAATCAGAAATTCGGTTTGCCCGAGTATTATGAAGATCAGGACAAGATGGATATACTTTTCGCCCGTCAGGGAGAATTGCAAGATATCATCGATGCAACTGATGCATGGAATCTGGACAGTAAACTGGAACGTGCGATGGATGCGCTCCGTTGTCCGCCCGAAGATCAGCCGGTGGTGAATCTCTCCGGAGGTGAACGCCGTCGTGTCGCTCTTTGCCGTTTGTTGTTGCAGAAACCGGACATCCTGTTGCTCGATGAGCCTACCAACCACTTGGATGCTGAATCTATCGACTGGCTGGAACAACATTTGCAGCAATACGAAGGTACAGTTATCGCCGTAACTCACGACCGTTACTTCCTTGATCACGTTGCCGGATGGATTCTCGAACTCGACCGTGGCGAAGGTATCCCTTGGAAGGGAAACTACTCATCCTGGCTGGAACAGAAGACCAAACGGATGGAAATGGAAGAAAAGACCGCCAGCAAGCGTCGTAAAACACTGGAACGTGAGTTGGAATGGGTGCGCATGGCTCCGAAAGCTCGTCAGGCGAAAGGAAAAGCCCGTCTTAATTCATACGACAAGTTGCTGAATGAAGACTTGAAGGAGAAAGAAGAGAAGCTGGAAATCTTTATCCCGAATGGTCCCCGTTTGGGTAATAAGGTAATCGAGGCAAAACACGTAGCGAAGGCATACGGCGACAAACTGCTGTTCGATGATCTGAACTTTATGCTTCCTCCTAACGGCATTGTCGGTGTCATCGGTCCTAACGGTGCAGGAAAAACAACTCTTTTCCGTCTGATTATGGGATTGGAAACGGTAGATAAAGGTGAGTTTGAAGTAGGAGAGACCGTAAAGGTATCCTATGTAGACCAGCAGCATAAAGACATTGACCCGAACAAGAGCGTCTATCAGGTAATCTCCGGTGGTAATGATTTGATCCGTATGGGTGGACGTGATATCAATGCACGTGCGTACCTGTCCCGTTTCAACTTTGCCGGTGCCGATCAGGAAAAACTTTGTGGTGTTCTTTCCGGTGGTGAAAGAAACCGTCTGCATCTGGCGATCGCTCTGAAAGAAGAAGGTAACGTTCTGCTGCTCGATGAGCCGACCAATGACATTGACGTGAACACCCTTCGTGCTTTGGAGGAAGGTTTGGAAGACTTTGCAGGGTGTGCGGTAGTCATCTCTCACGACCGTTGGTTCCTTGATCGTATCTGTACGCATATCCTCGCTTTTGAAGGAGACTCTAATGTATTCTACTTTGAAGGTTCCTATTCAGAATATGAGGAAAACAAATTGAAGCGTCTAGGCAATGAAGAGCCGAAGCGTGTTCGTTATAGAAACCTAATGACTGACTAGTATTTGCTGACAGATTACAAGTTAAATCTCACTTAATATACGAAAGTGAAAGGCTCTGCAAACATTGCAGGGCCTTTATTGTTTTCGAAAGCAATAAAATGTTTATCTCTCTTAAAAGAATGTAGCATAATTGTCATCTAAGTCTAAATAATATTAATTATCTTTGTGCACAGTTTCAATGAAACAAACAATTAGTATTAACTAATAAATTACATTATGTTGAAGAGAATGCGGTCTTTTTTAGTGGTCGTAATGTTACTGATTACTGCTACGATGAGTGCGCAAGTTACCACAGCAAGTATGAGTGGTAAAGTAACAGCACAAGATGAACCTATTATTGGAGCAACGATCGTTGCTATTCACGAGCCCTCCGGTACCCGCTATGGTACAGTGACCAATGTCAGTGGGCAATTCAATCTGCAAGGTATGCGTACGGGCGGTCCTTACAAAGTCGAAATCACCTATGTTGGCTATCAGTCAGCCATTTACAAGGGTATAAACCTTGCATTAGGAGAAAACTATGTGTTAAATGTTTCTTTGAAGGAAAGTTCAGAGTTATTGGATGAGGTAGTAATAACTGCATCTAAAGATAGTAACATGAAATCTGACCGGGCGGGAGCTATTACAAATGTCAATCGCGAGGCTATAGCTGCTATTCCTACTGTGAGTAGAAGTATGAATGACATCATGCGTTTATCTCCTCAATCTTCTGTTACAGCAAATGGATTTGCAGTAGGTGGTGGTAATTTCCGACAATCTTATGTTACGGTGGATGGTGCTGCTTTTAATAATTCATTTGGCATTGGTGCTAACTTGCCTGGTGGTGGTTCCCCTATTTCGCTAGATGCATTGGAACAGATTTCGGTATCGGTGACTCCTTATGACGTTCGTCAGAGTGGTTTTACCGGAGGGGCTATCAATGCCGTAACTCGTTCCGGTGATAATGAATTTAAAGCGAATGTTTATACATATTTGAATAATCAGAATTTAAAAGGAAGTCATGTTGATGATTACACTTTGGTTCGTTCGAAGTCGCAATACTATACTTATGGGGCTAGTTTAGGTGGAGCTATTATTAAGAATAAACTATTCTTTTTCGTGAATGGTGAGTATGAGGATAATGTGACGGCTGGTCCTACGGCTAAAGCGAGAACAAGTGCTGATCAAGATTGGAATACAGGAGATTATTATCGCCCAATGGTCTCTGATATGAATCAGATTAGTGAATTTATGTCAAAGCAAGGATATAATTTGGGACGCTATGGTGATTATTTTGTGTCAACTCCAGCTTATAAATTGATGGCCCGTATAGATTGGAATATTAATGATAATCATAAGATCAATGTTCGTTTTACTCGGAGTCATACAAAAGATTCTAACTCTCCAAGTACATCTGTCAGTCCGATGACTGCTAGTAAAATTTATCCAGGACTTGAAAGTGAGGGAGTAAAAGCTGGTAATGGACGTGGTTCTCGTTATGCACTGACATTCGAGAATTCTCGTTATTATAAGGATAAGAATTTTACTTCCATTGCAGGAGAGTGGAATTCGAAATGGATGGGCGGTAAACTTAATAATGTGTTGCGTGCCACTTATTCTTTTCAGGACGAACCTCGTTCTTATGAAGGGAAAGATATGCCGACGGTAGATATTCTGAAAGATGGAGCTTTATATGCTTCTTTGGGCCCCGACATCTTTACTGTTGGAAATTTGGCCCAAACTAAGACAACTGTTATAACAGATGAATTGTTATGGTCTACAGGAATTCATAACTTTACAGGTGGTTTGCAGTTTGAGATGACAGATGCGATCAATGGCTATATGCAAGCAGGAAATGGGTATTATGTGTATTCCTCTATGGATGATTTCTTTGCTGGTGGAAAACCTGCAGCTTTTGGTATCACCCATTCTAATTCGAAAGATCTGTCCCATTTCAAGGCAAAAATGAGATATACACAATATTCAGCATATATCCAAGATCAAATGAATATTAGTGAAAATTTTAAGCTAACTGCTGGAATTCGTTTTGAAATGCCTAAATATCCTTCATTAGATAATAACTTTAATGCAGCGTTTAATAAGTTGGAGTTTGCTGATGGTGTACACTATTCGACAGATCAGTTGCCTTCAAGTCGCATCTCTGTTTCACCACGTGTAGGATTCAATTGGGATATTACGGGTGAGCGTAAATATGTGTTGCGTGGAGGAACTGGGATCTTTGTTGGACGTTTACCGTTCGTATGGCTTGTTTCTACTGTTGGTAATTCCGGAGTAGGACAAACTACAACCTTCTATAATAATTTGGAAGAGGCTAAGAACCGTGGTATAAATCAACCAAACTATCACAATAACGTCAAAGATATCTTAAGTGATCTTTATCCTAATGGTTTTGATCCTAAAGATCCTGCAGTGCCTTCAACTCCAACAATTATTGATAAAGATTTGAAAATGCCTTCTACTTGGAAGACTTCTTTAGCTTTAGATGTAAAACTTCCGGGAGATATTGACTTTACATTGGAAGGTATTTATAATAGAGATATAAATCCGGCTGTTGTCACAGATAAGAGCTATAAAGAACCTACGGAGACTATTGAACTATCACGTTATGATATCCGTAAGAAGTATGGAGAGAAATGGAATCCTAATTCTGTTTATCTTATAGAGAATGCTGGTAATAAGGCATATTATTATTCTATTTCGGCACAGTTGGCTAAGCAATTTAGCTGTGGTTTGAATATGTCTTTTGCCTATACTCACTCACATGCTAAATCTTATACAGAAGGTTTGGGAGATCAAGTGACAAGCTCTTATAAAACAGGAACTTATTCAGTAAATGGTATTAACGATCATGAATTGGGGTATGGAAGTTATGTGGCTCCTGACCGTATAATTGCTACTGTTGGTTATCGTAAAGAATACGGTAAACATTTTGCTTCTGCAATTTCATTAATATATGATGGTAGCCAGATCGGATATAGCGGTTCCTGGTCTTATACTCGTTACTCATACACTTTTGATAAAAATGTAATTGGAGATGGTTATGGTGCTAACAGTTTGATTTATATACCTGCTTCAAGAGAAGAATTGAATGATTGGAATTTTACAGCTTCTACATACAAAGAGAATGGTAAATCAGTTGAATATTCAGCAGATGCACAGAGAAATGACTTTTGGGCATTTATCAACCAGGATTCTTACTTGAAGAAACATAAAGGCGAATATGCAAAACGTGGAGGTGGTATAATGCCATGGAGACATCAGTTTGATGTTAAGTTTATGCAAGATTTTTATGTGAAAGTGGGAGGAAAACGTAATACACTTCAGTTTGGTGTTGATATAGAAAATATAGGTAATCTTTTAAACCACAAGTGGGGACTATATAAACAATTAAATTCGACATCTATTCTTAATTATTCAAATGGAGCTTACCATTTTAATACTAATAATGGTGAACGATTAACATCCAGTTTTAGAAATTATCAAAGTTTCAATTCCACTTATTCTGTACAATTTAGCTTACGTTATATTTTTAATTAGTATGCTATGAGATAGTACAAGAAGTGAGTTCAGTCTTAAAACACATAGAATCTTATAGGTTAAAACCTTGATTTTGATATTCCCCCTTATTTTACTCATTCATAGAATAGGTTAAATAAGGGGGAAATTTATATGAGTACAGATTTGAACTAGTCTTATTTTTGCTTTTTAATAGCCTTTAGGTTAGTCATGAGACTATTTTTTGTTGTTAGCTTATAACCTCATCCTCATCACCACCGGATTATGATCACTATACTCCAAATCCGGAGAGAAGTAATCCACCCCTTGAAACTCAGACGAATGGAGGATATAGTCGATTCTCAGCAGATGCTTGAAATATCGGAAAGTGTACATATACCCATGTCCGCAGGTCTGAAAGCCATCATTCATCTTTTCTCCTTTTACAGTTTGATATACATATGAAGAAGGGAGAGAGTTGAAGTCACCGCATACCAGGGTGGGATAGGGAGAATCGGAAATCAATTGATTGATATGTTCAGCTTGTGCGGCACGTTTCTTGAAGTTCTCATGCAGACCATCGGCAAGGGTGAGAGCGGCACGTTCCGCACGGTCGGTATCGTCTGCACGAAGTTCTTTTTCCAGTTTGCGCTTGTTGCGGCTGACTTCCGTAGTCTGCAGATGATTGTTGAACAGACGGATTGTTTGGCCGTTAATGTCGATATCACACCACAGGCTGCAGTTGTTGGAATTTGGGTAGGTGACGAGCTGCTTCTCCTTGATAGGATAACGGCTGAACACAGCCAGTTGCAAAAGACTCTCTCCGGCAGGAGAAGAAGGTACATAGTAATACGGCCATTCGGAAAGAACGGTGCGAAGACTGTCAATACCAAATTCATGATTGATCCCAAACTCTTGAAAACAGAAGATATCTACACCGAGCTCCTTCATGTAAGCAGCGATTTGCTTGCATGAGAAACCTGTGTGCTCGTGATTAAAGCTGTTAACGTTATAGGTGGCAATAGTCAGTGCTGATTCGGTGGCCCTTTCGTTTTTCTTCAGAGATTCAGTATTCGGTTGGGAAGCCGAATCGAAAAGCGGGAACTGGAGGACACGGGTCAGATACCCCCAATTTCCCAGTATGGCGATTAAAGGAATGAAAACCCAGCATCGCCAGCGAACCGTCCAATAGATGGCAGAGGCGACATTAGCCAGCAAAAGTATCGGCAGAACCAATCCGATAAAGGGCATCAGCTTAAAGCCCTCCGGCGAAGCATCTCCGGCGAAGGCTCCGGCTAATGTGAAACCTGCCAGAATACTCGTCAGCAGGATAGACAGGTAGTAAAGTAATCTATATAAGGCTTTCATTTTATGGTAACCATTTATTAATCATATCCTTGAGCTTCGCTTGCGAGATCGGTTTGGCGATGAAGTCGCTGCATCCGGCATCCGTTGCAGCGATCTGATCCTGTTGATAAGCATAAGCACTTTGTGCGATAATGGGCACAGTAGGAGAGAGCTCACGAATGATCTTCGTAGCCTCCAGACCGTCGAGATTAGGCATTTTGATATCCATCAGAATAAGGTCCGGCTTCGCTTCATCGTATGAGGTAACGGCCTCCATACCGTCCCGTGCACGTATAAGCCTGTACTTTCTTCCAAGAATAGCTTTCAGCAAATCGAAGTTACTGTCCTCATCTTCCGCTATCAGAATAGTCCGCTGGCTTGGAGAGGCATTGGCGGAAATACTATCGGAACTATCATCGTCCGTATTTCCGGAAGTCTTTTCAGAATCCTCCTTGACAGACGTTTCTACTGACGTCTCCGTAGAAGCCATGTCAATCTTCATAGAACCCGTGCCGGTCGATTGTTCCGACTCGTAAGGCAGGGTGAACGTGAAAGTCGTCCCTTGACCTACCACCGAAGAAACGGAGATTTCACCTCCCAATCGTTCGACAATTGTTTTACAGATAGACAGTCCGAGTCCCGTCCCCTGCGCATAGTTGTTCAACTTGGCGAAACGTTCGAACACACGTCCTATCTTCTCCGGTTCGATGCCCGTACCGGTATCAGTCACGTGGAAAACGATCTGATTGCCCACCAGTTTATATCCGTAACTGATGCTGCCTGCCTTCGTGAATTTGAATGCGTTACCTATCAGATTCGAGAACACCTGGAACACCCGGTTCTTGTCAGTCTCTATCACCAGTCCGTTTTCGGATGGCTCATAGATCAGTTGTACCCCTTGCGGCGTGCGGAATACGTGGGCGTCATGCACCTCTTTACACAGGCTATGGATATTTACCGGTGCGCTGGTGAACTCGATAATGCCCGATTCGATCTTCGAAAGATCAAGAATTTCGTTGATCAGTTGCAGCAGACGTTCGTTGTTGGCTTCGACGATCTCATAAAATGTTTTACGTTCTTCCTTATTTTCACTTTCGGCTATCAGATGTGAGAAGCCGACGATGGCATTCAGAGGTGTGCGTATTTCATGACTCATGTTGGCGAGGAAAGCAGACTTCAGTTTGTCCGACATTTCGGCTTTCTCTTTGGATGTCTGAAGTTCCCGTTTGATTTTTTCCAGCTCCGTGATGTCCCATTCGATGCTGACGATGATGGGGGAGGAAAGTTCGTCTCCGTCCACCCGTATTTTCCGTTTGTCGAGGATGATCTCGTTTCCGTTTTTGTCTTTCCCTTCGGTTGTCCAGTGCAGTCCCTGTCCAGTGGTGGCAACTAGTGTATCTTCCTCCCTTTTCTTTTCTGCCACTTCGGGAGGATAGTAGTCGAAGTCATTCTTGCCGATAGATTCGCCGATGCACAGATTCCGGTTGTACGATTCCCGGTTGCGGTAGATATATCGGAAATCGTTGTTGATCTCCTTGACGACAATTCCGGCGGGGAGGTTGTCGATGGTAGTATCCATGATCAGATTGAGCCGTTTGATTTGCGCTTCGTAGTGCAGTCGTTCGGATATGTCGTGGGAGAATGACCAGTAACTTTCTTCACCGGAGTCATTGGTGACGTTGTACATGATTCCCTCGTAAGCCAATATATTCTTGCTGACCTTCGAAGGATGATGGGCGACGAAACTTCTGCTTCCTCCGTGCAGGATATCCTTGCAGCGTTCATGCCAGTCTTCCTGCGTGTTCATATCGCCGGCGATTTCATAGATTTTCAGTTTGCCGATCTCCTCACTTTCCGGGATGCCGTGGTTGTGGAGGAACTGGCGGTTGGCGAAGATCAGCGTACCGTCCTCTTTGGCGGCGAAGATGCTCTCCTTTGCGTTGTTGATGGCGTGCGTCAGCGTGTTGATGTCGTTTCTGCGACGCTGTATGTCGGTGATGTTCTGGATGTAACCTTCGATGTTGCAGCTGCCGTTCGGTAGTTCGTCTCGCAGATAAGCCTGAAGGCGCATATAGTAAATCTCTCCGGCGACACGGACCCGATAGCTGATACTTTCTTCGTTGAGTCCTTCCTCATTCTTCCGGCACCAGCTGGTGAAGCTCAGGCGGTCTTCTTCGACGATAAATTCCTGATATTTCTCCAGAGAGATACTTCTGGAAGATTCCTCGCACAATACTCCGGTGTAGCCCATGTAATAGAAGACATTGTCGCGGGTGTTGTACATCCACTGTCCGATCTGAGCCACTTTCTGTATCTCCCTCAGATTTCGGTTCACCTGTTCCAGCTGGCGTTTCACGTTGCTTCGCTGGGTGATGTCCCGATATTGGCAGAGCACCATGTCATCGTAAGGATACATGATACACTTGAAATAATAGGTATTATCCTCCAGTTCCAGCTTGTAGTTCTTGCTGATGCTTCGCTGTTCCCGAAGCACGGTCTGGAAGGTGCTGTAAACCTTCTCACGGGTGTGTTCGGGCATCCGTTCGAATATATTTTTTCCTAAGAGCCTCTCTTCTTGTAAAAACCATAAATTGCTATGAATATCAATATCAATGCAAATGCCATTTCTATCGACTAATAGCATGGTGTCGGCGGTCAACTTCAGTATTCTCTGCGCATTATCTGCCTCATGTAATGTTCTGTTCATGCTTGTCCGATTAGATTTATAAGATTCTGTTTCATGCAAAGATAGCAAAATATTTGATTCTCTGTTCTTATTTTTCGGCACGTTTTGCTTTTTCCCAGGCGCCGCTTCCTTTTTTTCTTTTCAGATAGCCGATTCCTTTGAGCACATTCACGTTCATGAATAAGAAATAATAGGGAATAAACAGTATTTTATTCTTTATTTGTCTGGTAGAGAGGTAATATCCCCAGTATCCCATTCCGTAGAAAAGAATCTGTAACCCCAGCAGGGTGCCATAAAACAGGGGAGATTCGCCCAATAGCAAAACGACTATATTCAGTGGTAACAGCGCAAACAGCAGGAATGGAGTGACAGACCAGCGCAATACCCGGTGCGACGTGTACTGAAAACTCAGGATTCCGTAACGGAAAGGATTCAGCAACGGGAGCAGACGCCAGATCGACTGTAATCCTCCGGCAGCGATACGCACTTTTCGTTTTTCCTCTTCACCCATATCTGCCGATCCGCTTTCGATGGCGTAGGCATTGGTGCAGTAGGCGATGGTGTATCCTTTCATGGCGATGCGGAGAGAGAGGATGAAGTCGTCGAGCAGCGTATCCGGTTCCATCGGTTCGAAGAGTTCGCGGCGGACGGCAAACAGTTCTCCGGCAGCGCCTACAGCTGAGTAGAGACGGGAGTCGAGCGCTTTCAGTGTCGATTCGTATTTCCAGTAGATGCCTTCGCCTCCGGCGGCTGCTCCGTCCTTCGTCTGTACGGCTATACGTTTTTCTCCTGCCACGCAGCCCACTTTCGGGTTTTGAAAAGCCAGTACGATTTCACGGATTGCCTCGCTGTTGACCATTGTGTTGGCGTCCGTAAAGACGACAAGCGGGGTCCGGACGAGTGTCATTCCTCGTGTCATGGCGGCTGTCTTTCCCTGCCGTTTCGGCTGGAAGTAGACGGTTGCTTTTCCGTTCCAGCGGGTTTGGAGCCGGTCGTTTGTGCCGTCATCGCTTCCGTCCGTCACCCAGACGATGCGGAGTTTGTCCGCAGGGTAGTCCAGGGCGAGGCTGTTCTCCATCTTTTCGTCCACCACGTCTTCTTCGTTGAAGGCGGTGATGAAGAGGGTTACTTCCGGCAGATCACTGTCCGGTGGCAGCACCCGTTTCACGGGTTTCACGAAAAGCTCTTTCAGCTTGACGAGGGCGTAGAGGACGATGCCGTAGCCCAGATAGGTGTAGAACACCATGAACAGGGCGAACCAGAAGATGATTTCGAGGATGAGAGTTTCGTTCATAGCTATATTCTCGTTTAATAGATGTTTGTTGATTTACTTATTGAAGTCGTTTTTTTAGTGCCTCTTTTTTAGCCGATTCTTTCAGTATGTTTACAAAGTAGAGGGCGTCTGCTTTGTTGGAAGCATCGGAAGGATTGGCCTCGTATCGTTTTACGAAGTTCTCGGCGTGTTCAAACAGGTATTTCCGACAGTCGATATTGAGCATGATACCGTCTTTGTAGTCAGCATAAGATAGTCCGGTCACGTCATTATTCGTTTCAATAGAAGCAATATTTTCCAACTGTATACCAGATAGGTTTATGGTGACAGAAGGATAGTAGAAATATTGTCCACTTGGCAGAGATACACTAAACTTTAGTGTATGATCATCTATCTTACTGGGACTATTTATAACACTTAGAGTGCGATAATAGTTGTATTCGTAATATTCTTCCTGATTAGGCATCCATACATTATCCAAACCGTCTTTGCCATATTCATTATTAATCCAAAGGAGTAATTCCCCCCAGCCGGTATCTGTGCCGTGTACCCCAATATAGATAGCGGATCTTTGTTCTTTAGGTTTTAATAATTCATCAGTAATGGCAGCTTTTATCATATCTATATTATTTCTTTTGTCATTGAGCGGCGGATTATAAAAAGACCTTTCTATGAGTGCCTTATTTAGGTTTTGACTATCTTGATATGGATATAGTTTAATGCCTTGTGTCTGTGCGGTCATCGTTTGTATTGGAGAATATGATAGTGCAGCATTAACATAAGTCTTGTTACCATTTGGTTCTGCCAACATTTTACAGCCACGTCCTGACAGCTTCTCTAAAATAATATTTTGTGCTATTTCATAATGTTTTAGAATATCATTTTCGTTGTTCACATCATTAGCCATGACATCATGAAAAGCAATTCCTACACCATAATTGAGCATTTCTCTGACATTTCCCCATATTAAACTTGATTTCATGAAGAAACGATAATAGTTTTCAGTAAATCCTTTATGTATATTAGTCTTAACGTTCATGGAATCCCATTCAGACAAAAGAGTAGTGGTAAATGAAAAACGTATTTCATTTCCCGCTCCATCAGTACTACCTAGTGTTTTTCCCAAGTAATAGATATCAGGTGGAAGATCTCCCGCTTGTAAATGAGCTAAGTCGTAAAAATATTGTGGACTTAGTGGTTTTCCGTTAATTGCTGCCCATGTACAAGAGAATGCTGCATGTTTGCAGTCGTCCTGTGTTAACATAAGTAGCCATGATTTATTGTATTTCAATACTGGAAATTCAGCTTTCAATGTTTCTATATTTGGCAACGGGGAGTTAGTATGTATCGTAATTTCAGCTTGAATATTTTCAGCTTCTTGATGAAACGGATAGAGGAAGTCTGTTTCGGAGATAATATCTTGGCTTTTTTCTGTATTTTCATTATCATCTTTATCGCCTTGATATAGATTGATTTTTTTGATACAAGACATATTGACAAAGCAGAGTATTATCAATATTAGATATATTGAGGCTTTATGCTTCGGTTTGAATTCTAGATGAAATACCATATTATTTTCTATTTTTTAAGTTTCATATATTCTTCCAAAGTAATGGGGGTATGTTTATGAACTTTCGATTTAATTTTATTTTTTGCTATATAATACAAGGCACCAAACATTTTTTCTATTTCTTTTATTCCACTTCTACGAGGAAACAATTGCTCTACCATTTCTCTATTCCAAGGTTGAATGAAAAAAGACAGATACTTTTCATCTGTGGGATTGACGATGATTTCTATATTATCTTTCCACTCACAGCGGTTCAGCATTAAGTCTCCTTCTGTGAGCCAAAGTAGTTTGTAGGGTAGTGATTGGTAGGGCAGATAGTTTAGAAACAACTCCCCATAGTTATTTTCATAATTTCCCGGCATCTTAGCTTTCTCAAAAAGGATTAGTTTATTGTCTATGTGGAGTATTATCCATTTATGAGATTTTTTAGGAAAAAGAAATTCGCCCAAAAAACTGGGTGTTTCCATATATCCGCGCTGAGCTACACGGCATTGTTCATGGACGAAGTCAATGGGATTGTCTACGTGTTCAAGCACTTGGTTGCAAATTACGTAATCAAATTCTTTATTTTTAAATGGCAATGTTTCTCCATTTGCATTGATAAAAGTTTGATGAGGATAGACTTTGACATCTCCACATCTATGATAATTTGAATCTATAAATCGTTCTACAACGACATTATCCCGAAAGGTCGGGTTGTGTCCGGGACCAATTTCTAATACTTTGTTTTTTCTATTTATTTTTATGTCATCTCTGTCATAAGGATTACGAGTAATCATGATTTTTATTTTGTCATTAATGAGTGATTGTTTTCTTTGTCTATCTTATTTTCTATTTAGAAATACAATAATGATTTTTGTTCTTATTTTATAAGATTTGAATCTTCGTCTTTGTATTCAGTCTTTTTGGTAAATAGTCCGGTTACTCCTTTCAGTGCTTTGATAACTCGTATCCAGATATTATTAAGTAGTGTTCCTTCTGTATTCAATGTACCATTGCTGGTTAGCACACGAGCCTTTCTGCTAGTGATGAATACTAATTTACCATACGGCTTCATGGCTAATGCAAGAGAACCATCTTCTCCTCGGATAATATCGGTACGAAATCCGAACTTGCGTCCTAACTCCGTATTAAAACCAAAAGCCATACCGCGTACACAAAGTTCCGGACGTTTAATAGCCTGTAAACGAAGATGGAGGTCACGCAAACCTTCGTAACACCATAAGCCCAAACGGGAATGTTTATCGTCAACCATAAAACTCCATAGGCTGAATGTGCATACGACTCCTGTTTGCATCAAGTGTTTTACATGAGTTTTAATGTGAAGTGGGGGATATAGAGTATCTGCATCAATACAAATGTGGTATTTCCCTTTTGCATGATTCAGTCCGCATTGACGTGCATATCCGGGACCCTTCTGAGTTTCGTTATGATAAGTAACTCCTAGTGTTTTTAATACTTCTTCAGTTCTATCTGTTGAGTTATTGTTAACTGCTATTATTTCGAACGGGAAATCACAATGATTTTCAGAAAGCGACCAGATACAACTGACTAAATGACGTTCTTCATTGTGTGCAATAAGTACGACAGATACCAATGGAGACTCATTATGGCATTTTTTGAGTTGATTTTTTACTGCGCAGATAATATCATTAGAAGTCTCGTCAAGAGATTTCTCATAGACTTGCAGATATTTAGAGTACCACTTCATACTTCTTTATATAATTATTTATGTTCAAGTAATTGGTTAAATAGAGTTTCCCAGTTTTTGCTAATGTTTTCCATTTTGAACCGTTCCGAATTGATTTTGGCCCGTCTTCCCATATCTTTCCGTATATTATCATTTTCGATAAGATAGCAGATTTTTTCTGCCAGTTGTTCTATATTGCCATTTTCAACTAACAGACCGTCTTCGTTATTATGGATAATATCACGAGGTCCGCACGGGCAGGTGAAGGAAACCGGAGGAACACCGCATGACATTGCTTCTGTGATAACCATTCCAAAGCCTTCGTATCGGGAAGATAATACAAAGATGGAACTTTCACAATATTTTCGGATAATGTCTTGTGTTTGTTCTTCCAGATAGAGGGTATCTAAATGATATTTATTCTTTAAAGTCAGGAAGTCTGTTCTGTCTCCTCCACCGTAAATCCTGAGATTCCAGTCGGGATGTTTAGCCGTTACGATTTTCCATGCCTCTATTAGCAGATCGAATCCTTTTTGGTAAGCATACCTGCCTACTGCAATTACTTCTCGGGCAGAACATTCGGATGTCTGTTCCGGATAGAAAGGCAGTGGATTGTAAATTACGGCAGTATTATTCAGGTAAGATGAGAAATTCTCTCTATCTTCTTCTGTCAGAATGATGAATTTAGACAGTTTTTTTATCTGTCTGTTTAATTGCTCCATCCAGAGCTTGGAAAGAACTTCTTTAATGAGTCCTGGCTTTTTCTCTTCAGATAAGTTTCTGAAGTTAGATTTGTTTATATGAATTTCTCCAATTTTTACGCTACCATCATGGATGGAGTTTATGAAGTTGATTTCTCTTCTGAGCATAGATACAGTAATGTCCGGTCGTATTTCAAATAGGCATTTTGTGAGACGTTTTTTGTATAAACGTTGTTTTTTGATGTAAATTAGTCCTTTCTTGCATAGTGGTTTGTCCCATAATTCGTTGAAATTAATGTCCAGATGCACTATATTTACTTTGGCTGACAATGGATAAAAAGGTTCTTTGCCTTTGCCGTCCGTTAATATAATGTATATATCGTATCCCATCTCTTCGGCAAAAAAATTAGCTTTGATGGTCAAAACCCGTTCCATTCCTCCTGGTATGTAGAGAGACGGAAGGCAATAGGCTATTTTTCTTTTCATCTTTGTGTTTCTTTTATCTTGTCAACTACTTTGCTCATTTGTTTGGTCCATGACAAATGTCCGACCGAATCTCTTATTGACTGTGGAGTCCATGTTTTACTTTGGTAAAAATCTATAAGGTCGTGTATGTTTACAGGACTTTCATCAGGCATTATTTTAAGGACATAGGGCATATTATCAAAATCTTCATCCGTTTCAGAATAGGTAAAAGGGATGCCACGGGCAGCATATTCTCTGTTTTTTAAAGTTTTTATATTTGTGATGCCCGAACGGTGCCTTCCTAAGCTTCCGATACCCATATCAGCTTTCTCGAACAGTCCGTCCAACTCTTCTCCGTGTTTCCTGCCATAGAATATAACGTACTTTTCAATGTGTCCGTTTTGAATAATTTCCAACATTTCTTCTCTGTCTTTTTCTCCGGGTTCACCTACGATGTGAAACATTACAGTTGTTTGCGGAGACTCTTTGTAGTATTTTACCAGCCCCTTTAGTACTCTGTCGAGTCCATGCCAGTAATGTATTTCTGCTACAGCCATCAGGTTAATTACATTATCCGTGGTATGATAGTGTTTTTTCATCGGAATTTGGTCAAAGTCTATGCCGTTGGAGATTTGTACGGTTTCTCTCCCCCATATCTCGTTTAGTGCCGAAAAAGTAACGATACAATCTACATAATGTGCCATTCTTTTCCGAAAACGTTGATCGACAAACAAGTTCAGACATTCAGAGAATGGGAATCCCTGATACTCCATGTCGTATGGATAAGTCGGGATTTCCAACGCTATTTTACATCCGCACTTTTGCAGTTGGCGGTAAAGATAAATGGTGAACGGGTTTGCATTGTGATCGTGTCGTACATAAACGAATGAAATTCCTTCCCGTTTTACATAGTCGACTATACTTTTGAAATCTATCCGTTTTAATATTTTAGCCTTAAATGTATCTCCGTAATCTTTGATGACATAGTCGTCAATCCATCTGCGTTTATGCATTTGTTGATCTGTCAGATAGCAGACGTGCGTCGTGAACCCGCATTTTCGGAATGCTTCCATCTGATATTTTATTTTCTTGCTGATACCGTTGTATTCTTCGAATCCATGGTATATAAGAAATAACATTTTCATTGTCTTTCTTTTTTGAGTTGTTCAAATAAGTCACACCATTTTTGCATGATGTTTTCGCGGCTGTATCGTTTAATGTTTAATTTGGCCTGTTGTCCCATCCTTTTTCTGATTGCTTCTTGCTCTATCAGCTCACTTATTTTTTGTGCTAATTGTACTACATTTCCATTTTCTACCATCAGTCCGTCTACAAAGTCTTTTATAATGTCTGACGGACCATAGGGACAATCAAAAGAGATACAAGGTACTCCACATGCCATCGCTTCGGCCAATACCATGCCGAAGCCTTCGAATCTGGAACTCATCACATAGATTGAACTGTCCAGATATTGATTCATGATATCTTTTACAGGCTCATGTAGTATGAAGCTGTCCTCCAAATGTTTTTGGATAATAGCATATTTCAGTATATCGTGCAGTTCACCGTTTCCATAAATAATGATTTTCCAGTCAGGATGCTGTTTGTGCACAGTTTCCCAAGCGTCAATTAGCATATCATATCCTTTTTGCTCGTCCAGTCGTCCTACACTGATGATTTTTTTTGTTTCACACGTACTGCTTGCTTCCGGATAAAATGGGAGAGAGTTGGGGATGACAGTTGCTTTTTTAATTTTTTTCCATTTTTCCGCATCACGTTCGGTAAGTACTACTAGCGCATCCATCCTTTTGATGGCATTATCCAGTTTACGGGTCCATATTTTACCTATAATTTGGTAGATCATCGATTTTTTTGCCAGTCGGTGTAAGTTCCGGATAAATGGTTTTGAGATATGTGCCTCGGCTATCTTTATACTTCCGTCATTGATTGTGTGCAGGAAGTCAATATCTCTGCTGATGGTTGTTATGGTAAAATCGGGACGGACGGAGAACAAGGTTTCCCTGACTTTCTTTTTGTATTGCCGCAATAATTTGATATAAATAAATATACGCTTCCAGAGTGGCTGACCATATTGTTTGTTGAAATCTACTGCCAAGTCTATATGTTTCACTTTGGCTGATAACGGGAAATATATTGGAGCGTTGTTTTGGTGTGCGGTAACGATGTAAACATCATATCCACAATGATCGGCAAAGTAATTAGCTTTCTCTGTAATGACCCTGTCTGCACCTCCGACAGTGTCCAATGCGGGATAGAGATAGATGATTTTCATACTATTGTTTGTTTTCAGGCAAATCTTCTTGCTGGTGATTTCCAATTACATTTTTCTTACGAATCACATCTTTGACTTTCTTTATGATATTGTATTCACGTGTGACTTGTATGTAAACACCAAAGATACAAAAACTAAATATACTTTTCACTATAAGTGTCAGGAAAATGTTCATGTCTTTTGTAGCGTACTGTATGGGAAGGAGTACTGCAGCTATTATCATGCTGATGATAGCAGGTGAAAATAGCTGTTTGACAAATCCCCATGCGCTTTTTCGGAATGTCACTCCGTACATTTGCCAATAGCATTGTATGAAATTTATTGTGAAGGTTACTACAATACAGGTGGCTACAGCTGTCAGTGTACCGAAATAAAATATTCCGAGCAGCATCCCTGCCACGTTGAATGTGGCTGAAAACAGACCGCAGATAAACAAACTACGTGTGTCTCCGGCTGCCTGAAAGATAGAACCGGATGTAGAAAGAATTATCTGTATGCCTACAGAAAGAGATAGAATCTGGAATATGGGCACAGACGGCATCCATTGATCGCCAAAAATAATGAGTGTCACTTCCTTTGCAGTGAAGAAGAGTAATACGCTGAGAGGTATTCCGACGAATGCAAGGAAGCGTACAATACGTTCGTAGGACGATGCCAGTTGTTGTTTGTCATTTTGTAAATCACTTAATATAGGATGCATTACAGGAGTGACTACGTAAGTGATATTTTGCAGCGGAAGCATCATAAGCCGATAGGATTTTTCGTAGTATCCAAGATCAGACATATTCATATACTTTCCGATGAGCAATTTGTCAAGGTTCCGACTGAAATAATTGATGGCGTTGAACAAGAATTGATAGACCGAATAAGAGAATATTTTCCTGATAGTATCTAATCCCAAGGTGAATTGTAACTTTTGTGGATATCGCTGATATGAAATAGCGAATATCAGTATACTGGATAGTATCGGATTAATTATTAAAGCATAGAGTCCTGCTCCATAGAGAGCTGCTATAATAGCTCCTGCGCCTCCCGCTATCTGGATAATGAAACTACGGATGGCTATAAATTTGAATTCCTTGTTCCGATAGAACAAGGCCCCCGGTACGATATTTGCCGAAGCGAAAAAAAGATTGACCGACAGAAGTTGACAAAGCGTTCGCAAGATGTCTTTACCGTAATAATCAGCGATGAACCATGAAGCAATGAAAAAAAGGAGACTGATACAGATACCTGTCCATATGGTAAACGAGAAAATATTCGATAATTCTTCTTTGGTCAACGTCTTGTGTTGCACGACGGCGGTAGATACTCCCATGTCGGTGAAGATACCGAAGAATGCAATGATGACTGTTGCAATGGCCACTATTCCGAAATCGTCAGGTGAGAGCAAACGTGCCAAGACACCGGACACCACTAATGCGACGATGATTCCGATGTATTTGGCTAAAGCCGTATAAAATACTCCTGAAAGGAGTTCTTGTTTGATATTGTTTGACACTTTGTTTTTTTATCTTGTTTGTTATTACTCCATTTTTTATTAAACAGTTTCCAGAAACTCATTCCATTGTTCTATAATCGCGGGCACTGTCATTGAAGCTGCGACTTTCAATGAAATATCTCCCATCTCGTTCCATTGATCCGGTGTGAGTTCCGCCATTTTAGTCATACATTTGGCCAACTCTTTTATATCCTCGTTTGGAAAGGTAAAATGGTTTTTTTCCTTTTCGAACAGCTCTTTTATGATAGGAAGATCAGAGCAGATAATGGGTAACCGATGGCTCATGGCTTCCGGCAATACGAGTCCGAATCCTTCCCATCGTGAACTCAGAACATATACGCTGGATGAAGCATAATGTTTCTGTATCTGCTTTGTGAAAGGAGATATAGTAATTCTGTTATTTAGTTTATATCGGTCTATCAATTCCCTTAGTGTGGATTCTCCACTGCCTTCGCCTACAATTTCCAATGTCCATTCTTTATTATCCCGTGCGAAGAGAGCGAATGCTTCAATCAGAATGTCGAATCCTTTTGCTGGTGTCGACATTCGTCCCACAGCAAGAAATCGTTTGTAGGACAGACACCCTTCTCCATCCGGGGTCAGTGGCAAGGGGTTATGTATTGCTTTTGGAAAAAGTTGCAATTCTTGTTCATACCGTTCGCGATCGTAATGAGTCAGAACGACGATTCCGTCCAATTTGTGCATTTCGTGTCGGAATTGATTCTTTTGTTCATAAAGAAAGACTTTGGGGGTGTTAAAGAAAGCATCGAAAGAGTTGTGCATCCATCCTATTACCTTTTTGGCGTTCAATTGATGGCGAATACTGGCCAGACGAAGTGACAGAAACGCGTGTACGCTGATAATCATATCGTAGTTTTCGCTATTCAATTCATGAATAAGCACTTTCCGCTGGGAGCGGGGAAATGAACTATGGCCATACCATTGTGAGGTGATGGGGGTCTGTGGCAGAATTTTCTTTTTATATAAGAAGCTATATGTTTTACACGGTAAATATTCCCACCGACTAATATTAGGCAGACTGATATAGCGGAATCGGATATTTGTTTGTCCTAGTTCATACAGACTCCGGTCTTCCTGTTCCGGTTTGTCATGTGTCAATATTGTTATTTCATAATTGACTGATAATGCCTTAGCAATCACTGCCAGAACACGTTGTACTCCTCCAAAACTAAAAATGGAGTCGCAATAAAAGCAGATCTTTGTCATTTTGAATGTATTTAATTGTTTGATGTTTGTAAAATGCTTCTGATTATTACGTTGCTAATATAGTTGATTATCTGCTAACTTTCTGTAAAGCTCCGCATATTCTTTTCCTATTTTTCCGCTGTTCATGTTTTCGATGGCATATGCATAGTTGTCTTCCCCCTTCCTTCGGGCGGACAGTTGGCGGGCTGCCTCCAGTGCTCGTATGATATCAAATTGGTTGTCGGGGTGGAAGACGGGGTTGCCCGTATCTTGGAGGATTTCTCCTATATTCCCGATATTGGGACCTATGACCACTTTGTGAAAAAGGAAGGCGAGAGGTATACTGGCAGAGTTCAGAATATCTTTTCGTTGGATGAATATTACATCCGAAGCGGCCATGTAGTAAGGCAGGTCGCAGTTGTCTATAGGTTCGTCGCTGGCTCCGGCGTGCATTCTGCGCAGGCGGTTGAGCAAGGGTATAAGCAGGTAATATCCTGCCCGGGATGTCCAGCGCTTGAAGAAGTTGCTGCCATACCTGTTGAATCTCGAAAACGGGTACAGCCGTGGAGCAAGCAGGAACTTCTTTGCTTCATCCCATTTTCGGAACGCTCCGGTCACCATCCGCCTCTCTTCACGATTCCGGAACTTTCCGAACGACGTGACGATAAACGCCTCCTGCGGCAGATTAAGATACTGGCGCGCACGTTCCACGCTGATGTCCTCCTTGTATGTGTACTGATAAATAGGATGAGGAATGATGACATTCCGGCTGTCCGCGTGTTTGGCTGCAAATTCGTCGAGACTGTAACGTCCCATGTGCACCACCACATCGCTTTGTTCTTCGATAATGTCATAAGCACGGCCGATCACCTCGTTCGCATCATGCGGACGGACATTGTGGCGCGTATACACGAACCGGGCCCCACGGGACCGGAAAAAAGCGATACACTCCTTCAGGCGGCAAATCCTGTCCGGATCGTCACAATTCCCTTCCATCACCTCTTCGGGCCATTGGAAGTGGATGATGTCGTAAGGTGTATCCGAGTTCCAGAACTCATTCGTGGAACATCGTACGTCAATCCCCGTCGTCCTGATAGCATCGCATAAAATGGGGACAAAAAGATTGTCCGTATCTCCATTCTCTCTGAAAACGATTAATGCTTTTATCGGTGGATTGCCTATTTCATTGTCGTTCATGCTTGATTCTTTGTTTTTGGTGGGCTTTTGCCACATACAAAGGTAATAAAAGATATGATACTTTTCATCTTTTTTGCTTTTTTTCGGTGTTGTGCCTTTATTCCTTGTGCGTCCGTTTTATCTCTCTGTTACTCTATTAGTTGTCAAGCGTGTTCATATCTATGAGAAACAGGCTCCTGTCGAAGGGGATATGCCGCTTATGGAGGTACTTCTGATAGTGGTAGCATATCGTTATGAAACTTTGTACGCTGCATTTGGTCACTTCGTTTTCGTACCGGCTCAGGGTGGAAATACTGAGATTGGTCACATCTGCCGCCTCTTCAAGGTTCAGATTACATAGGTGGCGCAAATGGATGATTCGTTCTATTTGTGCATGACAGTTCGCTTCAATACGCAGCCGGTCGTAAATTTCTTCCTTGGTCGCTCTTTCGTATCCTTTCATAATTTTTTCTTTTTACTAATTATGCCGCAAAGTTCATAGAAAAATGTCAAACATCGTTTGCAGTTCTGCAAGTAGTTTTTCAAAAAAGTATTCGGACCTTTGCAGAACGAATTCGGGACATCCTGAATCACAGTCAATTAATTGTAAGATATGAAGAAAGATCAGTATTTTAATTTAGAGGTAAATTTTTTGAGTAATGACAATATTGTCAGAATGATGATGGAACTTGACGCTGCGCAATCGCTCGGAATCTATATGATGCTTCTTACGCATTTGCGTAAAGCGGACAATTATGAAGCATCTTGTTGTCCGCTTTGTATGGGGGCTTTCGCGCGGATGTATGACTTGGATGCCGATGTGTTGCAAAGGGTTCTCCGTGAGTTCGACCTTTTTGTGCTTGATGAAGAACGGCAAATGTTCCGTTCGCCTTATCTGGACAGGGTGATGGCAAAGCTCGAAGAAAGGCGGATGATTAATGTGGCAAACGGCAAAAAAGGAGGTCGTCCGAAACGCATGGGAAGCACACCGGAAACACCGATGGATAAAGGCGAAAAACCGAATCAAAACCAGAAGAGTAGAGAAGAGGAGAGAAGAGTTACTACTGTTGTCAAAGACAACAACAGTAGTAACGAAGAAAAGACAGAGAAAGAGCACTCTGCCGCCGCTGCTTCTGACGGACTTCAGATTGTTCCTCCACCGGAGGATAGGGGACAGTTGCCCCTACAGCCGGTTCTTCCGTGGGAGATGCTGGTGGATCAGATGGCCGAATCGGAAAGTTACATGGAGTCGATGGCTATGCACTCCTGTATGGGCAAACTTTTCGTGGAACGGCAGGAGGAGGTGATCGCTGCTTTTAAAGAGCATATCCGACGCTTTGGCAGGGAAGATGGCTTGCTGTTTTTGAGGGATGTGAAACTGTATTTCGGCAATTACCTCTCTCCGGGCGGACGTCCGGCTCAGGAGCTGAAGAAAAGGCTGCTCGGCAGTTGCCGGCAAGCAGCTGAGGAAGAACTGTATCGCTTTGAACAACTCATTGGCGGGCAACGGACGTATCTTGGGCATCCGATTCCGAAGGATGCGCCTCCAAGACCGGACAGGTCTGCCGTGTGGGATGAAGTGCATTGGAAGTGGGGAAATTAGCTCCGGATTTCTCCGACATCCGGCTACGTGAGCGTTGCCTTTCAGCTCGGTGCTCGTTCATGCTTGGCTCGGTGCTCATTCATGCTCAGCTCGCTGCTTATCAGTGTTCAGCTCGCTGCCCATCGGTGTTTAGCTCGGTACCCATTGATGCTTAGCTTTCCGCCTGCATTGGGAACTGATAGAAAAATTATTAACTGAAGTTTCGCAAGTTCTTTATAATATTGACAAACAATAGTATCTCAATTGGGGTTGACTAAAAAGTCGGTTCTACCTTTATTCTCCTCCTTCCTGAAGGAGGGGAATTAAGATAGTTTTGATAACGCAAAGGTAACCTGCGAAACTTGAATTATTAATACAACTTAAAATCTCCTTTTCGAAAGGGAGGAATAGAAACAAGAAATATGAGAAATTTTGCTAATTATCATGTCGATGTCCGCAGACATACCAGCGGTGTCGTTAAAACCATTTGCGAGCAATGCCTCCCGACGAGGCACAACAAGCGTGACCGTTCGCTGCGGGTCAATATCGACACGGGGCATTGCCATTGCTACCATTGCGGAGCCGACTTCTACGTCCCCGACGATGCCGAAGAGCGTGAGAAAGCTGAGCGACAGGCTGCCCGTAAACGTCGTGCGGCATCTGCCGTTCCCCAGCATTTCCACCGTCCGGTGTTCGACGCTTCGAAGACGACGCTTTCCGAAGCTACGGAGCGTTGGCTGGTAGAGACGCGTTGCATTCCGCAGTCCGTCATCGCCGGTCTGCGCATCACGGAGCAGGAAGAGTTCATGTCGCAATCCGGCGCGAAAGAGCGGTGCGTCTGTTTCAACTATTTTGAGGACGGGAAACTCGTCAACACCAAATTCCGTAGCGGTGCCAAAAATTTCAAAATGGTGCAGGGTGCCGAACTGATTCCCTACAATATCGATTCCGTGCTGGGACAGGACACCTGTATCATCCACGAAGGCGAACTGGATGCCGCGTCCTCCCTTGCCGCCGGATTCAAAAGCGTGATCTCCGTACCTGCCGGAGCAAATGCGAACCTTTCGTGGCTCGACCGCTTCATGGAGTCGCACTTCGAGAATCTGAAAGACATCATCATAGCCGTTGACACTGACTCTGCCGGGCTCAAACTGCGTGACGAACTGGTCAACCGTTTGGGTGCCGAACGTTGCCGTGTGGCCGTCTACGGACCGGGCTGCAAGGATGCCAATGAACATCTTGTCAAATATGGGATCGACAGCCTTCGTATCGCCATCGAGCAGGCGGAAGAAATCCCTCTTGAAGGCATCTTCACCGCCGCCGATCTGCACGAAGACCTGCGGGCATTGTTCGACAACGGCTTCGGTCCCGGAGCGGAGACAGGCTGGGAGGAGATGGATAAGATTTGTACGTACGAACGTAGGCGGCTGGTCATCGTTACGGGCATACCGGGGGCCGGAAAATCGGAATGGCTGGACGAACTGGTGTTGCGCCTCTGTATGCGCCATCAGTGGAAGATAGCGTTTTTCAGTCCGGAGAATAATCCTATCGTCTACCATCTCCGCAAGTTGATCGAGAAACTGACCGGACGCCGTTTTCAAAACGGTTGCGGCATGACGGAAGGACTTCTGCTCCGTTCGGAAGAGTTTCTTGCCGAAAACGTCTGTCACATCGCCCTCAAAGGCAGCGCCACTCCGGAACGGGTGCTTGCCAAAGCCCGTGAACTTGTCCTGCGTCGGGGATGCCGCATCTTCGTCTTCGACCCGGTCAACCGTTTCGAGCATACCCCCGCGCCGGGGCAATCGGAAACGCAGTATCTTTCCAATTTTCTGAATCTGTTTACGGAGTTTGCCACGCAATATAACTGTCTGGTGATTCTTGTGGCGCACCCCCGAAAGATGAACCGCAATCCGGTGACAAACCATACTCCGCGTCCGGATATGTACGACGTAAACGGGTCTGCCGATTTCTTCAACAAGGCGGATTACGGCTTGGTAGTGGAGCGTGACAAGGAGGTCGGAGTGACACGTGTCTATGTCGAAAAAGTGAAGTTCAAACACCTTGGAGCAGGTGGTGTGGCTACTTTTGTCTACGATCCCGTCAGCGGACGTTACCTCCCCTGCGAAGAGTCCCAAGACCCGTCCGTCCCACCGGAACAACGGGTCAGAAACACTGTCAATGACAGCTCGTGCTGGTTGCCGGAGAAGGAGCTGTTTGAATAGGTAATAGGTAATAAGTAATAGGTAATAATCGTAGCTGGTGAGGAGGGTGGTGGGTAACAGGTCACGGGGGATGAGTAACGGTGCGGATCACTGGTTGAATGGTGATTCATTTTGATACCGGTTTACTTTATTTTCGCACAGTTTTGAGGTAAATACGGATTCATGAAACGTCATCCGATAGAATGATTATATTTGCATTTCGATTCTAAGAAACAAATAATAAACCATTAATCTGTAAACAATGAGATTTAGTAACGTAAGATTATTAGTAAAGGACTTCGCCGGATGCTTCAAATTCTACACCGAACAACTCGGATTAGAGCCGGCCTGGGGAGATGAGAATAGCGGATACGCCAGTTTTAAAGTAGCCGACGGAATAGAAGGTCTCGCCCTTTTTGTATCCGACTGGATGGCGCCCTCGGCAGGTAATGCAGATAAGCAGCAGCCTGTTGGGATGCGTGAAAAATTAATGATCTCATTCAGTGTGGATAACGTGGACGAAACCTTTGTCGCACTGAAAGCAAAAGGCGTGACATTTATCAGTGAGCCTACGGATATGCCCGATTGGGGGATGCGTACCCTGTACCTGCGCGATCCCGAGGAAAATCTTATAGAACTCTTTACCTCTTTGGCACCGGAGAAATTTAGCCAGGAACTTATCGAAGAAGATCAGAAATTTCATTAAGAGACACGGCTGAAAAGCAACGTGCTCATCCGAGTGAGCCGGAAAATGATATTGAATGGGGCTGTCCGAAAAGAGAACGTCTGCTATCGTTTTGCTCTGTCATCCTAAGTCTGCCGAAGAATCAGCTCTTTATATTAGTCAAAGAAGAGATTCTTCTCCGTGTGCTGAATGATAGTATTTATCTACTTTTCGGACAGCTTTATACGTTAATCGGGTATCTTGTCCGGAACTATTCTTATTTTGTTTTAACTGCTGATTGGCACCAATACTTAATACTTATCTTCAAGGTTCTTGCAGCACCTCTACGATCAGTCGTACTTGTGCGGGTGTGTAGTGTCTGCTTCGGGGATTCATGCCGGTGGATAGCAGGCGTTCTTTTAGTCCGGGTGCGGCTTCGATCCATTCGTTGAAGCGGTCTACTGCGCTTTGTTGCTGGATGTTGGGGATATATAGCATGGCGAGTTCTCCTTTTCCGTAGCTGCGGTATTGGAAGGCTTTTTCTTCTTCCTGTTTTTGCAGGGTATCTGTATTTGCTTTCATTCTTGATTTAATTATAGGGTGTTGTAATGGGTATAAAGTTACTGTTTTTTACTGGATTTAGCAAATTTGTTGCTCATGAAAGTGTTGCTTTTATGCTTGTATTATTTAGTTGTTATTCACGTTGTCTGCTTGTCTTTTGGGCGGTGTTTATTCGGGGCTGATTGGGAGCTTTTTCAGCTTTTATCTGCTTTATGGTTACTTTGTATTCGCTTTTAGTATGCTTTCAATCTGTTTCTAATTCACTTTATTCTGCTTTATGCTGTCTTAATCTGTCTTAATCCGTCTTAATCCGTCTTTATCCGTTTTATCCCGTCATAGTCCGGCACAGTCCGTCGTAATCCGGGAAATTGCCGGTGCACTGCCGTATCTTTGTTTCACCAACAGAAAGGGAGAATGTCCTTCTTTTCTTTAATACAAATTCAGTATGGCAACAGTGTCTGTGGTGCGCTATCAGCGCAAAAAAAAGATTGGTGACGACAAATCGCCGATGGTGTATGTGCTCAAACCCAAGCCGGGGGAATCGAAACTTTATTCTATCGAGTCGCTGGCGCGTGAGATCGAGTCGATCGGTTCGCTTTCGGTGGAAGATGTGGAGCACGTGATGCAATCCTTTGTCCGCTCGATGAAGAAGGTGCTCGTAGCAGGGAATAAGGTGAAGGTTGACGGCTTGGGGATTTTCTATACCACGCTTACTTGTCCCGGTGTGGAACAGGAAAAGGACTGTACGGTGAGGAATATTACTCGTGTCAACCTTCGTTTCAAGGTCGATAATTCTCTGCGGCTTGCCAACGACAGCACGGCTACCACACGTGGCGGGGACAATAACATGGTCTTCGAACTCGTCTCCAAGAATGCGCCGGCTTCGGGAGGAAGCGGTGATGGCGGAGGCTCCGGTAGTGGCGGCGGCAGCGGCTCCGGTGGCGGTTCCGGTTCCGGTGGCGATGGAGGGGAAGAGGAAGCTCCTGATCCTACCGTTTAGTCCGGTAAGTGTATCAGCATCATTGATGTGTACTACCTGTAAATGAATAACCTGTAAAAGTAAAAAGTTATGATTGACAAGATTTTGGAGATTGCATTGGAAATCCTGTTTTTCTTCCGTAGGAAGAGAAAAGGAAAACGAATGAAAGGGCAGGTCGATGAGGAAGATTGACCTGATTGTGATCCACTGTTCCGCCTCTAGGGCGGACAGGGATTTCACGGAAACAGACCTTGAAGTGTGCCACCGCCGGCGGGGATTTAACGGGATCGGCTACCACTTTTATATCCGGAAAAATGGCGACATCAAGACTACCCGCCCCATTGAACGGATAGGAGCTCATGTGAAAGGATTCAACCGGACAAGTATCGGCATTTGCTATGAGGGCGGACTTGACTGTCACGGGCGGCCTGCCGATACCCGTACCGAATGGCAGGTACACTCGATGCATGTGCTTGTGCTTACGTTGCTGCGTGATTATCCCGGTTGCCGGGTGTGCGGGCATCGTGATCTGAGCCCTGATCTGAACGGGAACGGGGAGATCGAACCGGAGGAATGGGTGAAGGCTTGTCCGTGCTTTGATGCGGAGGAGGAGTGGGCTTCTTAAATGCTATATAAACTAAACCAAGAAGCGGAATTCATATCATATTAATACTGATGTAGAACTCCGCTTCTCTGATTTTTATCTTCCAGTTGTCCATTTTAGGAACCATGGTGCATATTTTCGTAATATCCAATAAATCGTATATACAATGGCTATATTTATTATCACTGTTACTAAGTAGGTTGTGATAACCTGAAATTCACTGTTATGATCAACCAGTTTGAGTGAGAATCTTCGCATAAATCTAAGTAAGGGATCATGAGTTACATACAAAAAGAAACTAGATGAACTTAAAAAAACGATATCATGTATTTTCCCTTTCTTTAATAACATGGATATTAATGCAATAATAAATAGAGTTCCGGTAAATGTCTGTGCTCTATGGATATAATATCCATAAACTGTGCCGTTTAAAAGAAAATCCATTATTACAATTATGGGGAAGATCGTAAATACTAATATTGAAATTTTGCTCATCTCCTGTGTCAGACTTTTTTGGTGAATACTAAAATATGCTCCAAGACTAAAGTAGAATATACTACTTTGTGGGTATGCCATACCTGTACCGAAAAACCAAAGTAGTCCAAGACCGATAACTCCAACCAGTTTAGTATAACGCACAAAAAAATAAATAATTGGTGAGGCAACTGCAAGCAAAATTAAGTTGCGTACGAACCAAAGCTGATCTACGATCGGACCTTTATTAATACCGAAGGCACCAAGGTAATCACTGAAACCAAAGTCATGTACAAGTTTCTTGCCATCATTAAACAGTTCTTGAATAGATGGAATGCATTCTGCCATATAATATAATCCAAGTATTAGTCCATTCCAAAATATATATGGAATTAATAATGAGTAAAACCTCTTTTCCATTTTATATTTGTAACACCCCCATGTTTGTTTATATCCATAGAAGAAAAGATATCCTGAAATAATAAAGAAGGTGGGGACACCTACTTCTCCGAACTGCATCGAAATTACATAGGATACTTGTTGGTAGATAGGAGGTTCTTTTAGAAACGGATATAATTGTACTGAAGTGTAAGAATGGTAAAGTACGATACCTATACTCATTACAAAACGCGTAATGTTGAGGGCAGATGATTCTTGTTTGTTCATTTTTCTTGGTTTCAGTTTATTTCATCTGAAAAATATATATCTATTGCAATTCTTTATTTGTTAAAAAACGGGATAAGTAATGTCCTTTTTCACACGGATTCTTCATAACATATATGTAGAATTTGCGTGAAAGACTTTTGGCGTTTTTGTAACACAGTGATTGCTTGGTCTTATTTAATAATTTCTCTGTATATCTCCAACAATGATTTTGCTGTATTATTCCAGGAAAATAGTTTACTGCGTATTACCCCGTATTCAACTTGCTGGTGATAGAATTTGTCATCATTCTCTAATCGTAGTATGCCCTCTGTTATATCTTCGGAGATGAACGGATCGACTAATAATGCTTTTTCGCCTGCAATTTCGGGCATGGCTGACGTGTTTCCTGCAATGATAGGTGTTCCGCATGCCATCGCTTCCAGCATGGGAATCCCGAAACTCTCGCGGAGTGATGGATAAAGAAAAGCGAATGCGCCACTGTATAACGCCGCAAGATCAGTGTTTGCAATATATCCGGGGAAACGAAGCGAACTTTTTATATCGGTAATCTTTTCTTCTTCCAATATCCGGTCAATGGCATCCTCTTTCAGATCGGCAATGAGCAGCGGCAATTTCTTTTCAGAGCGTTTCAGATACTCACTGTATGCTTTTAGCACTCTAGGGATGTTCTTCTTTGGGTCTGTATTGCCTAGGAAAAACAGATAATTGTCCGAATCTATATATTTTCGTGTGATTTCCGGGGCTTTGGGTTGCAGGTGGAAATGGCTGTTGAATCCATTGTATACCGCTACTAATTGTTCGCTCGGCAAGTGGAGTGCTTCAAGGATGCGTTTCCGTTCGAACTGCGAAACGGTAATAATCTTTTTACATTTGGGAAGTATGCGGGGAACCACCAGCCGCCGGTAATGCCAGCCCATTTCCTGATACCATGACTGACTGGACGACTGCCGTTTTTCCAGATAAATGATGTCGTGCAGTGTCAATACCAAAGGAACAGGGCAGTGCAGGGGAGCGGTGTTGCTTGTGCAGTGCAGCAGGTCGGGTTTGATGCGTTTTACGGCACGAGGCAGTGCCATTTGTTCCCAAAGGGGGTATGTCGGACATTTCAGTTCAATGATGTGCATATTTTCCGAGCTTTCCAGGCATCTGTCTTCACCGGGACTGACGAATATAAAATATTCATTTTCATGATCCATCTTCTGTAATTCCCGGATTGTTTCGAGAGCTACGAAATCCATTCCGTGTTTGTTGGGACGGAAAATGCGTTGGGCTTCAATGGCTATTTTCATGTTTTTTGTTTTTTATGATGGTATGATGTTTTTCTTCGTTTATAGTATTCTTCCGGTTCTGCCTATGGGTGTTCTCCATGTTCTGTATGGATGAATTTCTTGTTTGCCCCTTTGAGCTTGAACAGGTTTCCGATGGTGGTCAGCGCAAGCATGGGGATTTTGATGATTGCTTTTCCCAGTTGTTTGCTGAATAAGTATCCGGGGATGGGAAGTATCATTGCCGCTATTTGGGCGATGGATAACACCCACCATTTTATGGCTGACATCCATTCGTTTCCTCCGCCTTGCAGGCTCTGCCAAATGCTGAGGACCGTGAAAAGGAGTGTCAGCCCGAATACGGCTGCTATCTGTATCAGACGGGGAGGAAGCATCCACTGGAATATTTTGTCACAATAGTCAATGTTGCCCTGTCTCAATGCTTTCATGAAATTGAGGGACGAGCTGCGGAGTGCTCCGAACTGTGCGGCTATCCAACGTTTCCGCTGGTTGCTGATGGCTTCTTGTTTCTGTGTCTTTTCGTCATATATGGGCAGTTGCGCCAGGTAGGTGGTGTGGATGCGCTGCTGCAGGAGCAGGGCTTCCAGTTCTTTGTCCTCGCCTGCTGTTTGCAGATGGGCTACATTCTGGCGGAACCAGTGGGCGTCAAATGCCATCCCCGAACCGGATAAGGCGGCGGAAAGTCCGAGTACATTGTGCCCGCTGCGGAAGATGCCATTGTTGATTTCTTCGCTGATACCGTCGAGGACGGAAATGGCCGTATTCAGATTTTTTCCCGTCCGATGGGCTTGTATGGATTGCAGACCGCTGTCGAACGCACGGTTTACTTCGGCTAAAAAGTCCGGAGAGGTCAGATTGTCGGCATCCATGACGGCTACGACGTCGTAAGGTTCTTCTTTGATGGCATTCATGGCCATTGTCATGGCTTTTGCCTTCGAACTTTCTTTGTAATCCGCTATCAGCAAACGGATAGGGAGCGAACGTAGCGCATCATTGGTGGTATCCTGCATCTGGTCGGAAATAACAATGATGTCGAACAGCTCCTGTGGATAATCTTGCTGCAGAAAGCTGCGAACGGAGGAGATAATCACCCGGTCTTCTTTGTAGGCAGGGAACAGTATGACGAAACGCCGGAGCTTGCGGGCTTCGGGGAAACAGGGTGCACGGTAGAACTTGGATGCAACAGCGTACACAAGCAGATAGCATACGCAAAGTGCAAGCGGAATGTAGAGTATCCAGTTGATGATGTTCATAGGGCTACAATAAGGTTATATGATTGGTTGATCTTTATCGGATGAGGGCATGAAAAGCCCTGCACAAACTCCCCGACAGACGGCTCCGGTCAGATCAAGGCGCCTTTGGAGTGTGTATATCAGACTGTTTTTGCCGGCAGCTACGATGCTTTGGTAAAGGATAGAGAGGAAGCGGTTGGCTCCTTTCAGATTTCTTCGGGCATAGAGCAGACGGTTGCGTGTCAGATAATAGGTACGCAGTTTGCTGAGTTGGCCTGTACTCTGGCTCTCTTTATGAAAGACGGTACAACGGGGTTCGTACCACAGTTCATAGCCGGCTCTTGCCATACTGGTGCTCCAGTCTATCTCTTCGTAATAAAGGAAGAAGATTTCCGGCATCATTCCTGCTTTCCCGATGACTTCGCGTTTTATGATCATGGCCGCACCATGCAGGTACGGAGTGGGGCAGGGAGTGTCGAATGTTCCATCGTCCGGACAGCCGAAACCAATGCCTTTATTGCGTAATGCAATGGGAGACAGCGGAGTAAATCCGGCAAATTGTATGTTTTGAGGCGGAAAGGCAAAGCGTATCTTCGGGGAGGCTGCACCGATCTCCGGATGGCTTTCCAGACGTTCTATCAAATAAGCAATCCCGTCCGATTCGATGTAGGTATCGTTGTTTATCAGAAAGAGGTACTGTCCCCTTGCTGCTTTCATGCCTAAGTTGTTGCCTCCGGAGAAACCTTTGTTTTCATCACTGTGGATAGTTGTGACCGAAGGGTATAATGCTTGTATCTTAACCGCTTCATCTTCACGTGAAGCATTATCCACAACGATGATTTCATAACTTACAGAATGAATCTTATTCTGAAGAGACTCTATCAGCTCGCAGGTATCTTTGAATCCGTTGTAACAGATAGTGATAAAGGAGACTTGAGGCCCGTTAATCATAATTTATGATTTATTGTTTGTTTCTGATTTTACTATTTTATCTTTTCGCATCCGTTTGTCTATATATGGTCCTGCAAAGCAGATGGCAAAGGCTGTATATATCGGTATAGGGTTGGGATACTGCATTACGTCATTGACGTATGCTGCCAAATAGAATCCGGCAGCTACACCCAGCCAGGCTGTCAATAATCCTCGTAAACGCTTATTCATTATTTTAAATCTTAGTATCCATCCGCACCATATAAAAAGGGCACCGTGAATAGCAAGATAAAGGATGAGCCCGACTATTCCGGTTTCCACCCATACTGAGACAAGCCAGGAATCGGGAGGATATGGCATACGTTCTTTGGGATAAAAGCGTTCTCCTTTAGATAGTCCTAAGCCATAACCAAAAGGTTTGTGTACCATTAACTCTTTCATTTTTTCACGATTATATACGCGTACCAGATAAGAGGCGTCTTGGTTAGGACGAAATGCGGAACGCATTTTGTGAATATACTGATTACTGTCACCGATACTGGTGAAAGTGAAAAATAGAAATAGAAAAACGAAGGTAGATACTCCTACAATACGTGCTTTCAGACTATGTGACAATATTATATAGGTTCCTAATGCACCGAAAGGAATAGCTATCGCAGAACGTGTGCCGGAAATGGCCATTCCGTAGACTGCGGCAACAATAACAATCCCAAAATAGATTTTTAGGTAGATGTTTTTTATGTAAAATATAGAGATTCCAAAAAGGGCTATTCCCATAGCCATGTGGACGCCGAAGTTTGCTGCATCACTAAAAAAGGAAAAATAGCGGATGCCCGACCAAATGATATGAGTTTTGGCCCCTCCTAATTCATATAGAAAATATAATTCACTTGCGTTAAAACCATGATTTTTCTGCCAATATCCTTTAGCTGATGCTATAAGGATGAAGATGGACCAAATAATTAATAACCATTGGATTCCTTTGATATTGCGGACCGCCAATGGTACGAATATTGCGCATACAACAGGGTAAACAAAATAATGGGTGATGGCGATATTCCAGGCTGCTTGTACATTGTTAGGGTTAGCTATTTCTAATATACAATAAGCTCCCCAAATGAGATATAAAAAGAGCATACCATTGCGGCTTTCCGTCCAATTAATCTTCTCATACATTGTGTATGAAAGAAGTAGGGCTACCGCAAATAGCGTGCATACCAATGTGGCTATTCCCAATGGAATATCCGTTACCATACCTGCTACTATAATCAAGAATTGCAGGATAAACAGAGTATAAAAACTCTGCTTGGAATACTTTATAATTAATAAAAAAGCAAAGATACCTAATGGTAACAGACTAAGAGCCATAAAAACAGGAAGAGATGTTCGGACAGTAGCTTTGTATAAAACATACAAACAGCTTACCAGTAACAAATATATCCATCCTTTGTTTGCAAAGTAGTTACCAACTACCATTAAAAATTTGCCATATTTATCTTTGTCAATCGTCATCTTCATCATTTTCTTCCGATGATTGCTTCTTTTTCTTAAGCAACGTATGGATACTTTCAGTTAGTGCTAATTGAGATAAACGATAAATTACTTTTCTCCAAAGAGTATATGGTGGCAACATACCGGTATAATCTTCTATCACATTGCGTGATGCACGTGTCAGATAGACGAAAAGAGGTGCTTGTGCTACTTGTTGGCGAAGCTTCTCTACCAATAATTTATCAGTCTCTTTCCAACCACGGTCAGCCCGTGCAACTAATATGTTCAAATTGCTTTCTTGTAGTAATTCCGGTGGGATATTGACATCCCGCAGATTTGGATATTCTATGATCAGTATATCTTCTTCACCAGGCGTATAGATATCAGTGATACTTTTGGCAAGGACGAAGTCACGCGATAGTGCATTAAAATCACTATTATATATTAATGTATTTGCTTTAAGTCCAATGCTATTCCAATATTCTTTTAATTCGTTAATTACATTGCTTTTACCCTCACCGGCATCTGTACTGATAAAATTGATAATATAAGGCAGTCCTTCTTTTCGTTTGTTGCAGAAACGAAGAATACTGCTACTTAAATGCTTTATTGCTATCTGTTCGCATTCTTTGATATATCCCCGATATTCAAAAGTGGATTTTTTAGGAAATGCTCCCAGCATCGGAAGACCAACCAAGCGGCGAGTACGGATAGAATCACGCAATGTGCGATCTAGTAATTCCAAAAGCAGGAAGAAGCCTAATATAAATAAGAAAGTACCGATACATGTTCCCATTACTATCTTTTTTAATGGAGTAGGCATAGAGCTGATAGGATATGCTGGTGCGTTCAGTACTTTTAATGCTGCAGAAGTCATTTCCAGGTTTTTTCGACGCATAAGAGCATCATTATAACTTCTCAATACAGATAAATAGTTTTGTTCTATAAAATTTATATTACGTTCTTTACGTTTGATAGTTGATCCTACTGGAGCGAAAAATTTGTATTTTTCGTCAAGAGCTCTGCGACTTTCCTGCACGATTTGTAATTCTGATTGGGCCTTTTCTAACTGCATGGTTAAGTCCAACCACTGTTCTATAATGTTGTTTTTGGCTACTCCTTCTTTGGTATATTGGTGCTCTACATATTTGTTGGATAAATCGGATAACTCTTTGCGAGTTTTTTCCAGACGATTCTTGTAATCCTGAAGTGAATTTCCTTGAGTTGGGCTATTGTCAGTAATAGTTTCCATCTCCGATATCTTTCCGGTAAGTGAAGATGCTTCTTTCAATTTATCCAGAAACTGAAGATTGTTAAGAACTTGTTTGGCATTACTGTCCATATGTCTTTCTAATTCGCTTAACATTGCTTTGGCGCTGTTATAATCAAAGAGTACATTTTGTTCGCGTAACTCAAATTCTTTATTGATAGCGGCAATCTCCTTGGTCTCATCATAATAGTTGATGATACGTTTATCTATATTGTAATTGGTGAGCGAGTCTTCATTTATTCTAAGTTCTTTTCCGATGCGGTCAAGTTCGCCTTTAAAGTATTTAATAACGTTGTCTGTCTCGCCATAGCGGATTGAACGATACTCATTAACAAACTCTTTGGTAAGAATTTCAATGGTATTATATGCGATACCCGGATCATCTGTCATATAACTTACCTGTATCAGGTCGCTGGCTCCCTTACGATTTGCCTGGATGTTTTTGAGATCATTAAAACTGTAGTGGTGCAAATTATAATAAAAGACTCCGTAAAGATAGTTTGCCTGTGTTGGTTTAAGATAATGGAAAAAATTAGCAACTGTTTTATCTTCGCTGCTTTTATCTACCAGTGCCAGTATCTCTTTTCCATTAGGGCTATTTTTCAGATGATTATATATCCAGTTATAATTACTGGCTTTGATATATTCATTATCTTCATTTGGATTTCCTTTTATCAGACTACGAGCGTATAGGCGCATGGATACTCGTTGTAGTGTGCTTTCAGCCTTGATAATACTAAGCAAGTTGTCCATTGCATTTTGTGCTGTCGCCCAATCTACTTTGCTACCTCCCCCTTCAATATCATAACCTGAAGCGACACCGGTATAGAGCGTAGCTTCCACATAGTATGTTTTGCCTATCATTCGTTTTCCTAGGCGATAAGCTGTGAATGTTATAATAATTGTGCCTATAAGTAACCACCAACGGATACGATATAGAAATCTGCTGATATAAAGAATATATTCCATAAATATGTTTTATTTGCTGTTGAGGATGGAAGTACGGGTAATAACTTCGAGTATCATTAAACTTTTAGTTAACTCGAATTTACTTTTCTCAAACTTTTCTTTAGCTACTGATTGCCGCGATTTTTCTGCAGATAATTCTCCTGAATCAATAGTTCCGTTAGAAAAATTCTTTTCTGCTATATTATATTGTACATTTGATAATATAAGAGCTTCAGCGCTTAACTTGAGTATGCTTAATTGGGCAGTGGCAGTGGCATACATCTCAATGATTTCCTTTTTCATTTCCTCAAATTTTACGTCTCTTTCAAGTTGGGCAGTGCGCACATTCAGTTTTTGACGTTTTACCCGTGCAGTCAGATCAAAGAGACCGTCCAAAGGAATGTTGACTCCTGCACCAACTGTATATCCTTTTTGTGCTTGCGTGGAGTAGGTTAGATAAGGTGCAATTGCTACATCTGTATAAGTAGACTCGTTACCGAACATACCATACTGGTAGCTGCCCCGTAAACTGAAAAAGCCTAAGAAGGCACGCTTCTCTTTTGCCAGAAGCTTCCGTTCAATTTGTTCTTTTACTGTAGCTAATTCATAGGTCGGAGCGCTTTTTGCGTTCTCGAAAAGAAGATCCAGCGGTGGAAGTGTAATGCTGGAATAATCACTTGGTTGTAGTTTTGAGTAATCGCTTACCTCTTGCGCAGTTACGCTTCCAGTGGAGGCAAACAAAAATAGTAATCCTCCGAAGAGGTATCTGATTTGTTTCATAAATTAACCCTATTATCTGCTTTTGCTGTGTTATAGCAACGCAAATATAAGGATTAATTTTATTTAATGATGTTCTTATGGAAGCATTTTATCATCTTTCTTGTTAATTATGAGCAAATACTTGTTTAGAATGCCTCCGTCATGTTGAAATAGAATAAATTCTGCTTGTTCACCATGTCTCTGCCGAAGTCAAGACGGACGTTCATACGGGGCTGAACTTCAATGCGTAAACCGAGTCCCAGATTAGGAAGTACACCTTCGATTTTGCCCGGAGTAGGGCCCATGAAGCCGCATCCTCCCCATGCTACGTAGCCTACATGATTCAGCATCTTCTTCACCCAATTGCTTTTGTCCGTATTTATCATCTGACGGTATTCTGCCATCATCACGTGGGATGACTTGTCGCGAAACTGTCCCATATAATAACCACGAAGGTCGAAAGGAGTGCCGCTGAGTGCGTATTTAGTCAATGGAACATTGCCGAATACATTCTTTGTTTGCACTGTCCAAGCCAATACTTTACGTTTGCCTAGGGTCTTGTATTGGCGGTAGTCTATTTCCAAACGGTAGAAATTATTATCGCTTCCGAAGGCTTTGTTGTACATCATCCCACGAAAGTCCAGATACGTTCCCCGATAAGCATTGGCGGGAACGTCACGGGTGTCGTACGTCAGCAGGAAACCGACTCCGGAACTGAGGTTAGAGTAGCCGTGATCCGTACCGCCGGCAGCAATATACGATGGTTGCTCTATCATTCCTGCGGCAGGTTTAGTGATCTTGTCATAATTGAAGTCGATCTGCGGGCCGGCAAAGAAGTTGCTTTTCCCCAGACGGAATAAAAACCACGGATTCACCTGCACACCGCTATAACGGTATTCGCTGGTGTCTTCGCCACGCGGATAGTCCTTGTTGGTGCTGTATCCGATGCCGTAGAAATTTTCCAGTGTATTCTTATATGCAAAGACTCCGAAGATGCGGAATCGGTCGCCTTTGAAGAAAAGCTGCGGTTTGGTGAACAGGTTCAGTCCTCCTTCGAACATCAGGGCGATGGCCATCGGCACCACCGAACGTTGTTGGGTAGTATCACTCGGATTCATCCGAAACGTCATCAATGCACTACCGCCGATCAGTAATCCGAAGTCAGGAGTATAGCTGGGGCCACCTAATATATTATAATGTAGATTACGTTTGGCTACACGCTGGCGTCGCAATTCTTTTTTGGAAAGGGTGGGGGTGGGATCTGCCGGGGCTACCCCGACTTCGTCAACAGAAGTTGTAGTCGTTTGCAGTTCATCGCTTTTTACTGCCGTGTCAGCCGTTTGAGCTAACGAAATATTGATGAATAGAAACATCATCAATATACCTATTGTATATCTTTTCATATTCTTTCTTGAAATCCGCTGCAAAGGAAACTATTTTATTTCGATTAGTTTTCATTCTCATAGATAATAAATCTAAAAAAGAATCGTATTTTTGCCAATTAATAATATGTAAAACGAAATTGCCAACGGATTACTATTAGCATACAGGCAAAGTTAATTTATAAACGATCTATAATGAATAAACGAATTTTATCAGTTTTTGTTTGCTGTGCCCTTTACTATTCTGCACAGGCACAGGATGCGAAAGGCGGCATCAGCGCTGACATGATGCAGCAAATCAAACAGAGTTATCAAGGCACTTCTACCGACAAGGCTATCCGGAACGCCATCAGCAACAACGACATCCGCAAGCTTGCCCTGAACCAGGACAATATGAAGGGGATGGATACGCATTTTTCTGTCAAAGTGAACTCCAAGGGGATCACCGACCAGAAATCATCCGGACGCTGCTGGCTCTTCACCGGCCTGAACGTAATGCGTGCCAAAGCCATCGATAAATACCATCTGGGTTCTTTCGAATTCTCGCAAACCTATCCTTTCTTTTTCGACCAACTGGAAAAGGCCAACCTTTTCCTTCAAGGCGTCATCGACACCAGCGACAAGCCTATGAACGATAAAATGGTGGAATGGCTGTTCCGCAATCCGTTGAGCGACGGCGGTACATTCACCGGAGTAGCGGACATCGTAAGCAAATACGGCCTCGTCCCCAAAGACGTGATGCCCGAAACGAACAGCAGCGAAAACACCGCCCGCATGGCGAATCTGATCGCTCTGAAACTTCGCGAACAGGGGTTACAACTCCGTGACATGGCTTCGAAAAAAGCTAAACCTGCCGCTATAGAGAACGCTAAAGTGGAAATGTTGAGCACCATTTACCGTATGCTTGTTCTGAACTTGGGCGTACCTCCTACAGAATTTACCTGGACGCAATATAATGTCAAAGGCGAGCCTGTAGAAACCGCCACCTACACCCCGCTTTCTTTTCTGAAGAAATACGGTGACGAAAAGCTGATTGACAACTACGTCATGCTCATGAACGACCCCAGTCGCGAATACTACAAATGTTATGAAATAGACTACGACCGCCACCGTTACGACGGCAAGAACTGGACATACGTCAACCTCCCGATCGAGGACATCAAGGAGATGGCCATCGCCTCTCTGAAAGACAGCACCATGATGTATTACTCCTGCGACGTCGGCAAGTTCCTGAACTCTGACCGTGGTCTGCTCGACGTCAAAAACTATGATTACGACTCATTGATGGGCACCACCTTCGGCATGGACAAGAAGCAGCGTATCCAAAGCTTTGCCAGCAGCTCCAGTCACGCCATGACCCTCATGGCAGTCGATCTGGACAAAAACGGAAAACCGACCAAATGGATGGTTGAAAATAGTTGGGGTGCCGGAGCCGGTTATCAAGGTCACCTCATCATGACAGATGAATGGTTCAACGAATATACCTTCCGTCTCGTTGTGGAAACGAAATACGTGACCCCGAAAGCACTCGAAGTCTTGAAACAAAAACCGATCCGCCTGCCGGCATGGGATCCAATGTTTGCCGGCGAAGAATAACCAACCGACAAACACGCTGCATAGACTTGTACGCTGCAAGGTCTTCCGGCCTACTTTATTAAAGAACGTGTGCGAACACAAAAGGAATTACGGATATTTTTCCGTAATTCCTTTCTTTTTTCCTCCCGAATCACATTATTATTTATTACTTTTGCGGCAAATTTTATGAAACCATTATTTTATATAGCATGGCAAATGTAATAAAGTTACGTAAAGGCCTTGACATAAACCTGAAAGGAAAAGCTGCTGAAACGTACGCAACAGTAAAAGAACCGGGATTCTACGCACTTGTACCCGATGACTTTCCTGGAGTGACGCCTAAGGTAGTTGTGAAAGAGCAGGAATATGTAATGGCTGGTGGACCCTTGTTTATCGACAAGTATCATCCTGAAGTGAAATTTGTTTCGCCGGTGAGCGGCGTGGTGACGAGTGTAGAACGTGGTGCTCGTCGTAAGGTATTGAACATCGTAGTAGAAGCTGCTGCAGAGCAGGACTATGAAGATTTTGGGAAAAAGAATGTTGCTTCGATGGATGCTGAAGCTGTGAAATCCGCTCTGTTAGAAGCCGGACTTTTCGCGTTTATCAAACAGCGTCCTTATGACATCATTGCAGATCCGACGGTAACCCCGAAAGGAATCTTCATCTCCGCATTTGATACCAATCCATTGGCTCCGGATTTCGAGTTCGCCCTCAAAGGTGAAGAAGCAAACTTCCAGACAGGGCTTGATGCTCTTGCCAAACTGGCAAAAACCTACCTGAACATCAGTGTGAAACAGAACGCTGCCGCATTGACACAGGCTAAGAACGTTACAATCACCGCATTCGACGGACCGAACCCTGCAGGTAATGTAGGCGTTCAGATCAACCATCTCGACCCCGTATCCAAGGGCGAAACGGTATGGACTATTGATCCGCAAGCCGTAATCTTCATCGGTCGCCTCTTCAATACAGGCCATGTAGATTTCACCCGTACAGTAGCTGTGACAGGTTCCGAAGTGTTGAAACCTGCATACTGCAAACTACAGGTAGGCGCATTGCTCACCAACGTGTTTGCCGGCAATGTAACAAAAGACAAAGATTTACGCTACATCAGCGGTAACGTGCTGACAGGAAAGCAAGTATCCCCGAACGGATTCTTGGGCGCATTCCATAGCCAACTGACTGTTATCCCCGAAGGTGACGACATTCACGAAATGCTTGGATGGATCATGCCGCGTTTCAACCAGTTCAGTGCCAATCGTTCTTATTTCAGCTGGTTGATGGGTAAGAAGGAATATACGTTGGATGCCCGTATCAAAGGTGGCGAACGTCACATGATTATGTCGGGTGAATACGATAGAGTATTCCCAATGGACATTCTACCCGAATATCTGATTAAAGCAATTATCGCCGGTGACATCGACCGTATGGAAGCACTCGGCATCTATGAAGTAGCTCCCGAAGACTTCGCCCTTTGCGAATTCGTCTGCTCTTCAAAGATGGAACTGCAACGCATCGTTCGTGTCGGACTCGATATGCTCCGTTCAGAAATGGCGTAATCGAATAAGAGATTAAATAATAAAAATTAAAATAAGCGATAGTTGAAATCTTGCGAAACGGCTCTCTGTGGATACAGCATAAACCCAGCACAGCCAATTTTCAACTCTCAACTTTCAATTTTCAATTAAATAAATGAAAGCGTTAAGAAATTATCTCGATAAGATAAAGCCGAACTTTGAGGAGGGCGGCAAATTCCACGCATTCCAGTCGGTGTTTGACGGCTTCGAAACATTCCTGTTCGTGCCTAGCAAGACTGCGAAAACGGGAACGCACATACATGACGCAATCGATAGCAAGCGCATCATGTCGATTGTGGTTATTTCGTTAATACCGGCTTTGCTGTTCGGTATGTACAACGTAGGTTACCAGCATTTCACTCATACAGGTGCTACTGGCAGCTTCATCGAAATGTTTATCTACGGATTCCTGGCAGTACTGCCTAAAATAATCGTATCATACGTAGTAGGTCTTGGCATTGAGTTCGTCGTAGCTCAATGGAAGAAAGAAGAAATCCAGGAAGGATTCCTTGTTTCCGGTATCCTGATCCCGATGATCGTTCCGGTAGACTGTCCGCTGTGGATTCTTGCCGTAGCTACTGCATTCTCTGTTATCTTCGCAAAAGAAGTATTCGGTGGTACAGGTATGAACGTATTCAACGTTGCGTTGATTACTCGTGCATTCCTGTTCTTCGCATACCCGACCAAGATGTCCGGTGATGCTGTTTGGGTGTCAGGAGACAGCATCTTCGGTTTAGGACAAAGCGTAGACGGACTCACTGTTGCCACTCCACTGGGACAGGCTGCTACAACAGGTAGTGTTCCTGCGTTCAACATGGATATGATTACAGGTCTGATTCCGGGTTCTATTGGTGAAACCAGCGTAATCGCTATCCTGATTGGTGCCGTTATCCTGCTTTGGACAGGTGTTGCAAGCTGGAAGACAATGATTTCCGTATTCGTCGGTGGCGCATTCATGGCATGGGTATTCAACTCAATCGGCATGGAAAACAACACAATGGCTCAAATGCCTTGGTACGAACACCTCGTTCTTGGTGGTTTCTGCTTCGGTGCCGTATTTATGGCTACTGACCCTGTGACTTCCGCACGTACAGAAAGAGGTAAATATATCTTCGGATTCCTGATCGGTGTGATGGCTATCGTTATCCGCGTACTGAATCCGGGTTATCCGGAAGGTATGATGCTTGCCATCCTGCTGATGAACATCTTCGCTCCGCTGATTGACTACTGTGTAGTACAAAGCAATATCAGCCGTCGCGAGAAACGCACTATCAAGTCTAACCAATAAATACCGAAAGAAAATGAATACGAATAGTAATAGTTATACTATCATTTATGCTTCGGTAATGGTTATTATCGTAGCATTCCTGCTGGCATTCGTTAGTTCTTCACTGAAATCTACACAAGACAAGAATGTGCAGTTGGACACTAAGAAACAAATCCTCGCTGCATTGAACATTAAGAATGTGGAAGATGCGGATGCTGAATATCAGAAATATGTGAAAGGGGATATGCTGATGAACGTAGACGGTACGCTGACCGAAAATACGGGCGAATTTGCTACCAACTACGAGAAAGAAGCAAAAGAACAACAACGTCTGCACGTGTTTGTATGCGAAGTGGACGGTCAGACTAAATATGTAGTTCCTGTTTACGGTGCCGGTCTTTGGGGCGCTATCTGGGGATATGTTGCACTGAACGAAGATAAAGATACCGTTTACGGTACTTACTTCTCACACGCTAGTGAAACTCCGGGGCTGGGTGCTGAAATTGCAACCGACCATTTCCAAAATGAATTTGTAGGTAAGAAGACTTTGGAAAATGGAGCTATCACTTTGGGAGTCGTAAAAAATGGCAAGGTAGAGAAACCTGATTACCAAGTGGATGGTATCTCCGGTGGTACAATCACTTCAGTAGGTGTAGATGCCATGTTGAAGTCTTGCCTGAATAGTTACTTGAGTTTTTTAACTAAATAATAAGGAGGAGAAAGATAGAATATGGGACAACTGTTTTCAAAGAAAAATAAAGAAGTATTCTCTGCTCCGCTGGGAATTGATAATCCGGTAACCGTACAGGTGCTCGGTATCTGTTCTGCACTTGCTGTTACTGCAAAGCTGGAGCCTGCCATCGTGATGGGACTTTCAGTAACGGTGATTACTGCATTTGCCAACGTTGTTATTTCACTGTTGCGTAAGACGATTCCTAACCGCATCCGCATCATCGTTCAGTTGGTTGTGGTAGCTGCTTTGGTAACTATCGTAAGTGAAATCCTGAAAGCGTTTGCTTACGACGTAAGCGTACAGCTCTCTGTTTATGTAGGTTTGATTATCACCAACTGTATCTTGATGGGACGTCTGGAAGCATTTGCCATGCAGAACGGTCCTTGGGAGTCTTTCTTGGATGGTGTAGGTAATGGTTTAGGCTATGCCAAGATTCTGATTATCGTTGCTTTCTTCCGCGAACTGTTTGGCTCGGGAACATTGCTTGGTTTCAATATCCTGAATTATGAACCGATTCAAAATATCGGATACGTAAACAACGGCTTGATGTTGATGCCGCCGATGGCATTGATTATCGTAGCATGCATTATCTGGTATCAACGTGCACGTCATAAAGAATTGCAAGAACAAAGTAATTAATTATTTCTGATTTCTGAATTATGATTTATGTCTAGCTTTATAGTCATAGTCGCATGATAAGTCTGCTGAATCATAAATTATAAATCATAAATCATAAATCAAAAAGAATTATGGAACATTTATTAAGTTTATTCGTCCGCTCTATCTTTGTGGACAACATGATATTCGCATTCTTCTTGGGTATGTGTTCATACTTGGCTGTTTCGAAGAATGTGAAGACTGCCGTAGGACTGGGTATCGCCGTGACTTTCGTGTTGCTGGTGACGCTTCCGGTCAACTACCTGTTGCAAACTAAGGTGTTGGCTGCCAATGCTATCATTGAAGGTGTCGACCTTAGCTTCTTGAGTTTTATTCTTTTCATTGCCGTAATTGCCGGTATCGTGCAATTGGTGGAGATGGTGGTAGAACGCTTCACTCCGTCACTGTACGCTTCACTGGGTATCTTCCTGCCGTTGATTGCCGTTAACTGTGCGATCATGGGTGCTTCTCTGTTTATGCAACAACGTATCAATCTGGGTCCGAGTGATCCGAAATACATTGGTGATATTTGGGATGCCCTTTCTTATGCATTAGGCTCTGGTATCGGTTGGTTGCTGGCTATCGTAGGTCTGGCTGCTATCCGCGAGAAAATGGCTTACTCTGACGTACCTGCTCCGTTGAAGGGCTTGGGTATCACATTTATCACAGTAGGTCTGATGGCAATCGCGTTTATGTGTTTCTCTGGTTTGAACATCTAAAAAGAAAGGAATAAGACAATGGATATGAATTTAATATTAGCGAGCATTGGGGTATTCCTTGTGGTTATTCTGTTGCTTGTTGTAATCTTGTTGGTTGCCAAGAATTTCCTGGTGCCGTCAGGAAACGTAAAACTGACAATCAACGGCGAAAAGGAATTGGAAGTGGCTTCCGGTTCTACTTTGTTGAATACGCTGTCTGTAAATGGGATATTCCTGTCATCTGCTTGTGGTGGTAAGGGATCTTGCGGACAGTGCAAATGTCAAGTACTCGAAGGAGGCGGCGAAATCCTGCCTTCTGAGGTTCCTCACTTCAGTCGCAAACAGCAGCAAGACCACTGGCGTTTGGGCTGTCAGGTGAAAGTGAAAGGCGATATGTCAATCAAGATTGACGAATCTGTACTTGGCGTGAAAGAGTGGGAGTGCGAAGTAATCTCCAACAAGAACGTGGCTACATTTATCAAAGAGTTCATCGTTGCTCTGCCTAAAGGCGAACACATGGACTTTATCCCGGGTTCTTACGCACAGATTAAGATTCCTAAATTCTCAATGGACTATGACAAGGACATTGATAAGAGCTTGATTGGTGACGAATATTTGCCTGCATGGGAGAAATTCGGTTTGCTGGGGCTGAAGTGTAAGAACGACGAGGAAACAATCCGTGCTTACTCTATGGCCAATTATCCTGCCGAAGGTGATCGTATCATGTTGACAGTACGTATCGCTACTCCGCCGTTCAAACCGAAAGAACAAGGTCCTGGATTTATGGACGTAATGCCGGGTATCGCTTCTTCTTATATCTTTACCCTGAAACCGGGTGACAAGGTAATAATGAGCGGTCCTTACGGAGACTTCCACCCAATCTTCGATTCTAAGAAGGAAATGATGTGGATTGGTTGTCCATTCCGGTACGGGAATTGGGGGTCGGCCATAAACATACCGTAATGGCAGAAGGTGGAAACGAATCGTTCCGTTATGCTTTCGATCTTTTCTATTCGAATAAAGTCGGAGTGATGAAAGGCTCGAAACGGGATAATTACGGTGGAGGGATCCGGCTTCAATATAACCTGAAAAACCTGAAATTCTCCAATTATGCTTCCTTCGATCATTTGAAGTCGGTCAATTCCCCTTACGGAAGTTTTAGTTCTTACCTCTATTATAATCCCTATTATAATCCTTATGATGAAAACGGGAATGTGAAAAAGGTCCTCTATTCTTATGAATATTATGACCGGGGAATTACCTCGAAGACCATGTATAATGAATTGTACAATGCGGTATTGCCTTCTAAAAATCAGCAGACTTCTAATAATTTTCTGAATAATTTCTCGATAGAATACGATATTATTCAGGGATTGAAATTGAAGGCCAATCTTTCGTTAAGCGTGGATAATGGAAAGACCGATGTTTATAAATCCTATGAAAATACCGAATTTTTGGACAAAGAGAAAAAAGGGAGTTATGCCCAGTCGACTTCCAATGATTTCAGTTATGATATTAACGTCATCTTATCATATTTTAAGAGCCTGAAAAAACATTTTATCAACCTGGGGTTTGTGTATAACCTTCAGGAAAAACAGTATGACAATACCAGTATCTACGTTGTCGGTTTTCCCAATGCGAACATGGATCATATGTCGATCGGTTCGGGGTATCAGGAAGGGGCGAAACCCGGAGGTAGTTTCGATGTGACCCGCCTGGTCGGTTTTGTGGGTAACCTGGGATATACGTATGACAATCGTTTCTTGTTGGATGCTTCTGTTCGAAGCGACGGTTCGTCTATTTACGGTTCGAACAACCGCTGGGGTACTTTCTGGTCGGTCGGTGTCGGATATAATATCCATAACGAAAAATTCATGAAATCGGTTGATTTTATCGATCGTCTGAAATTAAGAACTTCTTACGGACAGACTGGTTCTCAAAATTTCAGTGCCTACCAAGCCATCTCCACTTACTCTTACTATTTAAACGACCGCTACTATCAATGGATGGGAGCTTATCAAAAAGCGTTGGGCAATCCTAATTTGGAATGGCAAAAAACTGACAAATACAATTTAGGAATTGAAATCAATACATTCAATAACTGTTTGAATTTCATCGC
>OGCO01000128.1_pt1 | contig 120619 bp, 99 predicted proteins | sample 1570171 | NCBI WGS metagenome assembly OGCO01 (sample SAMEA4370583, study PRJEB24528) | human gut metagenome
AACATTCCGCAGATTATTCTTCGCGGCGCCGAGTGGTTTGCCTCAATGGGAACAGAGCGCTCTAAGGGTACTAAGGTATTCGCTTTAGGCGGTAAGATAAAGCACACGGGACTTGTTGAAATTCCCATGGGCACCACTTTGCGCACCATTGTGGAGGAGATAGGCGGCGGTATCCCCGGCGGCAAGAAATTCAAGGCAGCGCAGACGGGCGGCCCCTCGGGCGGATGCATCCCTGCCAGCCTCATCGATACGCCTATCGACTATGACAACCTCATCGCCATCGGCTCCATGATGGGCTCCGGCGGCCTTATCATATTGGATGAGGATACGTGCATGGTCGATATCGCCAAATTCTATCTGGAATTCACCGTCGATGAATCCTGCGGCAAATGCACACCCTGCCGCATCGGCACCCGGCGGCTGCTGCAATTCTTGGAGAAAATCACCTCCGGCAATGGCGAGGAAGAGGACCTGGACAAGATCGACGAGTTGGCCAACCATATGCACACTGCCAGCCTCTGCGCTCTGGGCCAGACCGCGCCGAACCCGGTGCTTTCCACCCTCAAGTATTTCCGCCACGAATACGAAGCGCACATCTATGAGAAGCGCTGCCCGGCCGGCCACTGCAAGAAGCTGGTGACCTATCAGATCGACCCGGCGAAGTGCAGGGGCTGCACGCTGTGCGCACGCGGCTGTCCGGCAGGCTGCATCAGCGGCACTGTCCGCGAGGCGCACCGTATCGACACCACGAAGTGTCTCAAGTGCGGCGTCTGCATGGAGAACTGCAAGCGCGCCAAGGCAATCAGCAAAGGTTAAGGAAGGAGGGTCAATACAGCATGGAAATGGTAAACATAAAAATAAACAACATGCCCCTGAGCGTACCCAAGGGCATATCCATACTTGAGGCGGCTCGTATGGCCGGCATTGAGATCCCGACCCTCTGCTACCTCAAGAAGATAAACGAGATCGGCGCATGCCGCATCTGTATGGTCGAGGTCAAGGGCGCGCGTTCGCTCGTGACCGCCTGCGTATACCCCGTTAACGAGGGTATGGAGATATTCACAAACACCGAGCGCGTCCGCAAGAGCCGCAAGATGACCCTTGAGCTCATTCTTTCGACGCATGACAGAAAGTGTCTCTCGTGCGTCCGCAGCGGAACCTGCGAGCTCCAGCAGCTCTGCAAGGAGTTCGGCGTTGACGACGAAGGGCGCTTCGACGGCGCAAATCCCGTTCACGAATACGACGATTCCGCTATTCATATGATAAGAGACAACGGCAAGTGCATCCTCTGCCGCCGCTGCGTAGCCGCGTGCCAGGCTCAGCACATCTCCGTTATCGGCGCAAACGCCCGCGGCTTTGACACCCACATCGGCTCGGCGTTTGAGAGACCGCTCGATTCCGTGGCGTGCGTCTCCTGCGGCCAGTGCATTGTCAACTGCCCGACCGGCGCTATATATGAGAAGGACGACACCGCAAAGGTTCTCGAGGCTATCAACGATCCCGAGAAGTTCGTCGTTGTTCACACCGCGCCTTCTATCCGCGTCACTCTCGGCGAGTGCTTCGGAATGCACATCGGCACCAATGTTCAGGGCAAGATGGTCGCGGCACTCAGACGTCTCGGCTTCGACAAGGTCTTTGACACCGACTTCGGCGCAGACCTCACGATTGTCGAAGAGGCAAACGAGTTCCTCGGCAGAGTCCAGAACGGCGGCGTGCTCCCGATGATAACCTCCTGCTCGCCCGGATGGATAAAATACTGCGAGCATTACTACCCCGATATGCTCGATCACCTCTCGACCTGCAAATCGCCCCAGCAGATGTCGGGCGCGATAATCAAGACCTGGTATGCCGAGAAGATGGGCATCGACCCGAAGGATATCGTCGTTGTCGGCATCATGCCCTGCACGGCGAAGAAGTTCGAGACAAAGCGTGACGATCAGGCGGCGTCCGGCTATCCGGATGTTGACTACTCGCTGACCACGAGAGAGCTCGGCAGAATGATCGAGAGCGCGGGAATATACTTCAAGCACCTGCCCGACGAGGAGTTTGACAACCCTCTGGGCGACTCCACCGGCGCGGCCGTTATCTTCGGCGCAACAGGCGGCGTTATGGAAGCGGCGCTGAGAACCGCCGTTGAGAAGCTCTCCGGCGAGGAGCTCAAGAGCCTCGACTTCACTGAGGTTCGCGGCACCGACGGAATAAAGGAAGCTTCCTACACCGTCAACGGCATGGAAGTCAAGGTCTGCGTAGTCAGCGGACTTGCAAACGCCAACACGATTATGGAGAAGGTCAAGAACGGCACTGCTGACTATCACTTCATCGAGATCATGGGCTGCCCCGGCGGCTGCGTCAACGGCGGCGGTCAGCCGATACAGCACGCAGTCGTGCGCAACTTCGTCGACCTCAGAGCGCGCAGAGCCGCCGCTCTCTACGAGGCGGACAAGGATATGCCCCTGCGCAAGTCGCATGAGAGCGAAGCAGTCAAGCGTCTCTATGACGAGTTCCTCGGCGAGCCCGGCAGCCACAAGGCGCACGAAGTGCTCCACACCTCATATGTCGCAAGACCGAAATATAAATAAAACACAGTCGCAATAAGCAATCGGGAGAATCCAATGCGGATTCTCCCGATTTATTTTTTTGATTTTGCCATCTCTAAACCAAGTTACAGCCCGGCCATGCTTCAAAGTCCGGTTTATGAGGTTCGAAGAGGCTGCGTCCCTTTACCCTATTCATTTTTCTCGTTTTTATAAGAAATCGGATTGTCTGTCAACCCAATCAAATAGTCGGCAGATAAATCGTAAAATTTACACAGGCGAATCAAATCATCAATTTTTAATTCGGCTCGTCCCATTTCAATATGATTATATCCCTGCTGAGACTTATCCAATAACTTTCCGACTTGCGCCTGAGTTAAGTCATGATCCTCACGGACATTTTTGATTCGTTCACGATAGTTCATGCATTCTGCCCCTCATATATTAATGTATACATCATAAAACACTCAAAAATACGGTATTGACATTTACTCAATTTTTGAGTATTATGTTCTTGAAAGGAGGATAAAAATGCCGTCAATTGATTTTTCCAAAATTGCGGAAATGTTGGAATCTTCAACCGACTTTTCTCTGTCTGAAAGTCAATATAAGAAACTAACAGGTAGAACAATGCCAAAGGATATATCGTATTTGATTCACAAATCCGCTGTAGCAAAATTCGCCGAATCAAAAGGGTTAAAAATCCATGTACAGGAAAAAACAATTACTTTTGAAAAATCCAAGTAAAGAGAAGGAGAGATTGTTTTGAAAAGGTTCACTTCTTTATTATTAGTATTTGCTTGCTTATTAATTTGCGTCGGCTGTGTTGCCGGTTGCTCTAAGAGCAACTCCGGCGGCTCATCATCCGATGCAAAGATGACAGAAAGCAGAGCCATAGAAATTGCCAAGCAAAATGCCGTAAACGCTTGTTGCGACTACAGTGGCACAACCTCTGTCAGAATTAACTATGGAACAGAACAGGCAAAGTATGATTACAAAGAAGACTTTTATGTCGTGACGCTGTCTGGGTATTACTTTCCCGTCAATCAATATGGTGAAATTGGGACTAAACGTCGTTTTGATATGAAGATACGGGTCATGAATTCCGGAGAAATCGTCTTCCTGCAAAATCATATTGAGTATAAGGGATAATAATGTTCCGACCGATTTTGTCAATATTTTACCGATATACTTCAAAACCCCGCTTAAGCACTTGCAAAAGCAGGATTACCTGCGCAAGTCGCATGAGAGCGAGGCTGTCAAGCGTCTCTACGCCGAGTTCCTCGGCGAGCCCGGCAGCCACAAGGCTCACGAAGTGCTCCACACCTCATATGTCGCAAGACCGAAATATAAATAAGCACAAACAAAGAATCAATCCCGCTCTGCAAAGGTGGGATTGATTCTTTAACTTTTTTAAAAATCAAAACACGATTGACTTTTTTACTCTTTCTGTTAAAATATAATTGTAGCGCAGAAGTATTGTCATTTATCCGCCTCAAGGAAATTGAAAGGATGTGGAGTGATGAAAAAAAACAAAAAAGCTTTTGTTGTGATTTTCGAGGTGCTTCTTTGGCCGCTGTTCCTGCAGGCGATAATATACTGCGTCTGCGAGCTTTTCCGCCCTGTATTTAACTTCTTTTTTACACATATGCACGATTTCTATTATGACTGCATAAGGATTTCAGAGTATGGAACGTTTTACTTTTACGCGTTTCGCTTCATATGGGCGGTCGCCTTTGTCAGCCTGTTCTTCTTCTATCTTTCAAGGAGAGCTCAAATTCGTAAATTCCGTTCTTTCTTCACCGTCTTTGTCTTGTCGGCGATACCGATGATTTTGATGCGAATCACCATGCAATATGATTGGGTAATACACCCTGTATTCACTTCTCCTCATCAGGATTTACTGCCGTTTTTAACCTTCTTGTTCCGTTTTCTGTATGTTATAATTCCGCTTTGGTCATTAGCAAACATCATTTTCTCCGTAAGGAGAATAACGGCAAAGATTCAACCGTAAACACTGTAAAAACTATAGCAAAACCCGCCTCAGACTTATATCTGCGGCGGGTTTGCTTTACATTTTCTTTACTTCGTCAAAAATCTCCTGCGGGATTCGTCTGTCTTTATAATAAAACTCGCGGTCGTGCTCGTTTATCTCCCTCGCGACGCGGCAGGGATTGCCGTAAGCCACGACATTCGCCGGAATATCTTTCGTCACGACGCTGCCCACGCCGATAACGCTGTTGTCCCCTATCGTCACGCCGGGCATTATCAGAGCCCCACGCGCCTATCCAGCAGTTTTCGCCGATACGCACAGGCATGTTGAACTGATACGCCTTTTCGCGCAGCTCGGGCAGAATAGGATGCCCCGCGGTCGCGACGGTGACATTCGGGCCTATCATCGTGTGCGAGCCGATGTAGATATGCGAGTCGTCAACGGCGGTGAAGTTGAAGTTTGCGTATATAGAGTCGCCGAGATGGATGTGCGCCCGCCCAGTTCGCGTGGAACGGCGGTTCGAGATAGCAGTTCTCGCCTATTTCGGCAAACATCTCTTTCATTAATTCCTGCCTTTTCTTCTGCTCCGTGGGGCGCGTTGAATTGAACTCGTAGAGCAGATCGAGCTTTTTGAGCTGCTCGTCGAATATCGACTCCTCGTTCGGATAATAGAGCTCGCCAGTGTGCATTCTTTCATTCCCATGGTCTTTCTCCTTTTCTGTTTTTCTCCGCTTTGGTTATACTTTATGCGCCCGATTTTTCAGCCTTTTTTGAGCAAATGCGCACATGTTCTGCGACATTCGGGCTTTTTTGTTGACTTTGTGTGCTTCAAATATTATACTTTATAATAGACTTGTATAGGAGATTTTTGTTTTAAGTCGGAAGGTGAAGAGAAAATGGATAAATTCATGCCAAAGACCATCGAACAGCTCAACGCCGAATTTGAGGCGCGCATGGAAAAGGCCAAGCAGGATGAGCTGAACGCGGCGGCGGAAAAGGCGGCGGCAGAGATAAAAGCCGCCGAAGAAGCACGAAAAGCCGAGGAAGCCCGCGCAGTAGCCGAAGCAAAGGCAGCAGCTGAAGCAAGAGCAGCAGCTGAAGCAAGAGCAGCAGCCGAAGCAAAAGCGGCTGAGGAAGCGAGACGCGTTGAAGAGCGCAGCTATGACAGCGTGATAGACAACTCGGTTATCTCCGCAAACGAGCTCGAACCGGTAGAGGACGACTTTGAAGAGACTTATTCCGGCGAGGAAGAGGTTTCTGTCGAAGAGTCAGAGCCCGAAGTTAAAGAAGTGCCTGTTGAAAAGCAGAAGAATGAATACGGCGAACCCGATCCCCACGGATATTTCGGCGCGCCGATAGACAAGAGCAGACCGCGCAAGACCCTCTCCGATGAGACAGCTTCCAAGGTCGAGCCGAAGTTCGACTTCGAGCGCACCTCGGACTACTCGGGTGCGATGCTCCAGAACGGATTCAAGCCGCAGAAAGACAAATTCAAGGGCGCGAGGATATTCACGACTGTTCTCATCGTCATAATAGCCGTTGTGTCGCTCGTCACCGCGTTTCTCTGCGTTGCAGCGGCGCACCCCGACAAATTCCTGCTCGACCGCGGACTCGCCGTGTGCAGCGAAAATGTCGCAGGCTCGAATATAAAGAGCGGCTCGCTGTGCCTCACACGCAGGGCATCCGCCGCATCCGCGGACGAAGTTGCGCTGTACAAGCTCGGCGGCAAATACGAATTTGCGTTCGGTTCGTCTTTGCCCGAGGGTGCTTCAATAGTCGCGCTCGCCACGCACTGCGTGCCGTTTATCGGCAAGTTCATCTCGAACGTCACGAACATGTGGATTGTCTATGCCTGCTCAGCTCTCGCGGCGATACTCATCATCCTGATAATCAGGCTCGCGGCGTTCAGTGCGCCGGAGGAGAGCGTCACCGACGGAGTCAAGAGCAAGAAGAGCCGCAAATAACAAAAAATCAAGAGCCGCACGGTTGATCCTGCGGCTTTTGCATTTGGAGGAAACCCAATGTCAATAGAAAGAGTCAGAGAATATTTCAGAAAGCTCGGAATCGAGGACCGAGTGATGGAGATAGACGAGTCGAGCGCGACCGTTGCCCTCGCGGCAAAGGCTCTCGGCTGCGAAGAGGGCAGGATAGCAAAGACTATATCATTTTCGCTCGACGGCGAGCCGATACTCATCGTCACGGCGGGCGACACGAAGATAGATAACGCAAAATACAAGTCCCGCTTCGGCAAGAAGGCAAAGATGCTCTCGCACGAAGAGGCGGCGCAGCTTATCGGCCACGCGGTCGGCGGAGTGTGCCCGTTTGCCGTGAACGACGGCGTGAAGATATATCTCGACGAGTCACTCAAGAGATTCAATACGGTATACCCCGCCTGCGGCAGCAGCAACAGCATGATAGAGCTGACTCCCGCCGAGCTCGAGGAATACTCCAAGCCCGAAAGCTGGGTCGATGTCTGCAAGTCGATGGCATAAAAACCGGGGCGGCGAAGAAAAATTTTTCCAAACCGCCTCCGAACACTTGACAAACCGCAAAAAAAATCTTATAATCACATAGCAAACCAATGGGGGCGTAGCTCAGCTGGGAGAGCGTACGGTTCGCATCCGTAAGGTCGAGAGTTCGATCCTCTTCGTCTCCACCAATCGGGTATTGGACGAACACTTGCTTTTTTGCAGGCGGCTTCGCCGTGAAATGTCCGCTCTGATGCCAAAGCAGAAAACGCCGTCTTGGATTTGTTCCAAGGCGGCGTTTTACTATGTCTGAAATCGGCATATTCGTATTATTTTCTATTCTCTTGTAAAATGAAAGTACAATAAAAAACAGGAGGATAAACACAATGGAAAAATCATTATTTGAACAAATGGGTGGCACATACACACAGCAAGGAGATTATATTTTGCCCAATTTAACATTACCTACCAAAGAAAAACAGCCTATCGGAATATGGGGACAGCGGCACGCACGGTATTTGAAGCGGTATCACAAAATTCTGTATTATAACCTGTTGACAAGCGGGAAACTGAACGCTCATCTTGCCGAAATCGACCGGCAGGCTGAGGAAATGTTTTTTCGGCTGGTAAAACAAATGGCTGAGCGTGAGGGCGTAACCGAACAACTCAAAGCACAAAATCAAGTGGAATGGGTTGGACGGATGAACAATATCCGTAACATAGCGGCAGAAATCATAAATCATGAATTGATCCTAATATAGTTTAATCCGCTACCGGTAAAAAGCTGGTAGCGGATTAAACTATATCAAACCAAAATATTTTTCAAAAAAGCTTTTTAACTTATCAATGACAGTTTGTTTTTTCAAGGCCCTATTAGAGCCGCCTGAAAACCTTGACATCGGAGGTAATATTTTATCAAGATCTGTTCCTGTGGTTTTTATTTCACCATCTCTGAATGAGTTCTCTATAAATTTTTGAGCCTCATCGTGTTTTAGCTTTTCATCTTTGATGATTGTTTCTAAGTCCTGCTCTTTTTGCTTTTTGACAAAATCTTTCCAGTCCTTTTCCACATCTGTTTTTACTGTCATTTGGGCAACAAATCCCTCAATTAGAGCTTTTTTGCTGCGCAACTCAACACTTGCATTAATTGATTTGTTAATATCAGCAAGAATAGTTTTGTCCTCACAGTTTGATTCATGATATTTGGCAACAAGCATCAAGATATAATCTATATTGACCTCGACCTGCTTGATAAGCTCAATTTCAAAGACAATATCATCATTGATTCGTTCTTTTTCAATGTCACTTTTTTTAGCATAATCTTGATATAAGTCAATATAAACACTTTGATAATCCTGCAAATCTCTAACTGATACAGAATTATCGCCTTCAAAATCGTCAAAACATCTTAAAATATTTCTCAATTTCAAAATGCGACCGAACAGTTTAATAAATTCTTTTTCGTTATCCTCGCCAATGATTTGACTGCTTATCGGAAACTCATCTTCAAGTCTGGCTACAAGCTCGTTATAACCTTCAATATGTTTTCCGTGCTCATCTTCATAGCCATTCATATACTCATTGTAAGTTTTTAGAATAACCATACCTCTTGCGTTTTTATCCCCAAAAAGCGCTAAGGCATTATTGGTGGCTGTCTCAAGATTTCTGAAGCAAACAATGTTTCCAAATGTTTTAACTGAGTTCAAAATACGATTGGTACGGGAAAACGCTTGTATCAAACCATGATCTTTTAAATTCTTATCTACCCATAAGGTATTGAGAGTAGTAGCGTCAAATCCCGTTAGAAACATATTGACTACGATCAGCAAATCAATCTCACGATTTTTCATCCTCAATGAAACATCTTTATAATAGTTGGGAAATTTATCCGCAGATGTATCGTAACTGACATTAAACAACTTATTATAGTCATCAATGGCGCTATCAAGGAAATCCCGTGAAGTCTGATCAAGACCACTTGTGTCGAAGCTTTCATCTTGTAAAACATCATCAGGATCTTCCTCATTCGGATTAAAACTGAATATCGTAGCAATATTTAAATTATGTCCGGTTTCCTCCATCTGCTTTTTGAATTCATTGTAATATGCAATCGCTGCCGGAATAGAAGCGACTGCAAAAATAGAATTAAAACCATTTACCTTTGCAGTTGTTTTTTGCTCTGATACAGTATTATTCTTGGACTTCGCCATTTTTTCTACATTCGTAATCACTTTATGATCATAATAGGAACGGCTTTGATTGCGATAAGTTTTCTGCTCAAAATGTTCAAGAATGTATTGTGTAATCTCAGATACTCTTTTAGGATCAAGCAAAGCTTTTTCACGGTCAATTGCCTTTACTTGCTTGTCATATAAAATCTCAGGATTTTTGATTGTGTTGATATAATCGATTCTAAAAGGCAATACATTACCATCGTGGATAGCATCAACAATGGTGTATGCGTGCAGTGGTCTTACTTTGTTTCCGTTTTCATCCGGTTCACCGCCGAAAACCTGTGCTGTGGTACGCATATTTGGAGCGTTGGAACTGTTCGAGTTTATTGCAAAAATAGGCGTACCCGTAAAACCGAAGATATGATAATTTTTAAAGTGCTTTGTAATCGACTTGTGCATATCTCCAAACTGAGAACGATGGCATTCATCAAAAATCATAACAATGTGTTTTTTATAAACTTCATGTTCTTTGTTCTTGGATATGAATTTATCTAACTTTTGAATGGTTGTGATGATGATTCTTGCATTATCATCTTCCATTTGTTTTTGCAGAATTTTAGTAGAGGTGTTGCTGTTGGCAGCACCTTTTTCAAACCTGTCATATTCTTTCATTGTCTGATAGTCAAGATCTTTTCTATCGACAACAAACAATACTTTATCAATGAAATTCAATCCTTGAGCAAGCTGTGCAGTTTTAAAACTCGTTAAAGTCTTGCCGCTTCCGGTGGTATGCCAAATGTAACCGCCTGCCTCTTTTCTGCCGGTTTTTTTGAGATTGGTAGAAACGATAATGCGGTTTAGAATTTTTTCAGTTGCCGCAATTTGATAAGGACGCATTACCAACAATAAATCCTCTGAAGTAAACACACAGTAACGAGTCAAAATATTAAGCAGGGTATGTTTTGCAAAAAAGGTTTTTGTAAAGTCCACAAGGTCCGGGATGGTGCGGTTTTTCTCATCCGCCCAATAACTTGTAAATTCAAAGCTATTGGAAGTCTTTTTCTTTTTTGCTGCGTTTTTCTCTGCGTTATCTTTGATATGCTGAAATCTTGTTGTGTTAGAATAATACTTCGTATGCGTACCATTGGAGATTACAAACAGCTGTACATACTGATACAATCCGCTGCCTGCCCAAAAACTGTCACGCTGGTATCGATTGATTTGGTTAAACGCTTCTCGAATTGCGTTTCCTCGTTTTTTAAGCTCAATATGCACCAACGGCAATCCGTTTACCAAAATCGTCACATCATAACGAGTATCATGCTTTCCGCCACCTTCTTCATATTGGTTTATTACCTGCAAATGATTATTATGAATGTTGGTTTTATCTATCAGCTTAATGTTTTTTACATAACCGTTATCAAGGGTAAGGTTTTGCAGATAATCTTCCTGTATTTTGCGGGTTTTCTCTACAATGCCATCATTACCGTTTGAAATAACGCTGTTGTAAAAGTCATTCCACTCTTTATCGAAAAAGGTGTAGTTATTCAGTTTTTCAAGCTGAGCACGGAGATTGTTAATTAAGTCCTGTTCGCTTTTTATCGTAATGTATTCATAGCCCTGACTGACAAGGCGATTTATAAAATCCTGTTCAAGCGCCGCTTCGCTTTGATAGTCGGTGCTTTTTCTTTTTTCAGGTGTGTATTCAGCCACTACCGTACTTTCAGTAGAACTTGCCACAATTTCAAAGCTATTCATTTTCCGCCGCCTCCTTTTTCTTAAAAGTTAAGAGCTTATCTCGGTAATATTCATATTGTTTTTGTCTTGCTTCAATTTCGGCAGGCAATCCTTCGCTGATATCGTTGCAAAGCCTATCGAAACGATCAAGAATATCAACTATGCGCTGCTGTTCTGCAAGTGATTTTTCTTTATCTTCTGGATATGGAATAGGAATTTCTAATTTCCTCAATTCTCCCATCGGTATGCTTTTTACAGTTCCTCCGGCAACTTTTTTCATATATGCTGTTTTGATATATGTTGCAGTTAATAAATACCGTAAGAACTTTGGCAAAATCCGTTTTTTATTAGGTTTGATAGCATAAACGCCTTCTTTGATGTTCCAATTTTGGGGGTATTCCACTATTACTGCGGTTTCACCAATTGTACCTGTCCCTGAGAATAAAACATCTCCAATTTCAAGGTTGGAACGATTGTTGCAAAGTGCAAGCGCTTCATCGTTTATACGATCAGTTTTATCGGTAGGTACAATCCTACCACCATGAATTTCACGAATGGTAACATAGTAGTTGATAGCGTCCTCTGTGTTTAAGCGAAAAAACTTTCTTGGGTTGAGCCCTGTATTGAGCGAAATGATAACATCATTTAGCTCGCACCAACCTACAGAATCATATTCAAATGTTAAGAGCTTATCCTTATAATACTCATACTGCTGTTTTCTCGCAGTGAGTTCCGCAGTGAGTTCCGCAGTGAGTTCCGCAGTGAGTTCCGTAAATTTATCCAATATACGAACGATTTCTTCTTGTACCGGTAGAGGTGGAAGAGGAATTATGAAGTCTTCAGTTACTCGCAAAGAAATTTGAGGTAATGATCCCATTCCTGAAGCCGCTTCTCTGAAGTGTTCAATATTATTTTTCAGAACATAATATAAATATTTTACTTTGATTGGATTATTTGCTGTATATGCCCACATTTCATTTTTAAAAGTAAATGGTTTATCATAATAAACAGCATCAATTACCCCTCTGGACTGCACTAAAACAGCAGGTACTCTCGTAATATTTGCATTAGGTATATCAGCTTCATGAGCAGTGATGACAGTTTTTCCTCCTGCAAAGATTTTGATTTCACCGTCATCAGATGCAATTTCCTTCATTTTGCCCGCAGTAATAGGAGTACCTTTTATTCTTGTATAACTATTTTTTATTTTCTTAAATTCTACCCCATTTGGGCAAAGTTCATTTATAAGTTGTTCTAATTTACTCATTCTCCTCACCTCCGGTATGCCAGCCTAAGGTGCCTATCGCATCCATTAGTTCTCTATTAGTTTTTATTTTTTCCAGTACACCTGTAACTAATCGATAAAAAGCATCAAATTTTTGCAAAGCCTCGTCTTCGTCATAGTCTCCGTGAACTACATCACTAAGCTCTCCAAAAAGTTTATAGCCGTCTTCAGCAAATTCCGAAGGAATGATATTACATTGATTTTTTACCGGTGTAAGAATCTCAATAAATGGTTTGGGTTTGCCGTTTGCTTTCCTTGTTTCAATGGGAGGATTTGCAGCCTCTGCTGTTTGGGTAATAATTCTTTCAAAAACTTTTCTCAAATAAACGATAGATCCTGCGCCGAATCCTTCTCTTGCTGCCCTTTTTGCTTTTTCTAAAGCGTTTGTAAAATCACCGTAAGTTTCAGTGTTCAGCGAAACTGATTCAGAAAATTTTTCACTTCTTTTTAAAATACGAACATACGGATATTGATTATGTATATTATCGTCGTCTCTACATTCCAGCAAAAACCACATTTGTACCGAAGCCCCGCAACGAGGACATTCAAGAACGCAATCAATACTGACGGTTTTTTCATTAACTCCAATACAAAACAAATCTTCACCCGAATAAAATGTTCGCTGATCATTGCAATTGTTGCAATAATAGTTTAAAGCAACTTTGCCAACGGCAATTTTTTTAGAGTTTCCAGTTTTAAGCTTTCTACTGCTTAAAAATCCTTCTATCTGCACATAATCTGTTGTTATCGGTTTTGATAACACATCTGATAATCTCATTTATTACGCCCCCTCAATTTCCGCTATAATCGCATCAATTTCGGCACGCAATGTATTTTCACGCTGAACAATTTGAGATATTTGCTCGTTAAGGACAGCGATATCAATAACTTCTCTTGTATCCTCGCTTTCCACATAAGTTGATACAGAAAGATTGTAATCGTTATTTTCAATATCTTCCTGTTTAACAAGAGCAGTAAAATGCTTTTCAGTCTTTCTATTGACATAAGCGTTTAGTATATTCTGAATGTTATTAGGTTCATTACTTACGCTTCCATCACCCAATTTATTGCTGTTCGTAGATTTGACAAATTCTTTTGAAGCGTCAATAAACAGAGTTTGGTTGTCAACTTTTGATTTTTTGAGAACCATAATGCAAGTCGCAATGCTTGTTCCATAAAAAAGATTATCGGGCAGCTGAATGATACATTCGATATAGTTATTATCAATCAGATATTTTCTGATTTTCTGTTCCGCACCGCCACGATACATAATACCAGGGAAACAAACAATAGCCGCTGTTCCGTTTGTGGCAAGCCAACTAAGACAATGCATAATAAAAGCAAAGTCCGCTTTTGATTTAGGAGCCAATACACCGGCAGGAGAAAAACGAGGATCATTTATCAGTGTTCCGTTATCAGAACCCTCCCATTTAATAGAGTACGGAGGATTGGAAACGATGGCTTCAAACGGCTCCTCATCCCAATGTTTAGGATCAACTAAAGTATCGCCATGTTCAATGCTGAATTTATCATAGCCGATGTCATGCAAAAACATATTGATACGGCAAAGGTTGTAGGTGGTGATGTTAATTTCTTGACCGAAAAATCCATTGCGGACATTCTCTTTGCCAAGAATTTTTGCAAACTTCAAAAGCAACGAGCCGCTGCCCACCGCCGGATCATACACTTTATTTACTTCTGTTTTCATATTACCTTTGTTATCAACAAGCGAAATCTTTGTAAGCAGTTCGGATACCTCTTGAGGCGTAAAATATTCACCACCGCTTTTACCGGCATTAGAAGCATACATTCCCATCAGATACTCATAGGTGTCCCCAAAAGCATCGATGGAATTGTCTTGATAATTACCAAGATCCATATCTCCGATAACAGTAATTAACTTTTTAAGTCTTTTGTTTCTTTTAATTACTGTTGGTCCAAGCTTATTGCTATTTACATCTATATCGTCAAACAGTCCTTTGAAGTTTTCTTCGCTTGGAGTACCGATAGCAGACGCTTCAATGTTTTTAAAGTTCGTTTGCAATATTTCGTTTAAGTTTTCGTCCAAATCAGCGACTTCTACTTCTTTTCCGTCTTTCTCTGCTTTATCTTTAGCGTCTTTATCAGCTTTCTTAATTCTGTTTAATAAATTACCAAACAATTCACTAGGCAGGATGAAGAATCCTTTTACCTGTACCATCTCGTCTCTAACGGTTGAAGCTTCTTCATCACTGATTTTAGCATAATCAAAATCAGTGTTTCCTGCATCCCATTCGCCTTTGTTCAGATAGGTTGTAAGATTTTCGGATATATATCTATAAAACAGCATACCCAAAACATATTGTTTGAAATCCCAACCGTCAACACTTCCTCTAAGTTCATTGGCAAGTGCCCATATTGTACGGTAAAGTTCTGTTCTCTCTTGTTCTCTTTTATTATCACTCATCTTTATACTCTCCGTTCTTTAATAATCTTTTGTAGTCTATACCATTTCGCAATTCTCTACACAAATCTTTATTTTTTAAAGCTTGTGCAATATCAGCGGGCACTTCATTTCGCTCTTGTGCAGCCAAATCAAAAAACAATGGGATTTGCTCAGGCTTGGGATTTAACAATTGAAGCATTGCGATTTGTCTGTCCGGGGGAGGCGGATTCACTTTACCACTTAAAATATCATAAAAGTATGGTTTTTTTATGCCAAGTGCGGTGTAAAACTTGATATTTGATAATTTTGCCTCTTTTATCATTTGCGCAAGCAAATTGCAGAATTTCATAGAATCATCAACAATCAAGTAATCACCACCGTTTCTAATTTAGTATGTAAGTTTACATACTAACATACTATCATATTTGAAAGCAAATGTCAATCAAAACTCCTCTAAACATGGCTTTTGCCTAAACCTCATTGAGTTTTTAGGCAAAAGAGATTATAATATTTTTTATAATTCAGGAACAATACAATATTTTCGTGTCGTTTAATGAATAGAGAGGTTATCTCTCTGGAAAGGAGGCGCAAAATATGCCGATATTATTGAAAAGAAAAAACGGTGAGATCACGCCGTTTCGCAATGCGGACTTTGTCCCCGCATTCTACTTTATTCCGAAATCCATTTTGGATAAATGTGGTTCTGAACTAAACAGCATTCCGCGCAATCCGAGAAAGCTATTGCAAAGCTGGGACGCAATCGCTATGGTGGAAAGTGATTTGTTTCTGCTTGCCATTATCGACGCTTATGCGTTTATGGTATGGCCGTTTATGGGGCTGGGGGCAAAGCGTGAAATCTATTCCGGCTACGAGCCGTCTTGGATTTTCGCCCACGCAGCGCCGTACTGGATTCAGGAAATGCAGGAGGAAAAGATTCTTCCGGCAGCAAAGGAGTTGTTAAAGAACGGAGGCGTGGATGAAATCTTCGGCTATGTGTCGGAAGAAGAAATCTCCGATCTGTTCAGTTGGCTTGTTCCGCAGACAATGGCGCACCATAATATGAAAGCTGTCATTGATACCGCAAAGGAGTTCCGCTGTTTTGAAGATTTTGATTATCGGAACAGCCGGCAAAAAATTGATTTTTATCGCAAGTGGTATCACACCCGTGCAAAGAATGTTACGGTCGAATCTCTTGAAGAAATCAAGGAACGGTATGCTGAAAACAACGACGGTATGGAATGGGATATCCCCGATGAAAACAGCAATATGAGCCGTACTGTTTTAGAGCCGATGGCGGTAAACGAGTTTTTGGCTTCGCTCGGCGAAACGGACAGGCAAATCCTTATCATGCGTATGGAGGGTATAACGCTTGAGAAAATTGCTGAAAAGCTCGGATTCAAAACGCACAGCGCCGTTCACAAGAGAATCCGAAAAATCGGATTGGCTTACGAAAAGTTCAGCGGCGAAGATTTCGGGTTCAGTCAAAAGAAAATCATCTAACAACACCTATTGATGTGAAAAATCGACAGGTGTTATTTTTTCGCCAAAAAACGGAAAAGGAGGACTTTATGACACAGTACCATCTAATAAAATCGGAACAAATCAAAATTAAGAACACCCTATGTATGCAGTGCGAACACCAAAACTGTTTGATGATAACCGACGGTGTCTGTCCTGTTTTTGCAGAAATCAAACAAAAGATTCCTAAAATCAAGGAGGACAATCACAATGAAAAAATATAAAGAAACCCATATTATCGGCATCGACCACGGCTACGGAAATATGAAAACGGCAAACTGCTGTTTTCAGGCAGGTGTGACCGTATACGATAAAGAACCAATTTTCAAAGATAACCTGCTTGTTTGGAATAACAAGTATTATCTGATCGGCGCAGAGCATAAGGAGTTTTCAGCAGATAAAATGCTGGACGAGGACTATTATGTTCTGACGCTTGCGGCAATCGCACGGGAGTTGAACATTGCTAAAATCTATTCTGCTGATGTATTGATCGCCGCCGGGCTTCCGCTGACTTGGGTAAGCGAACAGCGAAAAGAATTCAAACGATATTTGCTGAAGAACGAAACAGTTGATTTCAATTTCAAAGGCAAGGATTATCATATCCGCATTGTCGGCGCAGATGTTTACCCACAGGGATTTGCCGCTATTGTCAATCACTTATCCGATTTTTCAGGTGTAAATATGCTCTGTGATATCGGCAACGGCACGATGAATATTATGTTCGTCAATGATAAAAAGCCGAACCCCCGCCGTTGCTTTACCGAAAAATTCGGAACGCATCAGTGTATGCTTCAAGTCCGTGAAAACCTGATGAGGTTTCATCACACAGAGCCGCCCGAAGAAATGATTACCCGTGTACTTCGCTTCGGCACAGCGGATATTAACGGCGACTATCTGAAAACAATCACCGACACCGCAAGAAAGTATGTAGAAGGCATTTTCCGCAGGCTTCGTGAACACGGTTATGACTCAAAGCTGATGAAGCTTTATGTGGTCGGCGGCGGTGGCTGCCTTATCCGTAACTTTTCTGAATATGACAAAAGTCGTATTACCGTAAACGATGATATTTGTGCTACTGCCAAAGGCTATGAACGAATGCTTGAAATGAAGCTGATTAAAAGCGGCGGTGCGTTATGAGTATCAAGCGAATGAGCCTGCGGTTCAACTTGGATAACGAAGCTGACCGCAAGGCTTGGAAGCATTTGAAAAATGTAACGGATTCAAAGAATAAGGCGGTTATTACTGCCGTTAATCAGTTTTATGAGCCGCATGCAGAAATTACAGAGACTATTAAGGAAACCATTCGAGAGTGCTTGCAGAATCTTTCTGTGATACAGGGGGAACCAAGGCAACTGATCGAAAGACTATCCGAAGAAGAAAATCTGTTATTGGATTCCCTTGATGATTTTCTCGGAGACTGACGGCATTAAAATGATGCCGCTTTTTATTTTTCAAAATGCCCTATAGCATTATTTTGACATTAAATAGAATTAAGGAGGATTTTTATTATGAGAGCTTATTCATCATTAAGACAACTCGAAGAAAAAGGTATTTATGTTGATGAATACCTGACCAATGAGCGAGACGGCGTATTTAAGGCACGCCTTGACTGCAAGCGTTGGGGCAAGAAGAGAAACATCCTTGCTTACTTCACATTTGAAGATGGAAGTAAGGTTATGGCTTCCACTTGGCAGAACACCGGCTATCTCGGTATCCCTGAAATTGAAGAAGGAGCAGTGCTGACGCTCACTTTTGAGAAAGCAAAGAACAGCATTTCCTATTTGAGAAAGGTTGAGAGAAACGAGGGACAGTAATCGTGTCTCATACTGTAACAAGCAGGGAACTTGTACGGCAAGTTCCAACTCAAAATCGGCTGTTTAGCCGGTTTACTCTTTAGGGGATACCCCTAACACCCCATTTTGAAAGGACTGATGTATCTATGAACAGAAACCCAAAAGAAAAATTTGCACGAATTGATATTCGGGTAAAGCCAAAAGATAAGGACAAAATCAAACAACTCGCAGGAAAATTCAATTTATCTGTCAGTGAATATATGGTGCAAAGGGCGTTGGGATATGAACCGAGAACGGTGCAACCCGATGTCTTTTTTGATTTCTATAACAAATTGTGCCAGCTGTGTAATTCCTCAGAAATCACACCTGAAACAGAAAACAAACTTCTTGCGCTGATTGATGAAATTCATTCGGAACTTCTATTGCCTGAAAAGGAAACCATAACACAAATTAAAAACGGAATCGAGGTGAGTGATGAATGGCAACCACCGGATTCTGGCCTGTCAAAAACAGGTTAAAAGAAGTAATCGACTATGCCCGTAATCCTGACAAGACAACAGATAAGAAATATCTTGACGAGGATTTGTATAACGCTCTCCGCTATGTTGAGAACGATGATAAAACAGATAAGCGAATGTATGTCAGCGGTATCAACTGCCCGACAAAGCGAGCCTACGAGTATATGCTGGCGACCAAACAGCGTTACGGTAAGCTCGGCGGCAATGTAGCCTATCACGGATACCAAAGTTTCAAGTCCGGCGAGGTTACTCCCGAAGAAGCACACGCAATCGGTTTGGAAACGGCAAAACGGATGTGGGGAAAAGATTATGAAGTAGTAGTGACAACCCACCTAAACACAGATAATCTTCACAATCATATTGTGGTAAATTCGGTATCTTTTCGCACTGGTCGGAAGTTTGAAAACCATATCTCAGACCACTACAAACTGCGGGAGATCTCCGATGCAGTTTGTTTGGAACAAGGTAAAAGCGTATTGCTGCCGACCAAATTCACAGGCAATCGAAAGAAAGACTATTGGATTCATAAAAGCGGCGGTTTAACGTACCGAGATATTTTAAAACGGGATATTGATCAAGCAATTTCAAATACAACCAACTGGAAAGCCTTTGATTTATACCTGAAAAATCTCGGCTACAGCTATGCAAGAAACAGTGATTACCGTCATCCTTCCATTATCGCTCCCGGTTGGAAACGCTCTGTCCGTATAGATTCGCTTGGCGAACAGTACACTCAGGAGAAGATACAGGAACGCCTCATTTTAAATCAAAAAGATATTACACTATATGCTGTCCGCATACCCAAGCGGTTTACGCCCTTAATGGAACTTCAGCTTGAATTTAAGAAAGCACAGCGTATGGACGGGATACAACTTGCATTTGCGTTGATTATTGAACTTTGGAAACTGATGACCGGTAACAACATCGACCGTTCATCACCCAAACCGCTGTCGCCATCGCTTCGCCGAGAAGTGCGACGATTAGACCAAACGATGAAAGAGTACTGGCTCCTTTGCGAGAATCAGATTGATTCCGTACAGGAGCTTGTTTCATTTATCGAGAAAAAATCCGCAGATATATCCGTTTTGGAGGCAGATCGGCAGCGGATATATAACCGTATCCGCCGCCCGAAATCCGAAGAAGAAAAAGAACAGGACAAAGCAGCGGCACGGAAAATCTCCGCAAAACTAAAACCTTTGCGGGAGGAACTAAAAACCGCAAAAGCAATCACCGAGCATTATCCGCATATCTTGGAATGGCTCGAAACCGAGCGTGATATGGAAGCACAGATTAAAATCAAAACTAAAGAAAGAACGAGGTAAAGCATTATGAATGAAATTAAAAATATAAAGATTACAGACTTGATATCCGCACCCGACAATCCGTTTAAGGTAACTATGGATTCGGAAATGGAACGGCTTATCGAAAGCATAGCTGAAACAGGTGTGATTGCTCCGATTATTGCCCGACCGACCGATAAGGGAAAATACGAAATTGTCAGCGGGCATCGGAGAAAATTTGCTTGTGAATATCTCGGTATAAAGAGTGTTCCGACGATTATAAAAGAACTTGACCGCAATGAAGCGGTCATTTTTCTTGTAGACAGCAATTTACAGCGAGAAAATATCCTGCCAAGTGAAAAAGCCTTTGCTTATAAAATGAAGCTCGACGCTCTATCAGCACAAGGAAAAAGAACTGATTTAACTTCGTGCCAAGTTGGCACGAAGTTGCGAAGTGATGAATTGATGGCACAATCCGCAGAGGACAGCGCCCGCCAAATTCAGCGCTATATCCGCCTTACTAACCTTATCCCGCCTATTTTGGATATGGTTGATGAGAAAAGAATTGCTTTTACTCCCGCTGTCGAGCTTTCCTATTTGCTCCCCGAAGAACAGACAATACTGCTGTCTGAAATGGAATACAACGATTGCACTCCGAACTTATCCCAAGCACAACGATTAAAAGAAATGAGTATTCAGGGTTTGTTTACTGAAGAAAGGCTGTCCGCTATTATGGGCGAAGAAAAAGCCAATCAGAAAGAGCGTCTCAAAATTCCTGCCGACCGTATCCGCAAGTATTTCCCGAAAGACTATACCACAGCACAAATAGAAGAAACCATTGTGAAACTCTGCGAAGCGTACCACCGAAAACGGCTGCGTGACAGAGATTCCAGATAGGAGGTGCGCCAATGTCAGATACCGTGAAAGTCAATCGGAATAAGGTCGAATTATCAGAAGAAATTTTGACCTCATTCGCAAAATTCCTTGTCCCTGAAATTCGTAAGTTTTATCAGAGCGAGGAAGGCAAGGCGTACTATGAAAAGTGGCTGAAAATGCATCCTGAATATGCCGCCTAAATTTCAAAGAAAGCAATCGATAAATTATCGGCTGCTTTCCATACATATGACTTTCACAAAAGAAAAAAGTATAATTTAGAAAGAGCAAATGGAGGTATAAAAATGAATGTAGTCATATACGCTCGGTTTTCGAGCCACAGCCAAACAGAACAATCTATCGAGGGACAGTTAAAAGTCTGCTATGAATACGCCAAAAATAACGGATATACCGTCATCGGCGAATATATCGACCGTGCACAGAGCGGTATGACGGATAACCGGCTGGAATTTCAGCGCATGATATCCGACAGCGATAAGCATACTTTTGAAGGCGTTCTGGTGTACCAGCTTGACCGTTTTGCAAGAAACCGTTATGACAGTGCTATCAATAAATCAAAGCTGAAGAAAAACGGCGTGCGGGTTATCTCAGCAAAAGAAAATATTTCAGACGATCCGTCCGGCATTTTGGTCGAGGGCGTTTTGGAGAGCATGGCGGAGTATTATTCCGCAGAGCTTTCCCAGAAAATCCATCGTGGTATGGCGATCAACGCAGAAAAATGCCTTTCAAACGGAAGCAATCCCGGACTCGGCTTCAAGGTAGATTCCGAACGCCGATTCTATGTAGATAACGACGAAGCGGCAATCGTCAGAGAGATTTATGAGCGATACGCCGCTGGTGAAACAAAGGCGGAGATTATTCGGGACCTGCAGCGGAGGAAGGTAAAAACATCGCTCGGTAAAGAGTTCAGCACTAACAGTCTTAGTCGCTTGTTATGTAATAAGCGGTATATCGGTGTTTATCTTTACAAAGGTCAGGAAACACCGGGCGGAATGCCGCGAATTTTAGATGACGATTTATTTTATCGGGTGCAGGCACTTATGAATAAGAACAAATCCGCACCCGCCCGCACACACGGAGAGGGAGAATATCTTTTGACAACAAAACTTTTTTGCGGTTACTGCAAAGAAATGATGGTGGGATACGGTGGTACGGGAAAATCGGGACGCCAATATCACTATTACAACTGTAAAAATGCGAAAAAGAAAAAATGCAGAAAGAAAATTGTCAGCAAACAGTATATTGAAGACAAAGTAGTTACCGAATGCCTGAAACTGCTGACAGATGAAAACATCGCTTTTATAGCGAAAATGGTTGCAGAGGAATGCAACAAAAGTCCAGATAATATATCCGTCAAGGCATTAAAGAAAGCAATTCAGGAATCGGATGCGGCTATCGAAAATCTTTGGCGGGGTATTGAACAGGGACAATCGGTTGAAATGCTGACGGAACGAATCAACAAAAGAAAAGCCGAAAAGGCGGAGTTGGAAGAACAGCTTGCCATAGAGCAAAACAAAAAGATTTGCTTGACCGAGCCGCAAATTCACGCTTTTCTTGATTATGTCTGTGATATGCCTATAGACGATGTAAACAAGCGTAGAGCCATTATCAATATCTTTGTGCATTCGATTTATCTGTATGACGATTATTTCACCTTGATTATCAATGCCAGTAGGAAGCCGCTGCGCATTGATAACATTCCTCTGGATGATATCGAAGCAGCGTTCAGAGGGGATACATATACCTCTGCCGAGTGTTCATCTATGAAGCTATCCGCTCCACCAATAACACGAATACTGCTTTTGCAGTGTTCGTGTTATTTTTTTAGAAGAGGATCGAACAGGACGGTTCTGCGAAGCAGAATTCCGAGCGTCCGGTGGACGGTCGGAAAGTCCGCGTGCGTGTCGGCGCACGGCAGTGCGCCGAGCGATCCTCTTCGTCTCCACCAGTAACACGAATACTGCTTTTGCGGTGTTCGTGTTATTTTTATACCCACGCCCGATTTCCTAATCTTCGTTTAATCTTTACACGCTATGATAAAATCTGTATAATTATACCGGAGGGTGATCCAATGCGTATTCTGCTTGCCGAGGACGAGAAGAGTCTCAACAGGATAATCACAAAGCAGCTCAAGGCTGCCGGCTACAGCGTGGACAGCTGTTTTGACGGCGGCGAGGCATATGATCTGATAGCATCGACCGACTATGACGCGGCGGTGTTCGATGTCATGATGCCGATAATGAACGGGTTCGAGCTTGTCAAAAAGATAAGGGCGCACGGCATCGACACACCGGTGCTGTTCCTGACGGCGCGCGACAGCATCGAAGACAGGGTCACGGGGCTCGACATCGGGGCTGACGACTATCTGATAAAGCCGTTTTCGTTCGACGAGCTTTCGGCGAGACTGCGCGTCATGACGCGCAAAAAATACGGAGAAAAGACGGGTATAATTTCCGTCGGCGACCTGACAGTCGACACGGCAGCGAGGCGCGTTGAACGCGCGGGCAGGGAGATATCGCTCTCGGCAAAGGAATATGAGCTGCTGCAATATCTTGTGATGAACAAGGGCGTTGTACTCAGCCGCGAGAAAATTGAGGATCACATTTGGAACTACGACTACGAGGGCGGCACGAATGTTGTCGACGTATATATCCGATATCTCCGCAAGAAGATAGACGAGGGCGAGGATATCAAACTCATTCACACCGTGAGGGGTGCAGGCTATGTCATCAAATAAAAAAACAAGACCCGCGCGCCGCCGCTCTTCGTTCAAGCTGCGGATAACGGTGTGGATAACGCTGCTCATCGCCGTTGTCAGCTCCCTCGGCATCGGAGGAATACTGATAACAGGCTCGCAGATTGCCGATTCGCGCCTGCAGAATGAGCTGATAAGCACGGTCGAGCGCAATGTTGACGAGATAGAATACAAGAACGGCATTCTCGAAATCGAGAACGATTTTGCCTTCTTCGTCGACGAGGTCTACTGCAATGTCTTTGACTCAAGCGGCAGATATATCGACGGCGAGTCCCCCGCTGCGCTGATAAACAGCGAGAATCGCCAGAACGGCGTGGTCGGAACATTCGAGACAGACGGAAACAAATATTATTATTACGACACCCGTCTCGATTTCAACAAATACGAATACGAAATCGACGCCTTTTCTGGGAAGATAATCAAATATGAGGCGGACACCGCGATGTCCGGGCTCAGCGACCCGGTCTACAAAAGCACCGAGTTCAAGGACGGAATAAACAGCGAAAAGGCGATTGATATCGCGCTCGAGCACGCGGGTCTGACCCGCGACGAAGTCAGCTCGCTGAGCGTTGAACTGCCAGCAAACGCGGACAGGACGGTTTTCAAAGTTGAATTCATATGCAGTAACTCGACCTATCCCCCGGTCTGGGTACGCGGATTCATCAACGCCGACGCCGCCAAGAGCGCGTTCGACGCAATAACCATGACGGTCATATACATTCTCCCGGCGTTTATTATTATCGCCGCCGTCGGGGCATATTTAATATCGCGCAAAACGATGAAGCCGGTCGAGAATATCTGCCGCTCGGCGCACGAGATAACCGACGGGACCGACCTCTCGAAACGCATAGAGATGGAGAAAAGCGCGGGCGAAATATACACGCTCGCAGAGACTTTCAACGACATGCTCGCAAGGCTCCAGACCTCGTTTGAAAATGAAAAGCAGTTCACCTCCGACGCCTCGCACGAGCTGCGCACACCGCTCGCCGTGATAAAGGCGGAATGCGAATACGCGCTGTCCGACAACGCGAGCGAAGAAGATATGCTCGAGGCGCTCTCGTCGATAGACGAGCAGACGGACAAGATGACGAAGCTCGTCACGGCTCTGCTGACGCTCTCGCGCACCGAGCAGGGCGACAAGCGCTACAAGCTCGAGGACACCGACTTAAGCGAACTCGTCAAAAAAACATGCGCCGATTTTGTCCCCGCGAAGAACATCACGCTCACTGCGGACATCGAAGACAATATTATAATCCCCGCGCAGGCGCAGCTGATATCGCTGATGCTCGAAAATCTGCTCTCGAACGCCGTCAAATACGGCAGAGACGGCGGGCACATCGAAGTCAGACTCAAAAAGGACAGCGGCATCGTGCTCTCGGTGAAGGATGACGGAATCGGGATAAAAGAAGAGGATCTGCCGAAGATATGGGGCAGATTCTACCGCGCGGACGAATCCCGCAGCCGCGAAAGCGGATTCGGCTTGGGGCTCTCGCTCGTCAGCCAGATAGCGTCACTCCACGGCGGAAAAGTCTCCGCCTCCTCCGTTTACGGCGAGGGAAGCGAGTTTACCGTAACCTTTTGACGGCGGTATAACAGCATAAATAAATGAACCGGTTGCAGTAGATTTTTCTGCGGCCGGTTTTGTTGTTTTATATTGTTTGACATCGGGGATGGACAAATCCCAATTTATCAACATCACAGCACACTGTTTTACGGACTTCAAACTTTCCGAAAAATTTTTGCGCTCTAATCTTTCTTTAATTTTCGCGGGTTATTATATGGGTGTACTAAGGGACACGATCCCGATAAGAAAGGACAGATACTATGTTTGCAAGTATTTTCAAATCCATCGGAGTCGCGCTCATGTCAGTCATTATGGCTATCTTCTCTGCGTTCGCGCCGCCGCAGGATAAGCCCGACACGGGCTCGGGCAACTCCGGACAGATCCAGCAGGAAGTAAAGATAAGCCTTGACGCCGCGATAGACATTGCAGTCGCCGATGCGGGCGTTGCAAGAGCCGACGCGAAGTTCACCGAAGCGAAGCTCGACAGCGACGATCTTGTCGCCCACTACGATATCGAGTTCATCGCCGGGGCGAACGAATACGACTACGAGATAGCGGTAACGGACGGCAGCATTCTTAAAAAAGAAGTCGAGCCCGCCGACCCCTCGAAGCCCTCAAAGCCCCAGCCCGATGTCTCAGGCTATATCAGCATCGACGAGGCGAAGGCAATAGCCCTCAAGAAAGTTTCTCTTGACGCATCAAAGGTCACTTTCAAGAAAGCTGAGCTTGACGCGGACGACCGCACCCCGCACTATGATATAGAATTTGTCTCGGGCGGATATGAATATGAGTTCGAGATAGACGCAAAGAGCGGAAAGATTCTCGAGTTCGACCGCGAGCGCGTGGATAAGAAGCCCTCAGTTGACACATCAAAATTCATCTCCGTTGAGGAGGCAAAGGCCGCCGCGCTCAAGAGAGCTTCTCTCGACGCTTCAAAGGTCACATTCACCAAAGCTGAGCTTGATATTGACGACCGCACCCCGCACTATGATATCGAGTTCGTTTCCGGCGGATATGAGTACGAAGTCGAGGTCAACGCGAAGAACGGCAGAATAATCGACTTCGACCGCGAGCTTGACGATTCAAAGCCCGCCGACCCCTCGAAGTATGTCTCCGCGGACGCCGCGAAGAAAGCCGCACTCGACCATGCGGGTCTCACCGAGTCTCAGGTCACGGAGCTCGAAACCGAGCTTGACACCGACTCGCTCACCGCGCACTACGATGTTGAATTCAAATGCGGCGGATTCGAGTATGAGTACAAGATAAACGCAAAGAGCGGAAAAGTTATCTCGTTCGAAAAAGAGAGAGACTAACAGATTTTTATTCAGTCCCGGATGTTAAGTCCGGGGCTGTTTTTATTTGTAAACTTTTTTCGTTTTTCCTTGACTTAAAGCCGACTTCAGGTTCTATAATAAAGTCAAATCAAAGGAGGAATTATCATGAGAAAAGATTTCGGCGCAAAGCCATTCACCTATCCGCAGCCGGTGCTTATCCTCGGTTCCTACGACAAGGACGGCAACCCCGACGCAATGAACGCCGCATGGGGCGGCATCAGCGGCGGCAATGAGATATCCATGTGCATAAGCGCGGGTCACAAGTCCACGAAGAATATTCTCGAGAGAAAGGCATTCACCGTGAGCATGGCCGACCTCGAACACACGGCGGCGTGCGACTATGTCGGTCTTGTTTCCGCAGGGAATACGCCCGATAAATTTGAAAAGGCGGGCTTCCACACCGTCAAATCGAAATTTGTTGACGCGCCGCTGATTGAAGAGCTGCCCATCGCCGCAGAGTGCAGGCTCAAGAGCTATGACGCAGGCACCGGGCGCATGGTCGGCGAGATAGTCAACGTCTGCGTTGACGAGCGCGTGCTCGACGAAAACGGAAATGTCGATGTTTCAAAGGCGCAGCCGATAACATTTGACCCGTTCAACAACACCTATGTTGTCCTCGGTGAGACTGTTGCAAAGGCGTTCAGCGCCGGCAACTCGCTCAAATAAAAATATACGCAAAACGCCCCGCACGTTTCCGTGCGGGACATTTTGTTTTTCGGATGTAACTTTTAATATTTTATCGTGAAATCGTTTATTGTTGTCATGCCGACTTTTACTCTCGTGTTTGAGCCGAGCAGGTGCGCTGTGAGCTCGATGATGACGGGATAATCATAGTGGGCATAGACTAAGTTGCCGGTAGGCTTGCTGAATCTTGCTACTATCGTTCCGTTATAATAGGTGAATTTCTGGTCGGTGAGCGAGAGGCCGGGATAGTCGAAGTTTACCACATCGGCGGTGAGCACGCCGAACGCTGCGGCATAGCCTTTTTCGCCGGAGGGATTGACCTCAGTGCCGAAGGTCAGGGTTATCTGATATTCGCCGCCCTTGTCCTCGACCTTTGCGCCCTTGACATCTGCGGGAGTGAGCTTGCTGACCCAATCCTTGCCGCCGACGGGGAATACGTTTCTGATGTCCTCTTTTGAAGTCAGGACTATCGCCTTATCGTCGCGCTTCATGAAGGTCTTCATCGCGCTCTTGCCTATTGCGTCTATCGCCTTGGGCAACTCGGTCTTGTCGGCGTCGTTCTTCGTCTCGGTGTAGTTGCGGGTGACGGACTTTGCCTGATATTTTACCCTGTTCGCGCCGGTGTTGAAATAGGCGATTATCTCGGCCTTAGTCCAGTTTTTTGCATTTTTCGAGGGCGCGGCGGTGACCTGTGCGCTTGTCTCGCCGGGCTTTGCGGGGTCGGCCGATTGAGTTTCGTTTGTCTCGCCCTCCTGCGCGGTGCTGTCCTCGGGAAGGGCGGTCGTGTCATCGACAACATCGCCCGCCGCGCTCGTCTGCGCTTCGCCGGTGGTGTCTGCATTTGTTTTTGTGTCGTCCTTTTTGCACGCGCACAGCAGCGACACAAGCAGAACAAGAATCGCCATAACGGCGGCTATCGATCTTTTCATGGATTTTCCTCCTCAGAATTCATATTCACCCGCTCCGACGGTTTTCTCTCTTCCGTCGGGCAGAATTATATCCGCTTGGCAGTTCGACGGGACGGATATTTTATATTTGTATCCCCCGTCAGTTTTGTCCCAGCGCACGGAGATTTTTCCGTATACGCTGTCATAGCTCGCTTCGGCGAACTCAAAATGTCCGCCCGGGCGCGGAGATATTTTGAATCGGTTCTCCCCCGCGACATTTATTCCGCACATCGTGCCGAACAGCCACTCGCACACGGCGCCCTTGGAATAGTGATTGAGCGAGGCTATGCCGCCCTGCGCGGCGGTGCCCTCCCACGACTCCCAGACGGTGTTCGCGCCGTTTTTGGGCATGAACAGCCAGCCGGGCATTTCTTCATTTTCAAGCAGTTTATAGGCATAATCAATATTGATGTCTGCAAGTACATCCAGAATAAACGGAGTTGACAAAAAGCCTGTGCCAAGTCGCCAACCGTAATTATCAAGTGCCTTGACAAGTCGTTTCTTTGCAAATTCCGTACTGTTTTCGTCAAGCAAATTCATAAACAACGGTCTTACCAGCTTTGCTTGTCTGTCTGTGTCAAGCGAATAATCTTTTTTTGTTATCAGCTCTCCGTAAGCCTTTTTGCAACCGTCAGAATATTCCTTGAACAACGGTAAATTTGCGTTATCACCCATATATTTTGCAATCTCGCACATAAGAGAAAGAATATATGAAGTGTAAGCGGTTGACTCCTCGGGATTTGGCATAACGGTATTTTTCCAATCATTTGGAAAAACATCCTTAGGCTCTGCCCACTCACCGTAAGATTGACCGAAGTTGACAAAATACTTTTTGTTGTTGCTTGAAAGCTGAATGTTATGCTTTAGCGGTGTCCACTTTTCGCAACGAGAAATCATAAATTTTGCATATTTCACCATACCGTTGTAGTATTGTTTGATAAGGCAATCGTCATTGTAAATCTTCCAAAAACGATAGGGGATAAGTATACCCACATCAGACCAGCCTACACTGCCGTTCATCCATGACATAAAGAAGTCCACACCGCCGTAAGGCGCAATCTGAGGAAGCTTGCCGTCTTTTTGTTGCCAATCAAATACATCACGAATATATTTTTCGCTAAAGGTTGCATAGTCAAACAGATACGCTGCTGTGTTAAAGAAAATTTGAGCATCACCCGTCCAACCGTGTCGCTCTCTTGTAGGGCAATCGGTAGGTAAATCCGTACTGTTGGATTTTGTTGACCATTTTGTTGCAGTAACAAATTTGTTGAGCAGTTCATTTGATGATTCAAAAAATCCTGTTTCCTCCATATCGGAATAAACCGCTATCGCTGTAAAGCAATCGTCAGACACTTCAATCTCTGTGTCAATCTCCATATATTGAAATCCGAAAATTGCAAAACTTGTTTTGTATTCATTCAATCCGTCTTTGCAAGTGTATTCGATTTTTTGAAGTGGAGTGGTTAGCTTTTTATTCGTGCATTGAATATTTTTAAGCGTTAATTCCCCATTTGCGTCAAGCATTTCGCCAAAACGAAGTGTTATTTTTTGTCCTTGTTTGGCATTTATTTTAAACGACACATAACCTGCCAAGTTCTGCTTAAAATCAATGATTTTCTTGCCACTTGGTGCAGTTGTCATTTTGCCCTTAAAGATTGCTTTTTCAGCAATGGGAACATTATTTGAAGCTGACGGAACAACTGCGTATGATGTTTCCTTCGCCCTTGATGAATATGTAGGCTTTTTGTTTGCGTCAACAATTTCACCGTCTTTGTTATCAGCAAAAGAAATTGCACCGTCATTTGACCAAAGCCACGAACGGTCTGTTGAAATTGTGTCATTTGTTCCGTCTGCATACTTGATTTCAAGTTGTGCAAGGATTTTTGTTTCGCAACCGTATTGATTTTTAAGTCCCCAAGCACCGCATGATCCACGATACCAACCGTCTGCAAGGTCAATATTTATAACATTATTTTCTTTAATAAGTTTAGTTACATCATATGTTTGATACTGCACACGCTTGCGATAGTCCGTGATACCCGGTGCAAGCGGCATAGACACTTTTTCACCGTTTATGTATGCCGAATATATACCACAGGCAGTTGCATAAAGTCGTGCGGATTCGACATTTTTTTTTGCACCGAACTCCTTTTTGAAGCAGTCAACAGGAAAACGGTCAGGTTCGGGCTTGTTTGCAGTAGCAAGATAATTCACACCTGAAAGGAAGAACGATTTTTCAAGTTTTTTCTCCTTTTCATAGCCTTTTTTGTCTACTTCATAGTTGCCTGTAATCCACTTTGCCGACCAATTCTTGATGCCGTATTCAAAAAAGTTCTCCTCGCTGAATTCACCCTCGGTGTCGTTTTCGTCCCAAAGCTTAATTCTATAGGTTACTCTTTTGCCTTTTTCAAATTTTACAGGAACAACGATACGCATTGAGCTTGACTCAATCTTTCCGCTGTCCCAATCATCTGTGACGATTTGGTACGCATTTTGAGTTACACCGCCCTCGCAGTTCCACATAACACGAGGATTTTCTATGTCAATACCCAACGGATTTTTCAGGTATTCTGTTTTTATATTAACTGCTTTCACTGTATCACTTCGTCTCCTCTTTCATAACCCCGAAAATGGTTTTCTCCATAAACGGAGTCCATATTTCGAGATATCCCGCCTTTGTGGGATGTATCTTATCCGCCATATACAAAGCCGTATTCTTATTTAACGCTGCGTTAAGCTCGGCATCGTTCCACATATCTATAACGGATATACCCCACTTCGCCTCGGCTTCTTTAAGAATATCCACCATTTCCCCGTACAGTTCGCTGTCATAACGCGGGTTCGTGTAAAAAATCACCGGGCAGTTCCATTTCTCTTTTGCATAGCAGATTATGTATTCTATCGCCCCGGCTATTGTCTTTGTGTCGAAGTCATTGAGATTTTTCGACTCTATTATTTTTCCGAGCTCTTTCTTCTGAGACGCGTCGTTGGTCGAGAGCTGGCAGACTAAAAGATCGGCTTTTTCCGCATCGAGCTTTTTGAGACGCGACACATATGAATCAATGCCGGATTCAACGAGGGTCGTGCCGGAGACTGCGCTTTTTATCATCTCGCAGCCGTCGCGCTTTTCAATATAGTCGGCAAACGAAACCCCGCCGGATGCCGAGCCGTAGGTCACGGAAGAGCCGAGGAATATAACGGTCTTGCCTTTTATCGGGTTATCGGCATTTTCGGGTGTATTATCAAGCGAATACTTTTCGCCGTTGCCCTCGAGCGAAGCGGTTTTTACATCGTGGAGCTTCACAAACGGTCCCCAGCTCCACTGATAGCCGCAGAACGCGAGCCACGCGGCAATGACGGCGGCTGCAATCAGAATGATTATCAGAAGTTTCTTCTTCATTTTATTCTGTCGTCTCCCCGTTTCTCTGCTTTATCTCCTCCTGCTCCTTGGCAATATTCTTTTCGACATTCAAAAACAGCAGAAGTATCGCAAGGACTATGCCGGTTATAGTCTCAAGTCCTACGAAAGTAAATGTTATCGCGCTCTTGACGCTCGCCGACTGCACGGCGATGAGCTGGCCAGCCGCATTTGTATAGGGCGCGGCATAGCCGGACTTCGAGAGAATGAGATTGAATATACCCGTACAGATTCCGACGCTCGCGACGGCGATTGTGTTATATATGGACATCGCGATGCCGTCGCACCTGAAGCCGTTCTTCCACTCGACATGGTCGAGCACATCCGCGAACAGAGCCATGAACACATATGAGCACGGCAGACCGCCGATATTCTTGATAAACTGGCCGATAAGCACTATAACCATGTTCGTCGGCGCGAGCCAGCATATAGCCGAGCCGACTGCATAGAAAATAAAGCCGATTGCCGTTAAATTGCGTTTACCAAACTTCTTCGCGAGCGGCCAGACGGCGAAAATGCCGATGCCCATCGGGATACCGCCGATAACGGATAGCATGGTCTGGGTCTTGCCGTCGTTATATGTACCGAGGACATAGTTCGAGAAATAAACGAGCGAGATATTTTTGATAGTCGAGCCGACGGTGAAAATAAGAAAATATATGAAAATTATTATCATATATTTATCGCTGAAAATCGCCCTGAGCTGAGTTACCATTGCGACGCTATCTTTCTTCTGCTCGCCGCCCTCGAGTGTGATGCGCTCCTTGGTGAAATAATACTCCATAAGCGTCAGCGGCAGCGCGATGCACGAAAGAATACTCATTGTAACTATCCACTTTGATTTGTCAACGCCGAGCTGCGGCATGATAAGCATGGGGAAGATAAGCGCGACGATTATGCCGCTCATCATGATAGTCGATATCTGATTGAAAACCGAGAGCGAACCGCGCTGTTCCGTGTTTCTCGTCGAGAGCGGAACCATAAGATTGTGGCTCATGTTATAAATTGTATAAGCGAACGAATAGAACAGGTTATACGAGAGCATGACCCATATCACCTGCACCGTCCGGTTACCCGAGGGGACTGTGAAGAGCAATATGCCGGTCACAGCGACAAGCGGCGCGGAGAGCAGCAGCCAAGGGCGCGCCTTGCCCTGTTTTGTGCGCGTGCGGTCGATGATATAGCCCATGACTATATTTGTTATAGCGTCGATTATCTTCGACACTATCGGGAACACCGCGAGGAACGCGCCGCCCCACACGGTGGTGAGGTTTAGGACATCGGTATAATAGACATTGAGGTAGGTCGCGAGCACGGCGTTTAAAAGCAGCGCGCCGGACGGGCCGAGCAGATAGCCCAGCCACTTCTCCTTCGCCGTAACATCGGGCGAGGTCAGGCGCGAATCAAGCGCCCGCTTTTCAAAAAATTTTGCTTTTGCCATCACGAGAACTCCTTCATTTATTTTATCTTATGGATATAAAAATATATTTGCAGCTGCCTTTGCCACAGCTTTATGCGCTTGCGGTGCTTTTTATATGATTTGAGCCGTAAACCGACCCCGTAGGGTCGGCGCGGCTAAAATGTTAAAAGGCTGAATGAATTTCTTATATAGTTGTCGCTGCGGTTTCGGCGCGTCCTCGGATTCCGTCTGAAGCTTTCCGTAACTCGCCGTTTTCCGCAGGCGATAAAATCATTGGAGACAGAAAGGTTAAGGTCTCCTTGACAATTGAAAGATTTCATATTACACTACTATTATATCTACATCGTGTCGGATTAACAATCATCAGTTTTGTTAATCGCTGTTATGAAACCGACAAAATCATCTGAAAATGGTGGGATAATATGAACACAAAAAATAACCAGCGCACGAGACTTTCAAAAATATTGCTCAAAAACGCGCTGATGGATCTCCTGGGCGAGAAAGGCTCGGTAACAAAAATATCAGTAAGAGAGCTGTGCGAGCGCGCCGACCTCAACCGCTCGACCTTTTATGCGCACTACTCCGAGCCGAAAGAGCTGCTCGAAGAGGTCGAAAACGAGCTGCTCGACGCGACTCAGGATCACTTAAAGAAAATAGGCGCGGAAAACGACCTCGGCGCGCACAGATATCTGCTTTCATTTCTAATGTATATCAAAGAAAACGACAAGCCGTTCCGCACGCTGCTTGTCGACTCGGTTGACCCCGCGTTCCGTTCAAAATTCATGCAGCAGTCGATAATTCAGTTTATTGAGAACCTGAACATCGTTTTTCCGAAGGAGCAGGAGCAATATATCTACTCATATATTCTCAACGGCAGCACGGGCGTTATTATCCAATGGATACGCTCGGACTACTGCATTGACGAAAATGAGCTTGTTGATCTGCTGTTTTCGATAAATCAGAGCGCGCTTGTCAATCTCGACATAAAGCCGCGCATATAGTTGAAAGCCTACCAAGCAAGTGGTATAATTGTGAAAACTCGCGCAATAATGCGCAAAATGCAAGGAGACGACAAAAATGAGAGAGAGCAAAATCACGAGGGACGAAGCGTTCGAGCTTCTGAAAAAATACAACAAAGACCCGTTTCATATCCGTCACGCGCTGACCGTCGAGGGCGTTATGCGCTGGTACGCAAAGGAGCTCGGCTATGCGGACGAGGAGGAATATTGGGGCATAGTCGGTCTGCTGCACGATATCGACTTCGAGCTCTATCCGGAGGAGCACTGCAAGAAGGCTCCCGAGCTGCTCAAGGCGGGCGGAGTCGGCGACGACATGATATATTCAATTTGCTCCCACGGCTACGGCATCTGCGTAGACATCGAGCCAGTTCACGAAATGGAAAAGGTGCTCTTCGCGGCAGACGAGCTGACAGGGCTCATCTGGTCGGCGGCGCTGATGCGCCCGTCCAAGAGCGTGATGGACATGGAGGTTTCGAGCCTCAAAAAGAAGTTCAAAGACAAAAAATTCGCCGCGGGCTGCTCGCGCGACGTTATCCGCACGGGTGCGGAGAGGCTCGGCTGGGAGCTTGAAAAGCTCTTCGAGCAGACGATACTCGCCATGCGCTCATGCGAGAGCGATGTCAACAGCTTTATGGAGACTTATCAGGCGTAAAACGGCGGCAGTACCAGCATAAATCAACAGCCATTTATCTTTAAATTCACCTTATTACAGCAACTTTAAACAGCAAAAGACTGCCGCAGAATAATATCTGCGACAGTCTTTTTTATTTGTGCTTTATATCCAGTCCAGTGCGGGCTCGGGGGTAACCGGTGCTTCCATCGCCGGCTCGGTCACGGGGACTGCCGGCTCCGACGGGATCGGATTTATCGGTTCGTCGGACGGTTTCTCTGTCGGTTTCTCCGTGGGCTTTTCCGTAGGCTTCTCCGTAGGCTTTTCCGTCTGCCTCTCGGTAGGCTTTTCTGTCGGCTTCTCAGTCGGCTCGACTACAGATACGTTTATGAGCATCTTTCCGCTCGCCGTTTCCCCGTCGGAGTCTGTAACAGTAACTTCCACGGTGTACATTCCGCTGACCTTCGGGGTATATGACATACTCTTTTCCGATTTTTCCGCCACGAGTGCGCCGTTTAAAAATATCTTTATTTTATAAGAAGTATATTTCCCCGTGCCGCCTGAGACGAGCGCTGACGCGTGTATCTGCGGCGCGGCGGTGCCGTTGTTCGACACCTGCGCCGCCGCAACGGCTGCGAGGGTCGGATTCTTGACGGTTACTGTGCATGAAGCGGTCTTGTTTCCGTCCTCGGTCTTTACGGTTATCACGGCAGTACCTTTCGCCTTTGCCGTGACGCGCCCTGAGCTCGAGACAGATGCTACATTAGCATTGCTGCTCGACCATGTGACCTTCTGATTCGCCGCATTGCGCGGAGCGACGGTCGCCCGGAGCTGCCTCGAATCGCCGACCGTCAGGCTGAGCGAGGACGAGTTCAGGGTAACGCCCGTGACATGGTCGATATATACCGTCACCTTGCAGACCGCCACGCGGTTGCCGTCCTTTGTGGTAACTCTGATATTTGTCGTGCCCTCTTTTTTCGCCGCTACTATGCCGCCCGCGACCTCCGCTATCGACGGATCGTCGCTCGACCAGGTGTAGTCCTTGTCATATGCGTCGGCGGGGATAACAGTAGCGGTGAGCACTTTAGTCTGACCGACTCTGAGTTTGGCTTCCGTTGCGCTGAGCCTGACGCCCGTCACGCTCTGGTATTTTTTCTTGCTGTAAAATGTCCTTGTGCCGTTCTTGTTCTTTATCGTCAGAACGCCGTTGCTGACGGATATTCCGTAGCTGTCCCAGTCGCTCTTTCTGTCCGCATATCCGCCGCCGGTCGATGACTTCGTATAGGTGCTGAGAGTTGAGATGTCGAAATTCGTCGCCTTTATGCCGAAGCGATCGCCCGTCTCGTCGCCGCCCTTCTGCGCGGTGTATATTTCAATCGTGGAGTCGGGATTGTTGAACAAATACCACACTCCGCGCGCCTCTCTGTAGCAGGTGCCGGTGTATCTGTCTTTCGTACCGGGAGCTTTTACGAATTTCTTATTATTGATATAGAAGCAGCTGCTGCCGAGGATTATTTTATTCGCGCTCAGCAAGCTTTCCCACGAGGCAAACGGCACGGAAATTGAGTTGCCCCAGCTGCCGCCAGAGGACGAAAGCGACTTCGAGGGATAAAGAGTATACGCCGCGACGCTCCCCGAAGAGGAGGGCAGTGAGAAATTATACGAGCGCAGATTCATCCCGCTCGCGGAGTTCGACACATCGACAAATATATCGGAATAGCCGTCGAGATACCATCTGCCGGAATATTTCGCCGCGGTATTGGAATATTTTTGCGCGGATTCCTCCGCCGCTGCGGGCTGATTTTCGGACCCGCTCTCGGTTTTTCCCGTCGCTTTCCATTTCGCGGTGAGGTTCAAATCGTCGTTTATGGGCGTTGAGAAATCGAACTCGGTGTCGCCGTTGAACCAGCCCTCGAATTTATATCCCTCGCGCTCGGGAGTCGGCGGCGCAAACGCCGCTTCGCCGCGCTTTATCTCGATTATTTCGTTCTCCCTGCCGTCGCCGTAGCAGAGCACGAGCAGGACTATATCCGTGCCCTCGTCGATGCTGTAGGACGCGATAAGGGTGATGTCCCCCGTTATCGCGGTGTTGAAATCGAACGCCGTGCCGTTATACTGCCACTCGATGAAGGTGAAGCCCTCTTTGTGCGGATCCCACGGCTTTTTGGCGCTCTCGCCGTCGCGGATATGCTGGGTCTTTATCTGCGTTCCGCCCGAGCTGTCAAATGTCACCGTGTGGACTGAATTTTTGGAGCAGGCGGCAAAAACCGCGAGCGCCGTCAACAGGACTAATAAAACTGCCGTTACCCTCTTCATTGCGATCCCCTTTTCGCTTCGTTATAAGTATCGGTCTGACATAAATATATGCCAAATGTATTTCAAAATAATTCTACTGCAAAATAAATTATTTTTAATCGCTTTTGAGAATTATATAGTCTCTATAAAAAATATTTTTCATATACTGATTTTTGTTTAAAAATAAAACAGCTATTCATAAAAGAGCAACCCCCGGCGAAGAAAAACACCGGGGGCTTGGAATTTTGAGTTGTATCAGAGCTCGCGCTCTATCTTCTCCTGCGCCGCTTTCAGTATCGCAGCCGGATCATTGCCGAGGATATCGAGCCCCTCGGCACTGAAAAAGCTGAAGTTCTCAATACCGAAGAACGACTTCGTGACCGTCTTGATATATTCAAAGCCGAAGTCCGTGCCGCCGATATATCCGCCCGAAGTGGTGATATAAATCAGCCTCTTCGCCCTGCAATAGCTTATCGGGATGCCGTCGCTGCCGTAGAGAAAAGTCAGCCCGCCGACGCACAGGGATTCGATATAGATTTTTAAAAAAGCCGGGAAGCTGTAGTCCCAGAACGGAGCGGCGATAACGACAGTATCGCAGGCGGCGAACTGCTTCGCGCAGTCATAGACCGGGTCGGAAAAGTCGTTTTTTTCCGCGCTTTCGGCACGCTTCGCGAGTCCCGCCGCGTCGAGCGGCTTCAAATTCGCGTCGGCAAGGCGTATCTCTTCTATATCGCCGTCAAGGCGGCTGAGTGCGGTTTTGGCGAGCGCCAAAGTGCGCGACTCGTTCTCACCGCGCACGCACGAATTGACGAAAAGTATTTTCTCTTTCATTTTTCCTCCTGTTTTCACTCTCTGATTATTTCAAAATTCCCGCTGTGAAGCTCTTCGAGGCTGCCGCACTCGTCCGCGAACGCGTAGCCGTCGGGCAGTCTTATGCGCCCATGAACTCCGCTGTCCGCGGAGATATCGAGTGCTATGCCCTCGAGCGTTCTGCGCCACTTGACACTCACCTTGCCGCCGACAGTCTCATACGAAGCCTCGGCACTGTCGAGCTTTTCAATAAATACGGGCGATATCTCAACCTCCGACGGATCAGCAAGGAAAGGATTGACGCGGATGCCGCCGATATATTCAATGAACCACGCGGAAATATCGCCGAACATATGATGATTGAGCGAATTGGGTCTGTCCTCCTCGCGCAGAAAATCCTCAGGCAGAGCCGTAAGCCCGCGCTCAACGAAGTTGCCGTAGGACGGATAGTCCGGGCGGGTTATCATTTTAAAAGCCAGGTCGGCTTCGCCGAAGTCGGAGAGCACCCTGAACAGAACGCGCATACCGAGTATGCCCGCGTCGACATGGTCATCGCGCTGTTTGATTATCTCAAGAAGGCGTTTGAACGCCTCGGGCTTTTCGCCGGGATTGAACACATCGTAATATATCGCCATCGCCTGCGAGGTCTGGCAGGAGCCTATCGCAGTCATAGTGCCGAAGTCTATCAGATGCCGTCTGACCGCGTCTCTTATCTCATTATATAGCTTTTCGCAGAACTCGCGTTCGAGCGAAAGTCCGAGCTGCGAGAAAATATAGGCGGCTTTCTTGAGAATACTCATGCATGTCACGCTGTCCGTAAATTCGAGCGGCGATTTGACCCTCGTCACCGGGCACCAGTCTCCGAGCCCAATAGCTACAAGCCCGCGCTCGTCGCGGCGGCGCGAGAGATACTCGCAATAGCGGAATATCGCCGTCGCGTTCTCTTCGATTATCTTTCTGTCGCCGCGCAGGACGTAGCAGAAATACGGAATATACGTCAGCGCAGCGTCCCACGCGGGACCGTTGCCCCATTCGAAGCCCCAGCCGCCCGTCGGCACTATGCCGGGCAGCGCACCGTCCGCACGCTGAGCGGCGCGGATATTGCGCAGCCACTCGCGGTAGCTGTTGACTGCATCGAGATTCATCAATATGTGCTCGGCGGAGAGAGCGGCGTCGCCCGTCCAGCCGTTTTTCTCGCGGTGCGGGCAGTCTGTCGGGAAATAATAGAAATTCGAGAGATCGGAGTTTCTTGTCATCGCCTGAAGTTTATTTATCATATCGTCGGAGCAGCCGAACGAGCCGATCTCGCGCAGAGCCGAGTTCTGCACAACAAAAGTCAGAAGATCGGCGGTCGCCTCCTGCTCGGTTATGCCGAGCACCACGCAGTATCTGAATCCGTGATAAGTAAACACGGGCTCAAAAGTCTCTTCGCCCTCGCCTTTAAGTATGTACACATCGCGCTGGGAATATCCGGCGGGATAGAAGCAGATGTTGCTCGTGTCCGGCTCGCCGTCGGGCGCAAAATATTCGCCGAACTGCAGATCGATTTGCCGCCCGCGCTCGCCGCTTATTCTGAGCTTTACCGTGCCCGCCGAGTTCACGCCGAAGTCGTATAAAAATCCGTCACGCTCGTCGCTCGCGATTTTTTTCGCCTCTTTGACAACGTCGCCGCGGGTTATGTATTCCTTGAGCCTGCATTTTCTTATCAGAACCGGCTTTATCTCGCGCACGGGCGCTATCGGCTCCGCCTCGCACAGGCGCTTTTCGCCGCGCGGAGTCTCCGCAGGCAGGGCGTTTTTCCACGCGCTGTCGTCAAAGTCCGGCTCTGACCAGCCGGGAATTTCAAGGCGCGCGTCGTAGTAGCAGCCGCAGCGCAGGTCATCGAAAATGACCGGGGAGGGCGCAGTTTTGACCGAACTGTCAGCCTCGAAAATATCAATTCCGCCGTCAATATATTCCGTCGAGACGCAGAAAGCCGTGCGCGGCGCGCCCCTGAAGGCGGCGATATCAAAGTCCCAGATCTGACCGCCCGGCGCGTTCTGCATTCCGTTGCCGAGCATTATGCCGAGAACATTTTTGCCCGGCACGAGGCACTCGGTTATGTCATATTCGTCGTAATAGACAAGATCGTCGGGGTTCGAGATATACGGGGCCAAAATGCCTTTAGTCAGCCTCTGCCCGTTGACATAGAGCTCATAAAATCCGAGCCCCGTCAGCGTAATAACGCACTTTTTGACTTCGCCGTCTATCTCAAAAGTCTTTCTGAAATAAGGCGCGGGGACATGGAATGTATAGGTTGTATAATCATAGCCCGCACAGATAAATTTTTCCGAAAACATAACAGCACTCCTTTACGCTAATATCATAACCGAGGACGGAAAAAACTGCAACAGATAATAAAAACATTGCCATACTTTTTTAAATGTGCTAAACTAAATTTAAACGTTTATTACTCAAACAATAACTTTAATTCGTGGAAAGCTATATTACAAGAAATACAGCGCCTTGAAAGTAAGTTGCACAACACGATTAACAGCTATTTAATAGCCTCTCAGTATTTCTCTTATCTCTACATCTTTAGCATATGAATTCAAATCGTTTATCATTTTCCCGATATATTGTTTATGCTCCAAGTAATCTATGCCGTGTATTTCTTGGGATAATCTGTTCAGGAATTCAATTTTATTATGAATCAATGGCACCTCGCTACCTGACCACGAAGAAAAGCTTGAAAACAATGGAAGGTCTTTAAAGTTTTCTATGCTTTTTTCATACTCCAGATAGAGTTTGATGTAAGCGATTCTTTGCTCATCTGTCATTTTTGCTATGGAATCAAAAAGGCTCCTCATATACACGCTATCCGAATGATGCTTTTCTATAAAACTGCAAAGAAAGGTATTAACCTTTTCTCTGTCTGAATAAGCATTTATTACATCAAAGAAATCTGTTAATTCATAATGGGGATAATTTACTTTTTCTTTAATGACATCGGCAATATGCTCAAATGAAGTGGAAAACTCTTCTGTTTCAAATAGTTTAGTAATATGATCTGAATGATCCATAAAATCACGATGTCGTTGTTTTATTATTGTTAATAAATACTCATCGAGAAATGCGCAATTATTACAGAATAGTATTTTAAAGTATTGTCCATGATAATCAAAATACCTTTCATATGACAACTCAAATAGATAAATCTGTTCCAATAAATTCATTTCGGTTGAAAATAATCCGAGGACTTCAGCAACAGGTGTGATTCCGTCGTGGAATAAAAAACTAAAATATATATCAACAATAAACGGGAGCTCATGCTTTTTTTCAAGAATGATTTTACATGTTTTAATGAATACATCCGGATCCAAATAACTGAATTTTTTAACAAAGGTTATTTCTCTAAAACCAGGCCTAATAATCGCTTTATCTGAATCATCGAGAAGGAAAGAATAAAAATCTTCAACGGTGTTTTTCTGTATCTTATCATTCGGGAAATGATAAAAGTAATAATAAATCCATTCATTTTTTTGAGTGTATTCATTTGCTTGAAGTAATTGTAATACTTTTTCAGGATCCATTAGATTAAAAAGGTATTCAACAATTCTAGAGGCAGATAATCTCGTTGGAGTATCAACGCTCAAATAATATTCTACTGCCTTAACAAAATGATTATTGCCTTCATACAAAATGTCAAACAATAGACCTAAGCCTTTTGTTATTTCATATTCATTTTCAATGCAAGATTCATTACAAACATCAATTATTGAACAAATATCAGAAAAATCAGCTTTGTTAATCATTTCTTTGATATTGCTCTTACGGACTATCAGTTCATCCCGGAACTCTTTATATTTTAGCTTATTCTCGCCTTTGATTGTTTTATATATTTTAAGGATATCCGAAGATGAATAATCCTTAACAAGCGAGTGATCAATACACTTTTCTAAATCGTTTTCCCTCAAAAAAGCTATATATTTATCAACAAGAATACAATCTTCAAGATTGTCAGAATTAAATGAAGAGTCAATTAATCTATAAATATATGGGCAATCCGTTTCAATAATCTGATTGCTATTGTCTGCTCCATCGCCGTATACTCTTAATATGTCACGAATACACGTTTTTGAATCCTGAGTTGGACATATTTCATATAGTAATGCCCATACTTTTTTTCTTAGATTTACAATCTGCTCACCTCCACGTATAGTAATATAATTAATTGTAAATGTTCTTTCTCCGTTTGATTCCGTCCATTCAAATTGGAAATTCAAAATGTATTTAGCAACTTCAAAAAACAGATATGTTACTGCTTCGTTTGTCCATACTTCAGAGTGTTCTTTCAGTTTTTCGAGGAGAAGAATTTCAACACGATACTGAAAACTATCGGAATACTTATTAAATACTAAACGCTGCTTTATTATTGCAAAAAACTGTTCGTATAAATCCGGTCTTTTCTTATAATACAACAGAAGCAAATCTAATGCTTCGGAATAATTGTCACATTGATAAAAACCACCTAATATTTCGATTACATCATCAGTTATAGATTCCGAATGTTTCTCGTTAATTGCTCTTTTGTTAAACGGCTTCACTTCTGATTTATTAATTATTTCTTTGAGAATTAGAAGAGTAGCAGTCTCGTTAACAGGATAAAAAGCTTTAACATAATCAAAGAAAACAGATGGATTATTTTCAGCTAATTCATCCCATACTTTACTTATTTCTTGATTAACATAAGCTATCATTTCTTCGGAGTAGAAGGATACAGTTAAAACATTTACAGACGTTATTGTTTTTGACTGATTGACAGGGAAATAAACTCTGATGGCATCAGAAAGGAGAAGTAACTTTTTATCAAAAAAGGTGTATTTTAGTATATAATTGGACAAGCATTGCTCTGATATTTTAACAGCTTTTTCTGCATATATATCAATTAGTTCAAATGAATGAAGTTTATATACACTCTCGATAAAAGTTTCTTTACTAATATGAGAAATGTTCAGTAATGGTTCAATAAAATCCAGATTATCAATATGAAATGCGTCAACAAAAGCAACTATTCCAAAAGTAATAATTAAATCTTTTTCATCACACAATTTATACTCTTCAATAACCCGACCATAATAATTTTCATATAACTTGGACACATCTGCTAATGAAGCTAAAGCGTTTTCTCTTCGTGCTGTTATTCCGGCAATCATAGCTATGCGGGCGTTTCCGTTTGATATTTCAGATATTCTTTTAAGATAATGCTGTTTTTTAATACCAAGGTTAACTTTGATAATCTCTTCAATCTTTTCTTTATCAAATGGCTTAACTTTTATTATTCCATACCTTGCAACCTCCATTATTTTTTTATGGACTTCATTGAGTGCGTAATCTCTTACGGTAATAATTATTTTAACAATAATTCCATTTTCTTTTTTTAATAAGTATTGCAAAATATGTGACAATCCAGCAATTTGGTTTGCGTCATCAACAAAAAGTAAATATTTGCCAGGATGATTTAGATGCATTTGAAGTTCTTCATATATAGGAAGCGCATTGTCCCTTATACATAGCAGAGTTTCTCCTTGTTCGGAGCTGCGATTTTTAGCGAATTCAACTGCTAATCTTGTTTTTCCTGTTCCTGCGGTACCTGATATTACTGCGACATCATATTCTTCTAATACTTCATCAAGCTTTTTTATTTCATCTTCTCGATACAGAAATTCGTTATCTAATGGTGCCGAAAAAGCTGATGAATCATTTTGTTTAATAAAATCCTCTATGCTAAATATCTGGTTTGTATCATAAGATATTTGCAAATAATCTTTTGCTAAATCTCTTCTTTCGGAGAAAAGATGATTGGCGATTCTATCTATTCCCCACATATTAAACACAATACTCTTCTCTTCACACATTTCACAAAACTCTTTATGAACCGCAGGTTTTAAATTTGAGGATGTATGAAAGTATATGATTTCTGATATATCTTTACTATCAATGCCGGTTTCACTTGAATTTAAGCATTTTTGAATATCATCAGTAATCTTTTTACAAAGTCCTGTTTGCTGTGTTGTATATTCAACAAAAACATATTTGTTATCCTCATTGATACAATACGTGTCAGGAGTTCCTGGAGTCGTTTTTTGAGTTCCCGATTGGCTGCCTAGTGAAACAAAATTAGAGTATCCTAATGAATATAGTATTTGATCACAAAGGTTTTGAAAAGTCCCTTGATCCAATTCTAATATTTTCTGTTTGATTGTATTAATTATCGCCATATATTTCACCTCGTTTGAATCTGTTTTGTTTTATTAAATTATATCATTATCTTTTTGTTCCCGCAACAAGTATAACAGTTTAAAACCAATCTTTTCTATCGCCTTTTCACAAACTCTCTTAGCCGTACTCGCATTACTAAACCCGTGATTAGTAGCGATGTCGGTAAATACTACCAACAAGGAAATCCATTATTTCAGCTGTTCCAACTATAAGAAGGATATCCGTGGGAATTGCGAAACCCGCCATTATATCCGTGCCGACGCTATCAAGCAGATCGTTATGCTTGAATTAAAGAGATTAGCAAAGTATTTGGAATCCCACGAGGAAGAATTTGCAAAGCTCCTCGCCGAAAAAACCAATGCCGATATGTTGACGGAGCAGAAAACCTTGGAAACAGAGCTAAATCGGGCAACCGCCCGAAATGAAATGCTCACTTCGCTTTTCGCCAAAACCTATGAGGACAATGTATCGGGCAAGTTGAGTGATGAGATGTATATGGAGCTATCCCATAAATACGAGGTTGAACGTCTTGAACTGAAAACAAAGATTTTTGAGTACAAGGAGCGCCTTGCCAAAATCAGTGAAATGGAGCAAAACAAAGATGACTTTCTTAAAGCTGTCAGAAAGTTTATGGAGATGGAATCCTTAACCGCACCAATGCTCCGGGAACTTATTGACCACATTGATGTGTACGAAAAAGAAGGTCGCAAAAAGAACTACACTCAACGTATCGTCATCTATTATCGTTTTGTCGGTTATTTAGAACTACCGTCATCAGATGACGAAAACTACAAAGCCAACACCCGGAAGGACGTAGATGTGGAGTATATTCCCACAGTGAAATCCGCATAAGACAAAAGGTGTGCAGGCACAAAACCTGCTCACCACATACAAACCGGATGAAATTGAATAAAAGAATGAGTGTCCATAACTCAAATCTGTTATGAACACTCGATATGGTCCGAGTGACAGGGTTCGAACCTGCGGCCTGATGGTCCCAAACCACCCGCGCTACCAACTGCGCCACACCCGGTTATATTTATATTTTAGTTTGCTTCCTGCTTATTAGCTTTCCGCTGTCCGTCCGCGGCGCTTCCCTCAGAAACATAGTCGCATAATACAGGGGTCCCAAAAAGGCTTGCCTTTTTGGGGAGAGGACAAGGCGCGCAATGAATGAGTTTTCGCCAAAGGCGGAAACGAATGATATGGAGCTGCCGAGGACGATGGTGCGCTCGCTCCGCTCCTTGTTTCTTCACCTCGGAGCAATGCCTCTATCCGCCCCCGGCGGCGGCATTTCTCCTCACCCAACTGCGTCTGAATCACTCGTGATATTTTACCTTTTTTAGCTTCGTTTGTCAATATAACCGCTTGCCGTCGGGTTCATTTTCGGCAAATGTTGCCGTTCGTTCCATAAAATATGCCTTTCATACCGCTCTTATTTATTTTTTAGAAAAGCGTGCTATAATTTAGCTCATATGAAAGGAGAATGACAATGAACGAAAAAATCGCAAAAATATTTGCAGCGGTGTGCGTCGTGTGTGCGATGATTGCCATGGCAGCTTGTAACTCCGGCGGCTCCGATCTGCCCGCCGACGAACCTGACAGCGCACAAAGTTCGGAATATGTCGGCGAAATTTCCGAAAGCAATTCGGTCAGCAACGCACAAACTACTGTAAACGATACAACGCAAAAGGCAAATGCGGCAACCGTCAAAAACACAGTCGACGACCGCGCGCTGTACGAAGCCTTTCTTAAAACCAAGTCGTGGCAGACCTCCGTTTCACGCCGCGTCGAAACCGCGAGCGAATATGAGTATGACTACAACAACTTCAAGTGCGGAAAATATTACTATGACCTCGACGGCGACGGCAGGCTTGAGCTGTTCATTTGCCTGAGCTATCAACGGGGCGAGCTTCAGTACAGCTTTCCGTACATTCTCGACATAAAGGGAACTACGGTCTTTTGCGCATATGAATTTCAATCCACCTGCCCGGTAAGATATTCCAATCACATAACTCTTCTTCAAGGCACTGATAAAAACTACTATTTCATCATCAACTCGAACGACGGCGGAATATACGATGCGGCGGGAAAATACCGTTACTGTGATGGCAAGCTTATACATATAGACAGCGTACACGCCTATAACACCACCGGCTCCCTCGAATCGGGTTATCCCGCCGTATATTATGTCAGCGGCGGCGCAGACCTGTATTTGAACAATGTCATTAAGGACTGGAAATCAGGCAGCGGAGACGCGGTCGAAAGCGTTGACGAAAACACATATGAGACCCGAAAAGATGCCCTCTATAAAGGAACCGAAATAGTATACTACTACAGTTAATATTTTTCCGTAACCTGACAAGCGGGCGGTGAATACTCTGTAATATGACTTTTCGGGAGGCGTATTATGGGTAGCATAAAATATTTTCTCGGGTGCAGCTCGCCCGAGGGGTTTCACTCATTTTTCGGCGAGCTTTGTCCGACTCATTCGGGCGGGTATACATATATAATAAAGGGCGGTCCGGGCACGGGCAAATCGAGCCTGATGAAACGGATAAACTCCGCACTGACCGATGCGGGGATTGAGACGGAGCTGATATACTGCTCATCCGATCCCGCTTCGCTCGACGGCGTATACGCGCCCGCGCTCAACTGCTGGATAGCGGACGGCACTTCTCCGCACACGCTCGAGCCGAAATATCCGGGCGCCGCGCAGGAGACAGTCGATTTAGGCAGATTCTGGGATAAAAATATTCTGCGTTCGCGCGCGGATGAGGTCATCGCGCTGACCGACGAAAACGCCGCGTGCCACCGCAGATGCAGGCGTTTTCTCGAAGCGAGCGCCCTGCTGCGCGAGGATATACTGCGCCTGACGCTCGGCTGCACGGACACGGCAAAAATCAAGCGCGCGGCTTCGCGCATTGCGTCGCGCGAGTTCGGCAAGCCGACCGGGCGCATCGGCGAAGAGAATCACAGAATGATATCCGCCGTCACTCCGGACGGGATAACTTTCTTCGGCGAGACCGTAAGACAGCTCTGCGAGCGCATATATATCATCGAGGACGACAACATCGCGAGCTCCGCAGCCCTGCTGTCACTGCTTCGCGGATACGCCCTCTCCGGCGGTCATGACATAATCACGAGCCCGTCTCCCCTTTCACCGGACGGCGAGCCCGAACATCTGCTCATCCCCGACCTGTCGCTCGGCTTCGTGACCTCAAACAGGCTGCATCCCGCGGAGTTTGACGGCGCGGTGAAGATAAACTCCTCGCGCTTCACCGATCGCGCCGCGCTGCGCCGGCATATGTCGCGGCTGAACTTCACCAAAAAAGCCTACGGCGAGTTTATCGGCGAGGCCGTAAATTCCCTCGCGAGCGCAAAGAGTATACACGACGACCTCGAGAGCATATATATTTCCGCCATGGACTTCTCGCACATGGATGAGCTCGCGAAGAGCATTGCGGAGGATATGTTGAAGAGGAAAATATAATGTTTATCTGCATTTCTATTATAATAGTAAAAACAAACGTCAGGACAATTGAGCCCCGACGCTTGTTTTGTTACAGTTCATCGTTGAAGAAGTCATAGTCAACTCTCTTGACCACATAAGTTTCAACAACTGAAACCCCTAAATTATATTCAATCATCAACTCTGTCAATTGATTTCCATCCACCAGGACGATTTTCTGATGGAGCTGTTTTTCCGCAAAGGCAATCGCCTCTTTTGAAAAGTGCGCCGTTGTGATAAAAATACCTTTTGTTGCGCCCTGCCCTGCCAGCGCACCCAGGAATTTCTGTATCTCCGGTCTGCCGACCGTGCTATCCGAACGCCACTTTTTTGCTTGTATGTAAATCGAATCGAAGCCGAATTTATCCGCCGACACTATTCCGTCGATACCTTCATCGCCTGATTTCGGAGTAACTGCCATTTCGTTCTGCTTCAGTGTACCATAGCCCATTTTTATAAGCAGCCTTACGATTAAATTTTCAAAATCATACGGACTCATTTTCAGCAGTTCGCTCATCAGACTGTCACAAAGCGACGAATTGATTTCGCGTATTGAAAGCTCAAGCTGTTCCTGCGGACTTTCTTCTTTTTTATTTATGTCGACGCAATTGTCCGACTGAGTATTCTTGGGATTTGAAAACTCATTAAAGGAATCAAATCTGCGCAAATATTCAAGATCGACATTGCTGCTGCCATTCTTCACAGCTTCTTCGCCCAAATCCGTTATTACATATACCGACCTGGATGTCCTATCTATCAACCCGGCCTTTTTCAAATATGTTCTCGCCCATCCGACACGGTTCAAATATGTCGGTTGCCCGCTCGGCAACGCTTCTCTTTTGTCCTCGTCACTGAGGTTGAATTTATTGGCGCAGTATTCCGCGACTTCTTTTAAATTATGCTCTTTGCCGTCTGCAAGGCAGTCAAGAATAGACGGAAAGAACTGATAATATTTTGGCACCGGCATTTTAACATTTCCTCTCTTCGCATCATGTCTGTTCTATATCGAATTATATCACAACATTATACAAAAAACAACCAAACCTGAAATCAACCGTTCTTTCAAAAAACAGACATAAAAAACGGGCGTCCGCATAACGGACGCCCGCGTCAACTCTGGAGAAAATTATTCGCCGACAACGTTGACAGCTCTGAGCTTGCTGGAATCCTTGGGATCCGGCTCGACCTCGAAGGTGACCTTCTGACCCTCGGTGAGAGTTCTGTAGCCGTCTGCAACGATAGCGGAGAAATGTACGAAAACATCGTCGCCGCCCTCATCGTTAGCGATGAAGCCAAAACCTTTTTCTGCGTTGAACCATTTGACTGTACCCTTCATTGTGGTACCTCCGTGAAAAAATTTGCATTCTATATTATATGTTGTGCAATGGACTCGCACATTTTTGTGAACCATCAAACGGTCAATGGCTTACAAAAACATGCGAGTCCACAGAAACATTTGTCAGAATACGCATTAATTATATATTCACATTGCGCTTTTGTCAAGAGCGATTTTGTCGAATAAAAAGAATAATAGATAAAAATTTATAAATTTTTAATTGACATTTCCTCTTTTGCGGAGTATGATAAATGCATATCCATTGGGGAGTAGCTATGGGCAAAAGCCCATCTCGCTGTCACCAACCGTCGTGCAGGTCGCGATAACCGACCGAGCCCGGCTGGCAGCAGACATATGCATTGAATGCGTTTGAGGCAAGACCTTTGGCAGACATGGTCTGTCGAAGGTCTTTTTTGTTTAACCGAAAGGGAGGCATAAAAATTGAAGTACTATCTTGAAGACGTCCGCGAGGTGTTTAAGCGGACGGAGAGCTCGGAAAACGGACTTTCGCAGTCCGAGGCCGAACGCCGTCTTGAGAAATACGGCAAAAACAAATTGGCACAGGCAAAGCAGAAATCGCTCGTCAGGCGGTTTTTTGAGCAGCTTGCCGACCCGATGATAATCATCCTTATCGTCGCCGCGGTCATATCCGCCGTGACGACAGTCTACGAGGGCAAGGTCTCCGGCTCGCCGTCCTTCCCTACGGACACCGTGATAATCCTCGCCGTTGTGCTCATAAACGCCGTGCTCGGCGTCTTGCAGGAGAGTAAGGCGGAAAAGGCTATCGAGGCGCTGCAGGAGATGAGCGCGGCGACCTCCAAGGTCATTCGCGAGGGCAGGATAATGACTGTCAAGAGCGAAGATCTGACCGTCGGCGATATCGTGGTACTCGAGGCGGGCGACGCCGTTCCCGCGGACTGCCGCATATTCGAGAGCGCCAGCCTTAAAATAGAGGAGGCTGCGCTGACGGGCGAGAGCGTGCCCGTGAGCAAGATTATCTCCGTTCTCGGCGCGGGCGACGGCGGCGATATTCCGCTGGGCGACAGAAAGAACATGGCGTATATGGGCAGCGCCGTTGTCTACGGACGCGGCAAGGCCGTTGTCACCGACACGGGCATGAATACCGAGATGGGCAAGATAGCCGACGCCATAACAAAGGCGGAGGACGGACAGACCCCGCTCCAGAAAAAGCTTGCGGGACTCTCTAAGACTCTCACCTTCCTCGTGCTTGGAATCTGCGTTTTCATCTTCGCGTTCTCGCTGTTCATGGAGCGCTCCACTCTCGCGGGCGGCGATCCCGCGCTGATATTCAAGAGCGTTATCGACGTGTTTATGGTAGCCGTCAGCCTCGCCGTTGCCGCCGTTCCCGAGGGACTTGCGGCGGTGGTCACTATCGTGCTGTCAATAGGCGTTACGAACATGTCGAAGAAAAATGCGGTTATCCGCAAGCTCACCGCTGTTGAGACGCTCGGCTGCGCGCAGATAATCTGCTCTGACAAGACAGGCACTCTCACGCAGAATAAGATGACCGTCGTCGATCATTACGGCGACGAAAAGCTGCTCGCAAGAGCCATGTCCCTCTGCTCCGACGCGCAGGAGGATTCCGACGGACTCGTGATCGGCGAGCCCACGGAGGCGGCTCTCGTCAGCTACGCGATAAGCCTCGGACTTCATAAGGGCGAGCTGAAAAGCGACAGCCCGAGAATCGGCGAAGCTCCGTTCGACTCCGGCAGAAAGATGATGTCCACCGTCCACAAGACACCGGACGGCATTATTCAATACACAAAGGGTGCTCCCGATGTTGTCGTCGATCTCTGCACCCACGCTTTTATTGACGGAAAAATCGTTCCGATGACAGACGAGATAAAGGCGACAATAGCCTCGGAAAACAAGAGGATGGCGGATAAGGCTCTGCGCGTGCTCGCGGCGGCGATGAGAAAATACGACTCCGCGCCCGACGATTTTTCGCCCGAGGCGCTCGAGCATGATCTGATATTCATCGGCCTTACCGGCATGATAGACCCCGTTCGCCCGGAGGTCAAGGCGGCAATCGAAGAATGCCGCGGCGCGGGCATAACCCCCGTTATGATAACCGGCGACCATAAGGACACCGCCGTTGCCATCGCCTCGGAGCTCGGCATACTCACCGACCCCTCGCAGGCAATAACCGGCGCGGAGCTCTCCGCGATGAGCGACGAAGAGTTCGCGGACAGAGTCGAAAATATATATGTATACGCGCGCGTGCAGCCCGAGCACAAGACGAGAATAGTCAACGCCTGGCGCTCAAAGGGCAAGATAACCGCCATGACGGGCGACGGAGTCAACGACGCACCGTCGATAAAGAGCGCGGATATCGGAATAGGCATGGGCATAACCGGCACGGACGTCACAAAGAATGTTGCAGACATGGTGCTCACGGACGACAACTTTGCAACTATCGTCAACGCCGTTGAAGAGGGCCGCCGGATATATGACAATATCCGAAAGGCTATTCAATTCCTGCTCGGCTCAAACCTCGCGGAAGTGCTCGCGATATTCACCGCAACGCTTCTCGGCTTCACGATTCTCGAAGCGCCGCATCTGCTGTTCATAAACCTCGTCACCGACTGCTTCCCGGCGCTCGCGCTCGGACTCGAAAAGGCGGAGAGCGATATCATGCGCCGCCGCCCGCGCGATCCGTCGGACGGAATATTTGCAGGCGGGCTCGGCTTTGATGTGCTCTATCAGGGCCTGCTGGTCACCGCACTGACTCTTGCAGCGTTCTTTATAGGTGAGCGCTTTGAGACGGGACACTGGGCATTTATGAACATCGCACAGTGCGAGCAGGGCATGACGATGGCATTCCTCACCATGTCGATGTGCGAGATATTCCACTCGTTCAATATGCGCTCGCAGCGCGGCTCGGTCATAAAGATGAGCCTTCGCGGCAGTCACAACATGCCGCTGTTCGGCGCGATGGTAGCGTCTCTCGTGCTGACTACGGCGGTTATTGAGATACCGTTCCTCGCAAACGCCTTCGGCTTCACTCCGATAGGCTTCGCCGAATATGCGACATCGCTCGCCCTCGCGTTTTCGATAATCCCGATAGTCGAGATAATCAAAGTCGTTCAGCGTGCCGCAGCGAAAAGAAAAGTCTCCAGATAATATAATAATTTGACATCGCGCCCGGCACATTCCAGCTCAATGAGCTGCTCATTTCCGCAGGTCTCTCGGTCTCCACTATCCCGGTGTTCGAGATAGGCAAGGCTATCAGACGCGCGGCAGAGCGCAGGAAAGAAAAGAAAGCTGCGTAAAAATTGATATAATGCATCCCCTGCACCGAGAGGTGCGGGGGATGTTTTGTTATAACTTTTATCACAAGGGACTGCGAACCGCCGCAATCATTATTTTTATTTTGAGATAAACAGCCCCGATGTGACTAAAACATACTATTTTTATATCCTTTTACAAGTGCAAACTGCGCTCAATTTGTTTATATAACGTTAATGAATATATTTTTATTTTTTTGTTGAAATCTATAGTAATGTATGCTATAATTTCCTCAAAACTGTGGTTAATTTTTATGCAGTAAATCTAAACGCGCAGCGGCGCTTTGATAAGGAGGACTTTTTTTTGAAAGCCTATAACGCGAAAGACATCAGAAATATCGCCATAGCAGGTCATGGCGGCAGAGGAAAAACAACCCTTGCGGAAGCAATGCTCTACACCGCGAAGGCTACCGACAGACTCGGCAGAGTCGCCGACGGCACCACCGTGCTCGACTTCGACGCCGAGGAGAAAAAGAGAAAGGCCACGGTTTCAACCGCTGTTGCCGCTATCGAGTGGAACGGCGCGAAGATAAATATAATCGACACTCCCGGTCTTTTTGACTTTGCGGGCGGCATGAGCGAAGGCATCCGCGCGGCGGACAGCGTGCTCATCGTCACTGCGGCGGGCTCCGGCTTTGACGTCGGCGCAGAGAAAGCTCTCAAGGCGGCGAACGCCAGAGGCATTTCGAGAATGTTCGCCATCACCCGCTGCGACGCGGACAATACAGATTTCTATAAAACATTTGCAGCTATAAAAGACGCAGTCGGCGGTGCTATCTGCCCCGTTATCGTCCCCTATATGGACGGCGGCAAGGTTGCGGCATATGTCAACCTCGCATCCCGCAAGGCTTTCGACTACAGCGGCGGCGAGAAGAAAGAGGTCGCAATGCCCTCCGACCCGCAGCTTGACGAGATGCTCGATATACTTACAGAAGCAGTCGCTTCGAGCGACGACGAGCTGATGGAGAAGTTCTTTGCAGGCGAGACTTTCACCCGCGAAGAGATAATCAAGGCTCTCAACTCCGGCGTCAGCGACGGCTCCGTTATCCCCGTATACGCCTGCGCGGGCTACACCTGCGAAGCTATCGATATGCTCCTTGACGAGATAGTCTATTCCGCTCCCTCCGCAGCCGACAAGGCAGGCGAGAACGGTCTTCCCTGCGACGAAAACGGCCCGCTTGCGGCTATCTGCTTCAAGACTATCGCCGACCCGTTCGTCGGCAAGATGTCCTTCTTCAAGGTCGTTTCCGGCAAGATAACTTCGGACACCCCCGCTTATAACTCCCGCACCGAAGAGAGCGAGAGAATGGGCAAGATAATCACCCTCAAGGGCAGCAAGCAGGAGGACGCATCCTGCATCCCCGCGGGTGACATCGGCGTTGTCACAAAGCTTGCGGGCATCAAGACCGGAGACACTGTCTGCTCGGCAAAGAACCCGATAACCCTCGAGGGCATCAAGTTCCCGACCCCCTGCCTTTCAATGGCAGTCAAGGTTCGCAAAAAGGGCGACGAAGAGAAGGTCGCGGCGAGCTTGCTCAGGCTCCTCGAAGAGGATCCGACAATTTCGTTCGTCATCAACAAAGAGACCCGCGAGCAGGTGCTCTCCGGTCTGGGCGAACAGCACCTTGATGTTATCGTTTCCAAGCTCAAGAACAAGTTCGGCGTTGAGGTCGATCTCAGCGTGCCGAAGGTTGCATACAGAGAGTCCATCCGCAAGAAGGTCGAGGTTCAGGGCAGACACAAGAAGCAGTCCGGCGGACACGGTCAGTTCGGCGATGTGTTCATCCGCTTCGAGCCCTGCGAGAGCGACGATCTCGTTTTCGCCGAGGAAGTTGTCGGCGGCTCCGTGCCGAAGAACTTCTTCCCCGCAGTTGAAAAGGGTCTGCGCGACAGCGTCAAGAAGGGCGTGCTTGCAGGCTATCCGATGGTCGGCATAAAGGCAACCCTTTACGACGGCTCTTACCATCCGGTAGACTCGTCCGAAATGGCGTTCAAGACCGCCGCGAACATAGCATACAAGAACGGTATCCCGCAGGCGAACCCCGTTATCCTTGAGCCTATCGGCACTCTGAAGGCTTATATGCCCGACGAGAACCTCGGTGACATCATGGGCGATGTCACAAAGCGCCGCGGCCGCGTGCTCGGCATGGGTCCGTCCGACGAGCCGAAGATCCAGGAGCTCATCGCGGAAGTTCCCATGGGCGAGATGGGCGATTTCTCGACCGTCCTTCGCTCCGTGACCGCCGGCAGAGGCTGGTTCACCCTTGAGTTCACCCGCTATGAGGATGCGCCGCCCGTCGTTGCACAGAAGGTTATCGAAGAAGCAAAGGCAAACGACGCCGAAGCAGATAAATAAAAACATAAAGAGAGAGCTGTCAAAAGGCAGCTCTCTTCTTAATTTAATATCAAAAACCCGCCCGGCATCGCGCCGTGCGGGTCTGTTTTATTTTGACTTGCGGCTTTGAAGCGAGATTCCGTCATTCGTCTTTATAACAAATCCGACCGCGCCGCCTGTGTTCGTTATCAGCAGCTCGTCGCTGCCCGCTATGCTCGCATATATATTGTCGACATCGATATCAACAGTATAGCTCCATGTGCCGCTGGCTATCATTCCGCTGCCGTTGTCTATTTTGACAACGACCTTGCAGTCGTCATACTTGAGCGTAATGCTGCCCTTTGAGCAGTTCACCTTGACGCTCGGCATGGCTTCAAAAACTCTGCCGAGATCCCCGACCGTTCCGACAGTCCTGCCGACCGGGCCCTGATGCGCGTCCTTAGTATTCTGATCGTCCTGCTGCATCCTAACGTTGAGCGTCACTATGGTGTAGTTGCCGTAAGCGACGGCGTTCGCGGAGATAAGGTCGCTCGACTTAATTTCATCGGGCACTCCGGGCACTTCGTTCACAGGCGTGCTGTTCGCCGCGAGCGCCGCAGAGGCTATGCCCGTAAACAGGGAGAGCATTCCCTTTTGGAAGCTGTTGCGCGGAGTGTAATCAACGCGCTTCATGGACATATACTGCGTGGCGTCGATGCTCTTGGTGTTCGCCGCCGCAGCTTTATAATACTGGAGCACCCGCGAAGTGTTCGTGGAGTTGAGCCCCTTGTAGACGTTGACAGCCTCGGCCTTTGTTCCGCCGGAAGCATTGGAGCGCGTCGCGGTTCTTGATTCGGTCGTCGGCTCGTCAGTTGTCAGCTCCGCAGAGTCGGTGGACTCCTCATGAATATTCCCCGCATCAGTGCCCGAGGGTTCGTCCGTAGAAGACTCCGAACCGTCATCGTTCGTTCTGCACGCCGAAAAGGAAAAGAGCATAGCCGCCGCAAGCAAAAGTGCGGCAAATCTCATAAGCTTTTTGTTCATTCTTCTCCCTCCCGACAGATTTTATCTGAGTGTTGCACTTGATTAGGCTTATATTTTAAGATATTGAAGCAGACAGGTCAAGAAAAATCTTATAAAAAAACATGGCAAAAAATTAATTTTTGATAAAGCCGCAGTTTATCCGACGCATATCCCCGACAGCCGACAAAAAACCGCCCGTCTGGAAAAGACGGACGGCTTCGATTTTTTTCAGATATCAGCCCTTAGCGGTGTAAGAGAAAGCGACGATACCCTTGAGGTTATTGACGGAGACGATGGAGACCTTGATGCCGTTTGCATAGACATTGACATCATATGCCCAGCTGCCTTCGACGATCTTGCCGGTGGTGTTGTCAATCTTGACGACGACCTTGCAGTTGGTGTAGGTCAGCTCAATCTTGCCGTCCTTGTAGTCGACGCTGAGTCCGAGCTCTCTGATAGCGTTATCGACATCGCCGAGAGTACCGACTGCGCAGCCGACGGAACCGCTGTGGTTATCAGCCTTCGCGCCCTGAGTCTGATCCTTGACGTTGAAGGTGATTGTGGTGTAGTTGCCAATGGTCACCGCGCTGGCGCTCTTCATGTGGCTCGCCTGCATGCCCGAGGGCTTGCCGGGGATATCGGTACGATCCTTGGAGTTCTTGTTGAGTGCGTTTGCAACGGGCTTCTGAGCTATCTTGAGCAGAGCGCCGAGGCTGCCGTCAGCAGTGATGCTGCCCTTGAGAGCCATGTTCTGTCTGCCGCTCTTGAACTGCTTTGTAGCGTTGACCGCCGCCTGATAAGCTTTGATGCAAGCTGCTGCGTCGTTGGTGTTGAGACCCTTGGAGGGAGTCGTGCTGCCCTTGGTCGTGTTCTTTGTATCGGAGGACTGAGAAGCCTTAGTCTCGATAACGGTGTGACCCTCTTTATCGGTGACTACCTCGGTCTCGACCTCGGAGGAAGCCTCTTCGGAAGAAGCGGTATCATCGGAAGCGGAAACATCCGCCGCCTGACCGGAGGTCTGCGCGTCACCGGCAGTGGTGTCGTTGTTTGTGTCATTCTTCTTGCACGCCGCGAACGAGAGAACGAGGACAGCGGCAAGGATTATTGCCAGAATCTTTTTCATCTTATTTCACTCCTTATTGATTTATATATAATTGTATAATCGTTGTTCCAATCATTCAATAGACAAAAGATAAAATTTCGTTTAACGGGGGTAGTCCAAATTGTGTAAATTCGTCATTAGTGAAACACATCGGGGAAAAGTGTTTTGATTTTGGCGGCGGTTTCGCGTAAGTATCCGAAAATAAGAATTTGCCTGTTGATAAACCGAGGACAACCACGACAATTTTTATCCGGACGCAATCCCTCAGTCTCGGCTTCGCCGATCCAGCTCCCTTTACACAAGGAAGTCAACAATAATTATATATACGAACAAAAATGCCGTTATATTGCCTGAAGAGCTCCACCGCTATTGGCACATAAGTGCGTCTGCTCATTCTCCACGACCGCAAGCGAAAAGCCCTCCGCACTCAGAGTGCAGAGGACTGAATTTCGTTTTTTTGTTACGCAAGTATCTCGCCCATGAGACCGGGAGTTGCGCCTGCGGCGTTGGACTCATCGGTATCGATGTGCATTGCCAGCGCATACTTCGGGCTGACTCTGACGACGACATCGCCGAAAACGAGCGAACGGCCATTGGAGTCGATCTTGACGCTGACTATCTGCTTGTCCTGAAGACCGTATTTTTCGGCATCCTCGGGAGTTGCGTGGATGTGTCTCTGCGCTGCGATAACGCCGCACTCAAGCTCTATTTCGCCCTTGGGGCCGACAAGCTTGCAGGCGCCGCTGCCCGCAACGTCGCCGCTCTCTCTGACAGGAGCAGTCACGCCTATCGAACGGGCGTCGGTGAGCGAAATCTCAACCTGATTCTCGGGACGCACGGGGCCGAGGATGGAGACTGCCGGGAAGCTGCCCTTCGGTCCGATAACGGCAACGCGCTCGTTGCTCGCGAACTGGCCGGGCTGAGAGAGCTCCTTCTTGACGGTCAGCTCATAACCCTCGCCGAAGAGGATATCAAGAGCTTCTCTGGTGACATGTACATGGCGCGCGGAAGTTTCAACAAGAACTTTCTTTTCCATTTTAAATATCCTTCTTTTTCACTTGATATGTTTGTAAATGCATTTTGAGGCAGGAAACTCCTGCCTCAAAACAGTCATTTTGTTTAATTAGTAAGCGATGTTGTAAATGGTCTTTGTGCCGAAAGGAAGCACTACCATTCCGTCGCCAAGAGGAAGGTGAATTGTCCATTTGGCATCATATGTAGCATTGATAACACGGCTGGTCTTAGCATCAACCTTAACGGTAACTGTGCCGGAGGGATACTCCATCTGAGCGGTGCCGATTTTAAAGGTTTTAGCGACAGACTTAAGCACGCCGCCGCTAAACTGATCGTTGATAACAGACGGGAGAACCACGCTGAAAACCTTCGGGGCATGACCCGAGCCGTGATGAACGTTGGAGGAAGCCTTGTCGGCAACCGTCTTTATAGTAATGGTGTAAACTCCACCCGCCTCGGTGCAAGTTGCGCTTGCGACATCATTCGCAGTAAGCTTGCTCGACCAGGACTCGTTCTCAACAGGGAAGTTAGCCTTTATAGCCGCAGAATTGGAGAATGTTTCGGAGCCCTTGCTGTTCTTCTTGAGCTGACCGTCAACAAAGCTGTCTATACCGCCGACAAGCTTATCGACGATGGAGGGCACTCCGGTGATTTTGCCGCTTCTGTAGTTCGTCTCAGAAACTCTTGTAACGCTCTTTGCACTGGGCTTAACGCCGTTAATGGCCTTGTTGAAATACGCAACTATCTCAGCCTTTGTCGCGGGCTTGGAAGCAGTGCTGCTGCCGCCCTGATTGCCGCCCTGGCTGCCGCCCTGATTGTCCTTCTTGGTCTCCTCGGGAGCTACGGTGTTGCCGGAAGCGTCGGTCTGAGCCTCGGTGGACTCGTCGCCGCTGACGGACTCAGCTTCGCTGGACTCGTCATTTGCAATCGTCTCGCCGTTTGCCGAAGTGTTGGGCTCGCCTGTGGTTGTGTCGCTGTTGTCCTTATCCTTCTTGCAGGCTGCAAAAGCAAAAACGAAGCAGAGAGCAAGGACAAGAGCTATGATCTTCTTTGTCATTTCAGTTACCTCCGAATATGAAATCTTCATTCAGTCGCGCTTTTTTTGCGGTTTTCTCTCCCGAGCGAATGAGCACGAAAAATCAATTCACTGCTTGCGCGGTCGTATTCATTATAAAATAAAAGAGTGCAAAAATCAATGGAAAATTAAAGATTTATGAAATTTTTATCGATTAACCTCTTTTGATTTGAGAAATTGTTCTTTGGCTCTTGATTGACGGGCGTTTTTCTGCAATAATATAGTGTATATATTTACCTACAGAAACGGAGTGCGGTTTAATGACTGATAACGAAAGACTCGCCGATCTCCTGTTCGGCTCAAACGGGCTGACGCCGGAAGACTGCGAGCTGAGATTTCCCCCGCGCGAGCTGCCCGAGGGCGCGCGCGTGACCCGATTCTCACCGAGTCCGACGGGGTATCTCCATATAGGCGGACTGTTCGGCGCGCTCGTCGATTTTCTTACGGCGAGAGTCAGCGGCGGACTTACTTATCTGAGAATCGAAGACACGGACAAGAAGCGCGAGGTCGCCGACGGCGTGTCCGCAATAATCAACGGATTCAAAAATTTCGGTCTCGAATTTGATGAGGGCGTGACCGGATTCGACACAGAGAAGGGCGCTTACGGTCCTTATACCCAGAGCAAGCGCGTTGAAATTTACCATGCGGTCGCCAAGCGTCTTGTGCAGGAGGGCAAGGCATACCCCTGCTTCTGCACGGCGGACGAGCTCGCCGCCATACGCGAAGAGCAGGAAAACGGCGGCGCTGCGATAACCGGATATTTCGGCAAATGGGCGAAGTGCCGCGACCTGAGCTTTGACGAGCAGAAGAGACGCATCGAGGCTGGCGAGCCCTATGTGCTGCGCTTTCGCTCCGAGGGCGACGAGAACAAGAGAATTGTCTTTGACGACATGATCCGCGGCAAGATTGAAATGCCGGAGAATATAATCGATGAGGTGCTTTTGAAGAGCGACGGCGTGCCGACCTATCACTTTGCGCACGTCTGCGACGACCACTTCATGCGCACGACACACGTCATTCGCGGCGAGGAGTGGATATCCTCCGTCCCGAAGCACATCGCGCTGTTCAAGGCGTGCGGCTACAGAGTGCCGAAATACGCGCACACTCCGCAGGTCATGAAGATAGACGAGGAGACGGGCGCCAAGCGCAAGCTCTCGAAGAGAAAAGACCCCGAGGCGGCGGTCAGCTACTTTGTCGAGCAGGGCTATCCGAAAGAGAGCGTCATAGAATACATCATGACGCTGCTCAACTCGAACTTCGAGGACTGGCGCAGAGCCAATCCCACGGAGGACTGCTGGAAGTTCCCGTTCAATCTCAAGAAGATGAGCGTGAGCGGATGCCTGTTTGACATGGCGAAGCTCAACGATGTGAGCAAGAATATTATTTCGCACATGACAGCGGACGAGGTGCTCGGCAATATACTGAACTGGGCGAAAGAATATGACGAGGAACTCTACAAGCTTCTCGACTCTAACCGCGATTTTGCGCGCGGCATATTCTCGATAGACCGCGACTGCCCGAAGCCGCGAAAGGATATCGCAAACTGGGAGCAGGTCAAGGACTTCGTCTCGTATTTCTACGATGAAATCTACACCCCCGACTACACCCTGCCCGAGAATATCAGTGCAGGCGATGCGGCGGCGATACTTCAAAAATACATCGGCGAGTTTGACATAAACGACGACAAGGACGCATGGTTTGCGCGCATCAAGGCGATGTGCGAGCCGCTCGGCTACACGCCCAACGTCAAGGAATACAAGAAAGATCCCACGGCGTTCAAGGGTCATGTCGGCGACCTTTCGACCGTTATCAGAATCGCGGTGACTTCGCGACGCAACACGCCCGACCTTCATTCGATAATCAGGCTGCTCGGCGAGGACAGAGTCAGAGCGAGACTCGCTGCGGCGCTCGCACACTACAAGGAGGAGAACTAAATGGCGGACAGCACCAATCTCAATTCAAATTTTATCACTGATTTTATAGACGAGGATCTTGCAAACGGGGTCAACACCCGCGTGCAGACGAGATTCCCTCCGGAGCCCAACGGCTATCTGCACATCGGTCACGCAAAGGCGATATGCATCGACTTCAGCATCGCGGAAAAATACGGCGGAGTGTGCAATCTCCGTCTTGACGACACGAATCCCTCGAAAGAAGATGTCGAATATGTCGACGCGATAAAAGAGGACATTGAGTGGCTCGGCTACAAATGGAACGAGGTCTACTACGCATCGAGCTATTTCGATTTTCTCTATGAGTGCGCGATAAAGCTCATCAAAGAGGGCAAGGCGTATGTCTGCGACCTGTCGCCCGACGAAATACGCGAATACCGCGGCACTCTTACAGAGCCGGGCAAAAACAGCCCCTACCGCGACCGCTCGGTTGAAGAGAATCTCGACCTCTTCCGCCGAATGACCGAGGGCGAGTTTGCAAACGGCGAAAAGGTTTTGCGCGCCAAGATAGACATGGCAAGCCCGAACATCAATATGCGCGACCCGGTCATCTACAGAATCGCGCACGTCTCCCACCATCAGACGGGCGACAAGTGGTGCGTCTATCCGATGTACGATTTCGCGCATCCCCTCTCCGACGCTGCGGAGAAGGTCACATATTCCCTGTGCTCGCTCGAGTTTGAGAACCACAGACCGCTCTACAACTGGTTCATCGACGCTATCGGCTTTGAAGAGCCGCCGCGCCAGATCGAGTTTGCACGTCTGAACCTCAACTACTGCGTGACGAGCAAGAGAAAGTGCCTTGAAATGGTTCAGAACGGCGTTGTCAACGGCTGGGACGACCCGAGAATGGTCACTCTCTGCGGTATGCGCCGCAGGGGCTATCCCGCCGCCGCAATACGCGATTTCATAAGCCGCGTCGGCGTGGCAAAGGCGTACAGCGTGGTTGACTACGGTCTGCTCGAAGCGTGCGTCAGAGACAATCTCAATCAGAACGCCCCGCGCGCCATGGCGGTTCTCAATCCCCTCAAGCTCGTTATCGACAACTACCCCGAGGGCAAGACCGAGGAGATAGAGGTCGAGATAAATCCCGACAAGCCCGAGCTCGGCCGCCGCAAGGTCACATTCTCCCGCGAGCTCTATGTTGAGCGCGAGGACTTCATGGCTGAGCCCGTGAAGAAATATTTCAGGCTCTTCCCCGGCAACGAAGTGCGTCTCAAGAGCGCATATTATGTGACCTGCAACTCATATGATACCGATGAAAACGGCGAAGTCACCTGCCTGCACTGCACCTACGACCCCGAGAGCCGCGGCGGCGAGACGCCCGACGGCAGAAAGGTTCGCGGCACTCTGCACTGGGTCAGCGCGGCGGACAACGTAAAGGCTCAGGTGCGCCTCTATGACCGCCTGTTCAACACCGAGAACCCCGCAGGCGAGGACGGAAACGGCGACTATCTTCAGAACATCAACCCCGATTCTCTCAAAATTATCGACGGCTGCCTGCTCGAGGGCGGACTCCGCGATGCAAAGCCGGGCGACACATTCCAGTTCATGCGCCAGGGCTACTTCTGCGTCGACAAGGACAGCACTCCGGGCAATCTTATCATAAACCGCACCGTTGCGCTCAACTCCTCGTGGGACAAAAAGAAGAAATAATCAAGTAAGAAAGGTCGGTCAGGATGAAAGCTCTCAACAGAATTGTGACGGCTCTGCTGGCAATTGCAGTGTTCCCCGTCGCATATTTCACGGATCTCATAACCGTCTATATGCACGCGACTATCTATGATTCAAATATTATAGAGAATCTGAGCGTCAAACGCATCATCGAGCTTTTCACGGGAGACGGTCTTTTCGCTGACCTCGTCAAAGGCGGCGTATCCGAGCTCCCGGACGGACTTTTGAAATTCAAGGGCAATTTTATCGCCTTTGTTGTATTCTTTGCCATCGCCCTGCTCGTCGCGCTCGCGACGGTTATAGTCGCTGCGGCGACGAACTCGCGCAAGGCGACCGCTTCGCTCGGCGCGGCAGGTCTTTTGAGCATTATAGGCATGAGGATAGCGTTCTCCGCCGTCTCTTCGGCGGTCAAAGCGGGCACGCTGACCCTCGGTTCGCTGACTGACATGTCGTTCATGAATCTCTTCGGCAAGATAGTGCTCGTCACGATGAGCACGGCGCCTGCGGTGATGACGGTTTTGTTTTTGGCGATACTCATCTGGAACGTCGCGTTTATCGCAATCGACCTCGGCGAGGAACAGCCGAAGAAAAAAGCCAAGCACGCGAAGAAAAAATAAAAAACGAGGGAGTCGGATTTCCGGCTTCCCTTTTTTGATAGAACAAGGCCTTGTGTTGTGCCGAGCCGGCAACAGGGCTTCCAAATAGATTCTGTTAAAAATCCAAGCTCGCTCTTTATGCTCCACGCCGCCAAAAGATTTTATCATCTTAATCAAAAAATCCGCTGTATCAATTATTTGATACAGCGGATTTTTTTTATATTTTACACTCCGAACTGGCTGGCGTAGAGTTCTCTGTAGAAGCCGTTCTGTGCGAGCAGCTGTCCGTGTGTGCCCCGCTCGACTATCGTGCCGTTGTTCATAACCAAGATAACATCGGCGTCGCGGATGGTCGAGAGCCTGTGCGCAATAACGAAGCTCGTTCTGCCGTTCATCAGCGTGTTCATCGCCTTTTGGATATGCACTTCTGTGCGCGTGTCGACGGAGCTTGTCGCCTCGTCGAGGATAAGCACCGACGGGTTCGCGAGAATGGCGCGGGCTATCGTCAGAAGCTGACGCTGACCCTGCGAGATGTTCTCACCGTTCTCTTCGAGCATCGTCTCGTAGCCGTCGGGCAGTGTGCTGATGAAGTGGTGGACCCTTGCCGCCTTTGCCGCGTCAATGACCTCTTCGCGCGAGCAGCCCTTGCGGCCGTAGGCTATATTCTCCATTATCGTGCCCTCGAACAGCCATGTGTCCTGGAGAACCATGCCGAATACACTGCGCAGATTTTCACGCGGCATTGAGCGTATGTCGTGCCCGTCGAGAAGAATCTCGCCCTTGTTCACATCGTAGAAGCGCATGAGCAGGTTCACGAATGTCGTCTTGCCCGCTCCCGTAGGTCCGACTATCGCGACGAGCTGACCCGGCTCGACTTTCAGATTCATGTTTTCTATAAGCGGCACTTCGGGGGTGTAGCTGAAGCTGACATCTTTGAATTCGACCTCGCCCTTGGGCTCTTCGATCCTGGTGTCGTAGCAGTCGGCGCACTCGTCGGGCTCATCGAGCAGATTAAACACGCGCTCCGCACTCGCGAGCGAGGACTGAAGGTTATTCGCGATATTGCCGATGCTGACGAGCGGCTGCATGAAGAGCTTTGAATAAGTGAAGAAAGTTGTTATGTCGCCGAGAGAGAAAGTGCCCTTTATGACATACACGCCGCCTATGACGCAGATGAGCACATAGGCTATGTTGCTGACGAAATTTAATATCGGACCGATTATGCCGGAGATGAACTGCGCTTTGTATCCGGCTTTTGCGAGGCTTACGTTTATATCGTCGAACTCGTCTATCGCCTGCTCCTCGTGGTCAAAGACTTTGATAAGCGTGTGACCGGTGTACATCTCTTCGATGTGTCCGTTTATGTTGCCCGTCTCGTCCCACTGGCGGCGGAAATAACGCTTGGAGCGCTTAGAGATGATCGATATCACGAGAAGGCTCGGCGGGAGCACAGAGAGCGTGATAAGAGTTAACTGCCAGCTGACATAGAACATCAGCGCAAGCATACCGATGAAGCTCACCGCAGAGGTGATTATCTGAATAAGGTTGTTCTGCAGGGTGTTGCTGATATTGTCGATATCATTCATCATCTTGCTGAGGATATCGCCCTTCGAGTGAGAGTCAATATAGCTCAGCGGCAGGTGGGTCAGCTTGTCGTTTACCTTGTCGCGCAGATCGCGCACGACGGACTGCGTGACGCCCGCCATGATATAGTGCTGAACATAGCTGAGCACCGCGCTCAGACCGTAGATGCCGAGAATGGTCAGCAGGATTTTCTGTATCTTTGAAAAGTTTATCTCGCCGCCGGAGAGCTTTATATCCGCCTGCTCTTTTATCGCGTCGACTATGTCGCCGAGGAACATCGGTCCCGTGACAGTCAGCACCGTGCCGATAACGCCCGCTATGAGCACAACTACCATGCCGGGGACAAACGGCTTTAAGAGCGGCACGAAGCGCGAGACGGTCTCTTTGAAATTCTTCGGCTTCTCGCCGGGGCGGCGGTTGCCGCCGGAATATCCGCTGTATTTCTTTCTCGATTGCGATGTGCGCTTTCTCTTCAGAGGTGATCTTCTGCTCATGCGAGTTCCTCCTTTGAAAGCTGGGATTGGGCAATTTCGCGATAGACCGTACAGTTTTCAAGCAGCTCGCGGTGAGTACCGATGCCCGCCACCTTGCCCTCGTCGAGCACGATTATACGGCTCGCGTCGATTATCGTTCCGACGCGCTGGGCGACGATTATCTTCGTTATGTCCGGCATCCTCTCGCGCAGAGCCTTGCGGAGCTTTGCATCGGTTGAGAAATCGAGTGCCGAGAAGCTGTCGTCAAAAACATATATCTCAGCCTTTCTTATCAACACGCGCGCTATCGCGAGGCGCTGGCGCTGACCGCCGGAAAGGTTCTTGCCGTTTTGCGAGAGCTCGCTGTCGAGTCCGTCGGGCATGGCTCTGACAAAGTCCGCCGCCTGCGCGGTTTCGAGCGCCTCCCACATCTCCTCTTCTGTAGCGTCAGGTTTGCCCATGCGCAGGTTGTCGGCGACGGTGCCGCTGAACAGGAATGCGCTCTGCGGAATAAAGCCTATCTTTTCGTGGAGGGTGCGCATAGACATATTCTTTATGTCCACGCCGTCAATGAGAATCCTGCCGCCCGAGACATCGTAAAATCGGGGGATAAGATTGACGAGAGTCGATTTGCCCGAGCCGGTCGAACCGATAACGGCGGTGGTCTCGCCGGGCATGGTCTTGAAAGATATGCGCGAAAGTATCGGCGAATCGGCACCCGGATAGCTAAAGCTCACGCAGTCGAACTCAAGCTCGCTGCGGCGGTCTGCGTCGGGGGTTATCGGATGCTCGGTCTCTTTTATCATCGGGACGAGGTCGAGTACCTCGTTGATTCTCTTCGCGGATATCTCCGCTTTCGGGAGCATCACGAACAGCGACGCCGCCATGGAGACCGCGTAGATTATCATTATCATATAGACCATGAACGCCTGCAGATCGCCGACGGTGTTCGCTATCTGCACGCTGTCCGCGACGGCGTCGAGCGCGTCTATCTGATCCGCCGCCATCTTGAGGAGAATGGCGACTATGACATAGCAAAGAAGCGTTGCGAGCGGGATAAGGAACGCGAAAATACGGTTTATCTTGAGCATGAGTCCGGTCAGGTCGTAGTTTGCCTTTCTGAACTTCTCGTCCTCATATTCCGAGCGGTTGAACGCGCGGATAACTCTGATTCCGCTGAGCTTCTCGCGCAGGATGAGATTGAGTCTGTCGGTCTTTTTCTGCGCCTTGTCGAACATCGGCAGAACCTGCTTTGCGACGACGAGGGCGATAACCAAAATTATCGGAATAGCGATGAACATGACGGTTGAGAGCCTCTTATTCAGCGTGAATGCCATGAACGCGCCGCCTACCATGACTATCGGCGCGCTGATAATAATGCGGATCATCATCAGGATCATGTCTTGAATCTGGCGGATGTCGTTTGTCGTTCTCGTTATCAGCGAGGGCGTGCCTATCTTATCTATATCGCACTGGCTCAGCGACTCGACCTTGACGAACAGCGCGCGGCGAAGCGACAGGCCGAAGCAGGCGGAGACCTTTGAAGAATAGTAGCTGCCCGCGATTGCCGCGCCTATCGCGATAGCGGAGAGCACCGCCATAACGCCGCCGATGAGCTGAACAGTGCCCATGCGCCCGTCGCCGATGCCGGTGTTTATCATCAGAGCCATCATCGCGGGCAGAATCAGCTGCATAAGATTGTTGAACAGCGAGAAAAACAGCGCCGCCACGGTAGCTCCCATATACGGTTTTAGAAATTTAACTATCTTTGTCACGAAGCGCGATACCTCCGTCTGTCGAAAAAAAGACATAATTACAATTTATTTTATCATTGAAATGTGAACGGTTCAATAACTTTGGTAAACTTTCGGCGATAAATTGAATATATATTGCACGGACTCAATAAAAAAGGGGAGAAAATATGGACTGGTATTCGATGAGCGCCGCGGATGCGGTCGGCAAACTCAGCAGCAGCGTTGACAGGGGCTTGAGCTCGCGCGAAGCGGAGAAGCGGCTAGGGCAGGACGGCGAAAACATACTGCGCGGCAAAAAGAAAAAAAGTATCATCGCGGAATTTTTCGAGCAGTTCAAAGATTTCACCGTGATAGTCCTGCTCATAGCGAGCGGAGTGTCGTTTGCAACCTCGTTTCTCGAGGAGCACGGTGATTTCGCCGACCCGATAATGATATTGATAATAGTTATTCTCAACGCCGCAGTCGGGGTCATTCAGCAGCGGCGCGCGGAGCATTCGCTCGAGGCGCTTAAAAATATGTCCGCGCCGACGGCGGCAGTCATAAGAGACGGAAAAGAGACAAAAATCCCTGCGTCAGAAGTTGTTCGCGGGGATATTATAGAAGTCCGTGCGGGCGATCTTGTCCCCGCCGATGCGCGGCTGATATCTTCACATTCGCTGTCGGCTCAGGAGAGCGCGCTGACCGGCGAATCCATGCCATGCGAAAAGGACGCTCTCTGCCGTATTCCGGACGGCAGTCCGCAGGCGGAGCTCAAAAATATGATATTTTCGTCCTCAGTCATAACCGCAGGCCACGCCAGAGCGGTCGTGACTCAGACAGGCATGGATACGGCGGTCGGGAAGATAGCGCATCTCCTGAACACCGAGGACGAACCGACAACGCCGCTGCAAATAAAGCTCGCGAAGATAGGAAAAGTCCTCGGCATCGGCGCGTTGGCGATATGTGCGCTGATATTCGTGCTCAGCATCCTGCGCGGCATGGGCGTGCTCAGCGCGTTCATGCTGTCCGTCAGTCTCGCCGTTGCGGCTATCCCCGAGGGACTGCCCGCAGTTGTCACCGTTGTGCTCTCGCTCGGGGTGCAGAAGATGGCGAAGAGCAACGCGGTCATACGCCGCCTGCTCGCAGTCGAGACGCTCGGCGCGGCGACATATATCTGCTCAGACAAGACGGGCACGCTGACTCAGAACAAAATGACCGTCACTGCCGCTTGCTCGCCGTCTGGCGAAATTCAGCTGACCGGCGAAGAGGCAAAAAAGCTTTTTTCACTCGCCGCGCTCTGCTGCGACGCAAAATATGAGGGCAAGGGCAAGGTGTCCGGCGAACCGACCGAGGCTGCAATAGTCGCGGCGGCGGAGCGATCCGGCACCGATACAGTGAAGCTCAACCGCCAAAAGCCCAGAACCGATGAAATACCGTTCTCGTCCGAGCGGAAGATGATGTCCGTCGCGATAAGAGACGGGGACAAAATAATAACGGTCGCAAAGGGCGCGCCCGATGTGCTGATAAAAAAGTGTTCCGATATAATATTAAACGGAACGAAAAGCCCGCTGACTTCGGCTCGGCGTGAAAAAATACTGAGTCTCAATGCCTCTCTTGCCGAGCGGGCGCTGAGAGTCATTGCCGTCGCCACGGGCGAGACAAACGGGGGGAAAATAAGCGAGACGGGGCTGACATTCTGCGGGCTTATCGGCATGGAGGATCCGCCGCGCGAAGAGGCATATGAGGCGGTCAAAACCTGCCGCCGCGCGGGAATAACGCCTGTTATGATAACCGGCGACCATGCGGGCACCGCCTGCGCCACGGCGAAAAAACTCGGCATACTCTCGCGCTCCGGCGAATGTCTGACGGGCGCGCAGATAGACAAAATGGGCGAGAACGAATTCGCGCGCGCCGTGCGCTCCTGCCGCGTATATGCGCGTGTGACGCCGGAGCACAAAGTTCGGATAGTCAAGGCTCTGCGCGCCCACGGCGAGGTTGTTGCGATGACGGGCGACGGGGTCAACGACGCGCCCGCATTAAAGGCCGCCGATATCGGCTGCGCCATGGGCAAGGGCGGCACGCAGGTGGCGCAGAACGCCGCCGACATGATTCTGACCGACGACAATTTTGCGACAATAGTCAAAGCCGTCGCCCAGGGGCGTGGAATATATGACAACATCCGCCGCGCCATACACTATCTGCTCGGCTGCAACATCGGCGAGATACTCTGCGTCTTTGCCGCCACTCTCTTCGGCATGCCCGCGCCGCTCCTGCCGATACAGCTTTTGTGGATAAATCTCGTCACAGACTCCCTGCCCGCGCTCGCGCTCGGCGCGGAGAGGCTCGACAGCCGCATCATGCAGCGTCCCCCGCGCGACAGCTCAAAGAGCTTTTTCGCCGACCGCACGGGGCTCGACATAGCCCTCGAGGGAATGTTGATAGGCGCGCTGAGTCTGTTTGCGTTCGTCGCGGGCAACTCGCTCTTTAAAAATTCCTGCGTCGAGCTTGGACGCACCATGGCGTTTGCGACGCAGAGCCTCTGCGAGATAGCTCATTCGTTCAATATGCGCTCGCGCCGCTCGGTTTTCAGCATCGGTATTTTTTCAAACAGAAAGCTCACTATTTGCGCCGCCCTCTGCGCCGCGCTCCAGCTCATTGTTATGACCGTCCCGCCGCTGCGGGTGCTGTTCGATGTGTCCGTGCTCAATATCTATGAGTGGCTGACCGTCGCCGCCCTCGCCCTCGCACCGATAGCGTTTTCCGAACTCGGCAAAGCGGTTGGAGGGAAGAGGGAGGAATGATTTGCATGACCTGACAACCCCCAACTTATCGCAAATTATAAAAACAGCCCCGGAAAACTCCGGGGCTTATTATATGTATCACTGTGTCAATCCGAGCTTCTTTGCCATTTCGGCGGTCTTGAGTTCGAGCAGTTTGGAGACTCCGTCCTCCTGCATTGTGACTCCGTAGAGGACATCGGCTTCTTCCATCGTGCCGCGTCTGTGCGTAATAAGTATGAACTGCGTGTTCTTCGTCATGCGGCGAGCATACTGTGCGTAGCGCGTGACGTTGACATCATCAAGCGCCGCTTCGACCTCGTCGAAGAAGCAGAACGGCGCGGGAGTGACCTTGAGGATGGAGAACAGCAGCGCGATTGCCGCAAGTCCCTTTTCGCCGCCCGAGAGCAGGTCGATGTTCTGAACATTCTTGCCCGGGGGCTGAACCTTTATCTCAATGGCACATTCGAGCACGTCGAGCGGATTCTCAAGAATAAGCTCCGCCTTGCCGCCGCCGAACAGCTCCGAGAACGTCTGACCGAAGATAGTGTTTATGCGGTCGAACTGCTCCCTGAACCGCTCCGACATCTTGCCGGTCAGGTCGCCTATGAGCGTGAGCAGCTCCGCGCGGGAGCTTTCGACATCGTCTATCTGAGTTTTCATGAACTCGTAGCGCTCGGAGACCTCTTTGTATTCCTCGATAGCGCCGACATTGACATTGCCGAGGGCTCTTATCTTGTTCTTTATATCATTGAGATCGCGCTGCGCTTTCTGCGGATCTTCGATAATTATTCCGAGTTCCTCCGCCTCGCGGCGAGTGAGCTGATATTCGTCATAGAGCTTGTTCTGTGCATTTTCGAGCTCGCGCTGCATCGAGTCGCGGCGCTCTTCGAGCCTTGCCCGCTCACCGGACAGTCTCTCGCGCCTGTCGCTGACCGAGCGCTCCTGAGCACGAAGTTTGGTGCTCTCGCCCTCGACTCCGCTTCGCTTCTGGGCGAGCGAAGATATCTCGTCTTTCTTCTGCTGAGCCTCGGCGCGAAGTGATGCCGCCTCGCCTTTGAGCTGTTCAATCAGCTCGTTCGTCGCGGTCATCTGCTCGGTTATCGAGTCAATCTCCGATTTAAGTTCATCGGCGTGACCCTCATGGGAGCTTCTGCGGCGTTTGAGCGTTTCGATAACTTCCTCTCGCGCCTGAATATCCTTTTTGAACGCAAGGATGCTGAGGTTGATGCTGCTCTCTTTGTCCGCGTTCTGTTCGCGGGTGCTGAGCAGTTCATCGCGGCGCGATTCGATTTCGGTTATCTTTTCATTAACAGAGTCGAGCTGAGAGGTAAATTCATCTATCTTCTTCTGCGCCTGAGTCTGAATCTCTTCGAGCTTTGCGGTGCGCTCTGCGGAGCTGCGCTTCTCCGCTTCGAGGTCATTGAGCGCCGACTCGGCGGTTTCTATCTTGTCGTCTATCATGCGCAGTTCGCCCTCGCGGCGGATTTTTTCTTCCTGCGCTTTCTGGAGCTCCGCCGTCACGCCGTCGTATTCCGCCTGCGCCGCCGAGACTTCGCCCGCGAGCTCTTTGTATCTCTCCTGCCGCTCGGCGAGGTCTTTTTCAAGCTTCGCGACGGTCTTTTTGAGCTGTTCGATATCATTGCCGCGGCTGAGTATTCCCGCATTCTGCCCGCGCGAACCGCCCGTCATCGAGCCGCCCGCGTTCATGACCTGACCGTCGAGCGTGACGACTTTGAATCTGTGGCCGAAGCGCTTGGAGATGGCTATCGCGCTGTCGATATTATCCGCAACGGCGGTGTGGCTGAGCAGATTCCTGATTATCGGCAGATACTCGTCGTCGCATCGAAGAAGTCTGTCCGCCATGTCGATGAATCCGGCGCAGGAGTCGAGTCCGTCCTCCCTGAACGGGCGCGGCTTTATCGCCGTCATCGGCAGGAAAGTCGCGCGTCCTGCGCGGCTCTCTTTAAGATAAGCTATGGCACGCTTTGCCGCCGACTCGTCGTCGGTTACTATATTCTGCACGGCGGCGCCGAGAGCCGTCTCGACCGCTGCGGCGTACTTCGCATCAACGGTTATCAGCTGGGACACGGGGCCGTGGATTCCGCGCAGCGTTCCGCGCTTTGCTTCGCGCATGACCGCTTTAACGGAGCCGGAATAGCCCTCCATATTCTTCTCGAGATCCTCGAGCATTCTGATGCGAGCCTGCTTCTGGTGGATGTCGAGCGTTGCGGCATCGAGCTCGCGGCGCATCTTCTCCGCCTTTTCGGAGCGCGAACGGACTATCATAGAGTAGCCGTCTATTGAATTTGAAAGTGATTCTATATTTTCAAGGCACGCATCAAGGTTCTTGCGGCTGACTTCGGCCTGCTCACGGAGTGCGTCAAGCAGTCCGCCGCGCGAAGCGATGACTTCGTCGACTGTGCCGAGGCGCGCGGCTATCTCCTGCGCGGAGGAGCGCGCCGTGCTCTGCTCGATTTTTGCGGCGGAGAGAGACTCGTTTATGGCCTTCGCCTGCGCTTCTGCGCTGTCGCGCTCGGCGGTTATCGCGCTCTCCTGCTCCTTGAGCTTGCCCGTGCTGTCGAGCAGTTCGAGCAGCTGCGCTTGGCAGCCCTTTATCTCAGCGTCTATAGATTCTATTTCTTTTTGGGCGGCGTCGATCTGCTCCTCGAGGTGCTGCTCGGTGGCGGTCGCCGCTTCCATGTCGCGCTTTATGCGCTCTATCGTCTCGCGGTTATGTGCGAGGTTGTTGTGCTCGACGGCGATTCTGCCGTCAACTGCGGTCGCCTGCTCCTCGTCGGAGGCTGCCTTCGTGCGCAGCTCCTCTATCTGCACGGTTATTCCGCTGCCCGTGCTCATCAGCTCCTCTATCTGAGCCGATATCTGTTCGAGCTCGCGCTCCGCCTGCTCATAGTCTGCGGCGGCGAGGGATATTTTATCCTCCTGTGCCTTGAGTCCCTCGCGGGAGCGCTCTATCGTCTTGAGCCAGAGACCTATCTCAAGCTCCTTCTTTTCCCCTGCAAGCACAAGGAATTTCTGCGCCTTTTCGCTCTGCGTTTTGAGCGGCCCGACGCGTCCTTCGAGCTCGGTCAATATATCGCGCAGGCGAACGAGATTTTCCTCCGCCTGTTCGAGTCTGCGTGTCGCGTCCGCGCGGCGGTATCTGAAATGGGATATTCCCGCCGCCTCTTCGAGCATATCGCGCCTCTGCGGCGAGCGCGAAGAGATAAGGTCGGCGACTCTGCCCTGGCTGACCATTGAATAGCCGTCGCGTCCGAGTCCCGTGTCCATAAACAGCTCGTGGATATCGCGCAGGCGAACAGTCTCGCCGTTCAGCTGATACTCGCTCTCGCCCGAGCGGTAGTAGCGGCGGGTGACGGAGACATCGTCCTTGTCGCAGTTGTTGAGGGTGCGGTCGGTGTTATCGAGGCGCAGAGTGACCTCGGCGAAGCCCATCGCTTTTCTCAGCGAAGTACCGCCGAAGATGACATCCTCCATTTTCGAGCCGCGCAGGCTCTTTGACGACTGCTCGCCGAGAACCCAGCGAACGGCGTCGGAGATATTGCTCTTACCGGAGCCGTTGGGTCCTATGACGGCGGTTATGCCTTTTCCGAATTCAAGCGTTGTCTTGTCGGGAAAGGATTTGAAGCCCTGCAGTTCGAGTGCTTTTAGTAACATTTATCTGCCTGCCTTTATAATAAGTTGACTTTTTCCAAGGTTATATCGCGCGCCGAGAGAGCCGCATTTTCTTTTATCCTGCATTCATAGCCGAGTTCTCTGAGCTTTTCGATATTGCATCTTCTCTGCCCGGAAGCTTTTGAAACTTCACGCGGGGCGACATATATTATGTACTTCCCCTTTTCTTTTCTGGAGAGTGCTCTGTTAATAATATCAAAATATATATGCCCCTCGCACATCTCGCGCAGAGCCGGATGATATGCGCCGGCAACGAAAGAGCCCTCGACATCGCCGCCGGAATGAAGTCCGAGGCGGATGACCTTTATCCCCGCTCGCTCGAACATCGGAAGTATCTTCGCGCAGAGCACCGCCGCCTCTTCGGGAGTCTGCGGGCGGTATTCGCCATTGCGGTATAGCTCGGCGAGCTCCGTGTTTTCTATAACTACCGTCGGATATATCCGCGCGGTGTCCGGTGAAAGCGAGATTAGATCCCGCGCCGTCCCGATGCTGTCCTCATCATTCGAACCGTAGAGCCCGGTCATCATCTGGAGCCCCAATTCGAAGCCGCGTTCTTTTAAAAGCCGCGCCGAGCGGAAAATATCCTCGCGCGTATGACCCCTGCGGTTCATCGCGAGCACTTTATCATTCGTGCTCTGTGCGCCGAGTTCGACCGCCGTGACATGATACTTTTCAAGAATATCGCATATCTCGCCGTCAACAGCGTCCGGGCGGGTGGATATTCTGATGCCCTTAAAGCCGTTTTCGCCGATGAACTCCTGCGCCGAAGAGAGCAGCTCGATCATATAATCGCGGTCGATAGCCGTGAAGCTGCCGCCGAAAAATGCTATCTCCCCGTCTTTTATCCCCTCGGGGGACGAGCGCATGGCGACAAGCGCCGCGTCGCGCACATCCTGCGCCGTCGGCTGGCTCTTCGCGCCCGAAATGCTCCTCTGGTTGCAGAAGCTGCACTGGTGCGGGCAGCCCGCATGGGGAACGAATACGGAGACGTTTATATGTTTCATGCCTTGAGCCCCATGAGCTCCAGAGCCTCTTTTGCCGCCGCCTGCTCGGCTATCTTCTTGCTTCTGCCCGAGCCGTGGCCGATGACATTGCTGTTGAGATGGACTTCGACGCTGAAGGTCTTGTTGTGGTCGGGTCCGCTCTCGCCGACGAGGACATATTCGACCGCCTCCTCGGGGTTGCGCTGGACTATCTCCTGCAAGGTGGTCTTGTAGTCCGTGACGACCGGCTTCTCCTCGTCCGCCTTGTCTATAAAACGGAAGACGAACTTCTTCGCCGGCTCTATGCCGCCGTCGAGATAGATAGCGGCGAGCACAGCTTCAAACGCATCGGCGAGGATAGACGGGCGATCCTTGCCGCCGGTGAGCACTTCGCCCTTGCCGAAGAGCAGATAGTCGCCGATACCGAGAGTGCGCGCAAATTCGCTGAGTGACTTCTCGCAGACGAAATAAGCGCGTCTCTTCGTCAGCTCGCCCTCGGGCAGGTGCTTGAAGTGATGGAAGAAATGCTCGGCGGAGATAAAGCCGAGCACCGAGTCGCCCAGAAACTCCAGGCGCTCGTTGCAGCGCGTGCCGTCCTGCCGCTCGTTGGCGTATGACGAGTGGGTCAGCGCCTCGGTGAGCAGCTTTTTATTCTTGAAATTGTAGCCTATTTTCTTTTCGAGTTCTCTGTTGTCCATTTTCTTACTCCGCGTCGGCAGCTTCCTTGACGTTCTGTGCAATGGTGCCGACTATATTTTTTTCTGCGCAGGTCTTTGCCTGCCTTATGGCGTTGCGGATAGCCTTCGCGTCGGACGAGCCATGCGCCTTTATGACAACGCCGTTGACTCCGAGCAGCGGCGCGCCGCCGAACTCGGAATAATCCATTCTCACCTTGAGCGCGAGCAGTCCGCCCTTGACCATCATGGCGGCGAGCATGGTTATCGAGCTCTTTTTGAATATGCTCTTGATATTTGCCATCATCGCGCCCGCGACACCCTCATAGAGCTTGAGGATAATGTTGCCCGTAAAGCCGTCCGCAACGAGCACATCGCAGCAGCCGTAGGGCACGTCGCGAGTCTCGACGTTGCCGATGAAGTTGACGCCTTTCGTCTCTTTGAGCAGATCGAACGCCTCATGGCGCAGGCGGTCGCCCTTGCTGTCCTCGGTGCCGATATTCGCAAGAGCCACGCGCGGAGACTGAACTTTTACGAACTTCTCCGAATATATCGCGCCCATCTGGGCGAACTGCTTCAAATGCTCCGCGGTGCAGTCTGCGTTCGCGCCGCAGTCAAGCAGAAGAAACGGCTTGTCGTTAGAGGGCAGGACGCTGCCTATCGCCGGGCGTTTTACGCCCTTGATGCGCTTTACGATAAAGGTCGCGCCCATGACGAGCGCGCCGGTTGAACCGGCACTGACGAATGCGTCGCCCTTGCCGTCCGCAAGAGCCTGGAGTCCGACTGCCATAGAGCAGTTTTTCTTGCTTTTGAGTATCTCGCCGGGCTGATCGGTCATGGCGATAATATCCGGAGCGTCTATAATATCAATGCCCGTGAGCGATATCTTGTTCTGCGCGGCGCAGGAGAATATCTTTTCCTTATCGCCGACGAGAACTATATCAACGCCGAGATCGTCCTTTGCGTTGCGGCTGCCCTTGATAACCTCAAGAGGTGCATTGTCGCCGCCGAAAGCATCAACTATAATCTTCATTTTTCATTCTCTCCTTCGATATATTTTCCCGCAGACTCGAGTCCCCGCTGCGAGATCTTCTCATAACGCTCCTGCTTCGAGCGGATACGCTCGTCGAGGGGCGGAAGTATTCCGAAGTTTGCGCCCATGGGCTGAAAATCCGTCACGCTCTCGTCGCTGATATAGCGTGCGAGCGCACCCATGACGGTGTCCCCGGGCATGACGAACGGGTCTTTTCCGTTTATATACCGCGCGACGTTGATGCCGGCGAGTATTCCCGAGGCGGCGGACTCCATATAGCCCTCCACGCCGGTTATCTGACCCGCGAAGAATATTCGTCTGTCGCTCCTGAGCGAGAAGTCCGCGCCGAGAAGCTTGGGTGAATTTATAAATGTGTTGCGGTGCATGACGCCGTAGCGCACGAACTCCGCGTCTTTGAGCGCGGGTATCATAGAGAAAACTCGCTTCTGCTCGCCGAATTTCAGATTCGTCTGGAAGCCGACGAGATTGTACATAGTACCCGCCGAGTTCTCTTTTCTGAGCTGGAGCACCGCCCACGGTCTGTGTCCCGTGCGCGGATCGCGCAGACCGACGGGTTTCATCGGACCGAAGCGGATAGTATCCTGACCGCGCAGAGCCATGACTTCTATCGGCATACAGCCCTCGTAGACTCCCTTGCGCTTGTCGAACGAGTGGGTTTCGGCGCTCTCCGCGCCGACAAGGGCTTCGTAAAACGCCTCATACTCCTCTTTGTTCATCGGGCAGTTTATATAGTCATCCTCGCCGCCCCTGTCGTAGCGCGACTGCTTGAACGCGCAGGACATATCGAGGCTCTGAGCCGAAACTATCGGCGCGGCGGCATCGTAGAAGCTCAGATGTCCGGGGCAGATTTTCTCTATCTCATTGGAGAGCGCGTCGGACGCGAGCGGGCCTGCGGCGATAATCACAACGCCGTCTGCGGGTATCTCCGTCACCTCGCCGCGGACTATATCTATAAGCGGATCTTCTTCGACTGTCTTTGTGACAAGGGCGGAGAAATCGTCCCTGTCAACGGCTAAAGCACCGCCCGCGGGGACGGCAGTCGCCTTGGCGCAGCTCACGCAGAGCGAGCCGAGCATCTCCATCTCGGCTTTGAGCTCACCCGCGGCGCTCGCGGTGCGCAAAGCCTTGAAGGAGTTCGAGCAGACGAGCTCGGCGAAGTTCGGGCTCGAATGGGCGGGCGAGAATTTTTGCGGCTTCATCTCGCACAGGGTAACTCTTATCCCCGCGCGAGACAGCTGTCTCGCGGCTTCAACGCCCGCGAAGCCCGCTCCTATAACGGTAACTTTATTCATCGGTTTTTTTACCTTTTCTTGCGCTCTTTTTCGTATATCCGCAGCCCTCGTTGAGGCATTCGACAACGCCGCCCTTCTTCTTGAACAGGGACTTGCCGCACTGCGGGCATATCTCATCCGTCGGCTTATCCCAGGTCATGAAGTCGCAGCCCGGCCAATTCGAGCAGCCGTAGAAAGTATAGCCCCTCTTCGTCTTTCTCTCGATGACCTTTGCGCCGCACTTGGGGCACTTTGCGTTCGTTTCGAGCACGAGCGGCTTCGCGTTCTTGCACTCGGGATAGCCGGGGCAGGCAAGGAATCTGCCGTAGCGTCCGGTCTTTATGACCATCATTCTGCCGCACTTCTCGCAGGGGATATCGGTTATATCCTCTTCGAGCTGAATTTTGACATCCTTCATCTCGGCTTTCGCCTTGTCGAGCGACTTCTCGAACTCGCCGTAGAAATCGTCGAGGACGGAGACATAGTCGATATCGCCGGAATCGACGCGGTCGAGCATATCCTCCATCTGCGCGGTGAACTTGACGTTGACTATGCGCGGGAACTTCTCTTTGAGCAGCTTCGTTGTCGCCTCGCCGAGCTCGGTGGGCACGAACTGCTTCGACTCGCGCTTGACATAGTTTCTCTTGACTATTGTAGTGATTATTGTTGAATAGGTGCTCGGTCTGCCGATACCCTTTTCCTCGAACTCCTTGACGAGCGACGCTTCGGTGAAGCGCGGCGGAGGCGAGGTGAAGTGCTGCGAGGGGATGAGTTCCTTGAGCTTCGCAGTGTCCCCGACCTTTATCTCGGGCAGGAGCGAACCCTTGCTCTCGTCGTCGCTTATCTCATATACTTTTGTAAAGCCGTCGAAGCGCACGGAATAACCGGCGGCGGTGAACAGGCAATATTTGCCCTCGGCGGCGTCCTTTTCGTTTGCTCCGGCTATTTCAAGCTTCACCGTATCCTGCACGCAGCTCGCCATGAGGCTCGCCATGAAGCGCTTCCAGATAAGATTATAGAGCTTATACTGATCCGAAGTCAGCGAATCCTTGACGCGCTCGGGGGTTATCGATGGGGTCGCGGGGCGGATAGCCTCGTGGCCGTCCTGCGCGTTGGCTCCGGTCTTGTAATAGCGCGGCTTGTCGGGCAGATACTCCTTGCCGAAGATATCTTCTATAGCGGCGGCTGCCTGGGCGCGCGCCTCCTCGGAGATTCTCAGCGAGTCGGTTCTCATGTAGGTTATAAGACCGGTCGTGCCGATGCCCTGAACATCGACGCCCTCATAGAGCTCCTGCGCGGTGCGCATGGTCTTCTGAGTCTGGAAACCGAGCTTCCTCGAAGCCTCCTGCTGGAGGGTGGAGGTGGTAAAGGGCGGCGCGGGGTTCTTCTTCCTCGTGCCCTTTTTGAGGGTTTTGACGGTATACGAAGCGCCGTCGAGGCGGCTGAGAATAGCGTCCGACTGCTCTTTGTTCTCTATTTTTATCTTGCCGTTTTCGTCGCCGTAGAGCGATGCGGAAAACACCTTGCGGGACGGGGCGGTGAACTTTGCGTCTATAGTCCAATATTCCTCGGGCTTGAACGCGCGGATCTCCTCCTCGCGGTCAACTATCATGCGCACCGCGACGCTCTGAACGCGGCCGGCGGAAAGTCCGCGGCGTATCTTCTGCGAAATGAACGGGCTCAAGCGATAGCCGACGAGTCTGTCGAGTATTCTTCTCGCCTGCTGTGCGTTGACGAGATTCATGTCGACGGCGCGCGGATGATCCATGCCGTTCTTGATTCCGGTTTTGGTTATCTCATTGAAAGTGACTCTGTTCTTGTCCTCGAGATTGAGATCGAGCAGGGTCGAAAGGTGCCACGATATCGCTTCTCCCTCGCGATCAGGGTCGGTTGCGAGGATAACTTTATCGCTTTTTTCAACATCTTTTTTCAGCTCGCTGACGAGCTTCTCTTTTCCTTTTATAACGGCGTATTTCGGCGCGAAGTCGTGCTTGACATCGACGCTCAGCTTCGCCGCGGGCAGGTCGCGGACATGACCCATCGAGGCGACTACCTCATAGCCGGGTCCGAGATATTTTTTAATTGTCTTCGCCTTTGCGGGCGACTCGACTATAACTAAAGTGGACATTTCGTTTGCTCCCCTGTTCAAATTTTTTTGTATCGTTTCCCTGCGCACAGACACACGAGATCTTCAAGCTCCAGCTCGGTCATCGAGCTGACAACCTCCCACGGCGCAAATCCGGTCTTTGCCGCTATCTCGTCTGCAAACAGAGGTTCTTCTCCCATTGATTCGTATATTCTCTTCGCCTTTTCAGAGAGTCCGACGGGTATCGACACGAGCTTTTTGACCCTGAACTCCTCGGGCTTCGGCTCGGGCTCGAACTTTTTGACCGATTCGTGCGGAAGCTCAACGGTCTTCGGCTCTTCCTTTGCCTGCTCCTGCGTCAGCTCGCGCTTGCCGCTCAGATATTCGAGCGCCTTCGCCATATCCTCCGGCTTTATCTTGTCGGGATAGCGCACGGAGTATTCCGTTATCAGATCGTAAATTGACAAAAGCGGTCTTGCGCCGTCTCTTATCAGCCGATTCGCCCCGGCGTAAGATGAGTTGAACACATCGCCGGGCGGCGCGAACACATCTCGTCCCTGTTCTATGGCGCAGTTTGCGGTGATGAGCGAGCCGCTCTTAACTCCCGCCTCGATGACTATTGTAGCGTCGCAGAGTCCAGAGATTATTCTGTTTCTTATCGGGAATGTTCTCGCCGATGACGGGAATCCGGGCGGGAACTCCGTTATCAGCGCGCCGCTCTGAGCTACGCAGTCACGCAGATACTCGTTTTCCATAAGATATTTGTATCCGAAGCCGCAGCCGAGCACCGCCGCCGTGACTCCGCCGGAGTCGAGCGCGCCGTTGTGCGCGCAGCTGTCGATGCCCATCGCCGCGCCGGAGACGACGCAGATGCCGGAATATGCAAGCGCCGCGGCATAGCGGTGCGCGAGATAGCTGCCCTGGAACGAGGCTTTTCTCGTGCCGACAACAGCAATGCACACGCGCTGTGTCACGCGTTTTATGTCGCCCCTGACGAAGAGCGCCAGCGGCATGTTGCGCAGACTTCTGAGCTTCGGCGGATAGTCCTCGTCGTCCGGAGTGAGGACGGTCCAGCCGTTATTATAACAAACATCAACAATGCCCTGCGCCTTTTCGGGAGAGCATTGTTTGAGTTTTTCTATCTGTCTGTTGGTGAGTACACCGCTCAATCGCCATTCTATCTCGCCCCTTGAGTACATCTCCTCGGGGGATGGAAACACAGCGGTAATCTCATCTGTGACAGCTCCTGCGCCAAGAGCTTCCTGGAGCCAGAGCCAATAGGCTTTCTTGTCCATTGAAGCCTCCGTGTGTTATTTTGTCAGCTCCCACATAAGCACTGCGGCGGCCGCCGCGGCGTTCAGCGACTCGGCGCGCCCGCGCATCGGAATAGTCACGGGCAGAGTGCAGGCGGACATGACCTCGGGCGATATTCCGCTGCCCTCGTTGCCGACAACGCAGATAACGGAGCCGGAAAAACTCATATCGGTTATCTTCTTTGCCCCGTCAGACGGCGTGGAAGCTAAGGTAAGCATACCCTTTTTGGCGGCAAAAATCAAGAGAGAGGGCAAATTTCCTGTTGTCAAAACAGAAATTCGCATCGAAGAGCCCATCGCGGCGCGAAGCGCTTTCGGGTTATATATATCGCATCCGCCGCCGACTATGACGCCGCTCATGCCGAACGCCTCCGCGGTTCTGAGCACCGCGCCGAGATTCGACGGATCCTGCATATTGTCGAGCGCTATATATGTCCCCTTGGGGTCGATTGTCTCCAATTCCGCCTCTTTTCGCTTGACGCAGATGCAGAAAACGCCCTGCGCCTCGCGGGTATCGGAGAGAGTTCCGGCGAGCTCATGCGGTATCTCGTACGCCTGCTCCGCTTTTTCAGCAACGGCAGAGATATAGTCCGGATACTTTTCGAGAGCTTCTTTTGTGAAGAACGCGGTCTTTATTTCTATCCCGGTCTTTGCGACATCCGAGCACAGGCGTGCGCCCTCAAGCGCAAACAGCCCCGTTTCCCTGCGGAACGAGGCACTCTGCGACAAATGCCGGAAAAGCTTCACTTTTTCGTTGGAACGCGACGAGATCTTTTCGAAATCCATCTTTTTTCCTCCGATATGAAATAAGGGACTGCATCAGCAGCCCCTTAACTTTCAGATTGAGTCTCTACCCGAAAATCTCCGATCACTTACTTGAGGGCAGCCTTGGCCTGCTCGGTCAGAGCGGTGAAAGCGGCGGGATCGCTGATGGCGATCTCGGAGAGCATCTTGCGGTTGAGATCGATGCCGGCCTTCTTCAGACCGTTGATGAACGTGGAATAGTTCATGCCGTTGAGCTTCGCGGCAGCGGAGATTCTGGTGATCCACAGGCTGCGGAAGTCACGCTTCTTCTGCTTGCGGCCGATGTAAGCATACTGGCCGCTCTTCATGACAGCCTGCTTGGCGGTCTTGAAAAGGCTGTGCTTTGAGCCATAGTAGCCCTTGGCAAGCTTCAGAACTTTATTTCTTCTCTTGCGAGTCATTGTTGCACCTTTGATACGTGCCATGGTTTTCTACCTCCGAATAATTAATGAGTGGTTGGCTGTCTCTTATTTGTAAGGGATAAGCTTCTTGATCTGCTTGACGTTGGTGGTGTCTGCAACAGAGGTCTTGCGAAGATTTCTCTTACGCTTTGTGCTCTTCTTGGTAAGGATGTGAGACTTGTTTGCGTGTGCACGTATCGGCTTACCGTTTTTTGACAGCTTGAAGCGCTTTTTAGCACCGCTGTGAGTTTTGATCTTGGGCATGAGTTCTTTTCCTCCTTCAACTTTTTGACCGGTATTTTACCGGGATAATCACTTTGCGCTCTTGGGAGCGAGGAACATGAGCATCTGGCGTCCCTCAAGCTTTGCCGGCTTCTCGACCGAGGCGATATCCGCGCACTTTTCCGCAAACTGAGCCATTATGGTCAGTCCGAGATCGGTGTGGGTCATCTCGCGTCCGCGGAAGCGGATCGAGACCTTGGTCTTGTTGCCTGCCGACAGGAACTTTCTGGCGTGACCGACTTTCGTATCAAAATCATGTACGTCAATGTTGGGCGAAAGGCGGATCTCCTTTATCTCGATCACACGCTGATTCTTCTTCGCTTCCTTCTCCCTCTTGGACTGCTCAAAACGATATTTGCCGTAGTCCATGATCTTACAGACGGGCGGCTTTGCCTGCGGAGCTATCTTGACAAGGTCGAGATTTTTCTCTGCGGCAAGCTTCTGAGCCTGAGCGGCGGAAACGATACCTAACTGTTCACCGTCATTGCTTATGAGCCTGACCTCTTTGTCCGTGATCTCTTCATTGATCTGCATTTCTTTGATACCTATAACCAGCACCTCCATATGCTCTGACCGGTTCTACCGGAAAAATCAAAGCGAGGGCACAGAGATGCCCTCGCTCAATAATCAACAGAAATAAAAATCCGTTCTTATTGACCCGCGCGGACAAAACCCCGGAGGTGAGAGCTGCGGCACAATGCGTCACTCTGCTTTGTTGTACGCACTATTTTAACAGCCCGAAAGGATTTTGTCAAGCGGTTTTTCGGATTATTTTATAAAAAGTACCGACGACGCTATTACAAACTGCGCCGCATAGTAGGAAACATGGTTTATGATTATATTCGCCTTCGTGTTTCCGCCCTCTTTGAAATACATGGTCGAGAGCACGGCGTCGGAGAACGCGAACAGAAGCCCGCCCGCCGACATGAGTATCCACTGCTTTGCAAAGGAATTGTTGAGCATCGCGACCGCGCTGACGGCAAAGGTCATGAACAGGAAGAAGGTATAGACGCCGACTATTGTTCTGAACTTGCCGAACTTGAGCTTGAGCAGCTTTTCGCTGACGATAACATTTCCTATGGCGACAACGACCGAGATTATTATCGGCAGGACAGCCGTGAGCACGCTCCAGTTGCCGGCGAATTTATAAATAGCGCCTATGTAGAACACATGGCCTATCATGAACGCTATGAATCCGGCGTTGAGGAACTTCTCCATATCCTTTTCATATATCCATTTCAAATCGAGCCATATGTCGCCCGAGAGACCGAGCACAAGACCGAACACGATGAGCCCGGCATACACCTCGTGACCCGGGTTGACCGCCGCCGCGGAGAGCGCCGTAAGCAGGAAGAGGAAGCTCGCTATCGCCTTTGAATAGAGCCCCTTGAGTCCGCCGTATTTCACGCGCAGGACAAGGAAAACGACGACCGCCGCGATGCCTGCCGCGAGCGCGGCATAAAAATATGCTGTTGACAAAATGATATCCTCCTCGTTGTATCCGCTCATCAGACGCGGGAAAAATTCATCCGAAATGAGTATACAACATCCGACACGATTCAACAATAAGTTGAAATGTAACATTATTGCAACAGTTTTGCTTATTTTGTTTCTTTAAAATATTGGGCTTGTTTTGAGTCGGAAATAAGAAAATCCGCCGCATCCGATTAAAGACGCGGCGGAAAAATCTGCTTTTATTTCTTGCTGACGCCGAGAGTCATCTTCTCGCCGTTGATGTTCCACTCCTTGGAGCTATCGCCGCCGAGGGAATAGACTATCTCATCCGCGAGGACATCATGCTTTATGGACTCGGCGTTCTTCTTGATGATACCGTTGAGCTTTTCATTCTCGCCGGTGTAGAGAACGATCTTGTCCATAACGTCGAAGTCTGCCTCTTTGCGCATCGTCTGAATCTTCGAGATTATCTCTCTGACGAAGCCCTCCTCGATAAGCTCGGGGGTGAGGTTCGTGTCGATAGCGACGGTGATGCCGTAGTCGGAGACTGCGAAGCTGCCCTCTTTCTGGACGGAGTCTATGAGCAGGTCGTCAACGCCGAGCTCTATCTCGTTGCCGTCGACGCTGAACTTCAGCGCGCCGTTCTCGTCAAGCTCCTTCTTTGCGGCGGAGCCGTCGAGGGAGGCGAGATGCTCTTTTATCTTGCCGAGGAATCTGCCGTACTTCGGGCCGACGGTCTTGAGCTGCGGCTTGAAGCTGTAGCTGACGAAATCCGCCTCGCCGTCAACGAATTCGAGTTCCTTGACATTGAGCTCGTCTCTGATTATCTCTGCGTACTCGCCGCCGAGAGCCTCGTCCGCGCGGACAAACATCTTGCCGAGCGGCTGACGGTTCTTGATGTTCGCGCCGTTTCTTGCGGCACGGCCGAGCACGACTATATTGAGAGCCTCGTTCATTCTCTCCTCAAGAGCCTTGTCAACATATGCGGCATCCGCAACGGGATAATCGCACAGGTGGACGCTCTCGGGAGCGGACTTGTCAACGCTGCAAACGAGGTTGCGGTAGATATCCTCGGTCATGAACGGGATCATCGGAGCGGCAAGCTTCGAGACGGTGACAAGTGCTGTGTAAAGGGTCATATAGGCATCTATCTTGTCCTGGCTCATGCCCTGCGCCCAAAAGCGCTCACGGCAGCGGCGGACATACCAGTTGCTCATCTCGTCGACGAAGTTCTGCAGCGCACGCGCCGCCTCGGGGATGCAGTAATCCGCAAGGTAATTGTCAACGGTGGTGATAAGGGTGTTGAGTCTCGAGAGAAGCCATCTGTCCATGGTCGGCAGCTCCTCAGCCTTGCGAAGCTCATGCTTCGTGGCGTCGAACTCGTCTATATTTGCATAGAGCACGAAGAAAGCGTAGATGTTCCAGAGTGTGCCCATGAACTTGCGCTGACCCTCGATAACAGCCTTGCCGTGGAAGCGGTTGGGCAGCCACGGGGCGGAGTTGGTGTAGAAATACCAGCGGACTGCGTCTGCGCCGTAGGCGTTGAGCGCGTCGAACGGGTCGACGGCGTTGCCCTTGGACTTCGACATCTTCTGACCGTTCTCATCCTGAACGTGTCCGAGGACAAGAACGTTTTCATAGGGCGCCCTGTTGAACAGCAGGGTCGAAATGGCGAGCAGCGAATAGAACCAGCCTCTCGTCTGATCGACAGCCTCGGAAATAAACTGCGCCGGGAACTGCTGCTTGAACAGGTCGTGATTTTCAAACGGATAGTGGTGCTGCGCGAAGGGCATAGAGCCGGAGTCGAACCAGCAGTCGATAACTTCGGGCACGCGGTGCATCTCGCCGCCGCACTTCGGGCACTTTATTGTAACAGCGTCGATATAGGGGCGGTGCAGCTCAATATCGTCCGGGCAGTTCGAGGACATGCTCTTGAGCTCTTCGATAGAGCCTATCGAATGTCTGTGACCGCACTCGCATTCCCAGACGTTGAGCGGAGTTCCCCAGTAGCGGTTACGGCTGATGCTCCAATCCTGGACGTTCTCTATCCAGTCGCCGAAGCGTCCCTTGCCGATGCTCTCGGGGATCCAGTTGACGGTGTTGTTGTTGCGGACAAGGTCGTCTCTGACCGCGGTCATCTTAATGAACCACGAGTCCCTTGCGTAGTAGATGAGGGGCGTGTCGCAGCGCCAGCAGTGGGGGTAGCTGTGTTCAAACACGGGAGCGGAGAAGAGAAGCCCGCGCTTGTCGAGGTCAACGAGCACGTCTCTGTCCGCGTCCTTGCAGAACTTGCCCGCCCACGGGGTGCTCTTGTCCATGCAGCCGGCGGCGTCGACGAGCTGAACGAACGGAAGATCGTAGTTCTTGCCGACGTTTGCGTCGTCCTCACCGAATGCCGGTGCGATATGGACTATACCAGTGCCGTCCGTCAGAGTGACATAACCGTCGCAGGTGACGTACCAGCCCTTTTTGCCGTCATTCGACTTTGTGCACTCGAACAGCGGCTCATACTCTCTGTATTCAAGCTCCTTGCCCTTAAAGGTAGCGAGAGTCTCGACTCCCTCGGGGAAGAACTTCTCAACGAGGGCCTGCGCCATATAGTATACGGTGCCGTCCTCAACCTTGATTTTAACATAGTCCTCTGCGGGGTTGACGCAGAGCGCGACGTTTGAGGGCAGAGTCCACGGAGTTGTCGTCCATGCGAGGAAATATGCGTCCTCGTCCTTTGCCTTGAACTTGACGACCGCCGAGCGCTCCTTGACATCCTTATAGCCCTGAGCGACCTCCTGAGATGAGAGCGGGGTGCCGCAGCGCGGGCAGTAAGGCACTATCTTGAAGCCCTTATAGAGCAGACCCTTGTCCCAGATCTGCTTGAGCGCCCACCACTCGGACTCGATAAAGGTGTTGTCATAGGTGACGTAGGGGTGCTTCATATCGGCCCAGAAGCCGACCTTGCCGGAGAAATCCTCCCACATACCCTTGTATTTCCATACGCTCTCCTTGCACTTCTTGATAAAGGGCTCAAGACCGTATTCCTCTATCCCCTGCTTGCCCTCGATGCCGAGCAGCTTCTCGACCTCTATCTCAACGGGCAGACCGTGGGTATCCCAGCCCGCCTTTCGGGGCACCATATAGCCCTTCATGGTCTTGTAGCGCGGGATCATATCCTTTATAACTCTCGTCAGCACGTGGCCGATATGCGGCTTGCCGTTTGCGGTCGGCGGGCCGTCATAGAAAGTGAAGGTCTCCGCATTTTTACGCGAGTCAATGCTCTTCTCGAAAATGTGGTTCTCGTTCCAGAAATCGAGCACCTTTTTCTCGCGGTTGACGAACTCAAAATTCGTCGATACCTTGTCGTACATAATAGCTATCCATCCTTTCAGGGAATCGCGGCTGATAACAAAAAAGGTCCCTGTCCATAACAGGACAAAGACCCGGCTTTGCAACCACCCACTACATTCAATTAAATGCCGCCCGGTAACGGTGGGACGCGCCGTCGGAATCTACTCGGCTTTCGCCTTTCGTCCCGCTGCTCGGGAGTGATGTTCGCTCCTGCGCCGAGTACCGACTTTCCACTGCCGCCGACTCACTTTGTCTCTTTGCGCAAGGCTACTGTCTCCGTCATAGCCTTTCAGATATGCTCATTTAGTGTTGCACCCGATAGGTACAACATTAAGGTGATTATAATACTTTTGGATTTATTCGTCAATAGGTTTTAACCGACTATTTTCAGTCGGTATCGGTATTCATAATCAACTCATAAGCCCTCATGCATTCGTCGGCGGGCAATCCCGTCTCGTTCTGCATAAACGCCACGGCCTCCTCCGATTTCTCGAATTTCTCCAAAACATCCTTTGCCTCGGAAAATCTTTTTACCGCTTTTTCGAATTCATTACCCATAGCTTTTCTCCTCTCAAGGTGCCGCACCGACGGGTGAAGCAGGTTTAGTTTATATAAGCCCCGACAGGCTGACGGCTGTTTCATAGGCGTTCTTCGCGGTCTGATATACTGCGACGCCGTTTTGCTCTGCGCGGACGCGCGCGTCCTCATCGAGGGGCGCGGACTCCGTCAAAATAATGCAGGCTATGTCCGCGAGCGCCGCCACGCCTATGGAGTTGACATTGCCCATGACGGTCATCCACGCGTCCCCCGCCGCTGCGCGGGACATGACCCAGCTCAGAAGGTCGCCGCAGTAGCCGCCCGTGACCTCGCGCGAGAGCGAGTCTTCGTTTTCGCAAAGAGCTTTGAGCCCCAGCTTTTCTTTTATATCCCCGACCGTCATTTCGTCTCCTCCTTTTTGCCCGTGCTTCTGAACGGCGCGGGAATATACTCCTGCATATCCGTGCCCGCGAGCTCGTCGCGCATGGCGAAAACGCAGTCGTGCAGCGTCGCGCTGCCCCTGACTATATCCTCCGCGAGGGCGCGGCAGGTGGGCGCGCCGCAGGTGCCGCAGTCAAGTCCCGGCAGGCGTGCGATTATCTCGGTCATCTTCGACATCATCGCCATAGCGTCGGAGACATTGTCGGCGAGCTTGAGAACCGACGAGCCCTCGAGCGGCCGCTGCCAGCTCATAGTCTCGGGCACTTCGTCGCCCGCCAGATGATTCGCCGCAACGGGCAGATATCTTCTGAGCTGCTGGATCCGCGCCTTTGCGACATACGGGTTTTCCGCAGTCAGCGAGCCGCCGACGCAGCCGCCCGAGCAGGCGTTGAGCTCGACAAAATCGAGCCTGTCAAGCTTTTCGTCCTCTATCTCTTCGAGCACTTTTATGACATTTTCAATGCCGTCTGCGGCGAGATATTTATCCTTGAGCAAAGCCGCCGACTCGCCGCCACTCGACGCCCAGTTGACGCCCATGAGTCCCGACTTGCAGGCGTCCTCGGGCGCGCCGAGGTGGTTCATCTGCTTCAAAAGCACGGGATATATATCCTTCATCGCTATCACGGCGTCGACATTCGACTCCGGCAGGCAGATGGGCTGCTTGACGGCGGTTATCTTCGCGGGGCACGGCGTGATAAAAAATATTCCGATATCCGAAGAGTCGAGTCCTGTTTTTGCCTGCGCCTCGCTGCGCGCTATCAGAGCCGCAGTCTCCATGGGAGAATTGAGCGGCAAGACATGCGGGACAAGGTGCGGGAAGCAGACCCTTATCAGCCGGCAGACCGCAGGGCACGCCGAGGATATTACCGGCCGGGGTATATCGTGCTCGGCGATGTATTTTCGCGTCGCATCGCTGACGAGTTCGGCGCCTCTCGCGACCTCGAACACCTCGTCAAAGCCGAGCATTTTGAGCGCGGTTATGACATATCCGATATCATCAAGATTGTTAAACTGCCCGTAGAGCGACGGCGCGGGCAGGGCGACTCTGTATTTGAACTCGATTATCCTGTTCATCGAGTCGCGGTGGGAATATTTTGCATGGTGCGGGCAGACGCGGATGCACTCGCCGCAGTCGATGCAGCGTTCCGAGATAATATGCGCCTTGCCGTTTCGCACGCGGATGGCCTGCGTGGGACATCGCTTTATGCAGTTGGTGCAGCCCATGCACTTCTCTTCATCGAGCCGCACCGAATGGAAATACGTGTTCATGTAAAAAGTCCTCCCGGCTCCCGCAGACGCGGGCGCTCAGTCAGTGAGCGGTATATACTTTGAGGCTTATCGTTGTTCCGACATCCTTTTCGGTGTCTATCTTCATCTCGTCCGTATACTTCTTTATATTGGGCAGACCCATGCCCGCGCCGAAGCCGAGGGCGCGCACCTTATCGGGCGCGGTCGAATACCCCTCCTGCATGGCGAGCTCGACATTTTCTATGCCGGGTCCGTGATCGGCGAGCACCATGGATATACACTCGGGCGATATCTCGACATCTATCTCGCCGCCGCCCGCATGGATGACCATATTTATTTCGCCCTCGTACATGGCTATTGAGACGTTTCTTATCACGTTGGCGTCAAAGCCGAGACCCTTGAGCACGCGCTTCGTCTCGCCCGACGCCTCGCCCGCGCGGGTAAAATCCTCCCCGTCAACGTCAAAATGGAGCTTCATGTTATCCATTGACAGCCCTGCCCCCTCTCAGGCCTGCCTGATAGAGCTTTCCGCAGGAGGTGAACATCTCAAGCTCGGTTTTGAGCACGACGATATCCAGCTCACGCGCAAGGTCGAGTATCGCATCGCCCGGCACCTTGCCGCGCACGAACACGATGACCTTCATATCCATCATCTCGGCAGTCCGCACGACCTGGGGATTGACGAGCCCCGTGAGCAAAACTGCCTGTTCTTTAACAAATGCGAGCACGTCGCTCATCATGTCGCTGCCGCAGGCGGTCTGCACCTCTCTGTCCAGATGATCGCCGCCGCAGAGCAGCTCCGCCGAAAGAATTTCTTTAAGCTGTAAAACGGTCATTGTATTCCACCCTCTTGAGCAAAATTCTCAACTTTTCTGAGATTCTGCTTTTATTTATGTTGATTATAACATGATAGTTGAATCATTTCAACCTTATTAAATTTTACTTACTCACACCAAAGCAAAAGGCGCCGGGGAATATTCCCCGGCGCCCTGATTAGGCCGAAATCACTGCCAATTGAAAACTACCGTATATCCGTTTATGGCTTCTCCGAAGAGAGCTTTCAGTGTTTCTTCTGCGCTCTTTTGAGCGGTCTCAATTATTCCTTTTTCTTTGGCATCGTTTATCAACTTTTTCTCAAGCTCGGATTGGGCGGCAGTGAAGTCGCCTATTGTGAGCTGATTAAAAATGTTTTTGGTCTGCTTGGCATCCTTTATTGATGACGGGTCGATATAGACATTTGTTATGCTTATCTTTATGTTGTCTATAGTTATGACATTGGTCTTCGAATTGACATTGATATTTGCGTCTGCAAGGTTCTCTATTCCGGCCTCAACATATCCCGTAAAAGTAAACGACATGGACTTGCCGTTCATTTTCAGCTTTTCGGAAAGCTTGTTGGCATACATTTTTCCGGAATCATATGTTGCAACCTGCTTATAGATACCTGTGTTCAGCTTCGCCTGCTCTTTCAGCGTCTCTTCGAGGATTTTCGTTGTAGATGCGGAGTAGGAATTCGGGAACAGCTTGAACATTATGTCATCCCAGTGCCGTCCGCAGACTACGCCCGCTCCGAGACCTATCGCAAGAGTCAGGATAACCGCAACAATAATCTGGAAAACCTGCTTTGCGCCCTTCTTCTTGATGCCCTTGAGCTCGCCCTGAATGTTGTCGAGTGCTGCCATCAGTTCCTGATTTTCTGTTCTTTCTTCAACCATAACGATTCCTCTTTCACAAGATATTTCTGTATCGCGCATTTTGATTATATCAAATCAAAATCATATAATCAACACAAATCGACAAAGCACGCGCGTCTGTCCGTTTTATCGGACAGACGCGGCTCCGCTTTTAGTCTCTCAGTTCTGTTAAATTCGCTACGATCTCTGCCTCAAGCTTCTTTTGCTGGCTTGCAGTTAAACAATCCGAGGTTCTTACCAAAACAGTTCCGACTACCCGATGCGAACCGGAGGCCAGACGCGAGCCGTCAAACTGAGCCAGATATTCGCATCTTTTTTCTGCATCTTCCCTGGTAACATATACTTCTATCGAACCCCCGCCGTCGGTTCCGTTATCAATAATCGTACCGTCAAGCCATCCTCTGTCTTCTGCTTTGATCTGACTTGACGCAAAATAGACTGTTGATGTATATCCGCCCGGCTTGTTCAGGTTGCCGTTGGGGTCATTATCCTCAGTTACACCCGCATATCCGGTTATAGTATCAATGTCCCTGATTCTTTCAATAATAAATGCCTCCGACGGATTTGTAAGTTGTTTCATTATCCTGATGCTGTTTTCAAGATTTGTCTTTGCCGTGTCCAGCATTTCTTTTGTTTCAACATAGCTGATTTTCTTCAGCTTTTCATTTACAAGCTCATTGATTTCTTTCGCATTGCCTCTTTTTTTGGGTATTTCAACAATCGCCGCCCTTGAGTCGGCAACTGCGGTTTCAAGAGTTGTTACCGTTGTTTTATCATACGGCTCCTCATGTGAATCAATGAGTTTCTGACTTTCTGCTATCACCTTTTCGAGGTCGTCGCGTTCCGCATTTATCCTTGTGCATTCCCTATCATAGTTCGCAACCGCCTGCTTGCGTTCTTCACTGCAGCCCGAAAGCAGAAGCACGGCAGACAATATAATCGCTATCACAGATACAAAGCGTAAACTTCTTTTCATGTTTATACATCCTTTCATTTTTTACCGTCATTGACGATTTTTCTGACCCATTTTTCGCTGTAGCCGTACTTTGTGGCGAGATGTTTTATGTTGCTTCCGTCATACTCGGCCGCAATACGGCTTGATATGAATTCGTTCGAAAAAAAGTTTACCGGAAAATTGATCTGCTGACCGCGGAATTCGGAATGCAGAGTCAGGGCGGCTTCGATTCCGAGAAGGACGGAAATCTCGTTGTACACGCCGTTCAGGTATTCACTTTTGATATCCTTTGAATCCATATCAGTAAAAACCTCTTTCATTTTTTGCTCCTTTCTATTATGACTTGTCCGAACGGACTTTCATAGAGCGGCAGTTCCCGCGAACTGTTCGGTGGAACAATTCAACGGGAACTTCTTTCGCTCTCATAACAGAAAATGTTTTTTTCGCGAGGCTGCGATATGAGTCATGTTTATTGATTTTTAAGATTAATCAAATTCCGCAGATGTTTTGTACAAAATAAAAAAGCAGCCCCGCTTTTGCGGGACTGCCGAATGCCGAATGTCGGACTTATTTCTTTGCCTTTGCTGCTTTCTTGGCTTTTCGCTCTTCCTTGCTGTCGAGCCAGCCGAACTTGTACATTGCAAACGCGCCGAGGAGCGATGCGATGATGGTGACGAAGATGAGTGTTCCGACTCCCATGGTCGAGGCGAAGATAAGAGTGATAACGCCGACCATTATCGGGAATATCGAAATTCTCCAGTGCTTTGCGAAGTAGGTGGCGGCGAGCGCACCGAAGAGCGCGGGCAGCACCTGCTTGAAGGCGGGGGCGATGTTGGGGTTGGTGGTCAGCGCGGGGAGCACCGGACGGAACGCGAGCACGCCGACTGCGAGGATTATAGTAGTCGTGATAGCCGAGGACGCGATAGCGATAGTCGAGATGACTTCACCCTCTTCGGAGTTTGCGCGCACGCCCGCATTCTCCATGGCGTTGAGTCCGCAGGGCAGCTTGAGGTTCGTGATGTTGCCGGTGACGAAGCTCAGATATGTTCCGCCTGCGCCGAGCATGGGAGCATAGGTGAACACTTCGGCGATGCCGGAGATCCAGTAGACCGGGATAACGACCTTCATTGCATTGAAGAGCTTGCCCGCCTCGGGCCACGCATTATAGTGCGCGCTTATCGCGATGGGCACGAGCATGAGGGCTGCAATGGCGGTTATCGAAGAAATTCTGCCCCAGATATGTATTTTTTCGCTGTAGGGCTTAGCGTTCTTTTTACTCATTTGCATTTCCCTCCTTATCAGCCTCTCCACTCAAGATAAGCGAGTCCCTCGGGGCAGAACTTCGCTATAGCAATAGCGACGCCCATCGCGGCAAACATGCTTATCGGCAGAGCGAATGCTTCAAGCCACTTTATCTTGAACTTCTTGCACAGGAACGTGAGAATGCTCATGAATATCATCGCCGAGACGAGCACGCACACAGACATGAATCCCGCGCCGTCGCCGAACTCCGCGCCGTAGAGGGCGCTGTCGCCCGCCTTGCCTGCGCCGGCAATTGCGCGCGCTACAAATGCGGCGATGATGCCGATAAACGCGGCTGCGGAAAGAGTATCAGCAAGCTTCGAGTTCTTGTCGGCGACCTTGCCCATGGTCTTCTGCACCTTCTTCATAACGAAGATGATGAGAATGAGCGGCAGGATGCAGCCGATGGTCATAACGAACGCTATGGTCGCAAAGACCTTGGGATCGGTCACGGGGCTCGAAAGAGTCAGACCGAAGGTATCGAGCGCTGCCTCAGCGGCGACGCTCTCGTAGGCGAGGTTGCCTATGACCGAGAGTCTGATCCACGGCAGGACGATGCCCAGCGAGTTTGCGAGCACGATGACCGTTGCGAGAATCGAGATGGCGGGCGCGATAGTGAACAGCGCGCTCGACACAACGGTGTTCTTCAGTGTATCAGTTGTTATTCCGAGTTTTTTGCCTTGTTTCCATGCCTTGACGAGAAAGAAAAGCGACTGCGCTATGACGAAGACGACGATAAAAAGACCGAGTCCTATCATAAAGCCGTTTTCCTTAAAATTTTCAGGGACCACAAAAACACCTCCTATAAAATTTCAGCGTATTAACTCACTGAGAATGATATCATATTATGGCGGTGCCCGTCAAGAAAAGTCGGGGATATATTGCAAAAAATGTGTAATAACCACGCTTCTTTTATTTTCTGTCTGCGTCAACATCAAAGCTTCCATATATAAAAATTTTATTTGTAATATTTTAAAGCTGGTACATACATTTCCGCCATTCTGTTCAACTTTTCATTTATCCGCATAATCTCCCTCAAGCGGCAAACAATACAGGTACGCAACAAAAGCAAGGGAGTTAATATAATGAAAGCAACAGGAATAGTCAGAAGAATCGACGATCTCGGCAGGGTCGTTATCCCCAAGGAAATTCGCCGCACGATGCGCATCCGCGAGGGCGACCCGCTCGAAATATACACGGACGCGGACGGCGAAGTTATTTTCAAAAAATATTCGCAGGTCGGCGAGCTGTCGTCGCTGACGGCGCAGTACGCCGAGGTTCTGCACAAGAACACGGGGCTTCCGGTCGTGATAACCGACCGCGACAGGGTCATTTCCTGCGCGGGCGTGCCGAAGAAAGAGACGGTCGAGCGCAGGATAACGCAGGCGCTCGAAAACATCATGGAGAACCGCAGTCCGTTTATCTGCGAGGAGGGCGGCGAGCGGTTTCATCCGATAGAGGGCGTTGAGCGCGACGCGGCGGCGGCGTTCCCGATAATCGGCGCGGGTGATGTGTCCGGCGCGGTGGTTCTGCTCACGGCGGACGAGGCGTCCGTGCCGACGCAGACGGAGATAAAGCTCGTTCAGGTCGCGGCTTCGTTCCTCGGCAAACAGATGGAGGAATAACCTTTATTTTTCCTCTTGACAAGTGCCGCTATGCGCTATAAAATAATCGGGTATCCGATTGACGGGTTTGGGAGAGAGCCGGATTTCCGGCCACCGAAGGGGCGAAACTCTCAGGTAAAAGAACCGAGCCGGGACGGTCCTCTGGAAAGGCATTTGCACCGACGAAGCAATCCGCGAAGCGGAGAATCTTTCAGGTAAAAAGACAGAGTACACCATTTTTCTGATGGCGTACTCTTTTTGTTTTCGGAGTGGTTTATGGACATTCTCATTTTTGCGTTTGAAATCATCGGCACCGTTGCGTTCTCGGTTTCCGGCGCGATGACAGGGCTGAAGAAAAACATGGATATTTTCGGCGTCATGATTCTGGGCGTTGTTACGGCTATCGGCGGCGGAGTCACGCGCGATCTCATTCTCGGCATAACGCCGCCCGGCACATTCGGTCACCCGGTATATGCGATAGTCGCGACGGTCACGGCGATAATAACTTTTCTGCCGGCAATCCGCAGACTGCTCACGAGTAATCAGCATGTCCACGACTTCGTTCTGCTCATTCTCGACTCGCTCGGGCTCGGAGTGTTCACGGTCGTCGGAATACAGACCGCTTACAGCGTCTCGACCGGGCGCGGCGCGTTTCTGGTAGTATTCGTCGGGGTCATAACCGGCGTCGGCGGCGGAGTGCTGCGCGATGTTCTCGCCGGGGAGAAGCCGTACATATTCGTAAAGCACATCTACGCCTGCGCGTCGATAGCCGGCGCGGTCGCCTGCGTTATCATCTGGCGGTTCAACAGCACCGCGGCGGTCATTGCGGGCGCGGCAATAGTTTTCGTCATCCGCCTGCTCGCCGCCCATTTCAGATGGAGCCTGCCCAAGGCGGACAGATTCGGTCCCGTTCAGCCGCAGGAGCTAAGCGAGAACGACGAGAACACGCAGGAGATATGATTTCGCGGAGTTATTTATTTAATAGAAAGCCTGCCCGATGGTTGTCCGTTGGGTGGGCTTTGGTTTTTGTAATGCGGGGTTTAAAGTGGAAGTGCAGTGACAGATTGGGATTTGCAGGTGTAAATACCGGCTATGAACGGCTTATAAATCAGCACAATCGTGTAGGGCAGATATCATCCGCCCGCGAAATTATCACAATTTTATTGGCGTGCATTTGTAGGGTGCGAATCAATAAAATCGTGATAGATTCCGCGGCATATTGGGATTTTCACATCTCATTTCACGGCACAAACGGCGGTCTGCCGTCTTATAGCATTGTCCTTTCCCCGAAGCGTCTTACATTTCGCCTTTAAATGTTAACTGAAATTAAACTATATTCCTTTTTTCTTTAAACTTCGCTTTTATGCTATTGTTAAATCCCGCGGGGTAGGGTATAATTTAATAAGAATTTTAAGTGGAACGGTGAAAGTATGGCATACGACTCTCAATATAATAACGGAGCGCCCAACGGGTACGGATATCAGCCGGGGCCCGCTCAGACTCTTGAGATAAAGCAGCGCGAGAAGCGCCAGATAAGAAAGCTCGGCAACATAAGCGGCCTGGGCATATTATTGTTCGCCCTGTTCCAGTTCATCGGCGCGGGACTGCTGTTTGCTTTAAATCTCTATGACGACTACGCGAACGAGACCGACCGCGGCTATGCGATAGGCGTACTGATGTCGATTTTCTGCATATTCGTCCCGTTCTTCCTGTCGAGCCTGCTGCTCAAAGATAAGCGTCAGCAGTGCCTGAACTTCGGAAAGCCCTATGACACGCGCCTCATGCTTTTAGCTGTGCCCGCAGGTCTGATGATCTGCATGATAGGCAACTACGCGACGAACTTCCTCTCGACCTTTGTCGAGAGCACGACCGGCATAACATTTGAATATCCCGATTCGCGCACCCCGACGACGCCGCTGGGCATTGCGATGTATCTTATCCAGCTCGCTGTAGTGCCTGCGCTCGTTGAGGAATATGCGCTGCGCGGCGTTGTTATGATGCCTGCGCGCAAGTTCGGCAACTGGTTCGCAATTCTTGTCTCGTCCGCCCTGTTCGGCATGATGCACGGCAACCTCGTCCAGGCTCCGTTCGCGTTCATCGTCGGCATCGGCATCGGCTATTTTGTTATAGTCACCGGCTCGATGTGGACGGGAGTCATGATACATTTCTGCAACAATATGTTCTCCGGCGTTATCTCGATACTCTATGAATTCCTGCCGGAAAAGACGGTCAACCTTATCTACTATATCTGCGTCGCGGTGTTCTTTGCGGCGGGCATAATCTGCCTGATTCTCTTCATGAGAAGGGCGCGCCAAAAGAATATCCAGACGAAATTCAGAAAACCGCGCACCGCACTTTCGCGCGGCGAACGCACGGCGGCGTATTTTATAAATGTCCCGATGATAATCTCTATCATCTATCTGCTCTACACGACATATACTTTTATCACATGGCCTTCGTAACCGGGGAGTGGAAGAATGACTGACAGAGAGCTTATGCAGGCGGCGATCGCGCTTGCACGGGAGGCTGCGGCAGACGGCGAAGTGCCCGTCGGCGCGGTGGTCACAAGAAACGGAGAGATAGTTTCGGTCGGGCGCAACAGGCGCGAAAAGGACAAAAACGCCCTCGCACACGCCGAAATTGAAGCAATAGACAGAGCGTGCAAGGCACTCGGCGGCTGGCGGCTCTGGGAGTGCGAACTGTTCGTGACGCTTGAACCGTGTCCGATGTGCGCCGGGGCGATAATAAATTCGCGCATAAAGCGCGTGGTGTTCGGGGCATACGACCCGAAGGCGGGCTCGTGCGGGTCGGTAAACAACCTGTTCTCTTTTCCGTATAATCACTCGCCCGAGGTCGAGGGCGGTTTCATGCAGGACGAGTGTGCTCTGCTTTTGAAGCAGTTCTTTGCCGAGCTGCGCAGGACAAAATAAATTCCCGAAAGGGCTGAAGGATATGGCAATAAAGGATCTTGCCGAACTCATCAAAAAATTCACTCAGAAAGACAAATTCAAGCCAACGACAGTGCAGGTCATCAGGGCGGCAAAAAATCCGCCCGTTCCCGCGCAGAATGAGGATATCTCTGTCCCGTCGGAGGGTGAACGCATCCATTTTCTCAACACCGGGCGCTCGGACTGCATTCTTCTTCAGAGCGGCGACCGATTCGCTCTCGTTGACTGCGGCGACGCGGAGCACGCGAAACATACGGCGCGGTATCTGAAAGAAACTGCCGGCGGGAAGATAAATCTTGACTTTATCGCGATAACCCATCTTCATTCCGGTCATGTCGGCGGACTCGAGACGCTCCTTGACGATAAGGATATAGCGATCGGCAAAATATATCTCAAGCCGTTTATCAGCCCTAACCTCGCGCAGTGGGACAAGTGTCTCCACGACGGCGATGCGCTGTATAAATCGCTCAGCGAAAAGGCGCAGAGCATGAACATTCCGGTCATCGGCTGCGTGCCGGACGAGCCGTTTGCGCTGGGCGGCTGGACTCTGCGTTTCTTCAACACCGAGCCCGACTCATATCACAAGAACATCGGCGAAAACGACAACTCGCTCGCCATACTCGCCGAGCAGAACGGCAGGCGTATTCTTTTGGCGGGCGACATGGTGAACGACACGGGCGACCTCGCGAGACTCGCGAACGCCGTCGGACGCATTGACGCGCTTAAAGTCCCCTGCCACGGCGAACGCGCCGTCCCGCAGGAAGCGCTGGACAAGCTCCGCCCCGAAATGATGATAATCACGAACCGCCTCGCCGAGATATCTGACGATGTGCTCGTCGGCATAATGTCGGCGTTCGGGCGCAAGGCGTATTCGATCTCGGACAGCGGCGGAATAGCCCTCACCCTCACGCACGACGGGCTTGAGGTCAGCCGCGAAATACAGCTTCGGGAAACGGCATAAAAAATATAAAACCGCGGAGGCAGATATATTCTGTCTCCGCGGTATGATTTTTGCGGGTATAATTCGATAAAATTTTGTTGCCGAGCCGTTGTTTAATTTTCAAGGTACCCGAATTTGCGGCTCATTGCGTCCTGCAAATCCCGCGTCGATACCGCGCATTTTCTTCGCGGGCGGATGATATCCGCCCATATCGCGCACTTTTTCACTATTCACTTTTACTTATTACTTTGAGCGAAGCGAAACAAACCCCTCAGTCTCGGTTTTGCCGAGCCGGCTCCCCTGCAGGGGAGCCGAAAAGCAGGCGAACGAAGTTCGCCCCTACGGTCGAAACAATAAATTTTGCGAGGATTTCGTGCCGCTCACGCGGCAGCGGTGCGTCGAGTCGCCGCACCCTACAAGCTGCGTGTCAATAAATTTGTACAGACTTCACGGTCGAAGATATCCGCTCATACCGCGCACTTTTTCACTATTCACTTTCACTTATTACTTTGAGCGAAGCGAAACACCCTCTACGGGGGAGCCTAAATAAAATAACACAGCAACAGCCGCAACAGTTTTCATGTCGCGGCTGGTTTTTATATATTATAATAGTATTATTTATGCCCTCGCTGCGAAAACGCAGGTGAATATGCCTCCGCTTTGATTCGCCGCCGCGTGTCCTCCGTATTTTTCGGCGGTGTCTTCGAGAATCTTCAATCCGTAGCCGTGGTCGCCCGTCCGCTTCTTTTTCTTCTCTTCATAGTCGGGCGCGACGGCGTTCTCGCTGCTGATATATAACATTCCGTCGTTTTCGTCGACGAAGCTTCTTATTTTTATATATCTGTTCTCTTCGAGAGCTTTTGCCGCATTTATCGCGTTGTCGAAAATATTGACATACGCCTTGCAGATATCGACATCTTCGATACCAACAAACCTCGGCACATTGAGGTCGAAATCATAGGCGATGTCATTCTTTCTGCACTCGTTCGCCTTGTTCGAGGCGATGACATTGACAAGAGTGTTGAGACAGAATTTTTCTATTTTTATATCCGCGACCTCTGTTCTGAGCTGGTCGAGCATCCGCTCGGCCGCTTCGCGGTCGACTTCGTTTCCGCTGTGGACGACTTCATATGCCGTCTGAATTATGTTCGCGAGGTCGTGGCGTATCTTTCTCACTTCATTGCTGCTGTTTTCGACATTTTTGTAATATTCGAGATTCAGCGCATTCTGGTAGTCCTTTATTCTCAGCTCCTCGCGCAACTTCTCGTTCTGCGACGAGCGCACCATGATATAGAGCAAAACGGCGTCGGAGATTATGCACAGAACCGCCGCAACGCAGAGCATTATCATCGGGGCGCGGGTCGGATCCTCAAGAAACGGCAGCCCGGTGTTCTTGTCCCTGAACCAGCCGTAATATGAGATTATCATCATCGCCGCCGCCATGACTATGACCTGACTCAGCGGGAAGAAGATAAATGTCGCCATCTGCCCGCTCGGGAGAATCATATTTTTGTGCTTCTTCATTCTAAGATAAGTAAAGCCGCCGAAGAGCACTATCAGCCCCACTGTATTCGGCAGGGAGACTATATAGGTCATTATGTCGTCATAGGGATTGAGCCCGCAGGCGATACACCCGGTTATCAGCAAAGCTGAGACGAGATATGTAAACGACATCAGAACTATCGAGACGAAAAGCCGGGTTCTGAGTTTGTCTTTGAAATAGGCTATTGACGAAATGAAATAATATGCAAACGCCGGAATCTTAAAAAACACCGACGGCACATCGTAGAAATAATGCTGGGCGAGCGCTATTGCCGAGAACGGTATGAGCGTCAAGAAAAATACCGCGTAGCGGTTGAATCGCGGAGTGAGGTTCATGCACAGAAAGACCACCACGAGCGCTATCGAAAGAAAGTTGAACACATACCAGAACGCATCAAAAAATGTCATTTGACCAAAGCTCCCTTAAAAAGCACATACCTGTCCGTTGAATCCTTTTTCCTGGAACGGCTTATCGGAATTATCTTCCCGTTCATCATGATAAACTGCGTCGCAGTATATCTCGCGATATATTTTAAATTCACAAGATAGCTCTTGTGGCAGCGAACGAAGCCCGCTTCGAGCTGCCGCCCCGCCTCGTCGAGCTTGCCCGGCACGGTGACGCTGTCTCCGTCAACCGTATGTATCTCCAGATAATTGCGCACGCTGACGATAAAAAGTATCTTATCGCACCCTATCCTGTGGATACTGCCGCGGCGGGTGTATTCAAAATATTCGCGGCTCGGTCTTTGATGCATCCCGGCGCGTTCGCGCTCGATATAGCCGAGGAGCAGCTTCGGGTCGACGGGCTTATAGATATACCCGCAGTCGTCAACGGTCACGAACGCCTTCGAGACGAGGTCCTGATTCCCGGAGACGAAAACTATCTTGACCCCGGGGCACAACGCGCCGACAAACTCAGCGATATCCACGCCGCTCTCGTCGCTGACGGCAATATCGAGAAAGGCGAGGTCGAATTTTCTGTTTGCGTCCTCGGGCGCAAGCTTCTCGGACAGCTCGGCGGAGCTGTGTACGCCGACAAGCTCAATATCGGGATAAGCGTCCGCGATTATTTCGGATATCTGCTTGACCATTGCGGGCTCATCGTCGCATATGAGAATACGCATAGTGAGACCTCCCTTTCTTTATAAAATAAAATATAAAATGTGTTTATATGCGTTTGTATATATCTATAGTATACAAAAATACTCGTCTTTTTTCAAGGACAAAAACTGTTACAGGCAAGAAAATATTTTTTCTCTCCGCCGACCCTTTTCAAAGGGAAATAAATGTTGTATAATTTTGATATATAACTGCTTGATTAGGGGTGTTTGTTTGTCCGGGGACTACTCCAGCCGCAACCGCAGGATGCTCAAAAGGTTCCTGCCTTACTATAAAAAATATTCGGGACTGTTCGCCCTCGATATGTTCTGCTCCGCGATGACCACCGTATGCGAGATTGCTCTCCCGCTGATAGTGCGGCAGATAACCGACCGCGCGGCGCATGATATTCACGACCTGACGGCGGAGTTGATAATAAAAATCGTCGGCTTCTATATCCTGCTGCGCATTATCGACACCGCCGCGAGCTACTACACGGCGTCGGGCGGTCACATAATGGGCGCGAGAATTGAAACGGACATGCGAAACGACCTGTTCTCGCATTTGCAGGATATGTCATATTCATTCTATGACGACACGAAGATAGGCCAGCTCATGTCGAGAATAACAAACGACCTGTTTGACATAACCGAGCTCGCCCATCACGGTCCGGAGAACGTCCTGATGACCGTGATAAAAATAGTCGCGGGATTCATCATGTTCGCGTCGATGAACATATGGCTTGCGATAATAGTCTTTTCGCTCATGCCTCTTATGATGCTTCTGACTTCGCACAGCCGCCGCAAGATGCGCGCCGCGTTCAAACAGCAGAGACGCGAGATAGGCGAGATAAACGCGCGGACGGAGGATTCACTGCTCGGCATAAGAGTTGTCAAGAGCTTTGCCAACGAAGACATTGAGCGCGAAAAGTTCAACGAGGGCTCGCGCCGCTTCTTTAAATCGAAGAAAAACGGCTACAGATACATGGCGAGCTTCCACTGCACCGTAAGACTCTGCGACGGACTGATGTATATAGCAATAGTCGGCGTGGGCGCAGTGTTCATGATGAAAGGCAAAACTACCGTCGGCGACTTCTCGGCGAGCCTGCTCATGGTCAGCACCCTGCTCGCGGCGATACGCACAATGGTCGAATTCAGCGAGCAGTTCAACCGCGGCATGACCGGCATCGAGCGCTTCACTGAAATAATGGACGAAGTCAGCGACATAAAAGACAGTCCGGACGCAAAGCCCATAAGCGGCGTCAAGGGCGATATCGAATTCAAAAACGTTACATTTTCATACAAGGGCACGGACAAGAAAATTCTTTCCGATTTCTCTCTGCATATAGCTCCTGGCGAGAATGTTGCCCTCGTCGGTCCGTCCGGCGGCGGCAAGACTACGCTTTGCAATCTTATCCCCCGCTTCTACGATGTGGATTCGGGCAGCATACTGCTCGACGGAAAAGATATCCGCGACATAACTTTAGCTTCGCTGCGTTCGAATATAGGCACGGTTCAGCAGGATGTCTACATGTTCTCCGGCACGGTCAGAGACAACATAGCCTACGGATGCCCGGGAGCTGAAAAAGAAGATATAATAGCCGCGGCGAAGCGAGCCGGGGCACACGAATTTATAGAAGAGCTGCCAGAGGGCTACGACACATATGTCGGCGAGCGCGGAGTCAAGCTCTCCGGCGGTCAGAAACAGCGAATTTCAATCGCGCGCCTGTTTTTGAAAAACCCTCCGATAGTCATTCTCGACGAGGCGACGAGCGCGCTCGACAACGAGAGCGAACGCCTTGTTCAGCAGTCGCTCGAAGAGCTTGCAAAAGGGCGCACGGTCATAACCATAGCCCACAGGCTCACGACGATAAGAAACGCGGCGGAGATAGTCGTGCTGACAGAAGACGGCATCGCCGAGCAGGGCAGCCACCGCGAGCTCATGGCAAAGGGCGGCGTATACAGCGAGCTCTACAGCATGTATTCAATTGACTGATTTTTCCGAAAGGACGGATATAAAAATGCTTAAAAATATTTCACCTATCATCTCCCCCGAGCTTCTCAAGATCCTCATGGAAATGGGACACAGCGACGAGATAGTTATCGGCGACGGCAACTTCCCCGCGGCGAGCATAGCTCAGCGCCTTGTTCGCCTCGACGGTCACGGAGTACCCGAGGTTCTCGACGCGGTTTTGAAGCTCATGCCCCTCGACACCTATGTTGACGCCCCCGTTGCGCTCATGGACAACAACGGCGACGGAGACCGCCCGGCAGTCTGGGGCAAATACGAAGAGATAGTCAAAGCGAACGAGGGCGACAAGAACTTCGAGCTCATGGAGCGCTTCGCTTTCTATGACAGAGCGAGAAAGGCATACGCCGTCATCGCGACGGGCGAGACCGCCGTATACGCAAACATCATCCTCAAAAAGGGCGTTGTAAAATAACTCGGAGGACTCTGCATCAATGGAAAAAAGAGTTTTGGCGTTCGACTTCGGCGCGTCGAGCGGACGCGCGATAATCGGACATTTTGACGGGGAGAATATCCGCCTCGAAGAAGTTCACCGCTTCTCGAACGACCCCGTGAGCGTGAACGGCACGCTCTATTGGGATGTTCTGCGCCTGTTTTTTGAGATAAAGCAGGGACTGACAAAGGCGAAGCTCGCCGGCGGATTCGACAGCATCGGTATCGACACCTGGGGCGTTGACTTCGGGCTTTTGGACGAATTCGGCTGCCTGCTCGAAAATCCCATTCACTACCGCGACGCGCGCACGGCGGGAATGATTGAAGAAGTGTTTAAAACAGTTCCCCGCGAGGAGCTTTACTCCCGCACGGGCATCCAGTTCATGGAGCTCAACACGCTCTTCCAGCTCTGCGCGCTCAAAAAATACCGCCCGCACATTCTCGACAGGGCGGATAAAATGCTGTTCATGCCCGATTTATTCGCCTATATGCTCACGGGCAGAAAGCAGACCGAATATTCAATAGCGACCACCTCGCAGATGGTTGATATAAAGACAAAAGACTGGGCATACGACATTCTCGACCGCCTCGGCATCCCGTCGGGAATCCTCACGCCCATTGTGCCGTCGGGTACCGAAAACGGAAGGCTCAGCGCGGAGATATGCGAAGAGCTGGGGCTCGACCCCGTCAAAGTCGTCAGCGTATGCGGACACGACACGCAGTCGGCGATAACCGCCGTACCCTCTCAGCTCGACAGCTTCGCGTTTTTGAGCAGCGGCACATGGTCGCTCTTCGGCACGGAAATACCCGAGCCTATTGTCAACAACACATCGCTCTCGATAAACATCACCAACGAGGGCGGCTACGGCGGCATGACCGGGCTGCTCAAGAATATAATCGGACTGTGGCTCATTCAGGAGAGCCGCAGACAGTGGAAGCGCGAGGGCGAGGAATACAGCTACGCTGATCTCGAGCGTATGGCGCTCTCGGCGGAGCCGTTCAAGTGCTTCATCGACCCCGACTCCCCCGAGTTCACGCCGCCCGGAGATATACCCGGTCGCGTGCGCGAATTCTGTCGCAAGACGGGTCAGTATGTCCCGCAGACAGTCGGCGAGATAATGCGCTGCATCTACGAGAGCCTTGCGATGAAATACCGCAGCACGTTCTCGATGATAAAAGAATGTACCGGCAGGGACTATCCTGATATACATGTTATCGGCGGCGGCACGAAAGATACCCTGCTCTGCCAAATGACCGCGAACTCCTGCAATGTCCCCGTGAAGGCGGGGCCGATAGAGGCGACCGTGCTCGGAAACATCGCCGTTCAGCTCCTGAGCTCCGGCGACATTCCGGATATCAAAAAGGCGAGGGAGATAATCTCGCGCAGCGAAGCATTACGCGAATATGCTCCGTGCGACACCGACAAATGGGCGGGCGCATATGAGAGCTTTTTGAAAATTCATAAATAAGTGTTGCGCCCGGTAGTGGCAACACAACATCGAAAGGATGACTGAAAAATGGCAAAAGCAAAGCTTGGAATCAGACCCATCATTGACGGCCGCTGGGGCGGAGTCAGAGAGAGTCTTGAGGAAAAGACGATGAACATGGCGCTCGCCGCCAAGAAGCTCATCGAAGAGAATGTGTTCTATTCGGACGGCACTCCCTTTGAGTGCATCATCTCCCCCTGCACGATAGGCGGAGCAGCAGAAGCGGCAAAGTGCGCCGACTTCTTCTCGACTCAGAACGTCTGCGCGACCCTCTCCGTCACCCCCTGCTGGTGCTACGGCAGCGAGACGATGGATCTCGATCCTCTGACCGTCAAGGCAGTCTGGGGCTTCAACGGCACCGAGCGCCCCGGCGCGGTCTATCTCGCGGCGGTCATGGCGGCTCATGCACAGAGAGGTCTGCCCGCATTCTCGATTTACGGCAAGGATGTTCAGGATGTCACCGACAACTCCATCCCCGATGACGTTGCCGAGAAGATTCTCCGCTTCGCACGCTGCGCCGCGGCTGTCGGTCAGCTCAGAGGCAAGTCTTATGTCGGCATAGGCGCTGTCGCAATGGGTATCGCAGGCTCGTTCTGCGACGCCGATTTCTGGCAGGAATATCTCGGAATCCGCGCCGAGTGGGTCGACATGGTCGAAGTTACCCGCCGCGTCGAGCTCGGCATCTATGACCACGAGGAATATGAGCGCGCACTCAAGTGGGTCAAGGCAAACTGCCCCGAGGGCTTCGACAAGAACCCCGAAAATATCAGACACACCCCCGAGCAGAAGGAGAAGGAGTGGGAGTTCGTCGTCAAGATGACCCTTATCTGCCGCGACATCATGCTCGGCAACGATAAGCTCAACGATGTCCGCCCCGTCGGCGCAGAGGCTGAGCACTCCGGCCCGAAGGACGGCTGGCACGAAGAGGCACTCGGCCGCAACGCTATTCTCGGCGGCTTCCAGGGTCAGCGCCAGTGGACCGATTTCATGCCCAACGGCGACTTCACCGAGGCTATGCTCAACACCACCTTCGACTGGAACGGCAAGAAAGAGCCGCTCACTTTCGCTACCGAGAACGACGGTCTCAACGGTCTGTCGATGCTTCTGGGCAAGCTCGTCACCGGCAGAGCGAGCCTGTTCGCCGATGTTCGTACATACTGGAGCCCCGACGCTGTTGAAAGAGTCTGCGGCATGCGCCCCGAGGGCGTTGCCAAGGACGGCTTCATCCACCTCATCAACTCCGGCGCCGCCGCGCTTGACGCCACGGGCGTCTGCAAGGACAAGGACGGCAACGCAGTCATGAAGGAGTGGTGGAACGTCACCGACGAGGATATCGACGCTATGCTCAAGGCTACCGACTGGTGCCCCGCAGACCTCGGATATTTCAGAGGCGGCGGATACTCCTCGCACTTCAAGACTCAGGCTGTCATGCCCATGACAATGATAAGAGTCAACATCATCAAGGGTCTCGGCCCGGTGCTTCAGATAGCCGAGGGCTACACCGCCACCCTGCCCGATGAGATCCACAACAAGCTCGACATGCGCACCGACCCGACCTGGCCGACCACCTGGTTTGCTCCGAGACTCACCGGCAAGGGCGCGTTCAAGGATGTCTACTCCGTCATGGCGAACTGGGGCGCAAACCACGGCGCTATCAGCTACGGCCACATCGGCAAAGACCTCATCACGCTCGCGAGCATGCTCAGAATCCCCGTTGCGATGCACAACGTCGCCGACGAGGACATCTACCGTCCGCACGCATGGTCCGCGTTCGGCACGAAGGATCTCGAGAGTGCAGACTACAGAGCCTGCGCCGCCTACGGCCCGCTGTATAAATAACCGAATTACCCGCCGCCCGGAGAAATCTTCGGGCGGCGAAGTTCATATTGCCGGACACCGTTCTCCGTAAAGTGCAAGGTGTGCCGGCTTTTTATTTTCTCTTCGCGATATATCTGTTTCAAACCTACAATTATCCAGAAGATTTTTTGTATATTATTTTAATGGAAAGACTCTTTGCCGTATGATATAATCAAGGTGTGAGGTGAGAAAATGAAACTTTTAAAGAATTTTGCTTTGGCGGCGGCACTTGCCGCGATATGCGTTTTGTGCTCATCGTGTGCAAGCAAGCCGAAGCTCATCGACACTGCGGCAAACAACGAAAAGCTCTCTTATTCCGAGAGCTACACGGAGCTGTCCGAAAAGAGGACGAACAAAACAAAAGCTTGGCGCCGCGGAATGGTCGGCGGGAACGGGCTCGAGGGCTTTATCACAAGCGGCAGCCCGTACTCGGACACGATAATTTATCAAAATATGCATTTCATCATGCCGAATATCAACGCCCGCACCTGTCCGGACACATCAAGCGAGCTTGAACAGGTCAAGCAGAGCATCGTTAAATGCGAGGATATCGTTGACAACGCGAGCTATGACGATGTGTATCGCTTTCATCCCGGCGGTCAGCTGAGAATAAACTCCGAGCGGCACCGCATCAAGGATTATATCCGCTACACAGACTACGAGACCGCGCAGGTCGGCGTGAAATACACCGACAAAAACGGCACATGGGAGAGAACTACTTTCACCTCGCTTGCCGACGGCGTCACGGTTACAAAAATCAAAAAATCGAGCAAGAACGCGCCCGTAAATATTACGCTCTCCTACGATGATATCTCGACCATGGCAAACTACTCCGAGGGCGACGAGGTGAATATCAAATATAAAAAGCTCGCCGACGAGGGCAAGGCTTATCTTGCCCTGGTTGCGCACTATCCCGACTATGAAAAATCCGAGCTCAAAAACGGCGGCTACGCCACGCTCACCTATGTTTTGAATATCGGCGGAACTTTAAGCGTCACGCAAGCGGACGCGCCGAAAGATGAGCAATACGCGGGCGACAGCCAGCCGAAATTGACCGTCAGCGGGGCGGACGAGGTTTATCTTATCACTGTTACGGGCAGAGATTACAATATGGGCGAGCTTTCCGCCTTCGCGTCACAAAGCGGCTGCGCGCTCATCGACTTGCTCTATAACCGGACAACGGACTTTGCGAAAAAATACTCAGCCGAGGGAAAATTCAACTATTCCAATGCACTTGACGCTCATCTTGCGGTATATCAGCCGCAGTTCAACGCAGTCACGCTGACTCTCAAAGACGGCATCTCAGAAAAATCGAACGAAAAGCTGCTGAGAAAGCAGAGGTTCAAGAAAAAGCTCGATCCCGCGCTCAGCCAGCGTTCGTATTATGCAGGCAGATACGCTTATCTGTGTTGCAGCGGATATTCCGCGCCCCGCCTTTACGGTATGTGGACAGGCGAATGGAACACGGGCTGGGGCAGCAAATACACAATGGACGCAAATGTGAACCTGCAAACCTCCTCGATGAACACGGGCAACATCTCCTCGTCCCCGATAGGCTACGCATATTTTATTCTCCGCCAGCTTCCCGACTGGGAGGAAAACGCGCTCGCGACCCACGGATTTACCGACGCCATCCAAGCCCCCGTAAACACCGACGGCGACAAGGCGGTAATAACGGAAACCTGCTATCCGTATCCGTTTCGATACTGGAACGCAGGCTCAAGCTGGATGATCCAGCCGCTCTATGAGACCCTGCAATGCTACGGAGATATCAAAATTCCGCTCAGCGGCGAAATCGACCTTGACAAGCTCAGATCCGTGCTTTCCGTCACCGCGGACGATCTTACGGACGAAGACATTCGCGCGATCGAGGACAGGGGATATCTCCGGCTTGAGCGCGATGTGCTTTTGCCGCTTTTGATTAAATCGGCGAACTACTGGGAGCAGCTTATGACCCCCGAATATTACACCGACTCGAACGGCTCGATTCATTATGAAGCGGGCAAGACGGCGCTTGCGGATGACGAATACTACTGCATCCTGCCGAGCTATTCCCCGGAAAACAATCCGTCGAACTATCCCTCTCCCTCCGACGCAAACGCGGCTATCGACATCGCCGCCTGCCGCGACAATCTGAATATGCTTTTGAGCGTTATAAAAGACACCGCGCCGGAAACCGACACGGCAAAATGGGAATATATGCTCCGAAAGCTCCCGCCGTATCTCTTCGACAAAACCGGCGCGCTCAAGGAGTGGGCGTGCAGCCAATTTGAAGAAAACAACGAGCACAGGCATCTGAGCCACCTCTATTGCGTGTGGCCGCTGTTTGAAACGCAGAACGACGAGCGTCTCAAGTCCGCCTGCATACAGGCGATAAACAACAGAACCTCTGAAAACGAGGCGAGCCACGCACTTGTTCACCGTTCGCTCATCGCCGCAAGGCTCAAGGACAGAACGAGCCTCACCTCTGCGCTCGTGAAGCTTCAGAACCATAAAATAAGATATCCCTCGCTTATGACGAACCACGATTACGATCAAAGAAGCTGCTACTGCACCGACTTTGCCATAGGCTATCTCGGAATCGTCGACGAAGCCCTCGTTTTCTCGAACAAAAACGAAATCGAGATTCTTCCGGCTCTGTTTGAATCGGGCTTTGACGCAGGCGAGATAACCGGGATAAAGGCGAGAACCCGTGCGACGGTTGACTCGCTCAGGTGGGATTTGCAAAGCAAAACGGCACAGGTCACCGTGACCTCCGACATCGACCAAACGATCACCGTTTCATGCGGGCTCTCCGACAAGACGGAGACGCTGACATTCCGCGCCGGAGAAACAAAGACGGTCGATTTTGTGCTGAATTGACCGAATAGGCACAAAAAGCAACATTCCGTCCGGGACCCCGGGCGGAATGTTTTATAGCTTCACGGGGTTTTAATACCTCACTCCCGCTCCCCTCGAATAAACGGAATTGCAGACAAAAGCGAACTCAGCGCAACGGGCAGAGTATACAGCATGAACAGAAGCGTCATCAGATTTGAATATCTGCCGTCGAGCCTCGGGATTCCGCCGTTTGCAATAAAATCGTTAAGCGCCGCCGTTTCAGAGGATGAAAATTTGACGACGGCATAGCCTATGCTCGCCGCGAGCGACGATAAACCGGTACCAATCTTGACAATAAACGTCTGCGCGGAGAAAAACAGCGCGTCCGGTCTGTTACCTGATATTTTTTCTTCAAGGTCAACGGCTTGTGAGATTATCAGCGTCTGAACGGTCGAAGAAATGCTTACACAGCTTCCGATTATAAGTGTAAGTACGAACATTGCAACCGTTTGCGGAATGTTCGTCATATTTTGAGGATATTTAATATACAGCGCAAACAGCAAAAGATTCGGAAAAATGTTTATCAGATTGACGGCGACAAAGAGTCTTTTTGTTCCGTATTTTTTAGATAAGCTCGGAACTGCCGCCGCCGAGACTATCAGTCCCACAATACTTCCCGCTCCGAAAAGTGCCGTATAAATCAGCGACATCTGCGGATTTTTGCTTGCAAAATAATAGGTCACCAGCGGAGTGAGGATAACACCGGTCATGGCTTTCAGACTGCCCAAAAATCCCGATATACTGATTTTTCTGAGCAACGGATTTGTAATAAAATATCTGAGCTGACCCGAATTTTCGCTGCGCTCGGCAGAAACCCTTTCCACCGAACCAATTGCGGTAAACTGAAAAAGCGCCCCGCCGATGATTGAAAACGCGGCAACCGTTATAAGAAAAGCATTTCGCTCATCCACTGCACTTCCGCCGAAAACTGCCGACAACGCAAAAGCAATCGGCTGAACGGCAAGCGTGCTTATACCGCTCGCCATTCCACCTATCGGACGTAGCGAAAGCAACTTTGTTCTGTCGCCCTCATCACTTGTGAGCACTGAAGGATACCCGGTTATCGGAATATCGCCGATTGTAAACACAACTTCCCATATTATGTAAAACACAAACGCAGATAACACTATTAAAATATTTTTAGGCATACTGTTTTCCGCGGAATAAATTCCGTTACTGAAACAGAGAATCGTCAGTATTGCTGTGGGAATCGGCACTGCGATAAGATAGTCCTTTAGTTTATGTTTTCCTCTGCTTATCATCGCTCCGATAAACGGGTCTTTGACGGCGTCAAATATTCTCGCAACACTTAATATCAGACCGACCCATACGGCAGGAATCAGAATCGTGAACTGAAGATAATATGCGAGCACGGATGTGACTGTTCCGTATATGATGTTCTGACCGGAAAGACCCAGAAGATATCGGAACTTTTCTCTTTTCGTGTAAGTTGTTGACATGGTTTACCTCCTTACATACTTTTGGTATGTTTAATGTTAATATATATGGGAGGGGTAAAACCCTCCCGAATATTTAAAGATTGATATCGCTGTTCATTTTGTCGAGCAGCGGATAGATGTCGGAAATGTCAAGCCCGATAGACTTTGTTATACCGCAAATAAACTCAAACTTTGCTTTCAGCTCTTCGTTGTCAACAGGAAAAACAAGCGGGTTTATCCAAATATTCGCGATAAGCGAAACCGCCTCGGCAGCCTGCTTCGGGAACATGACCGACAGAGATCCGTCCCTAACGCCCTCTTCGATAACCGGTTCAAAGGCATTAGGTGCTATATCGTTTACGGAGCGCAGAACAAGGTCGCTGAGCATCTGCGGCATATTCTGCAAATGCACTCCCAATTTTCTGAACTGCTGTTCCTGCTCATCCGTCAGAGCCGCAGCAAGCATACGCTTGAGCTTCTCTCCGCCCGTAATATCGGTATCGGATTGAATTTTACGCCAACTCGCAGACAGCGTATTTTTTGCAAAAAGCCGTTCTATGACCGCATCAAGGATATCCTGCTTTGAACTGAAATGGTGATATATCGCGCCCTTTGTGAGTCCGCCCAGTTCATCGATGATATCCTGAATCGTTGTGTTGTCGTATCCCTTTTCTATAAATAAACGCTGGGACACATCGAGGATAAGATTTACCGTTTCCTCCGGATATTTATTTCTGCTCATATTCGCTCCTTACATACTTTCGGTATGTATATAATAGCAAACTCAAAAACAAATGTCAACAGGTTATATAAAAATGGGTACTTAAAGCTGTTTGCAGGATAAATGTTAGAAATGCTACCGAAACCTAAAAAGAAAAAAGCCCTTCAAACTCCAAAAGCTCAGAGTTATCAAGGCTTTTAACTTGGCGCGCTGCAAGGGATACAGTCGGCTACGCCGCCTTGCGTGCTCGGCGACCGCTGCTGCGCAGCAGTACCCGCCTCACACTTCGCGGCTAAAAACAGTCCGCCGGACTGTTTTCTCAACGCCGCTCACCCTCTCAGGGTTCGAATCCCTTGAAAATAAAAAAGAACAGAAGTAATACCTACGGTATTACTTCTGTTCTTGGCGCGCTGCAAGGGATTCGAACCCCTGACCTTTTGGTTCGTAGCCAAACACTCTATCCAACTGAGCTAGCAGCGCATCTGATTGCCATAGTATATTAGCACAACGCGCCGCAAAAATCAACTGTTATTTCAAAATTTTTTTATTTTTCTCCGCTGCCCGGCGGGTACGCTATGCATTGCGGCGGTTTTCGGTCTGCCCGCGGCGCTTTTTTTGACAGTTTTTTGCCGGCTTCGGAAAGTTTTTCTTTTCTTTGGGGGCGCGGATAAATATTTTCTGCGGCGTGTGCCGCTTCGCGGTTTTTTAAAATTTTTTTGCTATTACATTGTAATCATCAATTTTTTGCTATATAATTGAATGGATAGATTGGGGCTTTGTTTATGAAAAGCCGCGAAGGGAGAAAAATTTGTAATGAGCGACAGAACATACGTCTTATCATACGACATCGGCACGACAGGCGTCAAAACCTGTCTGTTTGAAGTTGAAGATGAAATAAAGCTGATCGCTGCGGAGATGGAAGGCTATTCGCTGACCGTTTATCCGGACGGCGGCGCGGAGCAGGATCCCGACGAGTGGTGGAGCGCGATATGCAACACCACGAAGAGACTCATGAATTCAACGAGCGTGAGCACTTCGGAGATAGCCGGTATATCCTTCTGCTCCCAGATGCAGGGTCTCGTGCTCGTCGACAAGGACGGCCGGCCCGTGCGCAAGGCGATGAGCTACATGGATCAGCGCGCAAAGAAGCAGATAAAAGAACTCATGGCTTACGGTCCGCAGATCGCGGGAGCTTATATTCCGAAGCTTCTCAAGTCTCTGCAGATAACCGGTGCCGTGTCCGCGAGCGTCAAGGATCCCGTATACAAATATAAATGGGTCGAGGAGAACGAGCCCGAGAACTTCGCGAGAACCTATAAGTGGCTCGACGTCAAAGAATACATAATCTGCCGCATGACCGACAAGTTCGTCATGACGCGCGACTCGGCTTTCGGCACTCTGCTCTACGATGTCCGCAAGGGCAAGGAGGGCTGGAGCCCCGAGATGCTCAAGATGTTCAACGTCAAGCCCGAGCATATGGCTGAGATAATCGACTCCACCGCTCTCGTCGGCGGTCTTACCGAAAAGGCTGCGGACGATCTCGGACTGTGCGAGGGCACGCCCGTATTCGGCGGCGGCGGAGACGCTTCGCTCATCGGCGTCGGCGCGGGCGCAGTCGCCCTCGGCGATACTCATATTTACTGCGGCACATCCGGCTGGGTCACGACCGTTGTTGACAAGAATATAGTCGACACGAGCGCGATGATCGCCGCGATAGTCGGCGCGCAGAACGGCAAGCTCAACTACTTCGCGGAGCTTGAGACCGCCGGTAAATGCCTCGAGTGGGTCAAGGATCACCTTGCCCTCGATGAAATTGACATATTCCTTGAGAAGACCGATGTCGCCTCCTCGAAGGAGTCCATATTCACGAGCCTTTACGACTACATGTCGCATGTTATAAACAAGACCCCCGCAGGCTGCGGCGGAGTTATCTTCACCCCGTGGCTGCACGGCAACCGCTGCCCGTTCGAGGATCCGAACGCCCGCGGAATGTTCTTCAACATCAGCCTTGAGACCGGCAAGACCGAGCTCATCCGCGCCGTTGTTGAGGGCACTTGCATGCACCTGCGCTGGTTCCTTGAGACCGAGGACAAAAAGACCAAGACCTCCGATGTTCTCCGCTTTGTCGGCGGCGGCGCTCTCTCCGACGTCACCAGCCAGATACTCGCGGACTGCACGGGCAGAACGGTCGAGGTCGTTGCAAGCCCGCAGAACGTCGGCGCAGTCGGCGCGGCGGTCATCTCCGCAGTCGGTCTGGGCATGATAGGCAGCATCGAAGAGGCGAAGAAGCTCGTCCCGGCGAAGAAGACATTCATTCCGAACCCCTCGCTCAAGCCTATATATGACAAGAACTTCGCAGTCTTTAAGAACCTCTATAAGAGCAACAAGGAGAATTTTGCGGCTCTCAACGGCTGATAAACGGTTCAAACCGCCTTTTTGTGTCAATCATATCTTCGATTCCGCACTTGAAAAAGTGCAATACCCTGTGTTATACTGAAACAGGCAATAATTTTCGGACGATAAGGACGAAGGGAAGGTCTTAAAGAATGAAGAAAATCATCTCGGCTCTGCTCATCTGTATGCTCGCGGCAGTCTGCCTTTTCACCGGCTGCTCAAAAGCAAAGGGACTCAAAGTCAAGGACAGCAGCGGCAACGACCGCGTGCTCGTGACCGACGAAAACGGCAAGCCCGTTTATGACGAGGCAGGCAACATCGTTGTTGTCGACACGGACGAAAAGGGCAAGGCAAAGAAGGACGAAAACGGCGAGCAGGCAACAAACGCCATCGCGCTCGATTATCTTCTCGTCTCCGGCAAGAACGCCTACTGCAGATATTTCACATTCACCCAGCCCTCCGGCTACGATATGTCGGCGGTCGGCACCGCGATAACCCTCACAAAAGGCAACGAGACCATCGACATAATTTATGACACCGAAAAGAGCGTCGATGACAAGTCCGCCGATATCGGCAAGGTCATCTCTTCGCTCAAGGAGCAGGGCTTCAACCCTGAGGTCAACGACGAGACGAAGACCCTCTGCGGCGAGGACGCAAAGTTTACGGAGATAAAGGTCTCCGCGAACGGCAAAGAGGCGTTTATGGTCTCCGCCCTGTTCGAGAAGAACGGCGTGACCTATGCCTGCACCTACAAAACTTCAAAAGCCGGCGCAAACACCGGAGATTTTGAATCAATTGTCAATTCTATTTCGTTCAGATAACAGACGATAAAAAGTATTCTGACTGTTGAAAGGAGAACAGTATGTTATTTTCACTTGATATCGGTATCGATTTGGGTACCGCGAACACCCTCGTGTTCGTAAAAGGCAAGGGCATCGTTATAAGAGAGCCCTCCGTCGTTGCGGTCGATCAGAAGTACAATCCGCCCAGAGTCGTTGCCGTCGGCACAGAAGCCAAGGAGATGATCGGCAGAACTCCCGGCTCCATAACCGCAGTCCGTCCCCTCAAGGACGGCGTTATCGCCGACTTCGACATCACCGCGGATATGCTCAAGGCTTTCATAAAGAAGGTCACGAAGAACTCCCCGCTCGCGAGAGTCCGCGTTATGATCTGCATCCCCTCGGGCGTTACCGGCGTTGAGAGAAACGCTGTCAACGACGCCGCGAGAAGCGCAGGCGCAAAATATGTCAGCCTCATTGAGGAGCCCATGGCTGCCGCTATCGGTGCGGGTCTCCCCGTCTCCGAGCCCACCGGAAGCATGGTCGTCGACATCGGCGGCGGCACGAGCGAAGTTGCCGTTATCTCCCTGGGCGACGTTGTTACCTCGAACTCCGCAAGAGTCGCGGGCGACAATTTTGATGAGTCCATCATCAACTACATCAAGAAGAAATACAACCTGCTCATCGGCGAGAGAACCGCTGAGGATATCAAGATAAAGATCGGCTCCGCCTATCCCTACGAGGGCGAAGGCGCGATGAACATCAAGGGCCGCAACCTCATGGACGGTCTGCCGAAGAACATCGAGATCTCCGCGGAGGAGATCAGAGAGGCTCTGTCCGACTCCGTCAATCAGATCCTCGATGTCATCAAGGCTACCCTTGAGAAGACTCCCCCCGAGCTCGCTGCGGACATTATCGACCACGGCATCATGCTCACCGGCGGCGGCGCTCTGCTCAGAGGTCTCGACAAGCTCATTGCCGCCGAGACCCGCATCCCCGTTCTCGTCGCGGAGAGTCCGCTCGACTGCGTCGTTGACGGAACAGGCATCTGCCTCGAGCATCCGCTCGATAAATAAACGCCTTTTCGCGGGTCGCTCTGCTTTCCGCAGACGGCCCGCGTTCTCGCAGGCTTACAAAAACTATGCGGCACAACGGTTTTTCTGCCTTTCTGCATACTTTTTGCAAACCCGCGGGATTTTTTGCGTTGTATAGACTTACTTCTTCCAAGCAAAGGAGAGACTCAATTGAAGTTTTACAAATCCAGAACATTCAAAATATTTGTCGGCGTGCTCGTCGTGCTGATTATCGGCGTTGCGGCGGCAGCGGCGATGCATTCGGGCTCTTCGCCCGCAAATTCCGTGATAAGCACGGTGTTTTCGCCGCTTCAGCGCGCGTCGTCGTTCTTGGCGCAGAAGTTTTCGGCTTTCTCGATAAACTTCAAGTCCTCCGCCACGCTCTCGAAGCAGGTAGATGAGCTGAACAAAGAAATTGAGGATCTTCAGAGCCAGCTCGTTGACTACGAGCAGATGAAGAGCCAGAACGCGCTCTACAAAGAGTTCCTCGAACTCAAAGAGAGCCACAAGGACTACAAATTCTGCGAGGCGTCGGTGGTCGGCAGAGATGCGGCGAACCCGCTCTCCGCTTTTGTCTTGAACCGCGGCAGCAATGACGGAATCGCCGTCAACGACCCCGTTATCTACGGCAAATATCTCGTCGGCGTCGTCACATCCGTGACCCTCACGCAGTGCACGATAAAGACGATACTCAACCCGAGCGTCAACACCAGCGCATATGAGATCCGCACGCGCGACCTCGGCTTTGTCACAACGACTGCGGCATACGCCAAGAACGGACTCTGCACCATGCCCGGTCTTTCGAGCTCAACGGCGGTCTCCCCCGGCGGAATCGTCTGCACATCGGGAGTCGGCGGCATCTATCCGCGCGATCTCATTATAGGCACGGTCACAAAAGTCGAGGACTCCGACACGGACATCTCCGCGACCGCGATAATCAAGCCCGGCGCGGACATAGCTTCGATAACAGATGTTTTTATAATCACCGAGTTCGAGGGTCAGGGTTCGAGCGTCACAGAATAACAAATTTATCGAAAGGGACTTGTCTATGGGTCTCACAGCCGAAAAGAAAAGACTTATAATCCGCCGCGTGATTTTCGCAGTGCTGTTGGTATTCTGCGCCGTTATCCAGAATACGCCGGGACTTCTGCCCGAGCCGTTCGGCGCGCATCAGCTCGCAGTGACGGTCATGGTGGTCTGCATCGCGATGTTTGAGCGCGAGACTGCGGGCATGCTCCTCGGTCTGCTCGCGGGCGTAGTGCTCGACGTGACCGGCGGCACCCAGGGCATAAACGCCATTTTGCTGACTGTAGTCGGTCTCGTGTGCGGAATGCTCGTCAACAACATGATAAGAAACAACATCGTCACCGCGCTGATTTTCTCCGCGCTAGCGCTGCTTGTGCATACATTCGTCTACTGGATAGTGTTCGTCGCCGCGGCGGGAGTCCACGGCGGCAGGCTGCTGCTAACCTTCTGCCTGCCGAGCGTGCTCTACACAGTGATATTCACGCCGCTTTGGTTCTTAATAACAAGAGGCATCAGCAGGCGGCTGCCCAGCGAAGTAAAAAGATAAAAGAAAGGAGAAAGCCCGATGGATTCAAAGAGACTTGCGATAAGGCGCATTGCCCTGCCCTGCATACTGCTCGCGTTCATACTTGTCTTTGTCGGCGTGCTCGTCAAAGTTCAGCTCGTTGACGGCGAGAAATATGCGAGCGCCGTCAACACCGCGAAGCAGACTACCGTCACCATTCATGCGGCGCGCGGCGAAATAGTCGACCGCAACGGCAAACCCATAGTCGAGAACCGCCAGGGCTACTCCATAGTTTTCAACTATTCATATTTTCCCTCGAAGAAAGAGAACGCCGAGAGAAATTCTATAATAATCTCGCTCATCAGACTTTTTGAAGCGAACAACACCGAGTGGGAGAACGACCTGCCGATAGTCATTGACGCTTCGGGCGGACTCGTCTATAAAGCCGACAGCGAAAAAGAAATCGAGGTCATGAAAGGCAAGGACTACTTGAACCTCAACTCCTACGCCACGGCGCAGAACTGCTACGACGCGATGGTCGAGATGTTTGAGATCGACCCGAGCTATTCGCTCCGGGACGGCCTGAAAATCGCGGCGGTTCGCTATCAGATGCTCCTGAACGGCTTCGGAGTCAGCAACTCTTATACTTTTGCAGAGGATGTCAGCGATGTGCTCGTCGCAAAAGTTAAAGAGAACAGCGCGACTTTCAAGGGCGTTGACGTTGAGGTAGTGCCCTACAGACACATTGTCGACGGCACCCTCGCCGCACATATTATAGGCACCGTCGGCAAGATAAACGCCGAGGAATACGCCGAGCTCAAAGACAAGGGCTACGGTATGAACGACATGGTCGGCAAGAGCGGAATCGAATACTCGATGGAAGAGTATCTGCGCGGCACGGACGGCGAAAAGGTCGTCACCGTAGACCCGGACGGCAACGTCTCCGAGACGGTTACGAAAGAGCCCGTTCAGGGCGCGACGGTCGTGCTCACCATTGACGCCGATATGCAGAAATTGGCGCAGGACACCTTTGCGAAATGGACGGAAAACTACGCAAAATCCTCAAAGAACAAATACGGAGTTCCCGCCGCGGGCGCGCTCGTTGTCAACGACCCGAACACGGGCGAAATACTGACCATGCTCAGCTATCCGACCTATGATCTGAACACCTACAGCGAGAAATACTCGGAGCTTAGCAAAGACGAGCGCACTCCGCTCTGGAACAGGGCGCTGCGCAGCACCTACGCCATAGGCTCGACCTCGAAGCCATCGGTCGCCATAGCGGCTATTGAAGAGGGACTCACAAACCGCGACAGGGTCATCCGCTGCACGAGGGAGTTCAAATACCTCGACCACACATTCTACTGCAACATCAACCACAAAGACCGAAACCTGACGCTCAGAACCGCGCTCCAGGATTCGTGCAACATATATTTCTACACCTGCGGCGAGGAGCTCGGAGTCAGCAGGCTCAACGAATACCGCTCCATGCTCGGGCTCGGCGTCAAGACCGGCGTTGAGCTGACCGAGGCGGAGGGCATTGAGGACAGCCCCGAGTACCGCGAAAGCATCGGTCAGACATGGCTGCCCGGCTATCTGATCCTTTCGTCCATCGGCGAAGGCGGTACGCGCTTCACGCCCATCCAGCTTGCAAACTACGTCGCCACGATAGCAAACGGCGGCACGAGGTACGAACAGCATCTCATCAAATCGGTCAAGAGCGCCGACTATTCCAAGACGCTCGTTGAAAAGACCCCGAAAGTCGCGCTCGAGACGGGCATATCGAAATATGCCATCGACTGCGTGACGGAGGGCATGGAGTACGTTGTCAACAACAACCGTATTATACAGTCGGCTCTCAAGGGACTCGATGTCCAGACCGCCGCAAAGACCGGTACTTCCGAAGAGAACAGAAAGATAAACGGCGTCAACCAGGTTATCAACAACGGTCTTTATATCACCTTCGCGCCGAGCAAAAACGCCGAGATATCCATGGCGTTCATCTGCGAGGGCGTCTACGGCTCGTCCTCCCTCGCGCAGATCGCAAAGCCGATATACGAATACTACTTCAACAGCTCGCAGACGGCAGCCGCGCCGCAGAGCGAGAATACTCTTCTGGGGTGATTAGATTAAATGGCTGAAAAAATAGTTATCGCCTCCGGCAAGGGCGGCGTTGGCAAATCATCTCTGACGGCCGGACTTGCGCGTGCGCTGAGCGGCGCCGGCAAGCGCGTGCTCATGCTCGACATGGACATCGGACTTCGCAGCCTCGATCTGATTTTCGGCACCCAGAAAGACGTGCTCTTCGACTGGGGCAATGTTATCGACGGCGGATGCGAGCCGAATCAGGCGGCACTCGCCGCGGGCGGTCCGATGCTGATGACTGCGCCGATGCGCATGTCCGACTCGTTCACCAAAGAGAGCATGAAAGAGCTTGCAGACAAGCTCGCCAAAGACTACGACTATATATTTTTTGACGCTCCGGCGGGGCTCTCCGACGGATTCGAGCTCGCCTGCGCCGCAGCGGACAGGGGCATTGTCGTCTCCACCGCCGACGCGGTATGCGTGCGAAGCGTCAACATAACAGCAGGCGCGATGCGCAAACTCGGGCTTTCGGACATAAGGCTCGTCATCAACCGCTTTGACGAAAAGGCTGTATGCAAAAAGAAGCTTTTAAACATCGACGATGTCATTGACGCGGTATGCGTTCAGCTAATCGGCATCGTACCCGAGGACGCGGCGGTGTCGCACTGCGCGGTGCGCGGCGAACCGCTCCCGGCATCGAGCGCGGCGGCAAAAGCGTTTTCGCGCATAGCCAAAAGAATTGACGGCGGCGAAGCACCGCTGTTGGGGTGAAATATAATCTATATCCCCGCGGCAGCCGCGACATTGCAAATTACCGTCCATCGTTTTCAGGGTGCTTATAATATCCGCTTGCGGTTTTTGCAGTAACTTGCGGCTATTCATCTTGTAGGGGTCGGCGACTCGACGACCCTTTGCCGCGACAGCGGCACGATGTTATACTATAAATTTTTTACCCACTACCTTCGCTACCTACTTTAGCTAAATATTTTATCTTATACAGCGTTTCGGCATTTTCTTTTTATTTGAAAAAGAAAA